>Ga0335073_10007977_pt1 | contig 14831 bp, 11 predicted proteins | sample Lox_Sample_22_FD_207093 | JGI IMG/M metagenome (GOLD analysis project Ga0335073, IMG submission 207093) | Soil microbial communities from Loxahatchee National Wildlife Refuge, Florida, United States - Lox_Sample_2.2 | ecosystem: Environmental > Terrestrial > Soil > Wetlands | place: USA... | reverse complement strand
CCAAAACGTTCGATGTCCTCCGCCGGCAAGTAGACGCGGCCCATTTCGTAATCGGCGCGCACGTCGCGGAGGATGTTGGTCATCTGAAACGCCAAGCCGAGGCGTTCCGCCAAATCGGGCGATCGCGGATCGCGGAAGCCGAAAACATAGAGGCACGTCAGCCCGACCGTGCCCGCCACACGATAGCAGTACTCCGCCAGTCGGTCGAAGGTCGCATACGACGCGACCGTCAGGTCCATCTCCGCACCCGAGATCAAGTCGTGAAAATAGCGCGTCGGAATCTCGAACCGCGCGATCGTATCTGCAAGCGCCGGCGAGATTGCATGGCCCGACGTATCGCCGCCGACCGCCTCGTCGAGCTTCGCCCGCCACTGCGCAAGCCCCCGGCGCTTCGATTCGAGGTCGCCCGGCTCATCCGAGACGTTGTCGACCAGCCGCATGAACGCATACAGCGCGCACAGCGCATCGCGCTTCGCCTTCGGCAGTCCGAAAAACGCAAGGTAAAAGCTGCTGCGCGCCGCCCGCGCAATCCGGTTGCACTCCGCATACGACGCACGCACCGTTTCCGACTTGCCCAACGCCGCGATGACGGAAACGCCCGGGGATGCAGGACGCAGGTTCCTTTGTCCTGTGGCCACCTCAGTGCTCTTCCTTGTCGCTCCGCCGTCGTCGCGCGTAAGCGCGCGCCGCACCATCGCGTTCCCCAAAAGCCCGATCTGCGTCAGCTTCGAAAGCGCCGGGCGTCGTTCAAGTGTGTTGTATCCCGACGACTCGATCGCATCGAGAATCGCCATTCCGCCGCGGCTGAAGAGATCGATATCGATGCGCAGCGCCCCGTCAAGCGTTTCGGCCAGCGGCACTCCCGCCGCAAACAGCTCCCTTGTGCGCGCGATCAGCGATTTCATCAGCGCTGCGTAGCGCTCGTCGAATCGTCGGGCCACGATCTCCGCTTCCGTCAGACCGTGCGCTGCGAGCGCGTCGAGCGGAATGTAAATCCGGCCCTTTTCGAGGTCCCGTGAAACGTCCTGCCAGAAATTCGCCAGTTGCAGCGCCGTGCACGTGAAATCTGAAAGCCGCCGCCGCTCCGGATCGCGGTACCCGCAGATGCACAGCACCAACCGCCCCACCGGATTCGCCGAATAAACGCAATACCCGAGCACTTCGTCCCAGTTCGCGTAGCGCTGCACGACTTGGTCCTGCCGGAAGGCGCGCAGCAGGTTGCTGAACGGCTCGACCGGAATCCCCTTCGCGCGAACCGTCTCCGCGAGCGCGATCAGCACCGGATGCGAAGGCCCGCTCCCTGGGTCGTAGATCAGCCGTAACTCTTGCTCCCACGAGTCGAGCAGTTCAAGCGCCCGCGCCCGATCCGGCACCTCATCGCCCAGATCGTCCGACCAACGGCAATACGCGTACACGTTGTAAAAATGCTGGTGGAGATTCCGCGGCAAGAGCCACGAGACCACGTTGAAATTCTCGTAGTGGTGCGTCGCAAGCCAGCGCGTGTAGCGCTGGGCCTCCTCCGCGCTGCACCCCTGCGCGGGGAGATTGCGCGCGATCTCTAACTCAGGTGTTGGCAGCATGAAACCTAACGCCGGGGACAGCGCTCAGGGGATGACGGCTGTCTTCAACTCGCCGTTCCGGTTCTTCATATGCTCGAAGAGGCGAGGAAGGTCCGCGAGCGGCACTTCTCCGGTAATGAAATCGCGGGCGCGAATTTCGCCGCGCGCGATCGTATCGAGCGCCTCGCGGATGAACCGCGGCGTGTGATGGAACGTCGACTTGATCGTGATCTCGGAATAGTGCAGCGCCCACGGATCGATTTTCACTTCCGTGCCCTTCGCGCAACCCGCGAAAAGATTCACGGTGCCGCCCTTGCGCACCATCTCGAGCGCCCACTGCCACGTGATCGCTTGTCCGGCCGCCTCGACCACGGCGTCCGCGCCGCGGCCGCCTTCGGTCAGTTCCTTCACGCGCTTCACGGGATTATCGATTTCGGAAACATCAAACGCGGCGTAAGCTCCGAATCGCTCCGCGGCCTGCTTCCGCACCGCCCGCCGCGCCACGGCGATCACGCGCACCTTGCGCTGCGAAAGAATCCGGATGAACTCGAGCCCGATCGGCCCGCAGCCGATCACGACGACCGTGTCGCCGGGCTTGATTCCCGTCTCGTGAATTCCGCGCAGCACGCAGGCGAGCGGCTCGACCATCGCCGCATCGAGGAACGACATCCCCTCGGGAATTTCCAGCATGTTGTCCCGCACGATTCGCCCGGGAATCCGGATGTATTCCGCATACGCGCCGTTGTTGAAAAGCAGGTCTTCACAGAGGTTCGGCTGGCCCTTCTTGCAGTAGAAACACACGTTGCACGGGGCGGAATTCGCCGGCACCACGCGCATTCCCTTGCGAACGCCGCCATTCACGCTGCGGCCTTGGTCCTCGATGATTCCCGCGCACTCGTGTCCGAAAAGTGAAGGCGGCTTGATCATCCGCGCGTGAAATCCCTGCTTCCACACCTTCAGGTCCGTGCCGCAAGTGAGCGCCACCGAAACCCGAATCAGCACCTCGTCGTCCGCAATCCGCGGGCGCTCGACCTGCTCGATCTTCACGTCTTCGCGCCCGTACAGGACCGCCGCGGTCATATGTCCGTTAGTGTTTGCCTTGCTCATTCGTGCGTGATCACCACTTTCAAAGTGTCGTCTTGGGGATGCGCCGCAAGTTCCAACGCGTCCGCTATGCGATCGAGGGGGAAGCGGTGCGAAATCATCTCACGCACCGGCAGGCGCCGCGAAAAAACCAGCGCCGCTGACTCCGCCTGATCGTCCACGGAAGCGCTATAACTGCCGAGAATTTCCTTCTCCTCGATCCCTACCGCCGCCGCCGGAAACTCGAGCTGGAGCACGGGATCATTATGTGCAAACAGTAGCACGCGCCCGCCGGGTCGCGCGAGTGCCAGGGCTTCGGGAACCAATGACGGGTTGGGCACCGCCAGCAACACGGCGTCCGCCCCCCTCCCCTCGGTTCGATGGCGCATCTCGCCGAGCAGATTCGCCTTCGCCGGATCGAAGCACTCCTTCGCGCCGAATCGCATGCTCGCGGCGCGGCGTCCGGGCATCGGATCGCTCGCATACACTGTCGCGCCTTCGTTGGCCGCCAGCATCGTTAGCAGCATTCCGATCGGCCCTTGCCCGACCGCGAGAATCGTCTCGCCCGGCGTCACCCGCGCCTTGCGAACCGCCTTCAGCGCCGTGTTCACCGGCTCGACGAACGTCGCTTCCTCGAAGCTCACCTCCGGCGGCAGTGCAATCATTCCGCGCTCGACGATCCACGGCATCGCGCGAACGTACTCCGCGAATCCGCCGCCGTTCGGATCGAACCCCGCCGTCAGGCCCGTTTTCTTGTAGCCTGCGCACTGCGAAAAAAGCTTCCGCTCGCAGTAAAAACACCTGCCGCAGGGAATGTGGTGGAAGCTCACGACGCGATCGCCCGGCTGGAATTTCTTCACGCCGCGGCCCACGCGCACCACCGTCCCCGCCAGCTCGTGACCCAGAATCTGCGGCGGCGCCACAAATCCGTGATGAATCTTCTTGATGTCCGTGCCGCAGATGCCACACGCCGCCACCCGAAACAGCACTTCGCCTTCGCCGATCTCCGGAATGGGCACGCGCTCGACGACCACGCGCCCCTTGCCGCGATACACTCCCGCGCGCATCTGCCCGCCGCGTCGTGCGGTTTCCGGAGATCCGAGATCGATTACGGTGTGGCTCATACGGCGAGCGCCTCCGCTCTCGCGATCTTCCGGAAGGGATCGGCCGAAATGCGCTGGATATACGCATCGAGAAAATCCGCCAGCGTCGCCGCCGCTCGCTGGCTCTCATGCCCGAGCCGGATCAGCCCGCCGATACGATGCGGTCGTGTGATGATTTGCCCCAGCACTCTCGGAACGCTCACGTCGCCGCGCCCGTTGAACACCCGCTCAAAATCGAGCGGAAGATTCGAATCCACCGCGTCGCTGATCGCTCGAATCGCCACGCCGCGCACGCCATGGTGCGCCGCCGCGCCGAGCACGTACACGCTCTCCATATCGACCGCATCGCCCGATTGGCCCAACGCTCTCTTTTCTTCTGCTGTCGAGATCACGCGCTCCGACACGAGGAATCTTTCCACGATCGTCGCTCCGGTCTCCTCGGCCTGCCGGATCAGCGCCGGATCGCTCGGCACCGACCTCGCCCCGTGGACATCCGCAACCGCGCGCGCCGCAAGGATGTCTCCCGGGCCATACGCGGGCCTCAGCCCGCCCGAAAGCCCCGACGCGATGCACACATCGGCCGCTTGATCGAACGCGCGCTCGAGGCTTCGCTGCGCCGCGAAACGCCCAGCGCCCGTCACGACGACCGACACATCCGCTTCACCCACTTCTGCCCGGTACGTCCGTTCCCATGCATCCACGCATATGCGCTCGAAGCGCCGCATCTTGCGCCACGGCGCGAATTCGTTTTCGAGTGCGAATGTGACCAGAACTTTCATTTGCGCAGCTAAATCTACGCCGCTACCGCTCGCTCCACTGCTCGCGTCCGCGAGCCACCGCCCACGTATCCACGCTCTTCGTACCATCGCACCGCGCGTTCGAGCGCGGCTTCGACCGAGCCGGGCTTGTAGCCCAACTCTCTCTCGGCTCTGTCGCTCGCCACGAACATCCGGTGCCGCGACATCTTCACACCCTCAACCGGAATCTGCGGCTCGCGTCCCGCCAGCCTCGAAAACCATTCGTCCGCGTATCCTGCTGCCAGCGCCACTGCATGCGGCAGCCGCACCCGCGGCGCACGCCGTCCCGCGATCGGCGCGAGCGCTTCGAGGATCTGTTTCAGCGTCATATTGCGGCAGCCGAGAATGTAGCGCTCGCCGATGCGCCCTTTCTCCGCCGCCAGCAAGTGCCCCGCCGCAACGTCCTCGACGGCCGCCAAATTCAATCCCGTGTCGACGTATGCCGGCATTTTGCCATTCAGAAAATCGACGATGATCCGCCCAGTCGGCGTCGGCTTCCAGTCGCCCGGTCCGACCGGGGCCGTCGGATTCACGATCACCACCGGTACGCCCGCCTCCGCTGCCTTGATTGCCTCGACCTCGGCCATGAATTTCGACCGCTTGTAGTGCCCGATCATCTCATCGAGCGTCGCGCGCGTCTCTTCGTTCGGCAAAGCATCGCCGTGCCCGGGGACCGCGATCGTCGCCACCGTGCTGGTGTAGACGATCCGCTCGACGCCCGCCTGCGCAGCCGCTTCGAAAAGCCGGCGTGTCCCTTCGACGTTGCTCGCGTAAATCTCTTCCGGGGCTTTCGCCCACAGCCGGTAATCCGCGGCCACGTGAAAAACGCGCCGCGCTCCCCCCATCGCGCGCTCGACTGACGCCGCGTCGCGCAGGTCCCCTTCGACGCGCTCGACCGTCACGCCCTCGAGCGCCCGCAAATTACTCGAAGGACGCACGAGCACGCGTACATGGTGGCCCGCGGCAACAAGTTGCCGGGCGACATGGCTCCCTACGAAGCCCGTCGATCCGGTTACAAGGGTTGTCATAGGTTCTGGAAAGCCTTCAGCGCGGAGGGAGTTTTCATCTCTACCCCCAGTTCCCGTTCGCGTGCTCGATCTCTTCCGGGCGAATCCGGATGCCCGCGAATCGCCCGGTCTTTCGTCGCAGATTATCGTAGCGCGCCAGCGCGTAAAGCGGAAATGAGTTTCGGTACAAGTGGTATTTGAGGTAGAAGACGCGCGGGAATCCGGTCCCCGTGAACTCGGCTTCATCCCACGTGCCGTCTTCATTCTGGTGCGAAACGAGCCAGTTGACGGCGCGCTCGACCGCCGGGTCGCTCACCGCCGCCTCGCTATCAACCGCCAGCAATCCGATCAAACCCCACGCCGTTTGCGACGCGGTGCTCTTGCCGTGTGCCTTCACCGACGGGTGATAGTAGGACAAAATCGACTCGCTGAATCCGCCATCCGGATTTTGCACCGCTCGCAGCCATTGCGCCGCCCGCTTGCCCTCCGGCAACGCACCCAGCCCGACCGCCTCGAGCGCCCGCAAGACGCCGCTCGTGCCGTAGACGTAATTCACGCCCCAGCGCCCGAACCACGATCCATCCGCTTCTTGCTCCCGCCGCAAGAATGCCTTCGCTCGCTCGATCGCGGGATGCGTCGCCGGCCACCCCATGTGCCCCAGGCACTCCATCGCCCGCGCCGTCACGTCCGCGGTCGAAGGGTCCAGCATCGCGTTGTGGTCCGCGAACGGAATGTGGTTGAGGAACTGCAGATTGTTTTCATGATCGAACGCGCCCCAGCCGCCGTCTCCGTTCTGCATGCTGAGCAGCCATGCCAGGCCGCGACGGATCGCAGCCCGCAGTCGCGCGGGCTCGGGCTCCGATACGCGGCTCAACGCCATCAGCACGAACGCCGTGTCGTCTACGTCAGGATAGAAATCGTTGCGAAACTCGAACGCCCAGCCCCCCGGCTCCGCTTTGCGGTTCTTCACCTGCCAGTCGCCGGGTCCGAGAATCTGATTCGCCACCAGCCACCGCTCGGCCGCGAGCAGCGAAGGATGTGCGGGGTCGATCCCCGCCTCCTCAAGCGACACCATCGCGATCGCCGTATCCCAGAGCGGCGAAATGCACGGTTGCACCCTCAGTGTGTCGTTTTCCTCGATCTCGTAGCGCGCCAGGAATCCCACTTCCCGCGCCACCAGAGGATCGCTCGTGTCGCCGCACTCAGCCAGCAGCGCGAAGATCGAATTCATCATTGCGGGATAGATCGTGCCTAGGCCTTCGCTGCGCTCCAGCCGCTCGCGCATCCATTTTCGGGCGCGAGTCACAGCGGCCCTTCGGAACGGCTTCCAGGGCAGGGTCTCGTAGAGTTTCACGCTCCGGTCGATCGCCAGGAAGAGGTTCTTCCAGGAAACCACGCGCTTGTCCCAGGCGAGCGACGGCGGCATTGAATCCGGCTCTTTGAACAGCTCGCCGACCATCACTCCCTCCGGCAGTTTCCAGCCAGGTTTCTGCGCATAGACCAGCGCCAGAGGGATCACGATTCCACGCGTCCACGACGACATCTCGTACAAATTCAGCGGGAACCACTCCGGCAGCAGCATCAACTCTGGCGGAATCGCCGGGACCATGCTCCAATCGACCGCCCCGACCATCGCGAGGTAAAACCGCACGTACGAATTCGTCGCTTCGAGCCCCCCCATCTCATGAATCTTTTGCTTGGCGCGCTCCAGATGCGGCGCGCTTGCCGGATCGCCCGCCAGGCGCAGCGCGACCCACGCCTTGACGGTCGCGTTCAGCTCCGCAGGGCCGCCGTAGAAAATATTCCAACCACCGTCAGGGAGCTGCCGGTCGCGGACATACTTCGCCAGCTTCGCGGTTTTTTCGGATTGCAGTTTGCCGAGGACTTGCAGGTAGAGGATGTAATCGGATTCGAGCGTCGTGTCGGCTTCCAGCTCGGCCCACCAGTACCCGTCGGGATTCTGAGCCGCGAGAAGCCACCCCATCGCGCGCCGGATCGCTTCGCCGACCGTCGACTCGGTTCTGCGGCCGGGAGCGACGGCCTGCCCTGCGTCACCTGCCGCAGCGCCCACGCGGAGATGTGCCTCCGGTGCCATCAAGCCCTCAGACATACGTGTCTCACTCACCCAAAGCTGGTTCGGCAACCCAGCACGGCCGCTGGCCTGCCGAAGAAGGAATGCTTACGATCTCTCTACAATACAGGCACTTACAGGCTAACCCCGATCTATTATCTTTTCTATCGGGGCCAAGGTCAACTGAAAAGACCTCTTCGGGCCGGGCTATACCTTAGGATGTTACTCCTTCGCAATGGGCTGCCCGGCAATTCTGTCTCGCCCCAGCGGTCTAACGGCGACCTGCGGACAGAACTTCCAGCCTGCGCACGCGCTCGGCCAGCTCCGGGAGCCGGGCGAACCATGCGTACTGGCGCTTGAATCTGTCCAGCGTCCGCGCCGGAGTCCCCCACACCACCTGCCCGCCGCGAATGGTCTTCCCCGTCGGGATTCCCGCCTGCGCTCCGGCCACCGCTCCGTCTTCGAGCGTGCAGTGGTCCGCAATTCCCACCTGCCCGCCCACGATCACGTTCTTCCCGAGCGTGCTACTCCCCGAAACGCCCGTCTGCGCCGCCAGCACCGAGTGTTCCCCGATCCGGACGTTGTGCGCTACCTGTACCAGATTGTCGATCTTCACGCCGCTGCCGATCTCCGTCGTTTCGAGCGACCCGCGATCGATCGTCGTGTTCGCACCGATCTCGACGTCGTCCCCGATCCGGACGCCCCCGATCTGCGGAAACTTCCACTGCCGCCCTTCGCCGAAGACGTATCCGAATCCGTCGGCGCCAATCACCGCTCCCGCGTGGACCTCCACCCGATTTCCCAGCACCGCGCCCGCATACAACGTGACGCGCGGGTGCAGCCGGCAATCTTCGCCGATGCGAGCGCCTCGTCCCACAAAGCAGAAGGCCTCGACGATCGTCCCCCCTCCGATGCTCACGCCGTCTTCGATCACCACGTGCGGGCCCACGAATGCGCTCGGCGCGATCTGCGCCGTCGCCGCAATCACCGCACTCGGATGCACACCCGGGCGCGGCGCCGCTTCCTGCACCAGCAGCCGCGCCGCCTTTGCAAACGCCAGTTTCGGCTCCTGCGCTTCGATCACCGTCTTCCCGGCAAGCCGCACCCCGCGCGCCAGAATCACGCAACGTGCCGCCGACTTCGCGGCTCGGTCTTGGTGCTTGGGCGAATCGAGATAGATCAAATCTTCGGCGCGAGCTTTCTCCGGACTCGCCACGCCCGCTATCAACACACCCGCGTCGCCTTCGAGCGTCGCCCCGAGCTGCCTTGCGAGATCACCCGCGGTCAAACTCATCGTCGCGTCTCCTTTCGCGCAAACCTCCGCGCGCCTTGCCCCTGGCGCTCGCGCCGCCGCAAATCAAAAGGGATAGATCGGCTTTTCTCCCGGCGGGCGCGTCTTCCATCGCTTGTGCACCCAGAGCCATTGGTCCGGGTACGCGCGCACGTAGTTCTCGACCACCTGCATGAACCGCTGCGTCGTCTCCTTTACATCTCGCTCCTCGTCTCCCGTGCGAACCAACTCCACCGCCGGCTCAAAGCGCAGCCGGTACTTTCGCCGCTGCGCATCCCAGGCGAGGAATCCGGGCACCACCGCCGCATCGGTCCGCAGCGCGAGCCGCGCGAGTCCCGAGGTCGTCGACGCCGGAATCCCGAAGAAATTCACGAACACGCCCTCCTCGATCGTCGTGTTGTGGTCCGCAAGGATCCCGACCGTGCCGCCGTCGCCCAGCACCTTCAGAATGGACCGCGCCGCGCGGTTCTTCTCGATCGGTTGATTTCCGGAAAGGCAACGATAGCCATTAATGAGCGCGTCTACGCCCGGGTTCGCGATCGGCCGCACCAGAAAATGCAGCGGGTGCCCGTAGAGCGCCTGCGCGAAGGGCGCCAGCTCCCACGCGCTCATGTGCCCGGTGAGAAACAGCACGCCTTTACCTCGCCGCCGCGCCGCGTCAAAATTTTCGAAGCCGTCCAGCAGGACGATTCGCTCGATGTTTTCCCGCGTGTATTTCGGGAACTGCGAAAACTCGCCGGCCATCCATCCCACCTGCCGGATCATTCCGCGGATCACCCTACGTCGCTGTGCGTCGCTCCATTCGGGGAATGCCAGCCGCAGATTGAAGAACGCCGTCCGCCTCAGTGGATTCCGAATCGCATACGCAACCGCGGCGAAACTCGCTCCCGCCCATCGCGCCACCGGTCTCGGCAGCAGCCCCATCAATTTCAATCCGGTCCATGCTGTGGCGTATTCGAGCCGCTCCCGCATCGCGTGCCATTATGCGGGAGGCCGCAGGTCCGCGCCAGGGAATCGCGGCGCGAGTGTCCTAATCCCGGCCACAAATCCGCCGCCGCGGTGCTAGACTGGCAAACTTTGAGCGACGATTTTCGAACACGGTGGTCCCGGCGCGGCGCGCTCCCAATCGCGTGCGGCCTTGCCGTCTTCATCTGCCTTTTCGGAAACCTCAGCTCGATCGGCCTTCTCGGCCCTGACGAGCCGCGCTACGTCTGGATCGCCCGCGCCATGGCCGAGACCGGCGACTGGGTCACGCCGCGCCTCTACGGCCAGCCTTGGTTTGAAAAGCCGATTCTCTATTACTGGGCCGCCGCCATCGGATTCCGCCTGCACCTTAGCGCGGAATGGGCCGCGCGCCTGCCTTCCGCGTTTGCCGCGCTCGCCGCCGCGATCGCAATCGCCTGGCTTGGCTGGAAGCACTACGCGAATACCGAAAATTTCGCGCGCAGTCCCGCGTTGCTCGCCCCGCTCGTTTTTTCCACCAGCGTCGCCGCCATCGGATTCGCTCGCGCCGGCACGCCAGACATGCTCTTCAGCGCATCCATCACGCTCGCCATGGCCCCCGCCGCGCACATCCTGCAACGTGCCGGCGCGCTGCGAGGCAATCAGCTTCCGCTTTCGGATTCGCGTCCCCGCAGTCTCGGACCGCGTCTCGCCTTCGGCGCCTTTCTTGGCTTGGCCGTCCTCGCCAAAGGCCCCGCGGGAGTCCTGCTCGCCGGAGGTGCCGTCGCGCTTTGGGCGCTCGCCACACGAAAATGGCGCGCCGCATTTCGCCTCGCGCATCCCGTGGCGATTCTCGCCTGCTGCGTCGTCGCCATCCCCTGGTACGCGCTCTGCGCCGTACGCAATCCTGATTTTCTGCGCGTCTTTATCCTGCAGCACAATTTCGAGCGCTATCTCACGCCCCTGTTTCGCCACCAGCAGCCGTTCTGGTTCTTCGGCCCCATCGTTCTTCTCGCGCTTCTCCCGTGGACGATCCTGCTCTGGCCCGCCGCGCGCGAGGGTCTTCGCCTTTGGCTCGAGAAATCCTGGCACGACTCTGCCGGGTTCTTCTTCGCCTGCTGGGCCGTTTTTCCCGTGCTCTTCTTCAGCCTCTCGGAGTCGAAGCTGCCGAGCTACATTCTGCCGGCGATTCCGGCGCTTGCGCTCGTATGCGCGATTGGAACTGCGCGCGCCCTTGGCCGCGACGACCGGTTGCCGATTTATCTCGCCGGAGGAATCAGTCTTACGCTTCTCGTGCTCGGCGTCGTTGCGCTCGTCGGAGCGCGCCGCATCCCGTGGGAAGCTCTCAATTTTCAGCTCACTCCCGAATTCGTCGCCGTCGTCAGCCGCTTGGCGCTCGTTTTCGCCGCAATCGCTGGTCTCTTTGTCCTCGGCGCTGCGCTCAATCGCCGTTTCGACGCCGCCCTTGCGATCTGCGCAATCGTCGTCGCCTCGACCGTCGAGATCGCAAATCTCACCTTGCTCCCCGCTCTCGACCGGCTCTACTCCGCGCGCCCTCACGCTGCACTCATGCGCAACGATCTGCATCCCGACCGCATCTTCACCTACCGTCTCGCCCGCAGTTGGAATTGGGGACTCGCCTTCTATTTCCGTCGCGAGCTGCCCGAGTGGTCTCCGGCCGATCCCAACGCCGCGCTGGTTCTCACCACGCCGGTGGGCCTTGCGGATATTCGCAGGCTTGGCAGGATTCAAGGCGAACTCGATGAGCCCTACGCTGGCGTCCTCTATGTGCCGGTGAATCAGGCGCCGCGTTAGCGGGAAGTGGGCGGGATATTCGTGAGGAAAAAGCTCACTACTTGGTTTTCGTACGTCCTGCGATCGTCGTCCGATAGGTCGCGATAGGTCGACGTTACGCGCATCATCTGCTTCGGGTCGGGCGCTTGCAGGAAAAGCTGTAAGCCCGATTCAGACTGCGCCGGACGATCGCCTGCGAGAATAAACAGCTTCGGAACGCCCGCCGTCGCCGCCAGTTTGCGCGTCACGGGTGGCTCGTTGCGGAACGGGTAGTTGTACATCCGAAATCCGAAATCAGTGAACCGCTGCACCAGCGGGATCGCCTGCAGCCCCGAATTGCTCACCTGCAGCCTCACCATATCCCGTGGGTCGGCGTACGGATCCTCGACGGCAAACGCAGCGACGCGTTTGTCGGTCGACGCTACTTCCAGCACCGCGTACCCGCCCATGTCCGTGCCCCACAGCCCGAAATGCTGCGCGTCCACGTCGTCCCGATTCGCCAGCTCTTGCAGGGCCGACCGCAACTCTCCCGTCTCGCGATAGCCGATCGTCGTCACTCCCGGCACCGTCCCGTGGCCCAGGAAATCGAAAAGGAACACGTTGAACTGGTGCTCCTGCAAGGCCGTCACCAGGGTCAGCACGTCGCCTCGCTGCCCGCCGTACCCGTGGCACACGATGATCGTCGGCGCGCCCCGCAGTCCGGGGAAAAACAGCCCGTCGCGCGTCTGTCCGCCCGCCACCGGAAACGACGTGGTCATCGGGTGTCCCATCATGATGTTCACGTCGATATTCGCCGGATTGCGCGGCGGATGCAGCATTTCGTAGAGGAGAAAACCCGCCATCGATGCCACGGAAACCAAGGCAAAAAGCAGCAGCGCCAGAAGCCCGGAGATAATCTTGGCGAGCGTCGATGTGGGATAACGCAGTTCGGAGGCGATGGCCATCCCGGAATCGCGGGGGCTTGCCTAACGCACCCCGACGCGTCGAATGTTAGCACATTTCTTTAGAACCGAACTTCGCATCCTGTTCGCTTGTTTCGATAGCGCCGCGTGCAAATGGCGCACAGCCCTTGGTTTTCTGTGAGTTGGGTTCTGGGCGGCCCAAAGCTATAATGGTCTCCGAACGGCACCGACCTCATGCAGATCGTCGACCTCCGCACTCTACATTCCCGATCGCTGGAAGGCCTCTTCCAGGAAGAGGCTCGCCACTGGCATGACGAGTTGCACTGGGACTACCGCGCCTCGATCGAGCTGATCCGCCGCTTCATCGACTCCCGCGCCCTCGGGGGCTATGCCGCTCTCGAAAACACTCACCCGCTCGGCTACGGCTTCTACGTCCTCGAAGACCACAAGGGCCTGATCGGAGGTCTGTTCGTTTCGCCGCGTTGCACCCAAAAACCTGTCACGCAGGCCTTACTTTCGGAAATGCTCGCCGCTCTTCGCAATACTCCGCGTCTCGAGCGCATCGAAGCCCAGCTTATGCCCTTCGGCAGCGAACTCGATCCGGCCTTCCTCTCGCAGTATTTCCTCCTGCATCCGCGCCAGTTCATGCTTCTGCCGCTCACCGAATCGGTCCTCTGCGGCAAGTCGCTTTCGAGCGGCCTGCGCATCGAGCCTTGGAGCGACCGCGCTTTCGAATCGGCGGCCCGCCTTATCCAGCTCGCTTACGCCGATCATGTCGATGGGCAAATCAACGACCAATATCGCAGCGAAGCGGGCAGCTTGAAATTTCTCCGCAATATCGTCCTGCTCCCCGGCTGCGGCCAGTTTCTTCCCGAGGCTTCCTTCCTCGTGCGCCCGGCCACCGGCGACCGCCTCGTCGGCATGGTCCTCACGTCCACGGTCGCCGAAGGCGTCGGCCACACCACCCAGATCTGTGTCCTGCCGGGCTATCAGGGTCACGGCATCGGCCGCCAGCTGATGGAACACTCGATCGAGGCGTTGCGCCGCCGCCACTACGACTCGCTCTCCCTCACCGTCACCGCGATCAACAAGCACGCCGTCGACCTCTACCAGCACCTCGGCTTCCGCACCCTGAAGACGTTCGCCGCCGGCGTCTGGCAAGCCTAGGCCGGGATGCCGTATCCTTCGCGCTCTCTGCGAAGGATGCCCGAGACATCCTTCACTTCTTCGCCCGATCCTTCAGCAACCCCTTCAATTCATCCATGAATTCCTTCACGTCCTTGAAATCCAAATACACGGACGCAAACCTCACGTACGCCACCTTGTCGAGCTTCTTCAGCCGCGACATCAACACTTCGCCGATCTCCGTCGTCGTCCGCTCGCGTTCGGTCGCTTCGCTGACGAACGCTTCCGCCTCGTCGACGATCGCTTCGAGCTTGCTCACCGCCACCGGACGCTTTTCGCACGCCTTCAGCAGCCCCTGCAAAATCTTCTGCCGCTCGAACTTCTCCCGCCGCCCGTCCTTCTTGATCACCATATACGGGATCTCGTCGATTCGCTCGTATGTGGTGAACCGCCTCTGGCATTTCAGGCACTCGCGCCGCCGGCGAATCAGGTCGCCCGTGCGCGCCTCGCGCGAATCGATCACTTTGTCATCCAGGTGCGAGCAGAAAGGACACTTCACCGCGGCAGCTCCTTCGCGCGCGCAGCCGAGCCCGCCGCCTGCTCCGCCTCGGCCAACAACTCAGCCTCGCCTGCTTGCTCCTCCGCGTGCGCCATTCGTTTCAGCTCGCCCATCGACCATCCCTCCCGCAGCAGCAGCGGCACGCCCGCGATGCAGCACGAAGCGAACGCCACCAGCCACAGCACGATCGCCGCTGTCGCCGCCGCCTCCTTTTCCACTCCCAGCACCAGCGTCAGCACCAGAAACGACGCCAGCTGTGCGCCCCCGCCCACTCCCGGCAATTGCACTGCCGACCCCACCAGCGTGAACGCCAGCACCAGAATCACCGCGCCGAAACTCAACTGCGCGAGCCGCCCGCCAAACGCGTGCGTCACCAACTCGTATACGACCGCCACCAGCACCCAGTGTGCCGCCGTGTATCCGGCCAACGCGCCCAGATCGCCCCACGTACGAATGCCCTGCAATCCCTCGATGAATCCCTCGAGCAGCAGCACGACCTTCCCGCGCCAACCGTGCCGCCACTGCGAATCGCGCAGTCTCTTGCCCAGCCACCCCGCGCCGTGATGCCGAAAATAGACCAGAAATCCGATTGCTACAA
>Ga0335073_10007976_pt1 | contig 14832 bp, 9 predicted proteins | sample Lox_Sample_22_FD_207093 | JGI IMG/M metagenome (GOLD analysis project Ga0335073, IMG submission 207093) | Soil microbial communities from Loxahatchee National Wildlife Refuge, Florida, United States - Lox_Sample_2.2 | ecosystem: Environmental > Terrestrial > Soil > Wetlands | place: USA: Florida... | reverse complement strand
TTCAATACCAACTTTCCTACGTTGGAGCAACAGGCCTTTTTGCTTGATCCAAAGGCAGCGCTGCTGGCGAAAAAGGAACTTGAGCCACCGGCACACCCCGGAAAGCGGACCCTGTCGAGGCTCCCGCAGGAAGGATTCGTGATCCAGGGAGATGACCGGGTGACCGGGTACGATTCTGCGAGTGGCAACCTCATGGCGGAGGGCAAGACCTTTCACATCGACAAACGATATGGACAGGCCGCGGCCCTGGCGTGGGCCAGCGAATACTCGCTGATTCACTACCGCTGCGATCAGCAGGGTAACTGCGCACTGAGCGCCGCCGGCGAAGCCGCCATTCTGCACGCGCGGCTGGTTGAGTAACGCAGATTTCAGTCCTCGATTCCGATTTCGCGCTTGCCTGGACTCAGAAAAATGACGCAAGAAATAAACTAAGTCATCGGGTGTGATCGCCCTGGCCCCGGGGGGCCAAATTGTTAGGCATCGGCACTCCGACGCCCCTTCGCAAGCTGTGCCTCTGGCAACTCCACAGCTTTGGATGCGTGCCGAATCAGCTACAGGAGCACGCACCTGTCGCGTCGGGCTGCGTGGAGCACGAGCCGATTTGGATTGGCGGCCCGATGGACTTGATGCAGGCGACGTGTCCCGCCTTTGCCTTCGGCGATGCAACGAGAACTCGAGTGGCGGAAACCCCACTATCGGTGATGTTCCCCGAAGGATCATATTTGGGCAGATCTCCCTTGGTTCCGCTGCCATCGCTGATCTGAACCTTCGCGCCGGAACCGTGATACCCATTAAGTCCAGAGGAAAGGACCGTGTTGGCTCCGATCTGGAAGGAGTCAGCACGCGCAGCGCTGGTCACAGTCAGGGAGTTGCGGATGGTAGTGGCGCCGTTCTTCTCAACGAGAAAGGCGTAGGTATTATTGTCGGCATTCGTGACCGAGACCGCAGCGCTCGTTTCTCCATTGGCATCGGGTGTGATGCGGATGGCAGCGGCACCTGGAGCGGGCAGGAATACGCTGCTTCCGTCGTCGCAGAACTGCTGACGGAGCGTAGTTGAGAATGTGTAGTTGTAGCAGCCGATAGGATGCGGACCTGCACTGGGCACGAACTGGCGCTTGAGGACTTCCAGAACCGATCCGTGTCCGTCCCACCAGGACTCGATATCGGCCTGGGGAATGCTGGCGAAGTTGTGTTGCGGCCATGCGCTGCCTGCGGGGTTGGAGACGACTGACCATTGCAGATCGGAGCCTCCGCCGACCGGGCCGGCTTCGAGCGCGGCATAGATGGCGCGTTCGACCCACAGGCCGTCGTACCAGTAGGACCCGCTGTTTTCATCGGTGACGAGGAAGGCAGAAGTTCCGTGGGTGGTCCCGGCGAGGTTGCCGTTGATGGTTGCGGCGATGCCGAAGATCTGGCTCATGGCGCGAGATGGGCTGGAGGGAGGACCTGGATCGATTCCGGTTTCGTTGAAAACGTTGGCTTCCACTCCGTAGGTGAGTGAGTTGACGCTGCCATGACGCTGGATGGCTATAGGATTGATGCCCCACACGCCGTTGTGCAGGTCGCCTGGGTTGTTCTGCGAGACCATGAATGCGCCTACGCAGGGGGCTGCCGAGTTCGCGGCGGTGTAGTTGCAGTTGTGGTAGGTGTAGAGTGGCGCGGTGTCGTTTACGCCGGAGTCAGAAGAGACGATACGGGTGACTGGGGTGACGTAAGGATCGCCTTGCGCTGTCGATGTCTGGACGAGGGTTGCCGTATCGGAGATGGATTGGTTGAAGACCGGGCTGGTGAATACGAGCGGTGCCCCGGGCGCGGAGTTGTAGTTCTGATTCATGCGGGCGCTCGGACGGAGGGCGTTGTTGCGCATGAATACTGCGGATATTTTGGACAGCGGCACGGATAACAGGCTCTTCATGTTGAGGCTCTGACGGGTTGTTGTTTCGCGCGAATCGATAGCCGACTGCGCGCAGGTAATCACGGTGCCAAAAGCGAGAATGAGGACGACGGGGAAAGAAGAAAACAGGCGCATCGGGTGGGGGAAACCTCACGAAAAAGTGCGAGCGAACTCTAAAGCGCTCGACGGTCTTAAAGTGAGACTCGATTCGCGCGGGAAGGGCTTGCTGGAGTTAGGTGCGGGAGATTTAATTTTTTCAGGATGGATAGAAGAAACGGGCCCCGTTCATCGCGGCATTACCGCGATGAGCGGGCCCTGGGCACGCCCTCTTCCGCTTCGCGCCTTGCGTGATCACTCCGCGTTGTCGATCTGAGCGCGCTGGAGTTTGTCGCTATAGTCCACGTACACCGCCTTCCACGTGGTGAAGAAGTCGATGGCGCCGTTGCCTTCGCGATGGCCGTTCCCGGTGTGCTTGACGCCGCCGAAGGGCAGATGGACTTCTGCACCGATCGTCGGCGCGTTGATGTAGGTGATGCCGGCCTCGAGGTCGCGGATGGCAGCGAAGGCACGATTCAGGTCTTTGGTATAGAGAGCGCTCGACAGACCATAGTCGATCGAGTTGGCGATTTCGATTCCCTGCTCGAAGGTATCGAACTCGATGAGCGCGACGACCGGACCGAAAACCTCCTCGCAAGCGAGACGCATGTTGGGCGAGACGCCTGCAAAGACGGTCGGTTCGAAAAATGTCCCCTTGGCGTAGTCACCTGAAGTGAGCGCGTTGCCGCCGCAGAGGAGCTTGCCGCCGTCCTTCTTTGCGATTTCGACGTAATTTGCCGAGGTTTCGATCTGGCTCTTGTTCACCTGCGGGCCAACCTGCACGGATTCATCGAGCCCGTTGCCGATTTTGAGCTTTTTCACCCGGGAGACGAACTCGTCAGTGAACTTCTTTGCGATTCCCTTTTGCAGCAGGATGCGGCTGGTTGCCGTGCATCGCTGCCCGGTTGTGCCGAACGCTCCCCAGAGCGCGCCATCAAGGGCGAGTTCGAGGTTGGCGTCCTCAAGGACGATCTGCGCGTTCTTGCCGCCCATCTCGAGCGAGACCGGCTTGAAGGTTGCCGCCGCGCGCTGAGCAACATGCGAGCCTACTTCGCTGGAACCCGTGAAGCTTATGGCGCGGACGTCCGGGTGTTCGACGAGAGCATTCCCAGTAGCGCCGCCACTGCCGCTTACGATATTAACCACGCCCGGGGGCAGGCCGGCGTCAACGAGGGTTTGGACAAGGTTATAGACGGAGAGCGGCGTGTCAGTGGCTGGCTTGATGACGCAGGTGTTGCCGCCGACGAGTGCCGGAAGGAGCTTCCAGCTGGGAATCGCCATAGGGAAGTTCCACGGCGTGATGAGCCCAACCACGCCGACCGGCTGGCGGATGCTCATGCAGAACTTGTTCTGAAGCTCAGAAGGCGTGGTCTGGCCGAAAAGGCGGCGGCCTTCGCCGGCAACATAGAACGCTTCATCAATCGCTTCCTGGACATCGCCGCGGGTTTCGGGCAGAACCTTGCCCATTTCGCGAGTCATGTCGCGGGCAAACTGCTCCTTCCGTTGCTGCAGGAGGCTGCCCGCCCTGACGAGGATCTCGGCACGCTTAGGTGCGGGAACGAGACGCCAGGTGGCGAAGGCCTTTTTCGCTGCGGCTACGGCCTTGGCAACGTCCTCCGGACCGGAAGACGGAAAAGCACCTACGATGTCGTCGTGGTCTGCGGGATTTACGTTCAGGGTGGTTTTGCCGCTCGCGGCGGGCATCCACTCACCGCCAACTAGATTGTGATATGTGGGATAGGTCATGGGAGTCCAGTTCTTAGTCCTTAGTTCAGTTCGTAGTCCCGGAAGTTGGAGTTATCAGCATTCCGTCGTCAGTTATCAGTTATGCCGGTCATTGGTGACAAATAGGTGGAAGCGGGAAGTTCTGGCTGGAACTGGCGGGACCCTTCCCATATTCGCGGAAACCAACTGATTTTAGCGTATGGGGCTCCCCGTCTGGTCATAGGGGATGCGGGGAATATTCATTCGAGCCGAGGACGCCATCCGCACAAATGGCGCATCAGATTCTCATCGTCCTTTTCGACCGTTGGTTTAAGCGGGGTATTTACAAATGCTCCCGGTCCGCACATTACCAGCGGTGCTTGTTGTTGAAGGCATGATTGGCCGTACAATGTCTTCAGAGGTAGCTCCACTTTTCATGTCTTCCAACGGTTATCCCACGCGTACTTCGCGGTCGCATGGCCTGCGCTCGCTTTTCAGCATGTTTTCGAGCGATCTGGCCATTGACCTTGGCACCGCCAACACACTGGTTTATGCCGCCGGAAAGGGCATCGTGGTCAACGAGCCCTCCATCGTGGCGATCAACAAAAACACCGGTGAGGTGGAAGCCGTCGGGAAGGAAGCCAAGGACATGCTGGGCCGCACGCCCGGCAACATTGTGGCCATCAAGCCCATGAAAGACGGCGTCATCGCTGACTTCAAAGTCACCGAGAAGATGCTGAACTACTTTATCCAGAAAGCGCACAACCGCAAGATGCTGGTGCATCCACGCATTGTGATCGGCGTGCCGTCTGAGATCACACAGGTGGAAAAGCGCGCGGTCGAGGATTCGGCCTACCGCGCCAAGGCCAGCGAGGTCTATCTCGTGGAACAGGCCATGGTGGCGGCCATCGGCGCAGGGCTGCCGATTACCGAGCCGGGCGGCAACATGGTTGTGGACATCGGCGGCGGCACAACAGATATCGCCGTGATTTCCCTGTCGGGCATCGTCTACTCGAGGTCGGTGCGTATGGCCGGCAACCAGATGGACGAGTCCATCACGAATTATCTGAAGCGCAAGTACAACCTGCTGATCGGCGAGCGAACAGCGGAACAGATCAAGATCGAGATTGGCTCGGCGTATCCACTGGACAAGCCGCTAACCATGGAGATCAAGGGACGCAACCTGATCGAGGGCGTTCCGAAAACCATCACCATCGACGACAGCGAGATTCGCGAGTCGCTGGGCGAGTGCATCGCGGTGATCATGAACGCGATTCGTGTGGCGCTGGAGCGGACGCCTCCGGAGCTTTCTGCGGACATTTCGGATCGCGGCATCGTGCTGACCGGCGGCGGCGCGCTGATCAAGAATCTCGACAAGCGCATTCGCGAAGAAACCGGGCTGCCGGTCTCTGTGGCCGATGATCCGCTGGCCTCAGTGGTGCTGGGAACGGGCAAGATGCTTTCCGACTTCCGCCTGCTGAGAAAAATCAAGATCGACTAACCCAGGGATCAGGGGTCGGGGATCAGCTTTCGGCATCTTGCATTGACTCAGCTTTTCCTGAACCCTGACACCTGAACCCTGAACACCCCGACTTTCCATGGAATCCTTCGTCGTTCGGTATCGGAATCTGCTGGTGCTACTGGTGTTGCTGGTGGCCCAGATTCTCGGCCTTGCCATGCAGGTGCGCCGTACCGGCACAGGCCAGACTGGCGACGGCCAGGGCGTGAGGCTGATCCGCTACTGGGCCGATTCCATCGTCACTCCACCGGAACGGTTGCTGCATAATTCCGGCTCTGGCGTCTCCTGGCTTTGGCACAACTACTTCGATCTGCGCCACGTGCGGCAGCAAAACGCCGATCTCCAGAAGACTGTGGACCGCCTGCGCTTGGAACAAGCCGCTCTGCTCGAAGACGCGAAGCAAGGGCAGAGGCTGCAGGCGCTCCTGAACTTCCAGCAGAAATACATCTACAAGACGCTCCCGGCCCAGGTTATCGGGTCGAGCGGAACCGATCAATCGCGCGTGTTCTACATCGACAAGGGCAGAGACCAAGGCATTGATCGCGATATGGCCGTGATCACGCCGGATGGGATTGTCGGCAAAATTCGTGACGTGTTTCCGCATTCCGCGCAGGTACTGGCCATCAATGACCAGACCAGCGGCGCAGGCGTGATCATGGAATCGACACGCATCCGCGGCATTCTGCGCGGCAATCCGGCGGGACAACCACAGATTGAGGACGTCATTCGCGATCAGCGGATCAAACAGGGCGAGAAGGTGTTGACCGCTGGAGGCGATGAGATCTTTCCGCGCGGGTTGCCCGTTGGCGTCGTGGACAAGGTTGTGAATGATCCGGAGCGGGATGGATTTGTGCAAGTGGTTCTAAAGCCTGCGGCGCATCTGGACCAGTTGGATGAAGTCCTGGTGATCACTTCGACGGAGCCGCGCTTCCCACCCGATCAGCAGCAGGACATGGCTACAAGCGAAGCTCTGAAGGGCGCTGAAGCCGAACAGCAGAAAACATCAGAAGGCATGGCAGAAAAGTTACCTGGCCTGCTCGATCCGAATCTGCCGGCTGATCAGCAGCCGCTCAACGATACGTCCAATCCGAATCCCGTGTCGCGGCCGCCGATGGCGATTCACCCGGACCGGTTTACCCCGGCGAATGCTTCGACTTCTAATCCTGCGGCCGCCTCGGCTGGACCCGACGGAGGTCCGGCTGCAGTCTCCACTGTACCGAAGAAGAAGTCGACCACTCCAAATCCCGCTACCGACCAGCCGGCAAAGAACCCTCCAGCACCGCCGGCCGCACCGCAGGGGGGGAATCGCTAGCCATGTCAGTCCTTTCGGCGGAAAGAACCCGCGACTTCGAGATCCATCGCTATCCGGCGCTGGTATATGCACTCGTTCCAGTGCTGGCCGTTGTGCTGCAGGCGTGGCTGCCGCGGGTTCTGGGACGGTTCGCGTGGTTCGATCTGCCGCTGGTGATCACGGTGTTCTTTGCCTTGAATCGTCGTAACCCGATCCAGGGCTCGGTCTTAGGCGGGATTCTGGGCATTTTTGAGGACGCTCTGACCGGGAATAAAATCGGCATCAACGGAATCGCGAAGACGCTCGTGGGTTATCTCGCGGCAACCATCGGTATCCTCGTGAACGTCGAGAACTTCGCGATCCGGCTGATCCTGACGTTTTTCCTATCGCTGATCGGCAGCGCCACCTATTTCTTCGTAGTGCATTTTCTGCTCGGTCTCGCGGTCGGCACGAATTGGCTTGCAGAGATATACAAGGCGATCGGCAACTCCGTGATTGCGCTGGTGGTCTTTCCCTTGCTCGATCGCATGAAGATTCGCGATTGAGTACGTTGGTTCGCGGGATGCAACCAGGGCTCTGGCGGTGGACCCGCAAAGAGGAAAGAATTCAGAACAGGGATATCCTAGTAGTAGCTTCACATGATTTGGGACAAGGTCACACGCGGCGAAAAACTCTCCAGCATTAAGCTGGCGGTGGTGCAGTATGCCGTTCTGGCATTAATGCTCGCGCTGGCCGCCGGTTTGTGGCGGCTTCAGATTCTGGGTGCGCAAAGTTTCAGGTTGTTGGCGGAGCAGAACCGGATCCGCAAGGTGCCGATCCTGGCCCCGCGCGGAAAGCTCTTCGATCGCGATAACCGGCTGATCGTTGACAACTATCCCTCCGTTTCGTGTTACCTGGTGCGCGAGCAGAATCGAAACCTCGAGTCAGACCTGCCGCTGATTGCCAAGGGATTGCACCTGGATCTCGATCAGCTTCGCACGACGCTTAAGAGATACCGCCTTGTGCCCGGATACCAGCCGATTCCGATCAAGGACGATGTATCCGCCGATGAGCAGGCGTTCATCGAAGCGCATCGTAACGAATTACCGGAACTTGAAACCATCGAGGGCGAGCGACGCCTCTACCCGCGTGACGGTTTTGCGGCACACCTGATCGGCTACGTCGGCGAGGTCAGCGAAGAGGATCTGAATCAGACACGCTATGCCGCCTACGAGCCCGGAGATGTGGTCGGCAAGGCCGGAGTGGAAGAGGAATACGACCAATTGCTTCGCGGCCAGAATGGCTCACGCGACGTAATCGTCGACAGCCATGGTCGTGAAGTGGGATTCCTCGGAATTCAGCACGCAATTCCCGGACAGGATCTACGGCTGACCATCGATAACGATCTGCAGAAAGCCGCAGAACTGGCGCTGGGCGATCGCAACGGCGCGATCGTCGCCATGGATCCGCGGAATGGCGATATTCTCGCGCTCGTTTCGCGGCCAAGCTTCGATCCCAATGCATTCGCGGTGAAGATCGATCGCGGGGAGTGGAACAAGCTGATCACCGACCCCGATCATCCGCTAATGAACAAGGCGATCCAGGCACAGCTCGCGCCGGGGTCGACATTCAAGATTCTGATGTCCGTGGCAGGATTGCAGGAGAACATTGCACAGAATCTGAAGGTGAATTGCGCAGGCGGATGGGGTCCTTATGGATTCTTCCACCATTGCGACGAGAAGCACGGCGCAGTGGATATTCACAACGCCATTCCTTATTCCTGCGACACGTATTACTACCAACTCGGCGACAAGCTGGGCATCGATCGCATTGCCAAATACGCAACAGAGTTCGGCTATGGACAGAAGACCGGCATTGATTTGCCCGGTGAACAGGCTGGCCTGATGCCCAGTGCGCACTGGCTGATGAAGAACTACCATCGCAAGTGGTACCCCGACGAGACGCTGGACGTTTCGATCGGGCAGGGTGCGGTGGAAGCCACGCCGATTCAGCTCGCGCGCATAATCGGCGGCATCGCATCGGGTGGTCGTCTGGTCCGTCCGCACGTGGTCTTTCAGGATCAGCTTCCGGCTGACTTCCGGCGCGATCTGTTGGAGAACCTGCCCGGATCAGGTGACGTAAACATTCCCATTGATCCTGAAAACTGGGAAACGATCACCGACGGCATGTATCAGGTAACGCAACCGGGCGCTTTTCACACGGCGGGCGGGGAGCACCTTGAGGGTATCGACTTCGCCGGCAAGACTGGAACCGCTCAGGTCATGAGCCACGAGGCCCTCGGGAAAACCAACCAGGGGCGCTCTACCAACCCTAACGTGTGGTTCGTTGGCGTCGTACCGCGGCGGAATCCGGAATTGGTGGTTGCTGTGCTTTGGGAGCATGGAAACAAGAGTTGGTTCGCAGCCCGCATCGGCGCGCGCTTCGTCTCCGCATACGTCGAGAAGCAGCGCAAGCTGGCCAATAATCTCGTGCCAGTGAAGGCTCCTGCCCCACCTCCGGTGGAGGTAGGCGCAGTGTGGACAACGCCGGACGGACAGAAGAACGCCAATGGCGAGCAGACCGCGAAGCTTCATGCCGGCAAGTTCTACGTCGGGCCGAACGGAGCGGTTGCGCAACCACAGCAAAACGGAAAGACTCAACCTGCAAAGGCGGCGCCGAGCCTAGTTCGTTCCAGTACGGCAAAGTTGACGGGCGCTCCGAAGCCCAGCAAGCCCGCGCCTGAATCCGCAAAGCTGAACGCGGAACCTGCATTGCCCGGCAAGCCAGCACAGGTGAAGCAGCAATGAGCCAGGTTCGCCGATTTCTAAGCTTCCGCGATTTCGACTGGGCGCTGTTCGGCTTGGTGGCTCTGTTGTGTACCATCTCGGTGCTCGAGATCTATTCCGCGACCTTGCACACCAAGTATGTCGGATTCCATACGAAGCAGATCTACTGGATTGCCGGCGGCGTGGCGGCCATGCTCATCTTTTCGAGGATCGACTACCACAAGCTCATCGACATCGTTCCTTGGATATACGGATTCTTTCTCTTTGCCCTGCTGGCCGTATTGGTGCCTGGCATCGGACACAAGGCGTTGGGGGCACGACGATGGATCAAGCTCGGGCCGATCCTTTTCCAACCCTCCGAGTGGATGAAGTTGGTGATGATCCTGGCTGTCGCGCGCTACTTTGCGAATCTCGGCGCGCGCAACCTGACCTGGAAGGAAATCTTCAAGGCCTTCGCGCTGGTCGGCATCCCAATGCTGCTGATTCTTAAGCAGCCGGACCTGGGAACATCGCTCACGTACGTTCCTGTGCTGATTATTGGAATGTTCCTGGGCGGGATCAACCTGAAGCAGGCCACGATCTTGATTTGTGCTGGGACGGTACTGCTGGTAGGGGGGTGGAGCAACGGAAAGCTACTAAAACCCTATCAAAAGGCAAGGCTTACGGGATTCATTAACCCCGATAATGACCCACGAGGATCGGGATATCAGGTGCTTCAAGCAAAGATTGCGGTGGGCGCCGGGGGAATCTGGGGTAAGGGCGCTGAGAAAGGAACGCAGACGCAGGGAGCGTTCATTCCCATCCCGCACGCCGACTTTATCTTCGCGGCTTTCAGTGAAGAGCATGGGTTTGTGGGCGCAGTTTTCGTGCTGCTGCTATACTTCCTCATATTGATGCGTCTGATTCAAAACGCTCAAACAGCCGCAGACCTGCCTGGGTCCTTGATTATCATGGGCGTCGTGGCTGTGTTGGCCTTCCAGATAGCGGTCAACGTAGGCATGGTCATCGGCTTTATGCCAGTCACCGGAATCCCTTTACCATTAATGAGTTACGGCGGGTCTTCGGTGTTGTTTACCTTCCTGGCGCTGGGTGTGGTGATGAACATTCGCATGCGCCGGTTCGTGAACTAGGGAACTCCGGTCCAGATGTCCGGAGGCAAGATTGTAAGAGTTTCACCCTCTTGGGGATCGTGGGAGTCTCCTGACCACAAGAGTTGAGATTGTAAGTACATACCGCATCTGTCAGCCAATCGCTGAGGATGCAAAATCCGGCGAGGTCCCGGTGGACCGGGCGCCGGGCGGGATTGGGTTCAAAATGAGCACGCAGAGACGGGCAAGCCGGACAACCGCAGCGATCGAAGCCGACCGCGCGGGGATTCGGCACCGCTGGTTTCAGATCAGCGAAAGATGCCGACCCCAGCGACAAAGAGCTGTCGCGGGGGACCCCGGTATGACGGCCCCGCTCATGTCGATCGTCTGGTTGGCGTGGGCTTGGCTGCTTTCATTCGGCGGGTCGCCGACGGAAGCAGTTGATCGGGTGGCCACAAACGCTCTGCCTTCGGATTGCCACAACGATTCTCTCGCATGGCACGACAGCCGTTCAGGTTCGCCGCCCACTCTAAAAGCAGGCGTTCCCAGGCCTTCGGCACCGCGAGTCGCGCACAGGTCATCCCTCAAGCACGTTTCCCTCCTTCCCGTCCGCACCGATCTCCACTCCACCTTGCCGATTGCCCCAGCAGGCGAAGACCGCTGGGCGGAAAGGCACGATGGCAAAAGAGATTTGTATTTCCAGCACGCCGCATGAGACGCGGCTTGCAATTCTAGAAGACGATCAACTCGCGGAAATCTACTACGAACGCGAAAACGAATACACCCTGGCCGGTTCGATTTACAACGGACGCGTCACCCGCGTGCTCCCCGGCATGCAGTCGGCATTTGTCGACATCGGCTTGGAGCGCGACGCCTTCCTCTACGTCACCGACTTCCTCGAACTCGAAGATCAGGAAGAATCGGACGAGTTGGAAAAAGCGGCGGCAACCGGCAGCCAGGCACCCCGTGAAGTCCGGCACGGAAACGGGCAGGACCGTGGCCAGCGCGGCGCCCAGCGTAGTGAACGGCCGGCAGGAGAGGGAGCACCGGAAGCCAACGCGGAATTCGCTGCGCCTGGTGATGCGGCCGAGACCGACGCTACTGCGGAAACCGCCACAGATGAGTCCGGCACACGCCGGTGGCGCGGACGCCGGCGTCGTCGCGGCGGGCGTGGTGGCAGCAATATTGCGCATGCTCCTGCAGAGAGTTCGGAATTCGCCGAAACGGAAGAGACTGCCGAAACCCCCGAGACTGAACCGGAGACTGCAGAGATCCAGGCCGCAGCCGAACCGCAACCGAGTCATCGCGAGCGCGCCGCGGAGAAACTTGTTCTTCCCGGCGAATCGCTTTCGAAGTACGGCGGAACACCGGCCGAGACAGCGAGACCTGCGGCTGCAGCACCGGCAGCGGCGAAGCCGGTTTCGAGCTTCAAGCCTGCCACTTTGATCGAATCACCGATCATGTGGGATGGCAGCGGACTGTTGCCAGGCGAGTCGCTATCGCGGCATCGCAGCACGGAACCAGCTGCTACCCCGGTTTCGGAACCGACAGCACTGGAAGACGATTCGGTCGACGAGGTTGAAGAGCCCGAGTTCATCGAAGAAATCGCTGCGCCGGGACACGAAGTCGAGCCTGCAGTAGCGCAATCTGTGCACGATAATGTGGCATCGATTCCGGATGAGGACGAGATTGTCGAAGAGACGTTTCACTCAACGTCTGTGCCGGGTGAGGTTCTGGGAGAGCCGGCAGCAGAGGCTGTGCACGGCGAGTCCATCGAGCCTGCGATAGGAGCCTCGGAGGAGCAGCAGATTGGATTCAGCGCCGATGACGAGGAGCCGGAGATCGGGCCATCAGAGAGCGCGGAGCACGAGAGCACGGAATTCGAAGGCGATCGCAGCGCATCCCATAACGTCGATCCTCTGCCGCCCGCCGGGTTTCGCTTCTTCGGGCTCGGCGGTAAGAAGAAGAAGTCGGACGAGGAGCATTTGGCATCCTCTGAAACTTCGGCGCCCGTTGCCGAGCAGACAAGGTCTGCGTCCGTTCCCTCTGGTTCGGCATACTCGCCGGGTAGCGGGGTGGTTGAAGAAGAGGTGATCGAAGGCGAAGAGTATGAACTGACGCATCACCATCAGCACAAGGCCGAAGATCACGATCTGGACGACTACGAGGAAGAGGAGAAGCTGCACACCCAGATCCGTTCGGGCGAACTGGGCGAAATGCTGCAGGAAGCCCACCTCGACCATCGCATCCAGATGGATTTCGAAGATAAAAATGGCGAAGAAAACGAAGAGGAACTTGACGAAGAAGGCGAAGAAGAAGAGGCGTCAGGAGCCGAGACCCAACCCACTGGCGATGGTCACGTTCCGCAGCGCCGCGATCGCGGTGGACGCCCACGACGCGGCCGGGGCGATCGCGGACATCGGCCGGGAGATCGCGGACGCCAGTCGCGCCGATCCGCTCAGACCTCCGATCTGCCCATCATTTCTGACTTGCTGAAGCCGGGCCAGGAGATTCTGGTTCAAATTGCCAAGGAGCCGATCGCGAAAAAGGGCGCACGCATTACCAGTCATATCGCGCTGCCGGGACGCTTCCTGGTATTCATGCCGACGGTCACCCACATCGGAGTCAGCCGCAAGATCTCATCGGACGAAGAGCGTCACCGGCTCAAAAGGATTCTGGTTCACGAGCGCGGCGAGGCGTCGGGCGGCTTCATTGTTCGTACAGCGGCCGAAGGCGCGTCAGAAGAAGAGTTGCGCGCGGACCTTCGCTTTCTAATTCATCTGTGGAACGAGATCAAGCAGCGATCCGACAGTTCGAAGTCGCCCGCCTTGATCTACCACGACCTCTCGCTGATCGAGCGTATTCTGCGCGATCAGGTGAGTTCGAATTTCTCATCGATCTGGGTCGACTCGGAAGCCGACTACGAACGCATTGTGAAGTTCCTGAATCGCTTCTCGCCAACCCTGGTGCGGCGCGTGAAGCTTTACACCAAAGAGACTCCTCTCTTCGAGCACTTCGGCATTCAGGACGAAATTTCGAAAGCACTACGCTCGAAGGTGTGGCTGAAGAGCGGCGGGTCGATCGTGATCAATCAGACCGAGGCCCTGGTGGCGATCGACATCAACACCGGCAAGTATGTGGGCAAAACAGCACGCCTGGAAGACACGATTGTGAAGACGAACCTGGATGCGATTCCGGAAATCGTGCGGCAGATCCGTCTGCGCGACCTGGGTGGCATCATCATCATCGACTTCATCGACATGGACGAGCGCAAGAACCGCTTCAAAGTGATGGCTGCGCTCGAAGAGGCCCTGAAGAGCGATCGCGCACCAACCAAGGTATTGCAATTCAACGACTTCGGCTTGGTCGCAATCACTCGCAAGCGCGTGAAGCAATCGCTGGAACGGACCTTGTCTGTTCCCTGCCCAACCTGCCAGGCGACGGGCATGGTGAAGAGCCCCGCAACTGTCTGCAATGAGATCTTCATCGAGCTGCGCAAGATGAAGCGGCATTTTGAAGGCGCAGATGTGATGCTGCGGGTGAATCCGGAGACAGTGAAGGTTTTGAAGGCAAACGGCGGAAACTGGATCACCGAGCTTGAAGAGTTGGTCGGAAAAAACATCCTGATCAAGAGTGACCCCGCCCTGCATCCTGAACAATTCGATATTCAGGGATGAGACAGGATCAGGAGTTCGAAGATCAGGTCCCAAGAACGGAATCGAATGTCGAGGGCCGGAGGGGACTCCGGCCTTCGCAATCTGGGACCCGTGAGCAACTTTGGGCTCAAAACCGAGTCTAAGTCCTTACAGGGATTAGCTTGTCTCCCCCATTAGAAGACATTTTTATCTTTTGCGAGGTATGGAAATGACTTCAGTTCGCTCTATGTTGCTGATCGGACATACGACCCTGCTTTGTACTGCGCTTGCCTTTTCAGTGTGCGCTGCGAGCGCACAGAATACGACGGCTTCTGCCTCGTCAAGTTCGACGGCCGTCTCGACCACGGAATCGAGTTCGAACACACTCCAACTAGCCGACAATGCCGGTGCACCCGGATTGAACGCATTTCCGGCCACTCCGGACCCCAAGGGCGGAGCCGGACAGTATGACAACCGCTCGCGCGGAGGAGGCGGTGGCGGAATTATGAGCCACATGACCTACGAGGCAGGCGGCGGGTTCAACGCTCCAACCAGCGACTCTTCGCCATACATCACCTGGGGCGGCAATTTTACGGTCGGGGCAGGATACCGCTTCAACCGGAATCTCTCAACGATGCTGGAGTACCAGTTTATGGACGACAAGCTTCCGGGAATGATCATTGCTGAAGCTGGCGCGACCGGCGGTCATGACCATATCTGGTCGTTCACGGTGGACCCGGTGTATGAGTTCAATCCCAAGAGCAGCATCGGTTTCTATGCAGTGGGCGGCGGCGGATTCTATCGCGCGGTGACCAGCTTTACCGATCCTGAAGAAGGCCA
>Ga0335073_10007975_pt1 | contig 14835 bp, 13 predicted proteins | sample Lox_Sample_22_FD_207093 | JGI IMG/M metagenome (GOLD analysis project Ga0335073, IMG submission 207093) | Soil microbial communities from Loxahatchee National Wildlife Refuge, Florida, United States - Lox_Sample_2.2 | ecosystem: Environmental > Terrestrial > Soil > Wetlands | place: USA... | reverse complement strand
CGGAGTGCATTCTGGGCCTGATTCTCGAGGCCCGCGGCGATCTCCCGTCCGCCGGCGGCCACCTGCGCCACTACATCGAAGCCCATCCCCGCGCCGGCGACGTCGAATTCGTCAAGAACCGCCTTGCCAATCTCGGTAAATCCCCGCCCGCCGACCTGGCTCCCCTGGTGCGCGCCGATACCCGTCTCGGCGGAAATACCGAGGCGCCGGTCCCCGGGGGCTTCAAGGCGCTGGCTACGCTGGCCCGCATGAAAGGCGCACCGGGGTACGCAGACTTCTTCCTTGAATACTGCCGCGCCATCACGGAAGGCGATGTGATCGGCGCCAGTCCTACCCTGGAATCACGAAACTACATCGAGGAATTCGCCACTGTCGCGGACGAACTGCAGCGGCTCGGCGACCGCTCCGCCGACCACGCCACCGTCCGCCTCGCAATGGATACCGAGGAGCAGCGGCAAAAAACGGCTCGCGTCCTCGAACTATTCGGCTGGCGCCTGACGCAGGAGAGTTCCGCCTGGGACCTGGCGCCCGGCGATCAGCGCAAGGACGGCATCCGCCAGCGGTTCCCCTCGCTCTTTGGGATCGATGAGTTACAGCTTCGCGCCGCCATTACAGCGGGACAACCGTTCCAGTTCGAAGTGCCCATTGAAAGCGCCCGCCTTTTCGGCGGAGCTACCTGGGCCACGGTGCTGCGCGCCAATCCCGGCCATGCCAGCGAACCTGTCAGCCTTTTTCTGGAAGACCTTCGCTTTGCCCGCACGTATACCGGTCTGGCCAGCGCCGATCCGGACGTGGCCGAAGCCCTGGTATCCGCCTTCGGGCTGGCCACGCTGGTCTCGAAATATTCCCTTCCGCTTGCCGATTACAGCGGGGCGCTCCAAGTATCCGACGGCCGCGTCGTGGTTCCTGGCGGACCCGAAGCCGCCCGGCTCTGGTCGAGCGTCGTGGGGGAGGACCCCGCGAAGGCGCAGCAATTTCTCCGCGCCCTATTCGAAAAGGACCAGGGCCGCCTGCTGCCCTTCTACTTCGACGTCTCGCGCGCCGACGAGGCTCACCGCCGTTTCGTCATGGCCTCCCCGGCCCGGTTCCAGGCCTTCTCTCGCTGGTATCGCGACTCCGGACCGCTAGATCGCCCGAACTCGCCGGCCCGCTGGCAAACGGTGATCCTGCAAAAAATGGCCCTGGATGCGTCCGGCGCCCCGCAGTTTCCCGGCGGATTGAGCGCCTGGACCGATCGCCCCGCCGATTCGCGCGATCTTCTGTTTTCCCTTCCCCTTCGACCCATGGCGGCCGTCATCCAGCTCGAAGAGAGCCGCGGCGCCCGGCTCGACGCCGGATCGGTGAAGCTGCTCGCCCAGCACTTCGAGGATTGGCGCCATCTCACTCCCTATTTCGAAAACCTGCCGGGGCTGGGAGCGCCGGAGTTTCAGTCGCTGGAGTCGTTTCAGGCGTCGTTGGCCGACAACCCTCACCCCGCCGCCTTGCTCGGCGAATTTCATTCTCTTGTGGAACTGATTGTCCTGGCCGGCCAGGCGAAATCGCTGGACGCCGCCGGAGCCGCCGCCTTGTTCGGACGAGTCACCGCCGGCCTGCATTCCCATGATCCCGCCGCCGCCGCGCTCGCCGTCCTGCGCGATCTGTCCGGCGGCTCAGCCGATTTGGATGACGCCATTCCGCGCGTGGCCCTTCGACTCTCGGGCGCTCGCCGCGCTTCCTTCGAGCGCGTCAAAGAGCTGCAGAGCGTCCCCAAGCTGTCGTCTCTCGGTGAGTCGCCCGACTCCGCCCACCTGTTGCCCGCTCTCAGCGGCCTCGTCTATGCCGCCCTCCTCGACCCCACCTACCAACTTGTGGCCGATGACTCCGCCCTGCTTTCCAAACACAATTTCCTGCCCGATATTCCCGGCAAGCGCCCGGAGTTGTTTGCCGATTCGGCCCTGGTGGCCGCCAACACAGCGCCCGGCTCCTACCTGATTGGCGGATTCGGCCGCTTCCGCGAAGTCACACGCGTGCTCGATCGCCGCACCGGCGATTCCGGCGGCAGCCCTTCATCACCGTCCGCCGCGCCTGACGCAGCCGAAGGAACCCCTGGCGGGCCCAATGACGCCGCCGCGCACATCGAAGCCGATTTCCGCACTTCCGGCCGCCTGGTGGAGGTCTACGCGACCATTACCGATTCCCGCGGCCGCTATATCGACGACTTGAAAGCCGGCGATTTCACCATCCTCGAGGAAGGCCAGAAGCGTCCTCCGTTCGCCTTCGAGGATCACAACGACGCGGTGTCCATCGCCCTCCTCTTCGACACTACCGGCAGCATGGAAGCCACCCTGCCTCCGCTCAAAGCCGCCGCGCTCAAGCTGATCGCCGATCTGCGCCCCACCGACTCCGTAGCGGTCTACGGCTTCAACGATCGCGTCAGCCGATTGCAGGCCTTCACCATCGACAAAACGGCCGCCAGCCGCGCCGTTCTCAAGGCCCACCCCGCCGGCCCGACCGCGCTTTACGACGCGCTACTGCGTGTCAGCGACGATCTCGCGTTCCATGCCGGCAAGAAGGTCATTCTGGTGTTCACCGACGGCGACGACAATTCCAGTTTCCTGACGGCCGAAACCGCCGAATTCAAGGCCAAAATGCGCGGCATTCCCATCTACACCATCGCGCAGGGCGAAGCCATCGACCGGCCCAGTCTGCTCAAACAACTGGCGGATATGTCCAAAGCCACCGGCGGCTCGCCGTTCCTCATCCGCAAGCCCCAGGACATCGCAACGGTGTTTCAGAAAATTTCCGACGACCTGAAGCACGGCTACCTGGTGGAGTTCCAGCCATCGCCAGGTGAGGACCGCGGATGGCGGCGGATCGATCTGCTGGTCCGCGGCAACGGCCTGAAAGTCCGCGCCCGCGAAGGCTACTACCCGGAGTAGGACAGGCGGTCGCCGTATGCCGCCTGGCATTCCGACATGACAGACGCCAAAAATCGAGCGTCTGTCCTACTTAAATCTCTCGTCGATTTCCACCCGATACCCGCTCGCCAGCCGATTGCTCTCGTTCGCCATGCCGACCACCGCCATCAGCTCCCCGAACATGGCATCGGTCATTCCGGCCTTCCGTGCCGCCGCCGTGTGCGACGCGATGCAATAGGGGCATTGATTGCTCACACTCACCGCCACGTAGATCATCTCCTTGGTCAATGGATCCAGCGCGCCCGGAGCCATGATCTCTTTGATGCTCTGCCACGTCCGCCGCAAGGTCATCGGATCGTTAGCCAGCGCCTTCCAGAAATTGTTAATCCAGTCGGTCTTGCGGGTGGTCATGATATCGTCATAGACCGCCTTCACTTCCGCACTGGCATCTGCGTATTCCACCAACGGCATTTCGCCTCCCCAAGCCTCGACCCCTGCTAAGTTTCCAACCCGCTTCCCGCCGGCCGCGCCGGAAAGCGGAAATACTTCGTCTTGTAAATGCCCCACTTCGCCAGCCGGAACAGCACCGACGTCCGCAGCACGCCGAGTCCGTAAATCGCGCTGCGGCGGAAATTGATCGACGACGCCTCCGGAAAATATCGCGTCGGACACGAAATCTCCCCGATTCGCGCCCCGCTCAGCACCGCCTGCGCCAGGACCTGGTTGTCAAAGACGAAATCGTCCGAGTTCTCGTCGAGCGGCAGCGCCTCCAGCATGCGCCGGCTGTAGGCACGAAATCCCGTGTGATACTCGGAGAGCTTGGCGCCCATCATCAGGTTCTGGAAAAGCGTGAGGAACCGGTTGGAAATGTATTTGTACAGCGGCATCCCGCCGCGCAGCGCCCCGCCGCCCAAGATGCGCGACCCCAAAGCCAGATCGTACACGCCGAACGCGATCATGGTCGCCATCGGCGTCACCAGCAGCGGATTGTACTGATAGTCGGGATGCAACATCACCACCACGTCGGCGCCGGCATCGAGCGCCTTGGCATAGCAGGTCTTCTGATTGCCCCCGTAGCCGCGATTCTTCGGATGCACGATCACCGTCAGGCCCAGTTTGCGCGCCAGGTCGGCCGTGGCATCGCTCGAATGGTCGTCCACCAGGATCCGTTCATCGACGAGGTCGGTCAATTCCCGTATGGTCTGCTCGAGTGTCCGCTCCGCGTTGTAAGCCGGCAGCACGACCACGATCTTCTTTCCATTAATCAAATTTCATCTCTCGCAATAGAATCGCCGCTAGTATCCGCAGTGTAACAGGCGTCTCGCGGCTTGCAATCCCAGTGGAAACCCTTTATACCGGACACATGCACGACGGCGCGTTCTGGCACTCGGCTCACTTCCCGGTCATGATCTTCCTGCTGGCGTCCACCGTCTTTCTGAGCGCGTTCGCCTTCTGGGTCTGGTCGATCATCGACTGCGCCCGATATGAAACCGACTCCGACAACAACAAACTCATCTGGCTGATCGTGATCGGTTTCGGCGGCGTCATCGGCTGCCTGGTCTATTACTTTGTCCGCTACCGGCCGCGCGTCCGCCGGGTATGACGCCAGGTGGCGATCACCTGAGGCGGCGCCACAAGACACGCCCGTGCCTTACGCCCGGCCCGAATCCATCCACCAGCGCGCCGCAGAACATCCGGCTCTTCGCGGCCTATCGCAGCGCTGCGGCGGCATCCGCCACGGCCTCGACCGGCGCGGGACTGAGGGCCGCCTGGTCGCCGACACCCTCCGGCAACGCGGTCATTCTGCTCGATTGGATGGCATCAGGACGTCTTCGCCGATGTGCGCGCCTTCGGCCAAAACGGCTTCGACATGGCTCCCGGCGGTGGTCGGCCGTACCATGCGTCTGGACAACCACCCGGTGCCGAACATCGGGGTGGCGCAGCGCGGGTTCTTCGGAGTGAACGTCGGCGACGACCTGGAGGTTGCCGTTCCGCTCCAGTCCATCGCGGTTCTGAGATCAGACCGGAATCCTTGAGTGAACCTCTGTATTGGTAGCTGAATATCGCTTCCGGATCTCTTCCCAGTAGAGGTAGGTAAACCTGTCGTCGTCATCGACGCTGTGGTAGGGGCTCGCCAGGCGGGAGGGTCGCACACCGGCAGCGGTTTCAACATGGCGGCATTCAGCACGCTGAAGATCGCCGTGTTGGCGCCGATCCCCAGAGCGGGCGAGAGAATGGCGACGGCGGCGAACGCCGGGCTCTTACGGAGTGTCCGGCAGGTGTAGCGCATGTCCCGTACGGCGTCCTCGATCCAGCGGGTGCCGCGGGCGTCGCGGCACTGCTCGCGGATCTGCTCCACACCCCCGAGCATCAGCCGGGCCTGCCGTTCGGCTTCGGGGGCGGACATGCCGGCACGGCGCAGTTTCTCGGCGTGGGTTCAAGATGGAAACGAAGCTCGTCGTTCATTTCGGCTTCCATCCCGCCGCGTCGGAAAATGGCGCGCAGCCGGTACCGCAGATCGCTCATCATTGCCGTCCCTTTTCCATGGCCGTCTCCTCCTCCCCTTTAGCTTCGACAAAGGAATATACCAGCGACTGTCGAAGCCCAAGGGGAGGGCCGGAAGAGCCGCGAGAAGGGTAGAATTGCAACACATGCTCGGGTTTGACTCAAAGGCGGCGCGGGCCACTTGGACGGTGATGGTCGTGCTCCTCGCGGCGTACGTCACCTATCTCCTGCGTTTCACGCTCTTCATCTTTGTTCTGGCGCTTCTGCTGGCCCACCTGCTCTCCCCGCTCGTCGACCTGATTGACCGGCTGCTCCCGGCCAGCCGGACGCGCACGCGGACCCCGGCGCTGGCGATGGCCTACGTAATCTTTGTGGGGCTGGTCGTGTTGTTGGCTATCCAGTTCGGGTCGGTGGCGGTCAAACAGGCGCAGTCGCTGGCCAGCAAGTTTCCCGGAATGATTCAAAGCGCGGTCGCCAGTTGGCAGAACTCCAGCACCGGCAATGCGACGCTGGATTCCATGAAGCAGGAGGCCATTGGGGGCGTCGTGAACAAGGTGGGCGGCATTGCGTCTGCGCTGCCCTCGATGAGCGTGGAGATCGTCTCCGTCGCCAGCAACGTGATCTTCGTGGTGATCATTCCGATCCTGTCTTTCTTTTTCCTGAAAGACGCCGCGGCGCTGCGAACCCACATTGTCGAGATGCTCGACGAAGGACCGAATCGCAGGGTGCTGGAAGACGTGCTGGACGCCATGCACCTGGTGCTGGCCGGCTATATGCGGTCGCTGGTGATGCTCTCCGCGGCCGCATTCACGGCTTATGGCATTTTCTTCACGATTCTGGGCATTCCGTACGGCGTGCTGTTGGCGGCGCTGGGCGGATTACTCGAGTTTATCCCGATGCTCGGCCCGTTCGTGGCGGGGGCGGCCATCGTTCTGGTAGCGGGGGTGACCACCGGACACGTAATTGGCGTGATTATCTTCCTGGTGGCGTACCGCATCGTGCAGGACTACATCATCGCGCCGCACATCATGGAGCAGGGAGTGGAGATCCATCCGCTGATGGTGCTGTTCGGGGTGTTCGCGGGCGCGGAAATCGCGGGTGTGGCCGGTACGTTTCTTTCGGTCCCGATCCTGGCTCTGGTGCGGATCGTTTACCTCCGGCTCTACCGCGCGAAGGTGGCGGCGCGGATTGCGGTTCCCGGTCCGGCGGTATGAATCGCCTGTTTGCCGGCGCGCTGCTGGCTCTGCCTGCCTGGGCGCACGTGGTGAGCATGAGCTCAGGCGATCTGACCATCGACGGCGCGCGCGCGCATTATGAACTGCGCATGCCCCTTTACGAGATCCCGCACGTTTCGGCGCCCGAGACGGCGTTGCTCTCGCGCATCCGCTTTTCGAGCCATGGAGACGCACGGATGGCCAGCAGCCACTGCGCGGCCGACGCGGCGCACGGCCTCTACGTTTGCATCGCCGATTATCAGTTCGCGGCTCCGGTCGATTCGCTGGACGTCGAATGCACCTTTCCGGCGATTGTGTCGCCGACGCACGTCCACGTTCTGCACGCGCAATTAGGTGTGGACGCCGGCGCCCGGCAGGACCAGGCGGTGTTCGACCAGGCGTTCCCGCGCGCCACCCTACGCTTCCGTCCGCCCACCGCAGCCGAGGTGGCGATCAGCGAGATCATTGCCGGCGGCGTGCGGGCGCTCGAAGGGGTAGTGCAGTTGGTATTTCTGGCCGCCCTGGCGGTGGCTGCGCGCCGGTGGCGGGAACTTATGGCGCTGGGCGGGATGTTCATCGGCGGGCAGGCGCTGGCGGTCGTGGTCACGCCTCTCACGTCGTGGCAGCCCGCGCCGCGCTTTGTGGAAGCGGCGGCGGCGCTGACCGTGGCGTACCTCGCGATCGAGGTCCTGCTGCTGCCGCGGGCCGGAGCCCGATGGCTGGTGGCGGGCGCGCTCGGAGTGTTTCACGGCCTGTTCCTGCATTTGTTTCTGCAAACCACGGGATACCGTCCGGGGTTGGTGATGGCCGGCGCCGCCGCCGCGGATGCCATTGTAATCGCGGCCTTCGGGTGGGGCTGCCTGTGGATCGCGCGCGCGCTGCCGATGTTGCGAATGGCGCGGGTGGCGGCATCGGCGATGTTCGTGTTCGGGCTGGCTTGGTTCGCGCTGCGGTTGCGGGGCTAGCCGTTCAATACCCGCTCGTATACGCCGTACGCGCTCTTGCCGAAAAGCACAAAAATCGCACGTTCGATTCTGGCTTCCGGTTTGGCGAAATACGCACGCACTTCTTCGATGGCGATCCGCGCGGCTTCCTCGATGGGGTATCCATAGATGCCTGTGCTGATTGCGGGGAAGCTGATGGTGCGGACATCGCGCTCGTCGGCCAGAGCGAGGCATGTCCGGTAGCAGGACGCCAGCAATTCCGGCTCGCCATGCTTTCCGTCGCGATAGATTGGGCCGACGGCGTGGAACACGTACTTGGCGGGAAGATTGCCCGCGCTGGTGACGACGGCGCTGCCGGTGGGACATCCGCCCGGCCGGCGCCGCAGCTCCCGCATGATCTCCGGTCCGCCCGCGCGATGGATGGCTCCATCCACGCCGCCGCCCCCCGCCAGCGCGGAGTTGGCCGCATTCACGATGGCGTCTACGGCGATGCGGGTGATGTCGCCTTCCACCAGTTCGATCTTCGGTTCCACGTGGCTCATAGTGCTATCGTATATGGGCATATATAGGACCGGGAGGTCCGGGAGATGGAATCATGTCGAAGAATATGATGATCGCGATGGGCGTCGGACTGGGCGTGGTTATCATCGCGGTGTGCGGCGTCCTTTTTATGCAGCGCGGAGCGCGGGTCGGTGTCGAAGGCCAGTTCCTGAAAGTGCGCACCACCCCGATCGACGACAATACTACCATCGTGGTGCTGGATTTCCGGCTCAAGAACCCGTCCGACTACCCGTTCGTCGCGCGCAACGTGACGGCGGTCTACCAGGATCCCTCCGGCGGACGCACCGAAGGCACTACCGCCACCGAAGTCGACGCCAGGCACATCTTCGAAGTGATCCCCGCGCTCGGTGAAAAGTTCAGCCAGACGCTGATCGAGCGCGACAAAGTGCCGGCGCACGGCCAACTCGACCGCATGGTGATGGCGAAATTCGAAATGCCGGAATCCAAGCTCCAGGCGCGGAAGCAGTTCATCGTCAAGATCGAAGAAATCGACGGCGGCCTGTTCGAGATTCCCGAGAAACCGGTGAAGTAGGCGTGGCGCGCGCCGGCGCCCGCGCCGATCGCCTACCGCCGCAACACCGAACGGTTGGGATCGAGCGTAACCTTCAACGGCGCGGCTTTCAGCGGCACCGTGAAGGTCTCCGGATCGCTCGAAGTGTGCACCCAAACGGTCTGCGTGTTCCCTCGTGCAATCTGGATCTCCACCGGCACGCTCACGCTGACGTCGTCGTCCGCGTCGCTTTGCGTGATCGTCCCCACCAGACGCAGGGAAGGCGCCGCGCCTTTCAGTGAATACGACAGCTTGAGGGTGGGAATTCCGGTGCCGTACACCCACTGATCGAAGAAGGCCTCCAGCTTGGGATCGTCGGTTTTCGGCAGGAATGCGGCGGCCGCCAGGCGAAATTGCTCGGTGGTAATGTCGCGGCGATCGTACTGTTGCGAGACCGCCGCCAGCATCTTGAAAAAATTTGCATCGCCCATACGCCGCCGCAGCATATGCAGGATCCACGAACCTTTGCCATAGGTGATCACGTTCCACGCTTCCGGCTGCTGGGAGTTCGACAAACGCGAACCGAGCACGATCGGTCCCGCCGATTCCACGGTTTGCCCGCTCTCGTTTTTTCGCAGCAGTTGCTGGCGGTAGGAATCCAGCATGATGTCGACGTCGCGCGGACCCTTGGTTTTTTCGATATAAAGGAGCGCCGTATAATTCGCCAGCGCTTCCATCAGCCAGTTGTCCCGATAGGTGGCTGCGGTTACGCGGTTGCCCCACCATTGATGCGCGGTTTCGTGCGGCGCCAGCAGATCGGCGAAGAAGATCTCTTGCGAGGCCGAGGTTGTGCCGGCCGGCGCGGGAAGATCCTTGAGATAAGCCAACGTGGAGAGGTAAATCAGGCCCGGGAACCCCTGCCCGAACGAACCCGGAATCGGCGATACGGTCAGGTGAGGCAGCGCCGGAGGGCCGAGTTTCGACGCCATGAACTCCATGGCGGACGCGATGTCGCCGGCCAATGCCTGCAGCCGCGCCAGCGGGTCGGGCGGAGGAGGGGACACCGGAGCGCCGGCGGGACCGCGAAACTGTGGTTTACCGGGCTGCGGAACGAGCAGCGTAGTATCGGCCGGGCGCGGCACCAGGGCCCGTTCGAGCGCGCGATTGGCGCAGACATCCACCAGATATCCGCCACGCTGCACGCGAGAGTGGGCATAATTCCCCAGGTTGAAACCGGCCATGCGAATCGGGGAGCCGGTCTTGCGGCGGGTGATTCGCCAGTCGCCCTCCGTCCGGTCCGAAACCACGTCGCCCGGCGTCACCAGATCCAGGTCCTTGGGGTAGCGGAATTCCAGGTCGTAGTCGGCGAATTGCTGGCCCTGAACCGGGTACCAGTTGCCGCGGGCCATCACGAACAACACGCGGTCGCCGGCGTCCGCGATCACTCGGCCCGAATGGTGAAACTCGAAGTCGTACTCCTGGCCGGCTCGCAGGGGCGAGCGGGGAATCACCAGGAACAAACCGTTGCCGCTGCGTCCCAGACTGGCGCGTATTGATTCCCGCTGCAAGACCTCGGCCGGCTGGCCATCCACCTTGACGGAATCCACGGTCATCGCCGGGGTGATGTCGAATGGGGCGGCCACGATGCCGTCCTGGAGGGCCTTCAGCTTCACATGCGTGACCGCCGTCAATAGCAGGTCCGGATCTACGGTGGCTTCGATCCGGTAGGAGGAAATCGTCATCGCCTGTTGCGGCGGCTGTGGATTGCTGCGCGCGGCCTGGCCGGGGAAGCTGGTCCAGGTTTCGTAAAAGGTCCGGCCATTCTTCGTCACCACCTGCGCGGCGACAATCTGCTCCGTGCTGTCAGGGTCATAGACGATATCGAAATTGCCCAGCCGCGCATTGTTAAAGAGTGCGATCAGCAGGTCGGCGCGGCGCGGACCGCCCATCAGGTCGAGCGTGAGACGCACCTGGAAGCTCTCGGCGAGGTTGTGCAGCGTATCGTTGTACCGGTCGGCCATCACCGCGCCGATATCGGGCATCTTCTTGATGAATTCATTTCGCGCCATCTGCGTAGTAAGGGTCTGGTACTCCTTGCCGGTAAACAGCAGCAGCACGGTGCGAAAATGCTCGTCCATGTTGGGGGTCTGAATATACGTGGAAAGCGACTTCCGTTCCGCGCGATCCGGCGGGAGCAGCATGACTTCGCCGTCGCCGGCTTCGATTTCGGTGGAAAACACCGCGGCCACGGGGCGTCCCGCTACCGGCCGGCTGAAGATCAGATAGCCTTCGGTGAGATAGATGCGGATATCTTCCTTGGCCAGCGTCAGGTCGCGGACGTGATAACACTCCCCGGGATCGAAGCCGGTCTCCCGCAGCGACCGGGCCACATCCGACGCGGTCCCGGCGGCCAGTTGCCAGACAGGCAGGAGCGCGAGAGCTGCAAGCCATCGCATCATAACCTACAGTGTAATGTAGCCGGCGTGGGACAGACGGTCGATCTGTGCCGTCTGCCGGCCTGGCCTGTAGATCGAGCGTCGACAGGCGGCAAAGGCCGGCCGCCTGTCCTACGTCAATCCGCTATGATTGGAAGCTGAAGATCCAATGTCCGACGAACTGATTCAGCGCGTAATCAAAACCATGGCGGCGTCCAAGCGAATCCCTGTCGAATCCGTGACGATTGACAGTGAATTTCAGCAGCTGGGGATCGACTCCATGGACGCCGTCGAAATCCTCTTCGCTCTCGAAAATGAATTCGAGATCAACATCCCCGACGACGAGGTGCGCAGCGTTCGCAACGTGCGCCAGATGTGCGAAGGTGTGGAGAAACTGGTGGCGGCCAAGGAAGCAGCCAAGGCCGGCGCGAAGGGATGAACCGGCGTGTTGTAATCACCGGCGCTGGCGTGATCTGCGCTCTCGGACGCAATCTCGCCGAGTTTCACGATTCGCTCCAGAACGGCCGCTCAGCCATCGGGCCTATCCGGTCGGCGGACACTTCGCAGTTGCGATTTTCCAACGGCGCCGAAGTCCGCGACTACTCGCATCAGCCGTATTTCGACGATCGCCGGGCCGATTTTCTCGATCGTTTCTCGCAGTTCGCGGTCATCGCGGCGCGGGAGGCTGTGGCCGGCGCCGGCATCGAGTGGACGCCGGAATTGCGCGAAGGCGCGGCGATTGTCACCGGGTCCTGCGTGGGCGGTCAGAGCACCGAAGACATCGGGTTTCACGATGTGTACAAAAACGGGCTGAACCGCGTGCATCCGCTCACCATTCCGAAAACCATGGCCAATGCCGGCGCCAGCCATATTTCGATGGAGTTTGGCATTACCGGCCCCAGTTTTACGATTTCCACCGCGTGCTCGTCGGCCGCGCACGCCATCGGGCAGGCTTACTGGATGGTGCGCTCGGGCATCACCGATCTCGCCATCACCGGCGGCAGTGAAGCGCCCTTCAGTTTCGGAATTCTGAAAGCGTGGGAGGCCATGCGGGTGGTTTCCCCCGACACCTGCCGGCCGTTCTCGAAGGACCGGCGCGGCATGGTTCTGGGCGAAGGCGCGGCCATGATGACGCTGGAGCCGCTCGACCGCGCCCGGGCGCGTGGGGCCGCGATCCTGGCGGAGGTCGTGGGCTTCGGCATGTCCGCCGATGCCTGTCACATTACCCAGCCTTCGGCCGAAGGGGCGGCGAGAGCCATGCGCGCCGCACTGCGCGATGGCGGGCTTTCACCCGAGCAGATTGGCTACATCAACGCGCACGGAACCGGCACCGTCGCCAACGACGTCACCGAGACTTCGGCCATCAAGACGGTCTTCGGCGCGCACGCGGGCAAGCTTGCCGTAAGCTCCACCAAGTCGATGCACGGCCATGCGCTGGGTGCGGCCGCGGCCCTGGAATGCCTGGCGACCGTGCTGGGAATGCGCAGCGGCGTGCTGCCGCCCACCGCCAATTTCAACCAACCGGACCCGGAATGCGATCTTGACGTGATCGCCAACCAGGCACGCCCGGCTTCGGTCGAATATGCGCTGTCGAACTCGTTCGCGTTCGGCGGCCTCAACGCCGTGCTGGCGCTGCGAAACCTCAATGGAGGGCGGGCGTAAGCCCGCACAGGGCTTGAGCCCTGAGGTCCCCCGCGTGGACGACGCGGCAACAGTTTGCCCCAAATGCCTGAAAGAGGATCTCCTGTGCGTCTGCGATCGGGTGACGCCGATGGAGACGCATCATCATGTGCTGATCCTGCAGCATCCGCAGGAGCCGGACAAAGAGTTGGGGACCGCCCGCCTGACGCATCTGGCGCTGCGCAACTCCACTATGAAGATAGGACTTTCCTGGCCAAATCTGACGCGCGCTCTGGGACGCCCGGCGGTACACGGCAACTGGGGTGTCCTGTATCTCGGCGGGCAACCGCCGAGAGGGCAGGGCGGGCAGGCCAGGACGGACCGGCTGACCATTCTGGCGAAGGACCGCAAGGTGCCGCCGGTTGAAGCCTGGCTGGAAGGCCTGGTCGTCCTCGACGGCACGTGGTCGCAGGCCAAGACCATGTGGTGGCGGAACGCCTGGCTGCTGAAGTTGAAGCGGCTGGTGCTGCATCCCTCGCGGCCGTCGATGTACGGCAGATTGCGGAAGGAACCGCGGCGGGAGTGTCTGTCGACGATCGAATCGGTGGCCGAGACGCTCGACGCCCTGGGCGAAGATGCCGCGGTCGGCCAGGCGCTGCGGAGCCATTTTGCCGAGCTGCTGCGAAAGTTCCAGGCACGGTAGCCGCTTAGTTAACTCCGTAACTGCTGATTTTTCCTACACTTAGGTTCATTCTGGCCTAAATTCCTCCTCTAGCCAACAGCAACATCATCCGATGAGAAGGAAAGGAGCCAAACTCTGCGCGGCCTGGTGTCTCGCAGTAGAAAAACACAACTATGTGCCGAACGCCTGTTGAAGTTGTCCTTGCTGCCCTAAGCGTAATCGCCTTTGTGACACCAGATTCCGCCGCGGATGTAGTTATTCTCAACAAACCTGCCGAGCAGCGTCTCTCGTTTGAGGATTGTCTGCGAATCGCCAAAGAGCGCAACCACACGAGACCGGCCTCGCGTTTCGCCGTGGCTATGGCGGAAGCCCAGCATCGTCAGGCGATGGCGGCCTACTGGCCGCAAATCACCGCCAAAGGCGGCTGGACGCAACTCAGCGATTCGCCGAATTTCATGTTTCCTTCGTCGATGATGTACATCCCTTCGCAGAGCGTCAGCGTGCCGGGCGGGTCGACTTTGGTGACGATCCCGGCGAATTCTTTCGGCCCGGGCTTTCCTCCGGTGGCGGTGCAGATGCCCGTGAGCTTCCCGGGCCAGACCGTCAGCACGCAGCCACAGATTTTCCCGATCCCTCAGCAGAACATTAAACTGGCGGATCCCACCAATTTCACCGCCGAAGGCAACTTCACCTGGCTGCTTTTCGACGGAGGAATGCGCAAGGGCTATCGCGAACAGTCGGCGGGCGGAGTGGACGCGGCCCGCGCTGATGCGCGCCGGACGGACCTCGAGCTCACCGATAGTGTGGTTCGCCTCTACTACGGCGCTCTCCTGGCGCGACGCCTGCGCCAGGTCGGTGAGGACACGCTGGAGCGGATGGAAGTCACCTTGGAACTCACCGATTCGATGTATAAGAACGGCGCCGGCAGGGTCAATAAGACCGACTATCTGGACACGGTGACGACGGTGGAAACCATCCGCGTTATGGTAGCCGAGCTGGAGAAGAACGAAGCCGCCGCCGAAGCCGCCTTGGCCTACACCATTGGCCTGGAGTGGAATGCCACGGTGCGGCCCTCGGAGCAGGAAGTGCCGTACCGGCCCTACGCCGGCAATCTGGATGAACTGGTGAGTTCGGCTTACGAATTCAATCCCGATTGGGCCAGGCTGGAAGCCGGCCTCCGCGCCGGCAACGGGGAACTCTCCACCGCGCGCAGCGGCTTCTTCCCCAAAATCGCCCTCACCGGCAGCCTGCACCGCTGGTGGAACGGCTACAACGAAGGCATGGCCACATCGGTCAACAAAGAGGGCTGGAGCATCGGCGTGGGAGTGGAAATCCCCCTCTTCGACGGCTTTTTGAGCAAGAACAAGATGCAGGAAGCGCTGGCGAATATCTCCAAGCTCAAAGAGCAACGGATGCTGCTGCGCGAAGGCATCGGATTGCAGCTTCGCGAACTCTTCCTGGCATTGGAGGCCGCCGGGAAAAGTTAT
>Ga0335073_10007974_pt1 | contig 14835 bp, 8 predicted proteins | sample Lox_Sample_22_FD_207093 | JGI IMG/M metagenome (GOLD analysis project Ga0335073, IMG submission 207093) | Soil microbial communities from Loxahatchee National Wildlife Refuge, Florida, United States - Lox_Sample_2.2 | ecosystem: Environmental > Terrestrial > Soil > Wetlands | place: USA: Florida... | reverse complement strand
AGCAGGCTGCTGGTGTAGCGCACGGTGGCGTCCGAGCCGCTGCCGGTGAGCGGGACCTCGAGCGTCTCGTGGAGCGTCCCGAATAGCTTCGTGACCACCAGCATCTGAACCGGTATGTACGCGCCGCTCCGGCGGCCGACGCGCTGGGCGGTCAGCTTCAGGAGGGTCGCCGTGCGCGCTTCTCGCCGGTAGCCGGCCGCGAATCGCGGCTCGCTCATCCCGGCCTTCGAGTCCGGATCGAGCAGCGAGTACATGCGGGCGTAGTCGTCCGCTGACCACGCCTGGACGTAGTTGGTGACCAGACGGTGCTCGGAGCGGGCCGAGGAGGATCGGATCACGAGCACGACCACGAGCGCGATCACCGCCACCGCCACGACGGGCACGATCAGGCGCAGGCGACGGCGCCATACACGGCGCCGGCGTCTCGATCTCGGCCCCCGCGCCGGAACCCCACCCCGGATTACACCCTGGTCCAACTCACCTACCTCTGATCACCCCGGATGCCACCACCGCAACCGAAACGGTAGGGGAAGACGCGGAATAACCTCCCGTCGGTGACCGAAGTCGATTGGTTGATCGTGGCCTTCACGGTGCTACTTGCGCTATATGGCTATGCACAGGGCTTCATCGTCGGCGCTCTGTCGCTGGTCGGCTTTGCCGTAGGCGCCTTTCTCGGAAGCCACCTCGGGCCCCTCGTGCTCCCGGGCGGCTCGCACTCGCAGTACGCGCCGCTGTTCGGGCTGCTCGGCGCGCTCCTGGCCGGCGCCGTGCTCGCCAGCGGCCTCCAGGGGCTGGGCGCCCGCGCTCGCGTGTTCCTGCGCCTGCCGGGGCTGCGCATGGTCGACGGTGTGTTCGGCGCGCTGCTCACCGCCTCGGTGGCGCTCGGGATCGCGTGGATCGTCGGGGCCGTCGCGCTCCAGTCGGCGAACTCGCCGGTGCTTCGATCGGACATCCAGCGCTCGGCGATTCTGAAGGAGCTCAACGGGATCCTGCCGCCGTCGGGGCCGTTCCTGCATGCTCTGGCCCGGATCGACCCGCTGCCGTCGGTGCGCGGTCCGGAGGCCGATGTCCCGCCGCCGACGCGCGGGATCCTCGCCACGCGCGGCGTCAGGGACGCCGGCCGGAGCGTGGTCAAGGTGCTCGGCACGGCGTGCGGGCTCGGGATCGAGGGGAGCGGCTGGGTCGCGGCGCCCGACACCGTGGTGACCAACGCCCACGTCGTCGCCGGCGAATCCGACACCACCGTCCAGGTCGGCGGGAACCCGCCGGGTCTCGATGCCGAGGTAATCGACTTCGATCCCCATGACGACATCGCGATCCTGCGCGTGCCCGGCCTCGACGAGCCGCCGCTGAAGCTGGCCTCGCATCCGCAGGCGGGCACCGCCGCCGCGATCCTCGGCTATCCGCTCGACGGCACGTTCGATTCCGAGCCGGGGCGGATCGGCCAGACCGAGACCGTGAGCACCGAGGACGCCTACGGCAACGGCCCCGTCTCGCGCAGCATTACCGCCTTGCGCGGGCGTGTCCGTCCTGGCAACTCGGGCGGGCCGATGATCGACCACGCGGGGCGGGTCGTCGCCACGGTGTTCGCGGCCATCACCGGCTCGTCCACCGGCTCCGGCGGCTTCGCGGTCCCCAACGACCTCGTCGCAAAGGAGCTGGCGAAGGCCGCGTCGCGAACCCACTCGGTGAGTACGCAGGCCTGCGCGGGATAGTCGCCCGCGTCGTTGCTGCAAAGAGGGCGCGCGATGCCGGTCGGAGCGCCCTCGCGCGGAGCCCGATCCCGAACGCTTCAGAGCCACGCTAACGCCCGCGCGGCCGCACCATCGCGCCGTGCGAGGGCGCTCCGAGTGGCAGGCGCGCCCTAACGGTGCGCCTGTGGGCGGGCGGTGGTCTGCACACCGCCCGCCCCTAGGTGCATGCCCCCGGGGGCCCCGAAAGTCTCTTGCCCCCCAACGTCCTCGGCCATTTGACTCACCGTCCCAGGCCCCAGCGCCCCCAGGAGCTGTGGATGGTGATGTGCGAGGTGCCGTTGAGCCGCTACGAATAGCTCGTGCTCATCGTCTCCTGCGAGTAGCGCCCCGCACTCGCAGTGGGCAATCCGCCGATGCTTTCCGTTGATTCTGGTCGTGAGGCCGTCGTCAACTGGGGCTTCGGTCACCTCTCGTCGCGCCCCGCCGAGGGCGTCGCTGCGTGAAACCTCGGTGCTCACTGCGCGGCACGATGCTGCTTTGACGTTGTCGATACGTTTCCAGAACGTTGCCGCAGGCAGAGCGCGCCCTCGAGATGACTCGGATCCAGCTCTGTGGACGGTTGTCCGTGGAGATCGCTGGCGTGCAACTTTCTGGCCGTTTGCGGGGAAAACAGGTTCCGCTGCTGCTCGCCTACCTGGTACTGAATCGGGAGCGGCACGTCGGCCGTGACGAGCTCATCGACGCACTGTGGCCCGACCAGCCGCCCGTTTCCGAGGACGCCGCGCTGCGAACGCTGCTCTCGCGCCTGCGCTCCTCGCTGGGGGCCTCGTCGCTCGCGGGTCGTGACGAGCTGATCCTGTCGCTCCCCGAGCCGGTGTGGATCGACGTCGAGGCCGCTGCCGCCGAAGTCGCGCGCGCGCTCGAAGCGCTCGACCGCGGCGACGCCCGCCGGGCGTGGGCGCTCGCCCAGGTGCCGCTCAACATCGCGAGCCGCGGGCTTCTACCCGGCGCTCAGGCGACTTGGCTCGAGGTCCCCCGGCGCGAGCTCGAAGACGTCCGCCAGCAGGCGCTCGAGGTGATCGGCCGCGCCGGCCTGCTGATGGGCGGAACCCAGCTCCAGTCTGCCGAGCGTGCGGCGCGGACGCTGATCGAGAACGAGCCCTATCGCGAGTCCGGATACGTGCTGCTGATGGAGGCGCTTGCTGCGCGCGGGAACGTCGCCGAGGGGCTGCGCGTATTCGACGGGCTGCGGACGCTTCTCCGCGACGAACTCGGGACGAACCCTTCCCCGGATGCGCTCGCGGCGCACGACCGGTTGCTCAGACCGCAGGAGCGCGGAGCCGAGCCCGGCAGTGCTGCCGGTAGCGCCGACGTTCCGGCGATCCCCATGCCGGCGGAGCTGCGCCACCGTGCTCAGGGACCGCTGATCGGGCGCGAGCGCGAGATCGCGGAGCTCGAGGAGCGGTGGACCCTGGCCTGCGGCGGCGCCGGTCCCGGCAGCGTCCTCGGTTTGGATCCGAACGACGACGGCGGCCGGATCGTGCTGCTCGCGGGTGATGCCGGCATAGGCAAGACGACGCTGATCGCCGAGCTCGCGCAACGCGTACACAGCGCGGGCGCGATCGTGCTTGCCGGGCGCTCGCCGCGCGAGACCGTGGTGCCTTATCAGCCGTTTCTCGAGGCGCTTCGCCACTGGGCGCTGAACGCGCTGGTCGCCGATCTGCGGGCGAGCACGCGTGAGTACGGGCCCGAGCTCGCACGGCTGATCCCCGAGCTGCGCCGCCGCGTGCCCGACCTGCCGCCGCCGACCCAGGACGAGCCCGAGACCGAGCGGTACCGGCTGTTCGAGGCCGTCGTCGGGCTGCTCACGGACCTATCGCGTTTGGCACCGGTTCTGCTCGTGCTGGACGACCTTCAGTGGTCCGATCGGCCGACCCTCCTGTTGCTACGCCACCTGGCGCGGGCTACGAACCCGGCGCGGTTGCTGATCGTTGGCTCCTACCGGTCTGCCGAGCGCGGCGACACGTTCACGAACGCGCTGACTGAGCTCCGTCGCGACCGGCTCGCCTCCGAGCTCAACATCAAGGGACTCGACGAGGCAGAGACCGCCGAGCTCGTGCGACTGCGGGCGGGGGAGGCGCCGGCGCGGGCGTTCGCCCGCGCGCTGTACGGGGAGACCGAGGGCAACCCGTTCTTCGTCGAGGAGATCATCCGCCACCTGATCGAGGCCGGGGTGAAGGTCGGAAGCGCCAGCGCGTCCGAGCTCCAGCGCTTCGGGCTGCCGGAGGGGGTCAAGCAGGTGATCGCGTTCCGCCTCGGACGCCTCGAGGCGCCGGCGGCCGAGCTCCTGCGCGTCGCCGCCGTGATCGGTCGCGATGTCGACGGAGAGTTGCTTGAGCGCGTCGTGCAGCTTGGCGAAGACGAGTTCCTGGCGGCGCTCGAGGAGACGCTCAGCGCGGTGCTTCTCGTCGAGTCCGACGACCGTCCGGGCTCCTATCTGTTCTCCCACGCGCTCATCCGGGAGACGCTCTACGAGAGCATGTCGGCGCTACGACGGGCGAGGATTCACAAGCGGGTGGGGGAGGCGCTCGAGGCTGCGCAGGGACGGAGGCAAGAGCGCTACCTGCCCGAGCTCGCCTACCACTTCACTCGAGGGACCGATTTTGAGGACGCCGAGAAGGCGATCACATATGCGCTGCGGGCGGGCGAGCAGGCGACCACGATGCTTGCGCATGAGGAGGCTGCCGAGCACTACGCCCGCGCGGTCGACGTTCAGGGCCGGTTCCAGCCCGAGGCGTCCGAGCTCCGGTGCGAGCTGCTGCTGCGTGTCGGCGAGGCTCGCGTCCGGGGCGGTGAGCGCGCGCTCGGATCCTCGGCCTTCCGCGAGGCCGCCGCGCTGGCCGAGCAACTTGGCGACGGCGCGTCGCTGGCGCGCGCCGCGATCGGGGCCTCGCGCGGCTATGTGCAACCGCCGGGGGTTGTCGACACCGAGCTGATCGCGATGGTCGAGCGCGCGCTCGAGCTCGAGCCCGAGCGTTCGCTCGTGCGCGTTCGCTTGCTGGCCTGTCTGTGCGGAGCGATCTACTACGCGTCTGAGCGCGATCGGATGACGGCGGTTGCGACGGAGGCTATGGACATCGCCACCGAGCTCGGGGACCCGGAGGCGCGCGCGTACGCCTGCTCGGCGCGGCGCCGCGTCCTGTGGGACGCGCCCCATCTCGCCGAACGGGTCGAGGTCTCAACCGAGATGCTCACGCTGGCGCGCCAGATCGGCAACCTCGAGCTCCAGCTCCAGGCGCATGCGTGGCTCGTCGTCGACCTGCTCGAGCGCGGCGACCTCGACGCCGTCGAGGCCCAGCTCGACGCGTTTGAGGCCGGCGCTGACCGGCTTCGCCAGCCGCTCTACGTCTGGAACTCGATCGTGTGGCGGGCGATGCGCGCGCTGCTGGGAGGCTCGCTCGCGCTTGCGGACACGCTGGCCGCCGAAGCCCTCGCCGCAGGAGGCCCCGCGGAGGCCGTCACGTCGTCGCAGTACTACGCGATCCAGCTACTCGCGATCCGTCGCGACCAGGGCCGGATGGGAGAGCTCGAGCAGGCCGCGCGCAAGCTCGTCGAGGAGAATCCGGCTCGCCCGGCGTGGCGGGCGGCACTGGCGACGTTGCTGTCCGAGGAGGGCAGGCTGCCAGAGGCGCGCGAGGAGTTCGAGCGATTGGCGGCTGGCGATTTCGACGACATTCCGAAGGACCTCGACTGGATGATCGCGATCGTGCTGTTGAGCGACGTGTGCGCGGACCTGGGTGATGGCGACCGGGCCGCGCTTCTGTATGGGAGGCTCGAGCCCTACGCGGATCTGAACGTGGTGATCGGGCTGGCTGCGGTATGCCTCGGATCCACCGAAAGCTTCCTGGGCAAGCTGGCGGCGACGATGGGGCAGCCGGAGCTGGCGCAGCGGCATTTCGAGCGAGCGCTGCTGGCCAACACGGCGCTCGGGGCCCCGGGCTGTCTGGCCCGCACGCAGGTCGACTACGCCCGCGCGCTCGGCCCGGGTTCTCCGCGTGCCGCGGACTTGGTGGCGGCGGCGGAGCGCACGGCCGAGGACCTCGGGCTGGGAGCCGTGGCGCGGAAGGTCGCCGCCCTCAGTGCGACGGCACCGTCAACATCGCCGCAGTCGCTGCCGGCACCCTGATCGCGTAGTCCCCATTTCGGGCGGTCACAGCAGATATCGTCGGCCGCCCGGACAGCAGCCCGGTCGTGGTCCCGAAGCGCTGGCCCGCCAGCGTGACGCCGGTTTGCGCCTTGAGGCTTGGCGCAGCGAGATATTCCAGTGACCCGGTGCCAGTAGCCCCGCGCACATTGACGTGGAACGCGCGCGTTTGGGAGCCCTCGTTGATCAGGACGACCCGGACCGTGTTGTCGGGAGCGCGCGTCGCCCATGCCCGCAGGTGCGGGGCTTCGGCGGCTGAGACGGTGAGCAGGCGCGACCCGGGCGGCGCGGCCTGCGCGAACATCGCTAGTCCGTAGTACTCGGGCTCGACGAAGGCATGCCAGCTCCCGCCGGCTTGGCTCAGCGTGAACGGCTCGTCCGACGCCCCTGGGAAGCTCGAGATGTTGACGCCGTCGACCCCGACTCGCGCCATGTTGAATAGCGCGTCGAGCGCCCACAGCGCCGAGGCAAACGACTCGCTGACGGCCCGGTCGGCACCACAACCGATCGTGTTCAGCTCATCGATCCGCAAAGGGATGTGCCGGGCGTGGGAGGCCCTGACCGCGCCGGCGACGCTGTCGGCGAGACCGCGAGACGCCCCCGCGGACATCAGGTGCGGGATTGTCGGGTAGTCTGGCTGGTCCTTCGATCGGTAGCAGAGCTGCAGCGGATACCGGTGGAGCGTCGTCTCGCCCACGTCGTGATGCTCGGCGAGGAACCGCCCTACGTCGGGGAACCAGTTCGGCCCGCCGGCGGTGGGTCCGGCGAGCGGCAGGTTCGGCAGTGTCCGGGCGATCCTCGTGAAGTCGTCACTGAACGCCGAGAAGTCGTAGCCGCGGGGGCGTCCCGGCTTGCCCGATCGGCCCCAAGTGAACGTCCCGTAGAGCTCGGGTTCGTTGCCGAGCTCGAGTGCCTCGATGGCGTCGCTGCCGAGGCCGGCGAGGAGATGGTCGGCCTCGGCTGCGGCCACGGTGGCGCTGTCAGCTTCGAGGTTGATGCCCAGGGTGTATCTGGCCCCCAGCGCCAGAGCGAGGGCCTTCGCGATCGCGATCCAGCTCGGGGCCAGCGCCTCGTTCACGCCGGCGGGGGTGGGCGTGCCCGCGATCGGCCACCAGGTGCGGTCGGTGGTGTCTCCGCCGATCCTGATCTCCGGCGGCTGGCCGCCGGCGAGGTTACGGACCAGCTGCAGGAACACCGGATCGATGTTGTTGGGATCGTTGCCGGCGTAGGACGGGATCGCGAAGTACTCGAGCGAAAGCCCCAGGAATCCGGGCGGAATCGGTCGGATCGCGGCCGGTCCTTTGACCGCGATGACAGGCGCGGCCGCCGGCGCGCTTGACGCGGCTGTTGCCGTCAGCACTAGCGCCGCCGCCACGGACACCAGAAGTGAGCGCGCGCGGCTCATGCTCCCTGCACCATCACTACAAGAAAAGCACCCGTCCGGGTCGCCGGTTGACCGGGGCGCTACCCTCGCGAACTCATGGGTCTGACGCTTGTTATCGCCGAGAAGCCGTCCGTCGGACGCGACCTGGTCGCGGTGCTTCCGGGCGCCTTCACCAAGCACGAGGGCTACCTCGAGGGCCCCGAGCACGTCGTCACGTGGGCCGTCGGCCATCTCGTCCAGCTCGCCGATCCCGACGAATACGACGATCGCTTCAAGAAGTGGCGGATGGCCGATCTGCCGATCGTCCCCGACCGGTTCAAGCTGGTCGTCCGGGACGAACGCTCGAAAAAGCAGATGAACGTGGTCAAGCGGCTGCTCGACCGCGACGACATCGATCTTGTCGTCAACGCCTGTGACGCCGGACGCGAGGGCGAGCTGATCTTCGCCTACCTGTACGAGAAGGCCGGTTCGAAGAAACCGGTCCAGCGGCTGTGGCTGAACTCGATGACCAAGGAGGCGATCCGGAACGCGTTCGGGGCGTTGCGCCCGAGCGCCGACCTCGCCACGTTGGAGGAGGCCGCCCGGTCGCGTTCGGAGGCCGATTGGATCGTGGGGATGAACGCCACTCGGGCGGCGACCATTCGTTTGCGATCGTCGTTTGACGGGGCCGTGTCTTTGGGTCGGGTCCAGACCCCGACGCTGGCGATCCTCGCCCGGCGTGAGCAGGAGATCCGGGACTTCAAGCCAGAGCCTTACTGGGTCGTCGACGGCGTGTTCGATCCGGCGGAGGACCGGCCGCGGCGGTATGAGGGGCGCTATCACGCCGGCGCCAATCCGCGGGTCAAGACCGCGGAGGCCGCCACCGCGATCGTCGAGGCCTGTCGGGGCCAGACCGGCGAGATCACCAAGCTCGAGAAGTCAGAGCAACGCGAGCGCCCGCCATTCCTGTACGACCTGACCTCGCTCCAGAGCGACGCCTCGAGCCGGTACGGCTTCACCGCACGGCGAACGCTCGCGGCGGCGCAGCGGCTGTACGAGGACCACAAGGCGCTCACGTATCCACGCACGAACTCGCGCTACATCACGAGCGACATGATTTCCGACATCAAGCCGATCGCGAGCCTGGTCGGCGAGCAGCGGGAGTACGCGGCGGCGTCGAAGTACGTGCTGGGTTTGGACGTGCTCCCGCTGGGCCGAGTGGTCAATAACGAGAAGGTCACCGACCACCATGCGATCATCCCGACCCGCGCCGAGCGCCATCCGGTCGACAAGATGAGCGACGACGACCGCAAGATCTATGACTTGGTCGTTCGCCGGTTCCTCGCGGTGTTTCACCCCGAGGCGGTGTTCGAGAACACCCGAGTCGAGACCACGGTCGCGGATTACGTCTTCCGCACGCGCGGCAAGGTGATCCTCGTGCCCGGCTGGCGGGGCGTGTACGGCGAGACCGCCGACGGTGAGCGTTCCGACGACGACGAGGGCCGCGAGCAGCAGCTGCCCCGTCTCGAGCGAGGGGAGCGAGTCGAGACGATCGAGATCGCGTCCGAGGCCAAGGAGACCAAACCGCCGCGGCGATACAGCGACGGCACGCTCGTACGGACGATGGAGACCGCCGGCAAGCTCGTCGACGACGAGGAACTGCGCGAGGCGATGAAGGAATCGGGCATCGGCACGCCGGCCACACGCGCGGCGATCATCGAGCGCCTGATCCAGGTCGGCTACCTCGAGCGCGACGGCCGTGCTCTGGTCGTCACCGAGAAGGGCCTGAACGTGATCCGCCTGCTCGGCGAGCACGCGCTGACGTCGCCCGGCCTGACCGGCGACTGGGAGCGCCGGTTGGCGCTGATCGAGACCGGCGGCGACTCGCGCGAGGCGTTCATGGGCGACATCGTCCGGTTCACCGAGGACACGGTCGGCGAGCTCGACCGAAATTTGAAGGACGTCCGGATTCCGCGGGCGAACCTCGGGCCATGCCCGGTGTGCGGTCACGACATCGTCGAGAACCGCAAGGGCTACTCGTGCTGGTCGCGCGAGGACCCGGGCTGCGGGTTCGTGATCTGGAAATCGAAGGCCGGCAAGTCACTCCCGGTCGGAGTCGCACGCGAGCTGATCAAGACCGGACGCACTGAGAAGCCGGTGACCGGCTTCAAGGGGCGGTCGGGCAAGAGCTTCCGGGCTCGGCTCGCTCTGCAGCAGACCGACGACGGCAAGTGGCGGGTCGAGTTCGACGAGCCGTGGGCCAAGGAAGGCGCGAAGCCGCCCGAGGCCGAAGAGGCCGAAACAGCCACTGCCGAGGCGGCCGACGCCGCCGAGCAGCCGGCCGCCGCCTGACCGCCGCGCGCGGCTGCAAGCTGACGACCGCGCCCGCGGTTTTGAAGAAGGCTCACGGGTAAAAAGCGGGCAAACCTGCTTAAGCCTCCAACCCTGACTCGAACATCCGTCCAGGGGGCCTAGAAATGTTAAAGCCCGTGCCGATGACCTACCCGGCAAGCGACTGGCGAGGGCGCACGGCGCGAGCAGGGGAACGTGAAACTCGGGTCTCGGGAACCTGAGATAGCTCCGCCGTCAGTCGGGACTGGCCCGCCACGGGCCCGATAACGAAGGTGGACCATTCATGTTCCGAAAGCTTTACAAGAAGCGTCTCGCCGCGATTGCATTCGTCGCCGCGCTGGCCGTCACCGGCGCGGCGGTTGCGTACTTCACGGGCGGCACTGCCACCGACACCGGGTCCGGGACGGTTGGCTCGCCAACGCCGTGGGTCTTCACGCTCGGGACCCCGACCTGGTCGGGCAGCCTGGCCGCCCTCTATCCGGGCGCGGCCAACGACACCGAGTTCATTCCCTTCACGGTGACGAACAACGGCGCGGGCCCCCAGTCGGTCACGAAGATCACGGCCACGCTTCCGGCCGAGACCAATGGAGACGCCGAAAACGCGAGCGGCGACATCCCCGGGTGTCTTGCCAGCTGGTTTAAGGCGACCGCCGACGCGAGCAACCCGGCTCTGCCCGCGAGCGTCGCGCCGGGAGGGGGAACGTACGCGGGCAAGATCGACCTGACGATCCAGAACGCGAACGCCAGCCAGAACACTTGCCAGGGCGCCGCGCCCGAGGTCAAGGTCACGGTGTCATAGCCGCCGTTCCTGGGCTCACCGGCCGTCAAGGAAGACGGCGCGGGGAGCCCGGCGGCTGGCTGAAAGCGGCGCGTGCACACAGGACCCCTAATCAGAAATTCGGCCCGCGGGCGACGCCGCAGGCGGCTCATCGCCGCCTGCGGCGTCTGCATGCTGCTGGCCGGGTTCAGCGCTGCGCCCGCCGCGGCCTACTTCACCGGCGCCCCGGCTTCCGCCACTGCCTCGGCCGTGGTGGGTGAGCTACCGACGGCGACCGTGACCGCGACGGCCGGCGCAGGCACGGTTGCGCTCACCTGGACTCCGGTGGTCGCGCCGGCCGGCGGGACCGTGACCTACTACGTGACGCGCGCGGGCGGCACGGTGGGCGGGAGCTGTCCGAGCTCGGCCGCTCGCGCCACCGCGGCGACGAACTGCACGGATTCGGGGCTCACGCGGGGCAGCTACAGCTACACCGTCACAGCGATCTGGCAGTCATGGACATCGACGAGCGCCGCCGCGCCGGTAACTCTCAGCTCCGGTGCGCTCACTCATTTCGTCGTGACCGCGCCGGCGAGCGCCACCGCCGGCGCGTCGCTGTCGGTGACCCTGACCGCGGAGGATGCGGCGGGCAACACGGTGGTCGCGTACACCGGCTCGCAGGTGATCGGCTTCTCGGGCCCGTCGAACTCACCGGGTGGGACGGCGGCGAGCTATCCGGCGTCGGTGACCTTCTCCGGCGGGGAGGGGACGGCATCCGTGACGTTGTATGACGTCCAGAGCACGACGTTGACCGCCACCCAGGGAACCGTGAGGGGGGTGTCAGGGTCGATCACGGTCGGGCCCGGGGCCAACCATCAGATCGCCGCGGGCGCGTCCAGCCCACAGGTGGCGGGCACTGCGTTCAACGTGACGCTGACCGCGCAGGACGCGTGGGGGAACGTGCCCGGGACCCTGGCCGGGACGAAGAGCATGAGCTTCTCGGGCCCAGCGAACTCGCCCGACGGGAGCGCCCCTGTGTACCCGGCGACGGCGAGCTTCACCGCCGGTCACGCGACGGTTTCCGTCACGTTGAAGGATGCTCAGACGACAACTCTCACGGCGAGCGACACGACCGACGGGTTCGGTGGCGTGGCTTCGGCCGGCATCGTGGTCGGCCCCGCGTCGGCGAGCAGGTTCGGCGTCCCGACGCCGGCTGCCCCCACGGCCGGGGTGGCGTTCAGCGAGACGATCACCGCGCTCGACGCCTACGGGAACACGGCCACCGCCTACGCGGGTGTGAAGACAGTCAGTTTCTCCGGACCGTCGAGCTCACCGGGCGGGACCGCGCCGGCGTATCCCTCGTCGGTCAGTTTCGCGAGCGGCGTCGGCAGCCCATCGATCACCCTGTACGACGCCCAGACGACGACGCTGACCGCGACGCAGGGGTCTCTCACCGGGACGTCGGGATCGTTGGCGGTTGCGCCGAACAGCGCCGCGTCGCTCGCGTTCACGAGGCAGCCCGCCGGAACGACAGCCGGCGCCTCGTTCACCACCCAGCCCGTCGTGACCGCCAAGGACGCATACGGCAACGTGGCCACGGGCTACGCACAGACCGTGACCCTGTCGATCAAGAGCGGTACGGGGCCCAGCGGCGCGGTTTTGAGCGGCTGTACGAGCTCGCTCGCCGGGGGTGTGACCACGTTCTCGGGGTGCGCGGTGAGCCTCAGCGGTACGGGCTATCAGCTGAACGCTTCCGATGGGACACTCACCGCGACGAGCGCCACGTGGGATGACTAGCCCGCGGTAACGGTGAACGCCGGAGGTGCGCCGCGGCAGCCGTCCTGGTCGGTGCGGCTGTTCTGCATCGCGAGCTCGATGGTTCCGGTGTATGACGCTCCGGACGCAAGCCGCGCGGGAAGGGGGCCGTGGTCATCTACGGCGACGGTGAACCAGGTCGCCCGACAGCCTGGGATGTCGGCGCCCGCTGCGGTCTCAGCGTCTCCGTTGGCCTGGCTGCGGATCGACGCGGTTATGGAGCTCAGGCGCTGCGTGCTCTGGCCCGCGTTGGTGAGGGTGAGCGTGAAGAGTTCGGTGTCGCCGGCGGCCCCTGGATAGAGCGCGGTCAGCTTCCCGGACCAGGAGGCCGGACCGAGCGTGCTCGTCCATTGGGCTGGCGGCGGGCTCGAGCCGCCGGCGACTGCGAGCGCCGCGGTCGACAGGAAGAGCGCCGCTACCGCGGCGGCCAGGAAGGCAAGCGCCCTCCAGAGCCTTTTCATCCGGTCCCTCCTTGGGTTGTGTCGGCACGTGGCGCCGTCCAGGGATCTCCGTGATCCCGGTGTACCCGGCAACCGCATCGCGCCAACCTGCTTCCGTGCTTTTCAGCGCTATGCATCGAGCCGCCGTGCCGGTTGAGTGAGGGCTCAGCGGGTCGCTGGACGTTAGGTCTAGGGCGGCGGGCGCCTCAGGGCCACGACGTCGGCGAGCACTTCGTTCGGAGCGTTGTCCATGCGGTCGCCGGTGACCCGGAGGACGCGGAGGTCGTGCTTCTGCACCATGGCGTCGCGGATGCGGTCGGTCTCGAACGCCCGCGGGTTCTTGTGGTAGCCCTCACTGTCGAGTTCGACCACCAGCTTCCAGTGCGGCCAGAAGACGTCGACGGTGATGCCGGCGACGACGACGTTGAACTGAGGCTCGGGGAGGCCGGCTTTGGCGATCAGCCTCCGGAATTGGCGCTCGAGCTTCGAGCGGGTGTCGGCGGTGCCGCGGTAGGTGGCCAGGACGGCGTTGAGGCGGGCGACGCCGGCGGCACGGCGGCGGCGGGCGATGACACGGTCGAGCGCGTTTATGTCTAGACGTTGCTTCCGATCCGCTTCCTCGATCAGGTACGTGATTTGGTCCTTGGTGAGGGTGGCGGCGAGGTCGAGGATCGTGCGCTCGACGCTGGTGATCGGGATGCCGTCGTGGACGGTGCGGTCCTCGGGATGAAGCCTGGCGGCGTGCGCCCGGATCGTCTTGCGGGAGCGCTTGCTGTGCGGGGTGGTGACGTCGTACTTGACCCGGGCTGCGCCGATTCCCCAGTGGGCGGCGGCGGACCAGTGGCTGAGGACCGCGTGTGGGCCGTAGGCGAGGACGGCCGCCATCCGGTGGCCCTCGCGGGTGAGCTTGCGGTGGCCGACGGCGTAGACGCCGCGGTGGACGCGGTGGAGGCGACCGATGGACACGCGGTACTGGATGGCGTCCGCGCCGATGCCCAGCTCCAGCAGCTGCCAAATCGCCACGACCCCGTGCTGCCGCTCGGCCAGCGCGGCGATCAACCCATCGATCACGGGACGCGACTGAGCTTTCCCGCGATAGTCGCGGGTTTTCTCAGTTGGTTCGGGGACATCCCCTTAAGAGGCTCGAGCGGACCGATTTTCACCCCGTCCTGGTCGCACGGCACCATGGGGAATGTGTCCCTCACGCTTGTGACAGGTCCCGCGAACTCCGCCAAGGCCGGCGAAGTACTGGGTGCGTTCGCCGCCGCCGCGAACCGCGGCGCGATCCTGGTCGTACCGACCGCCGTCGACGCCGACCACTTCTCTCGTGAGCTCGCCGACTCGGGCGCGGTCCTCGGTTCGGTCCTCACGTTCAGCGGGCTCGCAGCCGAGATCGCGGCCAGAGCCGGATACGGCGCCCGCCGGCTGACGAAGCTCCAGCGCGAGCGGGTCCTCGCGAACGCGCTAACCGCAATCGAGTTCCGGGCACTTCGAGGGGCAGCCGCCACCGCGGGCTTCCCGAACGCCGCCGGCGAGCTGATCGCCGAGCTGCAGCGATCCCTGATCGCTCCCCAGACGTTCACCGCGGCCATGAACAGCTGGGCGGCCGAGGATCAGCGCCGGCGACCCTACGCCCAAGACGTCGCCGGGATCTATAGCGCCTACAGAACCGAGCTCGAGCGCCTGAACCGGGTCGACGGTGAGCTATACGCCTGGCGGGCGCTCGACGCGCTGCGGGCCGCCCCTGGCCGTTGGGGCACGACGGACGTGTTCTTCTACGGGTTCGACGACCTGCACGCGCTCGAACGCGATGCCATCGAGACGCTGGCACGCGTTGTCGGCGCAGACGTAACCGTGTCCCTCACGTACGAGGCCGGCCGCGCCGCGCTCACCGCGCGAGCCGAGGTGGTCGAGGAGCTACGCCCGCTCGCGCAGCACGTCCGAGAGTTGCCGGCGTCAGCGGAGCACTACGAGCCGCAAAGCCGCGAGCCCCTCCATCACCTCGAGCGCCAGCTGTTCGAAAACGACCCCGAGCGGATCGACCCTCACCACGCGATCGAGCTGTGCGAGGCCGGCGGCGAGCTGGCCGAGGCCGAGCTGGCGGCCGCCGAGGCGCTGTCGCTGCTCCGGTCAGGCGTCAAAGCCGAGGAGATCGCAACCGTGTACCGCTCGCCGGCGCGAGCGGCGTCGCTGATAGAGAACGCGTTCCG
>Ga0335073_10007972_pt1 | contig 14836 bp, 16 predicted proteins | sample Lox_Sample_22_FD_207093 | JGI IMG/M metagenome (GOLD analysis project Ga0335073, IMG submission 207093) | Soil microbial communities from Loxahatchee National Wildlife Refuge, Florida, United States - Lox_Sample_2.2 | ecosystem: Environmental > Terrestrial > Soil > Wetlands | place: USA... | reverse complement strand
AACAATGAATGCCCATAACATCGCCACACGCAGCACGTAAAAGTACAGTGGAAACAGATTCGGCCCGATCAGGTACTGCTGCGGCTGATACCTCGATGCCACCACCACCGGCGGACCCATCTTGCGTAGCAGGTCCTCAAACTCACCTTCGGTCAACGGCCGGCCCAGTTCGCCTTCGCGGTCTTCAATCTGCGACTCCATGTTGGCTCGCAGCTCGGCAATGATGTCATCCTGGCGGCGATTCGGCAGGTACTTTCTGATGGCTTGCAGATAACGGTCGAGAAGTTCCATGGCGGTTTCCTTATTTCCTTGCTTGTCCCTTGTTGTCATCAGCGTCCAGCGGTTCGAGAATTCGGCTGATCGAGGCGTTGATGACGTTCCACTCACTCAGAAGGCGGACCAGAATCTGCTCGCCTTCGGCCGACAGCCGGTAGAAGCGCTTGTTGCGTTTCTCTTCTTCACGCCACTGGCTCACCAGCAAGCCTTGAGACTCGAGGCGGCGGAGCAGCGGGTAAAGCGTACTCTCGTCGATCTCCAGCCCCCGCTCGGCCAGATCCTTGCGAAGCGTGTAGCCGTAGTGCTCCTGGCGTAACTGCGCCAGCACCGCCAGCGTCAGACACCCCCGCCGAAGCTCAAGGCGAAGATTCTCAAAGAGGTTTTCAGCTACGGTCATGCTGTTCCTCACCCGTGCCTGACCCACAGTAAGCTGTGCGTCAAACACTGTACTTCGCATACTATATAACAAACAGTGTATGACGTCAAGTAAATTCTGTGTTCAGGATTTGGCGTAAGCCCCTTGGACTGGCGAAAACCGGGCCCGAAGGTGGAATTCGTGTCTAAGTAGGGGCGTCCTGAAACCGGCTATATATCACCTTCCAGTGGAGCGTTGATTCCCATCCCCTTCAACTTTTGCGCTTCGACCTGGCTGAATCCCGCTTAGACTTCCTCCATGGACAACGAGCGCATCCGCGAGATCTGCATGTCCCTCCCGCACGTGAAAGAAACCGTGAATTGGGGCCATCACCTCGTTTACTGGGCCGGCGATCGCGATCTGGGCGGCAAAATGTTCGCCATGACCGATCTGGATGGCACCGGTAGAGGCGTCCTCTGGTTCCATTGCGGCGCCGAGCGCTTCCATGAGCTGCTCGAAACCGAGGGAATTATCGCCAGTCCCTATCTGGCTAAGGCTTGGTGGGTCACGCTGGAACGCTGGGATGTCCTGCGTCCGCGCGTGATCGAGGAGGAACTGCGTTGCGCCCACGCGCTCATCTACGCCAAGTTGTCTGTGCGCACCAGAGCGGTGCTGGAGTTGCCCGAAAACGAGGGTAAGAAGGAACTCGCCGCTCGCAAGACATCCGCGAGTAAGGGAAAGAGATCCGCATCGTCGAAAACTCGCAGCCAGACCAGAAAATGAGACGGCGGAACCGATCTGGACCTTTGCGCGTACCACTAGAAAGAGGCAGTTATGGTGAAATTCATTCTTTGGTGCATTCTCCTGGTTCTCTGCTGGCCGCTGGCGCTGCTGGCTCTCTTCGCCTATCCCATCGTGTGGCTGTTGCTGATCCCGTTCCGTCTGGTTGGCATCGCCGTGGGCGGAGTTCTCGCACTGGTCAGCTCGATCATCTTTCTCCCCGTCCGCCTCATCCGCGCCATCTGACTGCCGTTGTCAAGAGGCCTGTGCGAAAACTATCTTGCAACTCTTTTCATCTCAGCGCGATGGAAGTGCGTCCGATTTGCCTTCTATTTTCCCGAAAACGCGCAATATAGAACGCGTGAATCAATTTACGAATGCGCACGCTCCGCGCCCCAGCAGGTCGAGAGCCGGGCACGGTTGAGACGCATACCCTACCCCCCGGTATTACTACTCCTTTCTTTCGCTGTCCTTCGGTAACCGGAAAAACTCCCGCGCTTCGAATGTGTCTATAGAGGATCGGCCGATCAAGCCTCGAATCTCGATTCGTCATCTATCCATGCGCGCGAACGAAAGTCAAAGGAGACAAGATGCGATCAATTTATTTGCGGAATCAATTGCTGTTTGCCGCCTCAGCTATCCTCTTTATCATTCCGGCGGCTCGGGCACAAACCGACGTCGGACTCAGCCTCTATGGCGCATTCAGCGGTACCACCAGCGGCAACGGAACCAGCCAAAGTCCGGCCAATTCGGCCGGAGGCATTATCGAGCTTCGCCACATTTCTAACCCGCTCGTCGGGTACGAAGCCACGTACTCCTACAATCGCGATAATCAGACATATCGATCAAATTGTTCCGGTGTCACCTGTACGACCATTGCCCCGGTAAGCGTCTCGGCAAATGGGCACGAATTCAGCGGAGACTGGATCGCCTCGGTGCATATCGCCATGCTCCGGCCGTTTGCGCTTGCCGGCGTCGGCCTGCTTTTCAACCAGCCCTCTGGCAGCCAGACCAACACCAACAGCGAAACCAAGCCGACTTTTATATATGGCGCGGGCCTCGATTGGGCAGCCCTCCCGCACCTTGGCCTGCGCTTTCAATACCGGGGCAACCTCTATAAGGCGCCGGACCTGACCACGCTCTACACCTCCACCGATGCGTTTACGCACACCGCGGAGCCGATGATCGGAGCATATTTTCGCTTCTGACCTGCGGCCATCCAGTCCAGCTCGCCTCGAACCAGGCCCCGTTTCGTGCGCTCGCTGTTCTTGTAAGAAAGCGGAGCCGAGTTCTCGTTATTCGAACAAATTACGAGGGTCGGTGCCGGGCTCTGGTCCTGCGCGCTATGTTTTTTCTGGGTGAAAACGCACTCTTAGTTCTCATCCTGAGAGGGTTTCCCAGAGGGCACCCGATGGTCCGACACTTTACTTCGGCAAATCGTTCGCTTTAACGTGGGCTCATGGCTGGTGTTTCGTTGGCATTCGAGGGGAAGGTCGCACTGATCACGGGAGGGTCCCGCGGCATCGGGGCCGAGACGGTGCGCTTGTTCGCCGCTGCGGGCGCCCGGGTTGTTTTCAGCTATCGACAGGCAAAAGAGCTGGCTCTCGCGTTGATGCATGACTGCGGTGGTCCCACTTGCTGTGTACCCGTTGAGCAGGATCTCAGTTTGCCGGCCCATGGACGTGCCCTCGTGGGAGCTGCTGTTCAGGCCTTTGGGCGGCTCGACGCCCTGATCGTCAACCATGGTATCTGGCCTGCCGAAGATGCTCCCATAGAGATCATGACCGAAGAACAGTGGCGGCGCACGATCGCCATCAATCTCGATTCCGTTTTTGGCCTGGTGCAGAGTGCTGTCACGCAGATGGAGTTGCAGGGGCCGCCGCCTGCCGGGGACGACGGAACCAAAGGCCACATCGTGCTTATCAGTTCCACTGCCGGACAACGCGGCGAGGCGATGCACGCTGACTATGCCGTGACCAAAGGCGCGATCATCAGTCTCACCAAGAGCCTGTCGAGCGAACTGGCTCCTCGCGGCATTCTGGTCAACTGTGTGGCCCCGGGATGGGTTGCAACCGATATGTCAGCTGGAACGCTCGGCGACCCTCTTCTGGGCGCGAAAATCAGGGCAGGAATTCCGGTAGGGCGGGTTGCCACTACCAGCGAGATTGCCGGTCCCATTCTGTTCTTGTGCACACCAATGGCCGGTTTCATCTCCGGCGAAGTGCTGAATGTGAATGGCGGTGCGGTGCTGGTGGGATAAGGGCAGGGAACAGGGACCAACGTGCGAGAGCAGACAACGGGAGCGGAGGAAGAATGCGAAAGGAATTGGCGGTAGGGCTGGCAGTGATTCTGCTGGCAATGCCGCTCGGGGTGTGGGCTCAGGCGGCAAACGCAGCTGCGCCGATGGATGAGTCGGGAGAGAAGAATGCGGCGCAGGCGCGCGCCTTGCTTGACGCCATGGTGAAGGCCCTGGGTGGCGACGCGTGGCTGAATCAGAAGGACGTGGTTCGCGAGGGACACATCGCAGCGTTCTTTCACGGTAATCCCGACCCGGGGACAACGCTTTTCTGGGAGTTCCACTCCTGGCCCGATCACGATCGTCTGGAGTACACCAAGCATCGCGACGTGGTCCAGTTCTTTATCGGCCAGAAGGGAATTGAAGTTACCTACCGTGGCGCGAAGCCATTGCCCAAGGAGCAGGTTGACGAGTATCTACGTCGCCGCAGCCACTCCATTGAAACCGCGGTGAAGGTCTGGCTGAAAGATCCGCGGACCATCCTCATCTACGAAGGTCAGCGCATGGCCGAACGTCACATGGCCGACCAGGTGACGTTGATCTCGCCGGAGAATGATTCCATCACCATCCAGACGGATGTGCAGACCCACCTGCCCTTGAGCCGCTCCTACCAGTGGCGCGACCCCATCTACAAGGACAAGAACACCGATGTTGAGGAGTACGCGGACTACCACGATGTGGACGGCTTCCCGACCGCCTACTCCATCACCCGTATGCATAACGACGAGACGGTTCGCCAGCTCTACATCGACAAGGTGCACTATAACCAGGATCTGGGGGCCGACTTCTGGGACGTCAACGCGGTGGCGCGAAAGATCAAGAAATAGCTGCTCCCAACGTCAACGATCATAGAAGTCGCTAAGGCTCGCTTCGTTATAATCCTCAGGGGGCGCGAGGTGGTCATTCGCGCTTTCTGGAGCCAGAGAATGACGTTCGACATCCAGGAAATCCTGGAATTTCTGCCCCATCGGTATCCCTTTCTGCTGATCGACAGGATTACTGAATTCGAACCTACCAAGCGTCTGGTGGCCGTCAAGAACGTGACCATCAATGAGCCCTTTTTCCAGGGGCATTTTCCGGGCTACCCCATCATGCCCGGCGTCCTGGTCGTTGAGGCCATGGCGCAGGCCGGCGGCATCATTATGATGCACGAACTGGAAGACCGGCATTCCAAGCTCGTGGTTTTTACTGGCATCGAGCGGGCCAAGTTCCGGCGACCCGTCACGCCGGGCGATCAGCTTCTGATTGAGGTGAATGTGCTGTCGTTTCGGTCGCGCGCTGGCAAGATACAGGGCCGAGCCACCGTAGACGGGAAGCTGGCATGCGAAGCCACCCTGACCTGCGCGGTGGTGACCCGCGAACGCGAACGCCGTGCCCATGACGACGGGCAGAGCAAGCCGGAAGCATCGGTGGCCGAGTGAGCATCCACCCAACTGCGGTGATTGCCGAAGGAGCGGTCATTCCCGACTCCTGTGAGATCGGGCCGTTTTCAACCATCGGCCCTGATGTGGTGCTGGGCGAGGATTGCCGGCTCATCTCCCACGTCGTTCTCGACGGCCGCACACGCATCGGCGCACGCAACGTGATCTACCCTTTCACGTCGATCGGCATTGCGCCACAGGACCTGAAATACGGCGGCGAATCCACGCAGACCGAAATCGGCGATGAGAATACGATCCGCGAATGCGTGACGATCAGCCGTGGCACCGCCAAGGGCGGTGGCATCACGCGCGTCGGTTCAAAGAACCTGCTGATGGCGTACGTGCACATCGGGCACGACTCGCAGGTGGGAAGCGGATGCATCCTGGCCAACGCGGCTACGCTCGCCGGCCACGTGATCATCCAGGATTTTGCCACCGTCGGCGCCTTCAGCCCGGTGCACCAGTTCTGCACCGTCGGAAAATATGCGTACATCGGCGGTGGGACCATTGTGACGCAGGATGTGCTGCCGTTTTCACTGACCTCCGAAAAGCGCGAAAACAGGGCCTACGGGATAAACAAGGTCGGGTTGCAACGGAAGGGGTTTTCAGAGGACCGGCTGGAGACGCTGCAGAAGGCGTTCCGGTATTTATTGAGGGGCAAGATGAACACGACGCAGGCGCTCGAAAAGATTCGCGAACTGGAAGGCGAGGACGTGAAGCTCCTGGCCGATTTCATCGAAAAGAGCGAGCGGGGCGTGATCAAGTAAATCATGAAGCTCGGATTGATTGCTGGCAACGGCCGTTTCCCGTTTTTGCTCCTCGATGCGGCACGCGCGCAGGGATTCGAGGTCACGGTTGCGGCGATTCGTGAGGAGACGGATCCCGAGATCAACCATCGCGCCGCTGTGGATGAAAAAATCACCGTTCATTGGCTCTCGCTGGGCGAATTGTCGCGGCTGATCGAGGTCTTTCACAAGGAAGATGTGAAGGCCGCGGTCATGGCCGGCCAGGTCAAGCACAAGCAGATCTTCTCCAGCATCCGGCCCGATTGGCGCCTGGCCAAGCTACTCCTCAACCTTCGCACGCGCAACACCGACATGCTGCTGGGCGCCGTGGCCAAGGTTCTCGGTGACGAGGGCATCGAACTGTTGAGTTCAACGCAGTTCCTCGAACCGCTGCTGGCTGAAGAGGGCGTGCTGACAAATGCCTCCGGCGGCCGGGAACCCACTGAAGACGAGCGCAAGAACATCGAGTACGGACTGGGCGTTGCCCGCGCGCTTGCCGGGTTTGACATCGGCCAGACCGTCGTTGTGGCGGCGCAGGCCTGTATTGCTGTCGAGGCCATGGAGGGCACCGATGCCTCCATTGAACGTGCCGGTCTGCTGATGAAGTCGCTCGAAGAAGAAGACCCTTCACCTGCATCCACCCTCCAACGGGGCCTCACCGTCGTCAAGGTCGCAAAGCCAAACCAGGACATGCGATTCGATGTTCCCGTGATCGGCATCAAAACCATCGAGACGATGGTCGCCGCCGGAGCAACTTGTTTGTCGGTGGAGGCCGGCCGGACTCTGCTCTTCGATCGCGAGACGCTCTTGCAGCGTGCGGCCGAAGCAGGAATTGTGGTAGTTGCAGGTTCGAGAGGCTAGCTTGCTGCCGGCAAGTCTGTTTCCGGACTGGTTGATGACAACCTGGGCGGGTTCCCGGAACTATACTGGCTGACAGGGCGGCGCCCCATGTTGCTCTCGCGAGTGAACGAAAGAAGGGTCCCTGAAATCCCCGCTTTGATGAACAGGAGGTTAAAGATGAAGAAGTCGTTTTTCTGCACCGTCGTCGCGGCTGCCGTGCTGTTGACAGTTCCTCAGACTAAGGTGCGCGCGGCTGATGATGCAATGCCCTCTGCCGGCCAGAAGGCTCCAACCTTCACGCTCCCCTCACAGGACGGCTCTCCCATTTCACTGGATAGCTATCGCGGCAAGTGGGTAGTCCTCTACTTCTATCCCAAGGACATGACCCAGGGTTGCACCATCGAGGCGCATAACTTCCAGCGCGACTTGCCAAAGTTCGAGGCCGAGAACGCTGTGATCCTGGGGGTGAGCGTTGATACGGTCGACAGTCATAAGCAGTTCTGCACCAAGGACGGGTTGACCTTCCATCTACTCGCTGATCCCGAGCACAAGGTCGTCGACGAGTACGGATCGCTAGGGCACTTCAAGGACATGACCATCGCAATGCGCAACACGTTTCTCATCGATCCAAAGGGAAAAATCGTGAAGGTCTGGACCAAGGTGGATCCCAATGTCCATTCCGGCGAGGTCTTGGAAGCGATCGAGGCAGCGAAGAAAGGGTAAGCTTCAAACCCTGGGTGCCCGAGGTCTCGCGGTTTGAGACCTGGGATCTATCGACGTGACTGCATGAACAAAATTGCACAAGCTTTCCGGTCCGATCTGGATGAGGTGCATAGGGCGCTTTTGAGCGTTCCGAAAGACCGCGTGGATACGCCATGGCGTCAAGGCGGTTGGACTCGCAAGCAGATTCTTGGCCATCTTCTCGATTCTGCTGCGAACAACCGCCAACGCTTCGTCCGTGCCTCAACCGAAGGTTCATACAGAGGTCCGAAGTACGCACAGGACGAATGGGTCGCGGCACACGGGTATGCCGACCAGCCATGGACTCTTCTGCTGAGCTGGTGGGAAGCAGAGCACGAGATCCTGATGGCGGTTGTGGATAGATTCCCCGCACACGCACTGGATGTTCAGTGTGTAGTGGGAGACGACGCTCCGGTCAGCCTGCGGTTCCTGATCGAGGATTATGTCGCGCACCAGCGCTGGCATCTGAAGCAGATCCTCGCAACCGGTTAGCATTCTCCGCATACAAACGCAAAAAAGCCCGGCGGATTGCCGGGCCTTTTTGCTTGCCTTTTAGAAAAACTGCGAAAGGGAACTACTTCTTTTTCGCGGTCTTCTTGGTTGCCTTCTTTACAGCCTTCTTCGCTGCCTTTTTGGCAGGCGCTTTCTTCTTTGCTGCCTTCTTTGCTGCTTTTTTAACGGCCAACTTTTTACCTCGTTTTGTAGTTTTGCCGATACGCTTGGCCGCGGACTTCTTTGCGGCTTTTCCGCCCTTGGCGCCGGCTGACTTCTTGGCGGACTTCTTTGCGGCCTTTTTGGCCGGAGCTTTCTTGGCTGCCTTCTTGGCGGGAGCCTTCTTCGCCGCTGCCTTCTTGGCAGCCTTCTTTGCAGGGGCCTTTTTCGCGGCCTTCGGGGCCGGGGCAGGTACAGGAACTACTTCGGCGATAATCACGCCCTCTTCGACGACTCCCTCATCGTCGTCGGAGGAGGTCAACACCTCTGAGGTTTCCACCTCATCGTCCTCTTCCATTTCATCGTGATCGGCGCTAAGCTCTGCCGGCTCCAGGTCAGGATTACCGTCATTCATTGCGTACATCTTGATCACTTCGTCCATCCGATTGCCTCCAGCGGATTGCCGCTGCCCACTTTCGATCTGCATCTCTGCAGTGCGGAGAAATCATCTCCGCATGCGGAGTCATTCTAACAACACATTTTGCTAAAAGCTATCAAAACACGCGAACCTGGATGGGCTGCACTTATTTTTGTCCTTGCGATGTCGACTTGGTGTGCGAAGTATGCTTTGGAGCGTGCGAACTGTGCGTTGATTTCCCCGCGGATGACTTGCTGCTGCTTGATCGGCCGCTGTGGGAGGAATGTGTCTTCACGCTGGGGTGGTGTGCCGTCCCTTCATGCGCAGGGGGCTCGGCTCTGGCAATTTCGTGGGTTCGTGCCGTTCTGTGTCTGCCGCGACTGCTGGTGCGGACGAGAGCAGGCTCACCCACGTGTAGCCGTCTTCCCGCTTCGACCTTAATGCCGGTTACTGGCAGCTTGTTCCAGCGGCGAAGTTGGGTCAGCGAGACGCCGAATCGGTCGGCAACTGAGACCAGAGTGTCTCCCCGCCGAGTCGTGTAATAGACCGTGTGCGCGGAAGGAGCGGCCGAGGGCGCAACTGGCACCACCAACGCCTCAACACCTTCGAGTTTGGCGGTCTCGCTCAAGTCGTTCACAGAGGCGAGGTCACCAACGGAAACCCGGTAAGTGTGCGCGATCGAGGCTAACGTGTCATCCGGTGTGACTTTGTGATAGCGCCACGAATCCCGCTTACTCTCTGGAATGGCCGCAATCTTCTCCTGGAAGACGGCTGCTGTTCCAGCGGGCAGATGGAGGTCAAATTCGGTTTCCGGTGGGGTCACCATCCGAAGAAGACTGGGATTCAGGGCAATCAACTCATCGACCGGCACGCTCACAATGTCCGACACCAGCCGGAGATCTGCCGAATAGTTAATGGTTACGGTGTCGGTCAGCACCGGCGGATCCAGCGTGATGTCATCGAATCCGTACTGGGTGGGATGGTTGGCGATGATGATGGCTGCCAGGATTTCCGGGACGTAGTTTTTGGTCTCGCCAGGAAGGTTGTTGCGCCTGTAGAGCTCCCAGAAATCCGCATAGCCGGTCTTCTCGACCGCCCGCTGAATATTGCCCGTGCCCCAGTCATATCCGGCCATCGAAAGGTACCAGTCGCCCAGCTGGGAATAGATGTATTTCATATAACGGGCATAGGCACGGGTGGACTTCTCAGGGTCGAACCGTTCATCCACATAGGCGTTCCGCTCGAGGCCGTAGTTCCCGTGGGGCATGAACTGCCACATTCCGCCTGCGCGCGATCGCGCGTTGACCGCGCGTGGTTGGAAACCCGATTCGGCGACCGCAAGATATATGAGGTCTTGTGGTACGCCTTCTTCACTCATGATCCGTTCGATCATGGAACGGTAACGCCCGGCGCGCTGGAATGCATGGAGCAGCGTATTGTGGCCCTTTTGGGTGTTGGCAAAGAAATTGATATACGCGGCAACATAGTCATTGACCACCAGGGGCAAATCCGATTTGGTGGTAGCGAGATCGGCGTTGGCCTTGGCGATAATGTTTGGATTGACGTTGAAGGTGACCTCTTCGGCAGCCTCGGCCGGAGTCGCTTCAGTCTTGGGCGTGAATCCGTTCCCTTGCCGGAGGGCCTCCATCTCAAGTCCATTGATCTGGTCTACGATGCGGTCAAATTCATCCTGCAGTTCGGGTGTTGACTTGATGTCGATGCCGCTAGTCAGCATCAGGTCGACGGCGTGATCGAAATCAGATCGAGCGGCGACCAAATCGCCCTTTTTGTAATCGGCCTGCCCATCGGCGTAGGCCTTCTCGACCGTCTGAATGAGGGTTTTGACGCGCTCTTCCAGCGCGGGATTCTGCATAGGCAGTGGCGTCGGTGCAGGTGTTGTCGTCGCCTGAGGTTTAGTTTGGGCGGAGGCCTGCACGGCTGGTGCGAGAGCCTGTGCCGCGGGCGTTGCGGAAACTGCTGGTTTCGAGGGGTCGCATCCTGACAGCACGGCGGCCAGCACCATAGCGGGTACAAAAAAACCGAGGCTACTGAATCGAGTCAGATTCATGCGCAACAGATGATGTAGCAACCACTACCCCAAAGCACGGAAGGCACTATGCCGATGATAAGCTATGCCATGAGGACACCGCTTATTTTCGTAGAGTTCCCGCAGTGACCACCCACTCCTAATGGACGTAAAATACCTTCGAAACTTCGCAATTATTGCCCATATCGACCATGGAAAGTCGACGCTGAGTGATCGCCTGCTTGAATTGACGGGCGCCGTGGCCCAGCGTGAGATGCAGGCTCAAATTCTGGATGCCATGGACCTCGAACGCGAGCGCGGCATCACCATCAAGGCCCACGCCGTGCGCATGATGCACAAAGCTCGCGACGGCCAGAACTACCAATTGAACCTGATCGATACGCCCGGACACGTAGATTTTAGCTACGAGGTTTCGCGCTCGCTGGCTTCGTGTGAAGGTGCTTTGCTGGTCGTCGATGCCAGCCAGGGCGTCGAAGCGCAGACACTGGCCAACGCCTATCTAGCCATCCATCACGGACTCGAGATCATTCCCGTGATCAACAAGATCGATCTGCCCTCGGCCGACATCGTCCGCACCCAGGAAGCTATTGAGATGGCGGTCGGCCTCGATGCGACCGATGCCATTCCGGTGAGCGCCAAAACGGGCCAGGGCGTCGACGCGGTCCTTGAGGCGATCGTGCACAGGCTGCCTCCGCCGAAGGGCGATCCCAACGCACCGCTCCAGGCGCTCATCTTCGACTCCTGGTTCGACGCGTATCGCGGCGTGATTGTGCTGGTGCGCGTCATGCAGGGAACGATGCGCAAAGGACAGCGTATCCGGCTGATGTCGAATGGAAAGGCATTTGAGATCGAATCGATGGGCGTGCTGATGCCCAAGCCCGTCGAAATCGCGGAGCTTTCCGCGGGAGAAGTCGGATTCTTCGCCGCCACGATCAAAAACGTGAGCGACACACGAATCGGCGACACCGTCACCGATGAAGAGCAGCCGGCTTCAGCCCCGCTGCCCGGTTTTGAAGACATCAAGCCGATGGTCTTTGCCGGACTCTACACCGTGGATTCGCACGAGCACACGCTCTTGCGCGACGCACTCGAAAAATTGCGCCTCAATGACTCGTCGTTCTTCTTCGAGCCCGAGAGTTCAGCCGCGCTGGGATTCGGTTTTCGCTGCGGGTTCCTTGGCCTGCTGCACATGGAGATCATCCAGGAGCGCCTCGAACGCGAATATGAACTGGATCTGATCACAACTGCACCGGGCGTGCGCTATCACATCAGGCTGACTGACGGAACAGTGCTCGAGGTGGACAATCCTTCACGCTGGCCTGACCCCACCAACATCGAAGCAATTCGTGAACCTGTGATCCAGGCTAAGATTCTGACCAATGAAGAGTACGTCGGTGGAATTTTCAAGCTGGTAGAAGAAAAACGCGGCAAGCAGGTCAACTTCGAGTATGTGACGCCGACACGTGTGCTGCTGACCTACGAGCTTCCGCTGAACGAAATCGTTCTCGACTTCTACGACCGACTCAAGTCCATCTCAAGAGGCTATGCGTCCCTAGACTATTCGCTGGCTGGCGAGTGGGAATCGCCAATGGTGAAACTCGACATCTTGGTCTCGGGTGAGCCGGTCGACGCGCTGTCGATTATTGTTCACAAGGATCACGCCTACGAACGCGGCCGCGCTTTGGTCTCGAAAATGCGCGAGTTGATCCCCAGGCAGCAGTTCGAGGTAGCCATTCAGGCGGCAATTGGTTCCAAGGTGGTGGCCCGGGAGACGGTCAGCGCCCTGCGCAAGAACGTGCTGGCCAAGTGCTATGGCGGCGATATTACCCGAAAACGCAAGCTGCTGGAAAAGCAAAAGGAAGGCAAGAAGCGGATGAAACGCATCGGCAAAGTCGATATTCCCCAGGAGGCATTCCTGGCGGTTTTGCGGGTGGGCGAAGACCAGCAGAAGTAACCGGTTGTGAGTGACCTGACTTACATCCCGGTCATTAATTCTTAATAGGGAATTGTGGAAAGCTGTGGGTGCACATCCCAAGCGAGGCGCGCACGGCTGCACTTCATGCAATCAACAATCTGCCGATGCTTCTGACAGAAAAATAAGGATTTGTATTGAAATATCAGACGCGGTCCCGTTTGGCAAGTGGGAAAATATGGGTTTTTGAAGGGTTCCTTCAACTTAAAATCCACAATTTTTTCCACAGGCGATGGCACGAGTTTTGTGCGTGTGAAGATAGCCCGAATTCGTGCAGATCCTGCAGGAAACGCATAGAAAAAGGCCCCGAAGCGATCGGGGCCTTTTTTGCTGAGGATCGGTCCTTCATTCGATCCCGGTCAGTGCGCTCCAGGACCCTTGGGGGCGGTCTTGGGAGCGGCCTGCGGTCCGGGGGCTGAAGGCGCATTTGCAGCCGGTGTCGGAGCCGGAACGCCCGATTTGACGTTGTAGGCGTCGATGATGGACTTGGTGATGTTCGTGGACTCGGTTGCGTAAAGCACGGGGCTCTGTTGCTGGGCCACGTCGAGTACGAGGGTGTAGCCGTGCTGCTTGGAATAGTCATTCAGCACGTCGTAGACCTTTTGGGCCAGCGAGTTGTAGAGCTCGTTCATGTCGTTGCTCATGTCATTCTGAGCGTCCTCGGCATCGCGCTGGAGCTGCTTCTTCTTGTCGTCAATGGTTTTGGCACGCGCGGCCCGTTCGGCTTCGCTGAGCTTGTCGCCCTGCGTCTGGAGCTGCTTGGTCAGGTTATCGACCTCGTCGCTGAGGGCTTTCAATTGAGTCTGCTTGGGCTGGTACTTCTTCTGCAGATCAGCGAAGGCGCGCTGGCCCTCGTTGGTTTGGGCAACGGCAACCTGAAAAGCGATGACCGCAATCTTGGCTGGTCCGGCAGGTGCAGCTGCGGCCGGAGCCCCTGGGGCATCCGGTGCAGTGGAAGGTGTTTGAGCTGCGGCGGTCAGAGCTAGTCCTGAGGCCAGCGTGAGAACTAATGCAACAGAGCGCTTCATTCGACTTGGAAACTCCTTCAGAAATTCCTGGGCTGTCCGCGCATGTAGCTTGAGGCGAGCCAAATCGGCAACCTGCCCTCTTGCGAAACCTGTTTTCCTCGAGAGGCCCACCCATTAGACGAGCGCAAGGACGAGAAAAGGAGCGGTGGAAACGTCAGCAGGAACTAGATGGATTATAGGAGGGAGGGGTAGGGGGGTCAACAAAGCGGGAACTAGCGATTAGGGATTAGGGACTAGGCATTGGTGAGACAAAGAGAATAGGGGTAGGAAGTAACCGGCGTCGTGCCCGCAGAACAACGAGGCCTCGCTGGAGCGAGGCCTCGTTGCTGAACTGCCGGGCGCCTCAGTGAACCGGGGGTGCCTTGGGTGCGACGTGCGTGGGAGTTGTTGCTCCGGGGGTTGCCGGGTGTTCGGGCGCCGGGATGCCCGACTTCACGTTGTAGGCTTCGACGATGGCCTTCGTGATGTCCGACGATTCGGTCGCGTAAAGCACGACGGGAACCTGCTGATCGCGATCCAGAACAACCGAATACCCGTGCTCCTTCGCGTAAGCGTCGATGGTCGCCGCGACCTTCTCAGCTACGGTCCCGAAGGTCTGCTGCATATCCTGCTGGAAGTCGCTCTGCGCATCTTCGCCGGTGCGCTTCAGTTCCTTCTGCTTGTCATCGAGTAGCTTGGCCTTGGTGGCCCGATCGGCATCGCTCAGCGTCGCGGATTGAGCCTGCAGCTGCTTCTGCAGCGAAGTGATGTCGTCGCTCAGGGATTTGATCTGCTGCCGCTTGGGGTCATATTTCTTCTGCAGGTCGGCGTAGCGGCGCTGAAAATCGTTGGTCGCAGCCACGGCTTCCTGGAAGGTGATGACGGCGATCTTGGGCGCAGTGGACACGGCCCCCGCATCGGGCGCGGCAGCAGCTACGGCACGCGATTGTGCTGAAGCGCTCAGCGCGAGGCATGAAGCCAACGCGGCTACGGTAAAGCAAGTCAGTTTCATCTGGATTCAATACTCCTTGAAATTCCTGGAAAAGCCGCCGGATCGGCGGGCCTGTGCCTCCTGAGCAACCTTCCCGAACTCTTCTCTTTTGAGGCTCCGCGACAGTCGAGGCAGAGGCAAAAAGACGCGGACGGAGACGCCAGCAGGAACTAGCAAGAATTATATGAGGGGCAAGGAGGGGGGTCAAACGGCTAGTTCGCAGTTCATGGTTCGCAGTTCTCAGTTGCTGCAACTG
>Ga0335073_10007971_pt1 | contig 14838 bp, 11 predicted proteins | sample Lox_Sample_22_FD_207093 | JGI IMG/M metagenome (GOLD analysis project Ga0335073, IMG submission 207093) | Soil microbial communities from Loxahatchee National Wildlife Refuge, Florida, United States - Lox_Sample_2.2 | ecosystem: Environmental > Terrestrial > Soil > Wetlands | place: USA... | reverse complement strand
CGGGCCAGCATGCGGTAGGCCGCCGCGGTCGCCGCGGAGGTCTGCTCGAGCTGCACTCCGGGCGGCAGCTCGATGCTCGCGAAGGAGAAGCCGCTGTCGGCTTCCGGGATGAAGGAGAAGGGCACCATCATCATGCCGCCGATCGACAGCGCGAAGAAGGCGAGGCCGGCGAGCACGGTCTTCCAGCGGTGCAACGTGCACCAGCGCAGCGTGCGCTCGTACCAGGCCATGATCGGCCCGTCGCTGTGATGCGGCACTCCGTCGGACTTGAGCGCATAGGCGGCGATCACCGGAGTGATGAGCCGGGCCACCAGCAGCGAGAAGAACACGGCGGCCGCCACGGTGAGGCCGAACTGCTTGAAATACTGCCCGGTGATGCCGCCCATGAAGCTCACCGGGACGAACACCGCGATGATGGTCGCCGAGGTGGCGACCACCGCGAGCCCGATCTGGTCGGCGGCATCGAGCGCGGCCTGGTAGGCGCTCTTGCCCATGCGTATGTGGCGCACGATGTTCTCGATCTCGACGATGGCATCGTCGACCAGCACGCCGGCGACCAGTGAAAGAGCCAGCAGGCTGATCGAGTTGAGCGTGAAGTCCATCCACTGCATGAATACGAACGCCGGGATCGCCGAGAGTGGGATGGCGAGCGCGGAGATGAGCGTCGCGCGCGTGTCGCGCAGGAACAGGAACACCACCAGCACCGCGAGGATCGAGCCCTCGACGAGTGCGCTGATGGCCGAGTGATAGGTGTCCTTGGTGTAGTCGACGCTGGTGTAGATCTGCGTCATCGTGACGTTGGGGTTTTCCTTGCGGATCTTCTCGAGCTCCGCCTGGACCCCCGCATCGACCGACACGTCCGAATAGCCCTTGGCCTTGGTCACCCCGAAGGTCGTCGCCGGGCGCCCGTTGAGGCGCGCGAGCTGGCGGATCTCCCCGACGCTGTCGCGCACGTCGGCGACGTCCGCCAGCCGCGCGAAGCGCCCGCCCGAAAGCGCGATCTGCGTCTGCGCGAGCGCCAGCGCGGTGCGCGCACCGCCCAGCACGCGGATCGACTGCTCGCCGCCGCCGAGCTGGGCGCGGCCGCCGGCGGCGTTGAGATTGAGCGAGCGCAGCTGATCGTTCACCTCGACGGCGGTGATGCCGAGCGCCGCCAGGCGCGCCGGATCGAGCTCGACGCGGATCTCGCGGTTGACGCCGCCGCCGCGCTGCACCTGGGCGACGCCGGTCACCCCCAGCAGCCGCTTGGTGATGGTGTTGTCGACGAACCAGGAGAGCTCCTCGTCGGTGGCCGTGCTCGAACTGACCGCGTAGTACTCCATCGGGCCGCCGTCGGCGTTGACGCGCTGGACGATCGGCTCCTGGATACCCTGCGGCAGGAGCGGGCGCACCTTGGCTACCGCATCGCGCACGTCGGCCACCGCGCGGTCGACCGGGGTGCCGATGTCGAACTGCACGAAGATATGGGCCTCGCCCTCGACCGCCCACGAGGTGATGTTGTCGATGTTGCCGATCCCGGCGATCGAGCCCTCGACCTTCTGCATCACCTGGGTCTCGAGCTCCTCGGGGGCCGCGCCCGGCTGCGCGACGTCCACCTCGACTCCGGGGAAGGAGATGTCGGGATCGGCGGTGATGGGCAGCCGCACGAACGACACGATGCCCATGAACAGCAGCACCACGAACAGCACGATCGGCGGCAGTGGGTGGCGGATGGCCCACGCGGAGATGTTTCTCACGATTGCTCCCTCGCGCGGCGTCAGCCGGCGGCGTTGCCGGCGGTCGTGACCTTCACCACCTCGCCGTCGTGCAGGAAGCCGCCCGCGGTGGTGACGACGCGCTCGCTGCCGTTCAAGCCCGAGGCGATGACCACGCCGTCATCGGAGGTGTCGGCGACGACCACGCGGCGCATCACCGCCTTGTTGTCGGCGTCCACGACGAATACGTAGCTGCCCTGCGGGTCGACCAGCACCGCGGTTTGCGGCACGACCGGCCGGCTGGCGTTGCCGACCGCGACGGTGCCGCGCGCGAAGGCGCCCGGCCGCAGCGCCGGGTCGGGCTTGAGCGCGATGCGGATCTCGCCGAGGCGCGTCTGCGGATCGATGATGGCGCCGAGGAGCCGCACCCTGCCCTCGAAGGACTGCGGCAGTCCGGTGAGGTGCACGCTCGCCACGTCGCCTTGTTTCACCCGGGCGAGGTCCTGCTCGGCCAGCTGGCCGCGCATTTCGACCTCGCCGCCGCTCGCGACGCGAAACAGGGCATCGCCGCCGGTGCTCGCGATCTGGCCGACCTCGGCGCGACGCGTCAGCACCGTGCCGGCGATCGGCGCGACGATACGCGTGCGGTTGAGGCGCGCCTGTACCTCGGCGAGCTGCGCCGCTGCGACCTTGACGCTGGCGGCGTCCGTCACGGCAGTGGCGCGCCGCTTCTCGATGTCCTCGGCCGACAGGGCACCGGCCGCCTGCACGCCGAGCGCGCGCTGGTACTCGGCGGCCGAGAGCGCCGCCTGCGCCTGGGCCTGCTCGAGGGAAGCCGCGAGCCGGTTGACCTGCGGCACGAGCACCGAGTCGTCGATGCGCGCGAGCAGCTGCCCTTTCTGCACGTGATCGCCCGCCTCGACGTAAACGGCGACGATCCTGCCGGCGTCGCCGTCGTTGCCGATCGGCATGTCATAGCGGGCGAAGATCGCTCCGGTGAAGGTCACATTCGAGGTGACCGAGCGGACTCCCGGGGAAATCACCGTGATGAGCGGCACGTTCTGCTGGTCGGCGAGCGCCACGTGCGCGGGGCCGCCGCGGTGCGTCGCCCAGACGAGCGCCCCGAGGAGCGCGAGCAGGCCCACGCCGATCGCGATCCAGCGCGTGCGCGGGTTCGCCGCCAGCGGCAGTGGCACCGCCGGCCGGGCAACGGCCGGCTCGGCGGAGCGCTCGAAGCCGGCTCGATCGCGGCCGATCCAGGTGACCTGATCGTCGGCGCCGCTCAGCTGTTCCGGGTTTGTGCCCACCGAGATTCCTTCAAGTGACCAAACGGTCCTTATGACAACGGGCCGATGCCTGCGCCCCGCGCCGGTGCACTTTAGAACCAGCGCCTTGCGCCGAAGTTTAATCGGCGACGCAATAAATTAGGCCCGCAACGCGGCGAAGGGACACCCGCAGGCGACGGGCCGAGCCTGCCGCGAGGCCCGCGCCCATCCAGGGCGCCCGGGCCGTCACAGGGGCGCGCAGTCTACCCGGAAAGTGACGTGAAATCAGTCCTTTTAGGCGCAGACTGAGCAGCGCTTCAAGCTGGCCGGGCGGCCGGCCCCCAGCCCTTCGCCTGGGCCGGCTTGCCGCGCAGGCCGACCACCAGCAGCGCCGCCCCGAGCGCCCCGCTGATGGCGGCGATCACGAGCAGCAGTGGTGCGGCGGCGGAGTCCGGCAGCGTATAGCGCAGCACCGGATCGCCGGTCTCGTTCTGCGTCTGCTGCGCGTTGCGCGCTCCCTTCGGCAGGTGGATGTGATAGGTCGCCTGGGTGATGCCGCCCGGGTCGGGATAAGTCGTGGTGAACTCCCACAGCGTCTCGCTGACCTTGCTCGCCTGGGCGCCTTTGGGCAGCGCTCCCTGCCACTGCCCGTTGCCGATGTATTCCGCGGCGGCCTCGGCCTTCCAGCTGAGCGTCGCGACGCGGTTCATGTCGTCGTTGGTGAGTGCGATGTCGCGCAGATCCATGCTCGAGTACTGGTGCTGCACGTCGCGCTTCAGCAGCGACGGATTGCCTCCGTAGCTGCGCTTGTACTGCTCCCAGTCGATGGCCGAGCGCGTCACCTTGTCGACAAAGGTCGCGTTGCCGACCGCGTCGACCGTCACGTCGAGGTCTTCCTGCTGCACGCGCGGCGAGTTCTGAGCGTGCGCCGGTGCGCTCAGGGCGGCGACGCCCGTGGCGGCGATGATGCCCGCGGCAATCGGTGCTGCGGTCCAGCGTTTGAGGTTCATGTCAGGCCCCCGGCTCGAAAGTGGCGAACACCTGGCGCAACTGCGGCAGCACCCCGACCAGCTGCCCGTGCTTGGCCTGCAGTGAGACCATCACGGTGCCCTGCGCGAAGCTGCGCACGTAGGTCACCCAGTCGAGGGCCGCGCCCTGGGCGTAGCGCGTGCCGCCGAAGAACTGGCGGTACTGGCGGCCGTTGTTGGTGACCTGGGCCTGCTCGGTGGAGCTCATCTGACCGCCCTGCGAGGTGACGTAGCTGCGCACCTGGTTGATCGCGTCTTCGGCCGACGGCACGCCGGGGAAGACGAGCACCGTGACACCCATGGTCTGGCCGGCGTCGAACGCCTGCAGCGCGAGGGAGCGGAAGTTGGCGGCCGGGTAGGCATTGACACGCCAGCCGGCGGGCAGGGCCATGGTGAAGAAGCCGTTGGGGTCGGAGTAGCGGTTGCCGCCGTGGGCCGCGGGCGGCTGCGACCCCGGTGGCTGCGAGGGCTGCGCGGAGCCGCCGGCGCCCGCGTTGCGCGCCACCGCGCGCGCGTGCGGTGGCGGAGCCTGCTGCGCACTGCGGCCCTGGCCGCCGAGCAGCCGCGCCAGGATCTCGTCGATTTTCTGCCGCGCCGCCGGATCGTCGGGAAGCTCCGGCGGGACGATGCCGCTCACGTGATGCAGGTAGTGCAGGTCGAGCATCATGATCCGCTGGCCTATCTGCTGGTTGCCGCCGGCCATCCAGATGTCCTTCTCTTCCTCGCCGCGCTTCAGCGCGGCCTCGAACGGCACGCGCTTCTGGCCGAGTCCGGGGATGCCGACCGCGGTGGCCTCGAAACCGACCAGCTCGTTGTTGACCTTCAGGCCCGGGAAGGCATGCACGGTCGTCATGAATATGACCGGGTCGAGCCCGGCTGCCTCCGAGATCGATGCGTAGAGGGCGGCGAGCTCGATGCACAGGCCCGAACCGCCGAGCAGCACTTCGCGCGGCAGGCGCACCTTCTGGATCATGGTGACCGACGTGCCGCTCTTCTCGGGCAGGCCTTCGGTGCCCGCATACACGATCCCCGAGAGCTGCTCGAAGGCGTAGACGGTCGCCATGAAGCGCGCAATCTCCCTGGGGTCGGCGCCGGCGCCCACCGTGGTTCCGCCCATCGCCTTCGACTCGAGCTGCTCGACGAAGTACTTGATGACCGGGTCGTCCGGCGTCACGAAGGCGGCGGCGAGATCGGTGTTCTCGTAGAGGTCCTGGACGTTGAGGACCTCCGCCTCCGGCAGCGTCGTATAGATCAGGTCGTTGCGGCCGCGCAGCTGAAAGTCCATCTGGCGCGCCTCGTGCTGCTCGCCGCGGCGATCCGCATAGTCGACCTTCAACTCCACGTGCTCCGTCGTGGTCGTGGTCTTGGTCGCGAGGCTGTCCGGCAGCTGCGGATAGTAGAGCGACACGACCGTCTGTCCGGGGAGGATGCGCAGATACGTGGTCGGCGTCGTCCAGTCCGCGAGGCCCGGAATGCGGTACGAGGTGGTCACGTTCTCGACCGGCGCGCCGCCCTCGTTCTTGATGACCACCTTGCTCAGCCAGTAGCGGCCGTTGCCCGCGACGCGGTTGCCGTACACCTTGTAGGCCGCGCTCATCAGCGCAGGCTTGGTCTCGATCGAGAGGGTCAGTCGTCCCGGCGCGGGCCGGGTCGCCAGATACGCAGCGACACAGCCTGCCGCAACCGCCAGCAGGATCACGCCGCTCACCTTGAGGATCAGTGGCCGCACGTTGTTCACCTCGGACAATAGGTCGCCGGCCCGTCAGCCGGGGATCATGGGCGGGAATCGCGGTATCCGACGGGGCGTGCGGACCGGCGCCAGAGGCGACCCTCTGGCGGGGCTCCGCCGCTCAGCGCCGCCGATGCCTCAGCAGGTCGCGCCGCCGTGGTCGCTGTACTGGTGCCCGCAGTTGCTGCACTGGTACCCCTGCCCCGGGTTGGTGAACCCGCAGCAGTAGCAGCCACTGACGGTGCACTTGCCATACGCCGCATGCGCGCGGCGGGGCGCGAGGATGCCCGCGGCCGCCAGCCCGAAGCCGAGTGCCAGGTAGCCCACGGCGCTGCGCCGCTGGATGTCGGCGCTGCCGTCCTTCGGCTGAGTGCGCTTGCTCTTGGTGTCGCTCATTGCATTACCCCCGGGGTGAATCGAATCCCCCTACAGAGGCAATGGCGCAACGGGCCGCAAGTTCGTATCAGGGCGTGAGCTTGGCCGCCCACCGCTCGGCCGCCTGCGGCCGATTCATGTCCTTATAAAGGTCACGCAGGGCGGCGTAGGCGTCCTGCGTCCGTCGATACGCAGGGCCGCGCGCCCTGGTCAGCCCTGCGGCGGCATCGAGCAGGATCGGCTCGGCCTCGCCGAAGCGGTGCAGCCGTGCGAGACAGGAACCCACGTCGACGTTGGTGCTGTAGATGAGGCGATGTCCCGCCGGGAGCGTGCGCTGGCGCGCCGCGGCGACGCGCTGCAAGGCCGCGAGCCCCTCGCGCTCATGGCCGTCGTTGCAGGAGGCCGTGCCGTACTCGTTCCAGGCGAAGAGCGTGTACCAGCTCTCTGCGCCCAGGGTGGACTCGAGCGAATGGGCCACTCCCTCCGCGAGCTCGGCCGCCTCGGCATAGCGATGCAGCTCGAGGAGGTCGTTGCCGAGCCCGAGCTCTGTGACCAGTGTGTCGTGGTGCTGCGGACCGAGCACGCGCACGGAGCGGGCCACGGCGTCGCGAAACAGCGGCTCGGCCTGTGCGGGCTGGTGGAGATTGCGCAGCGCCACGGCGTACGCGTCTTCCATGCTGAAGCGGTCGGGATCGTCCGGCGGCAGGAGCTTCTGCGCCAGGGCCCACCCCTCCGCCGCGTACGCCGCCGCCTCCGCGTAGCGCCCGAGCTCCGCGCCGAGGAGCACGGCGATCGACTGGTCGGCCTGCATCTGCTGGCGCAGCAGCCCCGGGCCCGCCGATCGCTCGATGGCCAGCTCGCGCCGCAGCGTCGCTCCCGCGGCGTCGAGCTGCTGCAGGTTGAGCTGCGCGGCGGCGAGGTTGTCGAGCGCGGTGCACAGCTCGCCGGCAACGCCGAGCGGCTCGAGCTGCCCCACCGCGGCCTCGAGCGCGCGCTGCGCTTCGGCCCAGCGGCTCTCGTAGCGATAGAGCTGCCCGCTGAGGGAGAGTGCGCGGCCGACCTCGAGCGCGCCGCCGCGGTTGGTGCGCAGGATCTCGAGCTCGCGGTCATTGGCGGCGTGTCCCTCGCGCACGCGCCCCAGACCGAGGTTGGTCTGGGCGATGAAGTGCAGCATGGAGGCCTGTACCAGGGGCTCGCCGTGCAGCCGCTCATCGACCTGGGTGCTGGCCTTGTCGAGCAGTTCCGCCAGGGTCGTCACGTTGCGGTCGCCGCGGTACGGGTCCGCCGAGCGCAGCAGACTCTCGAGGAACTCATCGCGCCGCGCTGCCGTGAGCTGCGCCTGCGCAACGCGGCGCTCCTGGCCGAGGTAGATCGCGCCTGCCGCGAGCACGCCCCCCGCCAGCAGCGCGGCGACGGCCAGGGGCAGCGCGCGGCGCCGCGCGAGCTTGCCGAGCCGGTAGGGCCAGCTCTGCGGATGCGCGCTGACCGGGCGCCCCGCGAGCCAGGCCTCGAGGTCGCTCTTCAGCTCCTGCACGCCCGCGTAGCGGCGTGCGGGCTCGCGCTCGAGTGCCTTCATCAGAATGGCGTCGAGGTCGCCGCGCAGCTTCGCCGCCGGGTAGACCGACTCGCCCGTCCCGTTTGCCACGCTGCTCGGCAGCGCCACGTCCTCCTGGGTCACCGCCATCAGATAGCCGACGGCGCTGCTCACGTGGAAGTACGGCTCGCGGCCGGTCAGCACGCGGTAGGCGAGGGCACCCAGGCCGAACACGTCGGTGGCGGCCGTGACCGGCTCATGGCGCACCTGCTCGGGCGCGGCGTAGTGCGGCGTGAAGAGCCGGCCCACATCCGCGGTGGCCTCGCGCGCCTCACTCGGCTTGGCGAGCGCATAGGCGATGCCGAAATCGATGAGCTTCGGCTCGCCTTCCTCCGTCACCAGCACGTTGCTCGGCTTGATGTCGCGGTGGACGATGAGCGCGCGATGCGCCGTTGCGATGGCGTCCGCCACCGCGACCAGCAGCTGCACGCGCGCTCTGAGATCGAGTCGGCGGCCGTCGCAGTAGTGCGTGATGGGCTGCCCGCGCACGAACTCCATCGCGATCCAGCCTTCACCGTTCCTCACACCCACATCGATGAGCCGTGCGATCGAGGGATGCTCGAGGCGTGCCAGCAGCTGCGCTTCCCGCAGGAACAGGGCGCCGCTCGCAGCCGTGACTCCGGCGCGCAGCACCTTGACCGCAACCGTCTGGGGCACGCCATCGGTGCGCTCCGCGCGATACACCGTGCCCATGCCCCCGACTGCGAGACACTCGACCAGGCGAAAGGCGCCGTATGCGCGTCCGATGCGGTCGGGGTCGGGCGGCAGCGACTCCGGCAGCAGCATCCCGGTGGCGGCGGCGTCGGTGCCTGCGATGGAGAGCAGCCGCTCGACCATGAGCCGCAGCTTCGGCTCGCCGCGGCAGCGGTCCTCGAGCAGCGCCGCACGCTCGGCGGGCGGCAGCTCGAGGGCGGCGCAGAAGAGGCGATAAGCCGCCGCGCGATCGACGCCTGCGCTCATGCGCCCGGGAGCAGCTCGTGGGCGAGCCACGCCTTGCCGCTCGCCCAGCGCCGGTTGACCGTCGCCACCGAGAGCTTGAGGACCTCGGCCGCCTCCTCGATGGACAGCCCGCCGAACACGCGCAGCGAGACGACCTCTGCCGCCACGTCGTCGATGTCCTTGAGCTCGGCAAGCACCGTGTCGACGTCGAGGGCGTCGTAGGCGGCCTCGCGGCCACCGAGATTCTCATCGCTCAGCGTCACCGGGGTGCCGCCGTCGCGCTTTTCGGCGCGGCGGCGGCGCGCCTCATCCACCAGCACCTGCCGGGCCACCCGGGCGGCGAGTGCGAGAAAGTGCGCGCGATCGCGCCAGTTCGGCTCGCGCAGCACCGCCATGCGCAGGTACACCTCGTGCACCAGGGCGGTCGGGCGGATGGTGAGGTGCCGCTCGCCGCGCAGCTCGCGCACGGCGATGGCATGAATGTCCCGGTACAGGTGGGCGAGCAGCTCATCGAGCGCGCGCTGCTCCCCGCCCATCCAGCGCGCGAACAGGCCCGAGGTCCTTTCGGAATCGGTCGGCGCGCCCTTATCCGTCACGGCGTTCGCCGGGCGACTTGAGGGTGGTGCCGGGAATAGGATTCGAACCTACGACCCACGCATTACGAATGCGTTGCTCTACCAACTGAGCTATCCCGGCGCCGGGAAAACCGGCCAGCCGTGTGCGGCGGCCCGGCGAATTCTACTGCTTCCTGCGCAGCCGGATGACCAGATCGATGCCCGCAACCTCGGTCCCGGGCGGAGGCACGGGCAGGCGGCTGAACTCCACGTCCGGCACCGGCACATCGATCAGCGCGCCGCTCGCGAGATCGTGAAAATGGTAGTGCGGATCGACATTGGAGTCGAACCAGGCACGCGCGCCGTCGACCGAGAGCTGGCGGATGAGGCCGCGCGAAGCGAAGAGATTCAGCGTGTTGTACACGGTCGCCTTGGAGACGCGCGCGCCGCTCGCCCGCAGCGTCGCCAGGATCTGCTCGGCCGAGAGGTGCTGCGGCGCCGACAGCAGCACGCTCGCGATCCGCACCCGCTGTGCGGTCGGACGGATGCCGCAGGCCGCGAGACGCTTCTCGCAGCGGGGCGCGGCGGCCCCCGGGTGAGGGGTGTCGAGATTCAGCATCTGTGCATTATAGGGAAGAGGAGGTGTAAGTCAAAATAATGTCTTAGATTTCAGGATGTTGTCGCCAGTTTGGCTTCCAGGTGCCGGGCCAGCTCGGCGATCGTCGGGAAATCGAAGAGCTCGGTGAGATCGATCTGTCCGGGATAGAGCCGGTCGATCTGCTCGTGGATCTCGATCAGCTTCAGGGAGCTCGCGCCGACCTCGAACAGGTTGTCGTTGACGTCCACGCGCTTGCCTTCGAGCGCCGTGTCGCAGATCGTCTTCAGCTGCTCCTCGAGCTCGCTGCGCTCGCGCTGCCCCGCGCCCCGCAGCGCCGCGCGCAGCGCGGCGAGCTCGGCGAGCTCGGCATCGAACTCACCGTCCACGTAGCTCTCCTCGAGAAGATGGCGCTGGACCTTGCCGCTCGTGGTCTTGGGGATGCGCTTGACCGGCACGACCTCGCTCACCTCGAGCCCGGTCTGCTCGTTGATGAGCCGCGAGACCTGCGTGGCGAGCGGCAGGAAGTCCTGCGCGCCGCTTCGGTGCAGCACGAACACCACGAGCTGCTCGGTCTGCGCGCCCCGGCGGCGGATGCCCGAGGCAACCACCTTGCCGAGCTCGAGTCCCGGCGCGCGCTGCGCGATGGCCTCCAGATCGTGCGGATAGTAGTTCTGGCCGTTGACGAAGATGATCTCCTTCGCACGGCCCGAGATATAGAGCTCCCCGTCGTGCATCAACCCCAGGTCCCCGGTGCGCAACCACCCGTCGGCGGTGAAGGCCGCGGCATTCGCCGCCGGGTCCTCGAAGTATCCGCGCGTCACGTTCTCGCCCGTCATGTGCACGTTGCCGATGCGGTCCTCGGGCAGCTCGCGATCGTCGTCGCCGGCGATGCGCACGCGGGTATAAGGGATCGCCTTGCCCTCGCTCACGAGCTTGAGCGCCCGGGGGTCGGTGTCAGCGACCGGCTCGATCGGATCTCCCGGGTTCATGCGGTGGCGGTTGAGCGTGAGGGTCTTGAGCGGCGCACCGACGGGCGGAAAACTGACGGCGAGCGAGGCCTCGGCGAGCCCGTACACCGGGTACATGGCGTTGCGATCGAGGCGCGCGGGCGCGAGGCGCGTCAGGAACTCATCGCACAGCTCGACCGAGATCGGCTCGGCGCCATTGAAGATGAGCCGCACCGCGGACAGGTCGAGGCCGGCCACCGGCCGCTCGGCGAGCACCTTGAGATAGTGCTTGTAGCCGAAGTTCGGCGAACACAGGATCGTGGCGCGGATCTTCGCGGCCAGTGTCAGCCACAGGAGCGGCCGGCGGATGAACAGCTCCGTCGGCATCAGGTGCGAGTGCACCCGGTTGGCGAACATGACCAGGTGAAAGCCGATGAGGCCCATGTCGTGGGTGAGCGGCATCCACGAGAGGCTCACGTCGTGCTCGTTGAAGCCGGCCGCCTCGGTCGAGCCGCGCCAGTTGGCGATGATGTTGCCGTGCGTCAGCACGACGCCCTTGGGCTCGGAGGTCGAGCCCGAGGAGAACTGGATGAAGGCCACGTCCGCGGGCGTGACCCGCTGGATGCTGCCGGCACGCGAGATGTCGTCGAGGTCGTCGACCAGGAAGGTGCGCGTGCGCAGGCCCTCGAACAGCTGCGTCTCGCCTGCGGTGGCCGCGAACGCGCCGATGCGCTCGAGCGAGCGGCGTTCCGTATAGAGGTAGGGGGTGCCGAGGCGCCGCGCGATGCGCAGCACCTTGTGACGATGCTCGTCGCTGATACCGAGCGCTACCGGTACCGGCACGATGCCGCCGAGAATCGCCGCCCAGAAGACGTCGATGAACTGCTCGTTGCTGCCCAGGAACAGGATCAGCTTGTCGCCGCGGCGCGCGCCGAGGCGCTGCAGGTGATAGAGGATGCCGAGCGCGCGCTCGTACAGCTCCGCCGCCGAGACGCTGCGCGACTCGTTCTCGCCCTCGAGGTAGGTGATGCTGCGCGGGAAGCCGCGGTTCGCCTCGAGCACTTCGGTGAGCGTGGTGGCAGAGATCATGTGCGGCGTTCCAGTCTCATGTGCAGCGGATAACGGGTGCGCAGATTGATCTGCGCCTCGAGCTCGAGCGGCTTGTCGGGCACGTATACGAGGCGATAGCGGCGCGCCACCTTATAAAGGTGCACGAGCATCTCATAGAGCGCGAACGTCTCGCCGATGCAATGGCGCGGGCCGGCCGCGAACGGCATGTAGGCGAAGCGCGGCCGCTCGGCCTCGTGCGCGGCGTCGAAGCGCTCAGGTGCGAAGCGATCCGGGTCCTTCCAGTAGCGCGGATGCCGGTGCAGCAGGTAGAGCGGCAACAGCACGTTGGTGCCGGGCGGCACTGCGAAGCCGCCGAGCACATCCGCGGCCACCGTGCGGCGCGACAGCAGCCAGCCCGGCGGATAGAGCCGCAGCGCCTCGTTCACCACCTGGCTCGTGAAGGCCAGTGCCTCCATCTGCGCGAGGCTCGGGGCGGCCATCTCGGGTGCCGCGTCGAGCTCGGCGTGCAGCCGCGCCTGTACGTCCGGGTGCTGCGACAGCAGGTACCAGGTCCAGTTCAGGCCGCTCGCCGTGGTCTCGTGACCCGCGACGATGAGCGTCATGACCTCGTCGATGAGCTCACGCTCGCCCATCGGCGCGCCGCTCTCCTTGTCGCGCGCCGCCATCAGCATGGCGACGTAGTCGAAATGCTCCTCCGGGTTCGCGCGCCGGCGCGCGATGAGCTGCGCCACCAGCTTGGTGAGCGAGCGGAATTTGTAGGCGAACTGCAGGTCCCGGCTCTGCTCGCGGGTGACCACCTCGAAGGGGTTGCCGCCGAGCCCCCCGGCGAGCCGGTCGAGGTCGCGGCCGAAGATCGAGCGCAGCACGATCTCGAGCGTCAGGTCGCTCATCTCGTCGGTGAGGTTGACGGGCGCGCCGCGGGCGGCGAGCGCGTCCCAGCTCGCCAGCCGCCGGTCGTTGGCCGCGGCGATCAGCTCGGCGAAGTGGGTGATCACGCGGCGGTGGAACAGCGGCTGCATCATGTAGCGCTGGCGCTTCCACAGTTCGCCCTCGCTCGTCATGATGCCCTTGCCGAGCAGAATCTTGACGCGGTCGAGCCCGATGCCCTTGGTGTAGTTGCGGTGATTGCCGACCAGGACGCGCTTCACGTCATCCGGGTTGTGGATCACATAGGTATAAGATTTGCGCGTTGGTACGAACACCCGATAGGTGTCGCCATGGCGGGCGAACAGCTCGACCATGCGCTGCAGCGAATCGTCGGTGGAGCCAACGTCGAATTGCAGCTCGGCCTCGGGAGGCAGGGGATTCGCGGACGCGGCGGCGGTCATGCAAGCTGTTGAAAGCCAAACCTTAATCTTATATCACTCGGACCTGCGCGGTCAGTGGCCGCAGGAGGCGGCGCGCGCGCTCGCCGCCCGCCTGCCCTACGGCAAGCGCCTCCAGGTCGCAGCGCACGCCGCACGCGCTTGCGCCACGCTCACCGGGGTGGCGCTCGCGCTGCGTGCGCTCTCGCGCCTCGCGGGCGTGCCGGTCGGCGCCGCCGACCTCGTCTTCCCCGACGGCGGCAAGCCGCGCCTCGCGCCTGCGACCGCCGCCGGTGCGGCGGGCGCGGATTTCAGCATCTCTCATTCCGGTCCCTGGGTCGGCTGTGCGGCCGTCGCGCGCGGACGCGTCGGTTTCGATCTGGAGGAGGGGAGCGAGGCGCGCCTCGCGCAGTGGACGGCGCGCGAGGCCGCGCTCAAGGCCTGTGGCGCCGGCATCACCGCGGCGCGCGATGTCGAGTTGCACGCCGGCGGGGCGCGCTGCCGTGGGGTCGAGCTCGCGGCGACGACGCTCGGGGTGTTTCCGGGCGCCGTGGCCTGCGTCATGACGAGCGTGCCGGTGGGCGCGGTCGATGCCCACGCGCTGGCGCTCGCGGAGCTCTTCGCCCCATGACGGAAGGCGACGACGGGGGACTGCGCAACACGCTGTACCGCACCGCGACGCGCTCGGGGCGGCGCATGACGCGCTCGCGCCGCGCTCTCTACGCGGTGGCGGCGCCGCTCGGTGCGGGGCTCATCCGCGCGTTCTGGCGCACCTGCCGCGTGACGCGCATCGAGGGCGAGGAGCACCTGGCGGCGGCGCTTGCGCGGGCGCCCTCGCTCATCCCCTGCTACTGGCACCAGCACCAGCTCTATTGCGGCAAGTACCTGGTCGAGCAGCGCGCGCGCGGCCTCGCGCCCGGCTGGCTCATCAGTCCTTCGGTCGACGGGGAGCTCGGCGCCATGCTGGTGCGGCGTTTCGGCGGCGCCGTGATCCGCGGCTCCTCGACCCATACCGGTGCGCGCGCGCTGCGCGACTACTATCTCGCGCTGACGCGCGATGGCGTCTCGCCGGTCATCACGCCCGATGGCCCGCGCGGCCCGCGCTTCAGGTTCAAGCCGGGCGCGCTGCTGCTCAGTCAGATGTCGCAACGGCCGATCCTGCCGATGGCCTACGCGGCCTCGCGCGCCTGGCTCGTGAAGTGGGACAAGTTCGTCATCCCGGTGCCGTTCCTCGCCCGCATCGCAATTGCGATCGGACCGCCGCGCTACGTGCCGCGGGTGACGGACGCCGCGACACTCGCGGCGCTGCAGGGTGAGATGGAGCGTGAGCTGCATCGCCTCTACGGCGTCGCGCGGGATGCGCTGCGTTGAGGGCTGCCGTGCAGGGCAACGCGGCGCGCGATGCGCAGCGGCCGCCGCTCGTCATGCGCTGCGGGGCGTTCGGCGACATGGTGCTGCTCACCGTACTGCTCGAGCAGCTGCACGCGCGCTTCGGGCAGCGTGTCGACGTCATCGCCTCCGGGCCCTGGTCCGAGCCGCTGCTCGCGGGGCATCGTGCCGTGGGCCGCGTGTTCATCCTGCGCAGCCGCCGCACGCCCTACTGGCTGAGCCCCACCCAGCGGCGGCTGGTCGGCTGGCTGAGGGCGCGCGGCCCCGGTCCCACCTGGTTCTGCGATCGCGGTGAGGGGCGCGAGCTGCTCGCGCGCGCCGGGATACCGGCCGGTTACGTGTGCGACTCGA
>Ga0335073_10007970_pt1 | contig 14840 bp, 16 predicted proteins | sample Lox_Sample_22_FD_207093 | JGI IMG/M metagenome (GOLD analysis project Ga0335073, IMG submission 207093) | Soil microbial communities from Loxahatchee National Wildlife Refuge, Florida, United States - Lox_Sample_2.2 | ecosystem: Environmental > Terrestrial > Soil > Wetlands | place: USA... | reverse complement strand
AGGGCGGCGATGAACTATGAGTATTCCCAACCGCAGCCAGTGGCTCGCAGATTTCGCGCCGATCATCGGAGGATCCATGGGTGCCGACGGACCTGTCCTGGACACGCTTTCCGACATGACCGCTGCCTCAGTCGGGCACAATACCCTGACCCCGCGCGACTATATGCTCGCGAGGCTGGCCGCACTGATCGCGGTGGACGCGCCGCCCCTCTCGTACTTCGCAAATGCTTCCGCGATCGAGGAAAGCGGCATGACGACCGAGGACGTCCAAGGCGTCATGATCGCGGTGGCCCCGGTCGTGGGCGCTCCCCGGGTAATGGCGGCCGGGGGGCACATCCTGCGTGCCCTCGGCATCGCTGTCGCGGTGGCCGAGGCCGACATGTCCGACGAGGGCGGCCAGCCGTAAGAGGCGGACCAGATGGCCGTCAGAGAAGCAGCACCAGGGATCAGGCGAGTCAAGCACCCGAGCCTCGATGAGCGCCTGGGCCAGGGCAGGAAAGCCCGGGACCGCACACCCCGGTCCAGCCACGCCGAGTGGCGCGTAGCTCCGGACCGCCCCGACCCGGTGGGGCTGCTCGAGGAACAGGATCGGACCAGGGATCCGGACCTGGTGCCGGTCCGGCACGGCCGGATGATGGTGTCGCCGTTCACCTTCTACCGGGGCGCGGCCAGGATCATGGCGGCGGACCTGGCCGGTACGCCCGTGGCCGGCCTGAGTGCCCAGTTGTGTGGCGACGCCCATCTGTCGAACTTCGGCGTGTTCGCCTCCCCGGAACGACGTCTGCTGTTCGACCTGAACGACTTCGACGAGACCCTGCCGGGGCCGTTCGAGTACGACGTGAAGCGGATGGCGGCCAGCTTCGTCATCGCTGGCCGGAACAACGGGTTCGCCAAGGCGGACGCCCAAGCCGCGGTACTCGCGTCGGTAACGGCCTACCGGGAGGCGATGGCCGGTTTCGCTCAGATGCCCACGACGGACATCTGGTACACGCAGATGCCAGAAGACCAGCTCGTGAAATTCGTCCAGGACGCCGTGGCCGAGGTAGCGAAGAAGGAGAAGGAGAAGAAGGCCAAGAAGGCGAAGAAGGAGAGGCTCTCCGAGGAAGTGGCCAAGCGGGCGCAGAAGAACCTGGCGAAGGCACACACCCGTGACAGCGTCCAGGCACTGTCCAAGCTCGCCGAGGTGGTCGACGGGCAGTATCGGATCGTCAGCCAGCCGCCGACGATCGTTCCGGCCCGCGACCTGGCCGCCATGTTCGGCCTGTCCCCGGACGAGGCCATTCCGGCGCTCCACGACCTGTTCCGCGCGTACCGGGCCACCCTGCAAGACGACCGCCGCCGCATGCTGGAGCGGTTCGCGATCGTGGACATAGCGCGTAAGGTCGTGGGGGTTGGCAGCGTCGGGACTAGGGCGTTCATCCTCCTGCTGGAGGGACGTGACGCACACGACCCGCTGTTCTTGCAGGTCAAGGAGGCTACCGCCTCGGTGCTCGAAGGATATCTGCCCAGGAGCCGCTACCGCCAGCACGGCGAGCGGGTCGTGCAAGGACAGCGGCTGATGCAGGCCGCCAGTGACATCTTCCTAGGCTGGACTAAGGGCCTGGACGTGAACCGGCACTTCTACTGGCGCCAACTGCGTGACATGAAGGGCTCGGCGCTGGTCGAGCTGATGATGCCGATCACGCTCACGTATTACGGGCGGCTCTGCGGATGGACGCTGGCACGGGCTCATGCCCGGTCCGGGGACCCAGTCGCGATGGCCGAGTACCTCGGCGATGACGACGTGTTCGACCGGTCGATCACGGAGTTCTCCGAGCGCTACGCCGACCAGAACGAGCGAGACTACGAGGACTTCGTCAAGGCGATCCGATCCGGGCACCTTCAAGCGGCCGAAGGTGTCTGAGCGCCCCCTGACCGGGCCCCCTACCGGCCCGCCAGCGCACCCAGTCCTCGGCGGATTGGTCACCGCCGAGGTCCGGTGGCTCCTGCCCGGCCAGCTGGACGCCACGGTTGCCGGATGGTTCGCGCGGTTTCCCGCCGGGATGGAATCGCGTGAGGATGCCTACCTCCTGCACCCGGTCTTGCGCGGACTGTCGGTGAAGATCCGCGCGGGCTGGATGCTCGAGGTGAAGTCGTATGAGGGCAGCCTGGGAATTCTCGACACAGGGGGCTGCGCCCGCGGCCGCATCGAGTCGTGGCGGAAATGGTCGTTCCCGTTCGGGCCGCTCGGCCCAGATGGTACCGGGTCACCCGGCTGGACGGTGGTCCACAAGAGACGGTGGATGAGCCGGTTCCGGCTTGCCGACGGACGGCTCACGGCGGACGTTGCGGAGCGGGCCACGGGGCCGGGATGCGGGGTGGAGCTGACCGAGGTCCGCTCGGGCGGTCAGACCTGGTGGTCTCTGGGATTCGAGGCGACCGGTCCGGCCGACTTGCTCCGCAGCACGCTAGAGGGCACCGCTGCGTTGATATTCGCCCAGGCTCCGCCCGGAGATGTGGAACTTAACCTGAGTCACTCCCAGTCCTACGCAGAATGGCTGGTCCGGCGCCGGGTACCTGGAGCTAGGCAGACGGCCTCCGGCTTGATGCGTCCACTCAGCGGTGGCACGTCTCGGCCAGGTCGGCAGCGGCCGCAAGCGGCAACCGCGGCAGAACAGCGCGATTCACCCGCACGAGGGTGAGGATCTCCGGTACGCCGAGAGGCAGGATCAGGGCTCGTCGCCTGATCTGCGGCAGTGGCAGGTGGACGACCACCCGAGGAGGAAGGGGAATACCATGGCTGACCTTGTCGCCATCGGCTATCCAGATGAAGCTACCGCGGATGCCGCCGCCGCCGAGGCACGCCGCCTCGCCGCCGATCTGATCATCCAGCCGGATGCGATCGCGGCGATCGTGCGGGATACGGACGGCAGCTACCACGTCCACACCACTCATCACGCGGTCGGCGGCGGGGCCGTATGGGGCATGTTCTGGGGGTTCCTGTTCGGCCTGCTGTTCTTCATCCCGGTCTTCGGTATGGCGCTGGGAGCCGGGATGGGTGCGCTGATGGGCAAATTCGCCAAGACCAGCATCGACAAGCAGTTCCAGGACCAGGTCCGCGGCATGCTCGAGCCCGGCACGTCGGCGCTGTTCCTCATGCTGGAGAAGGTGACCCCCGACAAGGCCGTCGAGGCGTTGAGCAAGTACGGCGGCACGGTCCTGAAGACATCTCTGTCCAAGGACGACGAAAAGGAACTCCAGGACGCGCTGCACGGCAGCGGGACAGCTGCCTAGTAGCCCGCATCGGCCCCCGGAGTCGGCCGCAACGGCGCATCAGGTACGAGGAGGCAGTAGTGCAGATCCATGATGAACCCGCGCTGGGGTGGACGCTGGTCCTGCGACGTCAGCCGGTCCGCCTCGTGGAAGGCCGTTCGGACAGCGGCTACACCGATGTCTACGAGCTCATCTGCTGCGGCTGCGGCGATGATCCCGACCTGGACTACCGTGACGTCTCGCCGCGGCTTCAGCGGATCCGCGGACCGTACCAGTTCTCGGCAGGCATCGTGGCCTACGGACAGCACGACAGGCTCCGGCACGGGGAGCAGCCGGTGCCTGCGGCCGGCCGGCCGCGGCGACCAGGATACGCCGATGGCACGACGCGATAGCGCCCGCAAGCCCGGCGCCGGGCCGGTCGCGCTGCAGCTGGCTGCTGGGCTTGCGCGACGGGCCGGGCCCGGCCGCCGGCGGACCGTCGCAAGACTGCGGGAGCTGGGCGCGGTGGACCGGGCGATCTACGCCGCGGTAGCGGCAACCCCGACTCGGTCCCTGGATGAGCCGCCGCGCCGACTCTCACACGCCGCTGACAACTCCGGCCTGTGGCTGGCCATCGCGGCCGGGCTAGCCGCGGTGGCCGGCGGGGCGGGCCGCCGGGCCGCGGCCCGGGGCGCGGTGGCCATCGGCGTCACGTCCGCGCTGGTGAACCTGGCGGGCAAGGCCACCTGGTCCCGGCAGCGCCCGGACCGGGTCGCCGCCGGGGTCCCGGCCGGGCGGAACGTGCCGATGCCGGCTTCGACGTCATTCCCGTCCGGGCACGCGGCGTCCGGCTTCGCCTTCGCCGCGGCCATCGGCCGGGACCAGCCCTGGCTCGGGCTGCCGCTGCGGTTCCTGGCCGCGGCGGTGGCATATTCCCGGGTGCACACCGGAGTGCACTACCCCGGCGACATCGTGATCGGCTCGCTGATTGGCGAGGGTACCGGGCAGGCTGTGGCCGGCCTGATCGACCGGCTGCCGCCATCCCGATGGTCCTCGCGATCCGGTCGCAATAAGCGACAAGAGCTGCCCGAAGCCGCCGATGCGGAAGGCCTGCCGGGCTGACCAGGCGGGCCCGGGGATGGATGATCCCGTGCAAGCCGGACTCACAGATACGCCCTGGTCGGGACAAGCACCGGGGGATAAAGGGCTGGCGTGGCATATGCTCAGCGCCGACCGGGTCCTCCGTGAGGAAAGGGTGGACGGGCGGCGCGGTCTGAGCTCGGCCGAGGCGGCCTTGCGGGCCCAGCGGTTCGGCCCGAACAAGTTCGCCGCCGGCGAGGCAGAGCCTCGCTGGCACGCCTTCCTCGGCCAGTACCGCGATCCGATGCAGATCGTGCTGCTCGCGGCCGGCGTCGGCAGCCTCTACCCGCTCAAGGAGCTCGGCACGGGCATCTTGCTGATCCTGCTGACGCTGTTCAACGCGGTCATGGGTCTGCAGCAGGAGGGTAAGGCGGCGGCGGCCGTCGCCGCGCTGCAGAAGATGATGATCATCAAGGCCCGGGTGACGCGGGGTGGCCAGCTGGCGGAGATTCCCGTCGAGCAGCTAGTGCCGGGCGATATCGTCTCGATCGAGGCCGGTGACGTCGTCCCGGCCGACGGGAGACTGCTCAGGGCGGCGACGCTGGAGGTCGCGGAGTCCGCGCTCACCGGGGAGAGCCTGCCCGTCACCAAGTCCACCGAGCCGGTGGCAGGCACCGACACGCCGCTTGGCGACCGCGCCGACATGGTGTACATGAATACGAACGTCACCCGTGGCGCGGGCGAGTTCGTGGTCACCTCGACGGGGATGGCGACCGAGGTTGGCCGCATCTCGAGCCTGCTCCAGGGGGAAGCGGCCGTCAAGACCCCGCTCACTCGCCAGCTGGACCGGCTGTCCAAACAGATCCTGCTGATTGCAGGCGTTGCGCTCGTGGCGTCGGCGGGACTGAACTTGGCCCACGGCGACACGTTCATCGCGGTGTTCCACGCCGCGGTCGCGTTCGCCATCGCCGCGATTCCGGTGGGGCTCCCCGCGGTGGTCACGACGATTCTCGCCTACGGTACGCAGAAGCTGGCTAAGGCCGGTGCGATCATGAAGCGGCTGCAGTCGACGGAGACTCTGGGCTCGACCTCGGCGATCAACACCGACAAGACCGGTACGCTCACGCTGAACCAGATGACCGCGGTCCAGATGGCGGTGATCGGCCGTCGCTACGCCGTCGACGGGAAGGGTTACTCGACCAGTGGACGCATCACCCGGACGGCCGGGGAGTCGGAGATCCAGCTGGATGAGTTCCTGATGCCGATGGTCCTGGCCTCCGACGCGGTGCTCAGTGATGGCAAGCTGATCGGTGACCCCACCGAGGGTGCCCTGGTCGTGCTGGCGGCCAAGGGTGACATTGATGCCGTCGCCACCAGGGAGCGGTACCCGCGGATCGCCGAGCTTCCGTTCGATGCCGCCTACAAGCTGATGGCCACGTTCCACGAGATGAAAGACGCCTCCGGACGGGAGGTGATCCGCTGCTTCGTCAAGGGCGCACCCGACCAGCTCCTGGCCCGCGCCACCATGGTCTTCGATGCCGACACTGGACCGGTGCGGGCCGACGGCGAGTTCCGGCAGCGGTACTTGGCCGAGAACCAGCGACTGGGCGGTCAGGGCCTGCGGGTCATGGCCACCGCGCGTAAGGACTTCGACCCGGCGACCTTCAACCCCGGCGCCGACCTGCTCCCGCTGATCACCGGGCTGGAATTGCTCGCCCTGATCGGGATCGTCGATCCGCCTCGCCCCAACGCCAAGACGTCCATCGCCACGGCGAAGGCCGCCGGGATCAGAATCCGGATGATCACTGGCGATCACGCGGTCACCGCGGCCGCGATCGCTCGGCAACTCGGCATCGACGGCAAGGTGATCACCGGGGCTGAGTTCGGGGCGATGAGCGACGACGAGGCGCTGGGCACGATCGACGACATCGGGGTGATCGCTCGGGTCACTCCAGAGCACAAGGTCCGCCTGGTGGAGGTACTCAGGAAGAAGGCTCAGATCGTCGCCATGACCGGTGACGGCGTTAACGACGCGCCGGCCCTGAAGCGGGCCGACATCGGGATCGCGATGGGCATCACTGGGACCGAGGTAACCAAGGAAGCCGCGGTGATGATCCTCACCGACGACAACTTCTCCACGATCGTCAAGGCCGTGGAGGTCGGCCGCGGGCTGTACGACAACCTCACCCGGTACGTCCGGTTCCAGATGGGCTGCCTATTCGGCTACATCATCACCTTCCTCGGCGCCAGCATCTTCAACATCGCCGCCGGTATACCGCTCCTCCCACTGCAGACACTGTGGGTGAGCTTCACTACCCAGTCCTGCCAGGCCATCGGACTTGGTTACAGCCAGCCCGCGGCCGGCCTGATGGAACGCCAGCCCCGGCCCCCCGGCAGGCCCATCCTGAGTCGAGGGCTCATCACCTGGCTCGTCTGCGTCGGGCTGGTAATAGCGATAGGCACCCTCGGCGTGGTCAGCTGGGCGGAACAAGCTCACGGGCTCACCATCGCCCGGACCATGGGCATGGTCACGCTCTCGCTGTTCAACCTGTTCTTTTCGATCGAGGCGAAAGATGAACGGGAGTCGGCGTTCTCCCTCGACACTTTCTCCGATAAGACGTTCGCCATTACCACCGGGCTGTCCTTCTTCCTGCTCGTCATGTCCACGGTCCTGGGACCGTTCCAGTCGGTTCTGATGACCACCAGACTCGATGTCCCGCAATGGCTCATCTGCACCGGTGTCGCCCTGACCATCATCGTGGTCGCGGAGATCAGGAAGGCGGTGCGACGACGGATCGCCGCCAGGTCGTTCCCGCGCGGAGACCGCCGTGTACCTCACCCCGGCCGGGGTGAGGTACAGGAGTCGTCAGCTCCCTGATGATGAAGTTGAAGCCAGCACCAGACCAGGCGGAAGAATCACACGATGCTCGCTGTGGGCCTGATGGGCATCGGCCATGAGCCTGGCTCGCCGGATCAAGGGGTGGTGAGCTGCGATGAGATTCCCGTGGCGCAGGGCTGCACGCGCCAGGAAGGTAGCTGACGGCCAGGCTCGCTGGTTCGGGCCGCCTCGGCTCGCCGAACGTAGCTGCTGCTGCCCGGCCACGCCCGTCGTCCTAGTGCTCATCCCGCCCGACTCCGCACGTCGACATTCAGTTGACCTGCTACTGTGCGGCCATCACTACCTGTCATCCAGAGCCGCCCTGGCCGGAGTCAGGGCGGTCGTAATAGACGAGACTGGCGCGATTGTAGACCCGGCTCCAGCGACCAAGGGACCATGTGATTCGACAACAGCGCCGCCCGTTTGTCTTCAGCTGTGGTGAATTGCGAGGTCGCGAGACGACGTGGATCAGGAGCCGAACAGCGGTTACGCGACAGGCTGGGAGCGATTCGGCTGGCCGGCGGTGTGCGCCGGACCGAATAGGCCTATCTGGTTCAGTCGCCAGATCCGCCGCACGGTCCAGGGGTGTGATCGAGGCAGCTGGGAGATCCCCACCCAGAAACCGCCGAGGTGGCGCCCCTGGTCGACCAGCTCGCTGACCTGCACGTTATCCGCCGCGTACCGGCCGGCGGTCAGCAAGACCAGGCCCAGCTCGCCCTTTGACTCCAGCGCGGCGCCGTTCCGGTCGCAGGAATACTCCCGCAGCCGGGACAGCGTCGGTCCCAGGATTGGGATCAGCTGCGAGTAGCACAGCACCAGCTGGTACCAAAGCGCCACGTGATGAAGCCGGATGTGCGCGATCTCGTGGCCGAGGATGAACCGCGTTCCGTCCCGGTTGTCATTACGGAGATTTGCGAACAACTCGTTGGACAGCACGACGTAGTTGTTAGTCCACCCGCTCTGCGCCGCAAACGCATTGAGCGTGCCGTTGCCATTACCGAGATACACGGCCGGGGCGGGCTTCACGCCCAAGGTCGCGGCAAAGTCATCCACCGAGGCGTACAAGTCCGGGAACTGAGTCCGGGACAGCTGCACGGCCGTCCCGCGGATCGATGCCCGCTGAACCTGGCGGACAATCAGGACCGCCGGAGCCACCAGGATGATCGCAGCCGCGACCGCACGCCACGTCGTCTCCCAGTTCGTACCGCGCAACGCGGGAGGAATCAGGGCTAGCGAGGCCAGGAAGTCGATGAGAACGCCTAGGATTGCGATGTTCAGAACCACCATCAAAATGAACGTCGGGTTCTCGGCGGGATGGCGGAGCGGGAGCTTCGCCGCGACCGGATCAGGCATGGTAGTTCCCTTCCTCGTCTGAGGTCCTTCACTTGCTGATCCTGCCTTCGGAGGACTAAGGACTTCTCACCCTCAAAGGGGTGACTTTGCTTGTCTACGAAGCCCGACGGTGACTCGCTGGGTGCTGCTACTTGAATCCTCACCAAGCGGGAGCTGGAGATGCTTCAGAGGCGACAACGGGGCCGCCATCGGCGCCTTCCACCAGACCGGGTGGAGCAGCAAGGCACAGCGATGACCCGACAACGACCCCGACGGTACAGACAGTGCCGGAAACCGCTTCGCGGGCTATGCCACGGGCGATCGTCGCCCGGCACTCCCGTCCCCTGACGTAGGGGACGGGATAGCCACTAGGCGCAATTCGATCAGCTTGAGCCCGAATCCCATGACCCGCTGCAACAGCCCCCAAAGGGCGGCCTGATCTGGCAGCTCGGCGCGAAGGGTTGTTGTGTCCTTGCCTGTGCTGATCTCGCAGTCGTCGAACTCGGCGCGCAGTACCGAGCCGGCTCGGCCTGCGAAGGTGATCTCGTACACCTGTGATGCGAGCAAAGGATACGCCTCGAAGTCTTCTGTTCAGGCGGGCCTGGACACGCCGGGGTGGCCGGTCGGGGCCGACGGCTGTTGAACGGTTACCACTTCGGGACAAATCGCCCCCAAGGCTGCCACGCCTTTCTTCCCTTGTGGCTCGCGGCAGCCGGATCGTCTCCTCAGCCACCTTCTCCACTCTTTATACACTAATGAACCGAGGGTTCCGATACCCGGAAATGCAGGGCCCGGCGGCACAGAGGCACGCCTCAGAGCAGGCGCAGGTCGCCTGCCCGCTCGATGGCCGCCGACCGTGAGGACACCCCGAGCTTCTGGTAGATCGACCGGAGGTGGGTTTTCACCGTATTGCGCGAAATGTAGAGTGTGGCGGCAATCTGCAGGTAGGTGCAGGTCGGCAGGAGTCTGAGGATGCGCAGTTCGGCAGTCGTCAACGGCTCGGCCAGTACGTGGCCCGGACGAAAGGCATCCGGCTGAGCCTCACTGACATCCTGGGCCGCGGCAGTAAGCCGCTCGATGAACGGATCTGACCGCGCCTGCAGGCAATCCTCCGTCAGGTACCTGGTCACCTGGGGTGCGGTCGTGACAACGGTGTTGAGGAAACCGGCGTGACGGGCCATCTGGACCGCGCGCTCCAGGGTGCCAACGGCAGCCGGGTCGCCGCGTTCCAGGCCGACTGCGGCCAGCAGTATCTGGCGTACCAGCTCCCGCCGCGGCGTCAAGCCCGCGGCCGGAAGCGCCTGCAGTTGCTGCTGCGCGGCGTTATGATCGGCGACGGTCAGGGCGATCTTAGCCAGCAGAAGCCTTCGCCGGACGATGTCCAGCCCGCTAGCGAGTTCCGCGGACAGGTGTACGTCACCAAGCGACAGCCGCAGCAAGGCCTCCAGCTCATCGGCTCGTGCCAGCAGTGCCGGACTGGCTCTGGGCAGGAGAAGGCGCGCGGCCTCGACCGTCGCCAGCGCTTCGCGGACCTGCCCGCGGGCCGACCAGATAACGGCCCGGTCAAGCAGCGCCAGGAACTCGTGCAGGGGCCGACGCTGTTCGGCTATCGACAGCGCCCGCTCAGTAAGCTGCTCGGCGGTGTCGAGGTCGCGCCGCTCCAGGGCAAGCCCGGCGAGCGTGCGCAGGTAGTCGATGGCGAACAAATGCTCGTCGAATTCCAGCCGCCGCGCATCCGCCTCGGCGGCCCGGGCAGCATCAGCGGCCTCGCCAAGACGGCCGACCTCGAACGCCGCTATGGCCTGCGCGCCAGGTACCAGCACCAGCTTGGCCGGTTCGGGTAGCCCGGGGATCTCGAGCACCGTTGATGCCTCGCGCTCGAACTCCTCGTAGTCCTCCAGGTACACGTAGATGCGGAGGAGGACCAGCGAGACCGCGGCGTGCCACTCGGCGCTTAGGTCCCTCCACCCTGGGGTAGCGCGCGCGGCGCGGCCCTCGCGCACGACCTCGTCCAGATGGCCGAGCAGTGATTGGTGGAATGACCGCAACGTCTTGAGGCAGGCCGCCGCGGCCGACTCGGGCAGGATCGGCGGCTGGGCGCCGTCCAGCAGGTCCAGGTATTCGCCACCGCGAGCCGTGTCGCCCCCCAGTAGCAGGTCGGCGGCCAGGCCGAGTAGCCGGTCGGGGGCTTCTAGCAGTACCACAGGGTTGACCGTGCTCGGGTCCAGCGGAGCGGGCAGGACCGGATCGCGCAGAAAATCGGCCACCACCTGCTTGTCCAGCAAGCCCAGGGCCCGGTCGACCTGTCGCGCCGCGAGAAAGTAGCGGGCCGCGAGCCGCGTCTCACCTATGCCCTCATACCATTCGCCCGCCCGCAGCCGGAGCGCCTGCTCGCGGGCGTGGTTCCTGACATCCAGCTCGGCGCGGAGTACCTGGCGCACCAGGCGGTGATAGCGGAAGGTCGTCCGATCCTCGTCGAGCGCGATCAAGAACAGGTTGGCCGCGTCAATACGCCGCAGCAGCACCGCCCCGTCCTGCCTTCCGGTGACTGCCACGCACGCTTCGGCCGTCAGCGTGCCCAGGATCGACGTGTCGAGCATGAACCGGACCACCTCGGGCGGCTGCTGATCGAGGACCTCAGAGATGAAGTACTCGGCGATCGCGTCATTCCGGATATCGAGCGCCCGCGTTATCCGGGCCGGGTCCTTGGTGCTACGCAGCGACAGGGCTGCCATCTGCAGCGCCGCCACCCACCCCTCGGTCCGCTGATGGAGCAGCGCAAGCTCATCATCGGCAACCCGCACGCCGAAGTTCGCCAGCAGGTCACGGCTTTCCCGCAGGGAGAAGGAAAGGTCATGGTAGCGAAGCTCACACAGCTCACCAGACATCCGCAGCCTGTCCAGCCGCAGCGGCGGGTCGATACGGCTGCACAGTATCAGCTGGGCATTCTGGCTCGGCCAGCACTCGATAAGCCGAGCCATATCCGCGGCGGTCGAGGTCATGACGTGATGGAAGTCGTCAACCACGATCGCCGACCTGGCGGGCAATCTCGCCGCATCATTTGCGATCGACGCGGATACATCGCCCGACACGACGTGGTCCATGGCAAGCAAATCCGCGGCGTCGACGCCGAATTCCGGTGTCACCGAATGGAAGGCCTCAATGAACCCGCTCCAAAAGCGAGCGGGGTTGTTGTCCGCTCGGTCGCACGACAGCCAGGCCGTAGTCCCGGGTGGGCGGGCCGCCGCCCAACTCGATAGCAAGACGCTCTTGCCCGCGCCGGCCGCTCCCACCACGACGGTCAAGCGTTTGCCGATCCCTACTGTCAGCCGGTCATGCAGGGCCGATCTGGTGAGCAGCGTGGTCGGCAGCGCTGTCGGCCGGAACTTCGCCTGGGCGAACCGCATGCCATGCAAGGATTCCTGTTCCGCGGATACCGCGGATACCGTCCCTCTCCCTGAGGTGTGCGCCTGAGCATCAAGCCAAACACATGTCAACCCCTACTGGAAGGGGACAAGCTCCGGTTGCCAGGGAATCGTCCTCGTTCATCCGGGAAGGGTAATGACAGCATGCAGATTACCGAGCATGCTGATACCGGAGTTGACGAAGGGTTCTATGAGACGGCGCTCAGGATTTGATGTAGACGTGGACCTATGAAATTACTTCAGCTGGTGAGGCAGACGTGGCGGTGTTGGCGACGACCGATCCACGCATCCGCCCGGGGGCGCCAATTCACCCCTGAAAGGGTGATAAGTCACAGGGTCCGCGGAAGGAGGCGGCCATTTGACGACAGACTCCCGCCGATGGCGGTGAACGGAACCGTGGCCATGGTCTCGGCTAATTAGCAGAAGGGAGCATGGTCAATGCAGAACGACCACGATACGACGCCTAAGATGCCGGCCACGTTAAGAATCTCGCGCGCCCTAGTGATGCGTCTCACCCGGCCGTGGGTGAAAGCACCGCAGTCATGACTGGATCCCCGGGCAGAGACTCGGCGGCTACAGGACGAGGTATCGTCGCTCAGGAAGCGGAGGATGCGAGGCCCGCCAGCCGTCGATTCAGCTGCCCAGCAGCTTCGCCTTGGCCGCGGCGAACTCGTCGTCGCTAAGCACGCCCTGCTGGTGCAGCGCCGCGATCTGCTGCAGCTGATCGGCCATCGACGGTCCGGCTGCGGGGGCGGCGGCCTGCGGCGGGGCCTGCTGCTGCGGGGCCTGCTGCTGCGGCGGGGCCTGCTGCTCGAGCTGGCCGATGCGGTCGTCCTGGTAGGCCTCGTCGGCGGCTCGCTGATCCGAGGCTCGGGCCATATGCTTGCCCGCAATGTAGGCGCCCCCGCCGACCACGGCGGCGCGCAGGAGCGGGCGGCGTCGTCTGAACATCCTGTCTCCTACTGTTTGATGGGAACGGGTGGTCCGTTAGTCGAAATCTCCGCCTTCGGGCAGGGACAGGCCAAGCGCGACCATTATTTCCGGCGCGGCCGCTACTATCCTGGGGCCGCCGACCTGCGGCGCTATCGCGCGCATCACGCCAAGGATCTCGTTAGGGGTCGCGCCTGAGTCGAGCGCGTTGGACACCTGCCACAGGTAGGAGGCGGGCGGGGCGTCGACGGCTATCAATGCGGCGATCTTGACCAGGGAGAAGGCGCGGGCATCCAGGCCGCTGCGCCCCTGCCATGCCTCGCGGAGCTCCAGTACCGTTTCCAGCGCCTGGATGTCGCCCAAGGCAAGATCGGTCAGGGCATCCTTCGTATCATCGTCAACGTCGGCTTTGGCGGGCATGCCCATAGCCTGACTCCTTTCCGTGGTGCGCCTGCAGAGGCGGCTGCGGTGCCTCGCACAGGCGGCCGCGAATGCTGTTATCGCCGCAGCCACTGACCAGATTCGCCCTGCTTCGCATCCCCCACATCACCCATCATGTGGTGACCTTCGGCGCATCGGCCGGCTTCGGCGGCTGGCGAACACTTACCGGGCATCCCCGGCGCCTATTGTTGCCGGATATCAGCCCAGCGGCCCGAGCCTGCTGGCAGTTCTCTCCGGCGCTGGTCAGCGTTCCTCGTGGTGGACGGCGGTGAGCAGTGCGGTGTAGGCGCGGACCAGCGCGGCGCGGAGCAGCGGGAGCAGCGGGCTGTCAGTTCGGCAGCCCCCTCGGACCCACTGGTCGGACAGATCCATCGCCCGCACTCGGTGCGCGGCGGCTGGCCTGACCGCATCCTCTGCCTGGCCGAAGAGGTAGCAGTACAAGCGGGTGACCGACTCGACCAGTTCGTCGCCCGTTTCCGCGGGGTGGGGCGCATGCTGACGTCTCCGGTGCGCCCGCCACCAGTCGATCTCCAGGCTGGCCGCCAGGGCCGGGTCCGCAGGCTGCCCGAAGCGGAGCTTGACCAGGCCGTAGAGCTCGCGCATGCAGGCCTGGGCGCCGTCCGGGTCGTTGTCGGGAAACGGTGCCCACAATCGGACGGCCCGCAGCACCAGCCAGGCGCCCTGCAGGACACGCCGCAGGTCTGTGCCGAAGCCCAGCCAGAGAAGCCTGACCGTGGCTATGAGCAGATTCCTCCAGCGGCGCCGGTAATAGGCCATCCACATCCGGTATTCCAGGTCGGCGATGCGGAAAGGATCGAAGGACCGAAGCCCGCTAGGAGATCCCATGCTCACCTGCTCGAAGACCACGGGACATCTTTTCCTCTTCGCTACCACGGCTTTCCGTTTTAGCTAGCAGGCTAGGCCGGCGCCAGCAGATGATGTCGGTAAAGCTACACATGGGATGTGTATGCTGCGGGTCATCCGCAGCGCCGCCGGGTACAGGCTGGTGCCGTAGACCCGCAGGATGTCTTCGGCCCACACCTGGTCCGCGGTCGGCGTCATTCCGGGTCCGGTCAGAACGGTGCGGGGATGCGCCGCCACGGGAGGTCCGGCTCCCGGTAGCCGCCGCGCGGCTGGCGTCTGGGCAGCTTGACGTCCTGGTGGGGCGGCGGCTTGTAGGGGACCTGGCTGAGCAGGTGGCTGATGATGTTGAGCCGGGCGCGCTTCTTGTCCTCGGCGTCGGCGACGTACCAGGGGGCCCACGCGGTGTCGCTACGGTGACCCATATCTGCCCCTCGGCGGCTCGTTCGGATGTTTCGAAATGCGGCATGCTGGGCCATTACCGGGCCGATACTCCGGCCCGGTAACGACGTTGCGCCGGCTAGGCGGTCAGCTCCTCGCGGCTTCCGTAGGCGCACAGCCCCCATAGGGCCACGACGTCCACGGCGATGATCGTCAGCGCCCAGAACGGGTAGGCGGGGACGAAGAACAGCTGGCCGATGGCGTTGAGGCCGATCACGGCC
>Ga0335073_10007969_pt1 | contig 14840 bp, 19 predicted proteins | sample Lox_Sample_22_FD_207093 | JGI IMG/M metagenome (GOLD analysis project Ga0335073, IMG submission 207093) | Soil microbial communities from Loxahatchee National Wildlife Refuge, Florida, United States - Lox_Sample_2.2 | ecosystem: Environmental > Terrestrial > Soil > Wetlands | place: USA... | reverse complement strand
GGCGCCGGGCCCTTCCCTCGACGCGCTGTCTTAAGTGCCCGCGACCGCTGCCGCCTCGGCGATGGCGCGGGCGGTGCGTTGCAGCGGGCGGAGATAGCGCCGCACCGCTTCCGCTTCGCTGAGGGCGGCGCCGAGATAGCGCACCGATATCGCGCCGAGGACGCGTGATCCCTGCGTGATCGGCACGGCGAGGCCGGTGGCGCGGTCGCCCGCGACCGGGCCGGTCGAGGCGTAGCCGGCGCGACGGATCGAGCGCAGCAACGCCGCGACGTGACGGCGGTCATGCGCCGGCCGGTTGGCAGCGCGCGGCGACGCGCGCAGCAGCGCCAGGATCGTCTCCCGCTCGGCGCTCGGGCAAAAGGCGAGATAAGCGCGGCCGACGGCGGCGATCAGCATCGGCACGCGCCGGCTGATCTGATCGTCGTCGGTGGCGAAGGGGCTCTCCTGCCGCGTGCTCAGCCGAACGCGCATCGCGCCATGGTCGAAGGTGGCGAGGATGACCGGCCATTGATGCTCCGCGGTGAAGGCCGAGAGCAGCGGACGCGCCGCGGCGACGACGGCATCGGCATCGCGGAAACCTTCGGCGAGCCGCCGCACGCGCTCCGCCGGCGCGTAGCCGCGCCGGCGCGGCAGCCGCTCGGCATAGCCGCCGGCAATGAGCGTCTGCATCAGCCGCACCACGGTCGGCTTCGGCAAGCCGGTCGCGCCGGCGAGGTCCTCGAGAGCGCTCACCGGCTTGCGGTTGAGCGCCTCGATGAGTCCGAGCGCGCGCAGCACCGGCTGCACGGGTCGCTCGGCCTGTCTTGCACGCTTCATCGCGGGGAAGAGCTTATTCCGTAATACGGAATTCATAAAGATTCTTATCGGCGGTTTGCATTGATTTTTCTATCCTAGGTAAAAAGCAGGAAAGGGGAGGAGAGCCTATGTTGCAAAGAGCCCGCGTCGAAGCGCCGGCGATCCTGGATATCCGGCCGATGACGCCGACGATCGGCGCCGAGATCGCCGGCCTCGATCTCCGCGAGGCGCTGGACGATGCGGCCATCGCCGCGCTGCGCCGCGCGCTGCTCGACTGGAAAGTGGTGTTCTTCCGCGGCCAGGCGATCACCACCGAGCAGCATCTCGCCTTCGGCCGGGCGTTTGGTGCGCTCGAGATCCATCCCTTCTCGCCGCACAAGCCCGGCTATCCCGAAGTGCTGGCGATCACCCATGATCGCGACAGCCCCGGCCGCGAGAATACCTGGCACAGCGACGTCACCTGGCGGCTCGCGCCGTCGCTCGGCTCGATTCTGCGCGCGGTCGAGGTGCCGCCGGTCGGCGGCGATACGCTCTTTGCCGATATGTATGCCGCCTATGACGGGCTCGATGACGAGACCAAAGCCGAGATCGATGGCCGCACCGCGATCCACGATTTCGAGCCCTTCCGCCGCCGCTTGCGCAAGCAGGGTGCGAGCGAAGCCGAGATCGCCGCCTTCGATCGGCAATATCCGCCGGCCGATCATCCGGTCGTGCGCACCCATCCCGAGACCGGCCGCAAGGCGCTTTACGTCAATCGCGCCTTTACCCGTTACATCGTCGGCATGGAGCGGGCGCGCTCGGACGCGCTGCTGGCCCGGCTCTATGCCCAGGCGGTGATTCCCGAATATCAGTGCCGCTTCCGCTGGGAGCGCGATTCGATCGCCTTCTGGGACAACCGGGCGACTCAGCACTACGCCGCCTCCGACTACTGGCCCGCGGTGCGGCGGATGGAGCGGGTGACGATCATCGGCGACCGTCCTTGTTGAGCGGGAAGCCCGCGCGAGGGAAGAGAGCCATGCCCAAGAGCGAGCCGCAGCGGGGCGCCTGGATCATCGTCGCCCTGCTGTTCCTGTTCATGTTCATCAATTTCGCCGACAAGGTGGTCTTGGGCCTGGCCGGCGTGCCGATCATGCGCGAGCTCAACCTGTCGCCGAAAGAGTTCGGCTTGGTCGCATCGAGCTTCTTTCTGCTGTTCTCGGCGTCCGCCGTCGTCACCGGCTTCATCGTCAACCGCATCGAGACGCGCTGGGCACTGGCGGTGATGGGATTGATCTGGGCGCTGACGCAATTCCCGCTGCTCGGCTCGGTCGGCATGATGAGCCTCATCGCCTGCCGCATCGTGCTCGGCGCCGGCGAAGGCCCGGCCTATCCGGTGGCGCTCCACGCCGCCTATAAATGGTTTCCCAACGAGCAGCGGACGCTGCCGACCGCGGTGATCGCGCAGGGCGCGGCGATCGGCGTCATTCTGGTGGTGCCTGGCCTCGATTGGGTGATCGAGCATGTGTCCTGGCACTGGGCGTTCGGCACGCTCGGCTTCCTCGGTCTCGGCTGGGTGGCGTTGTGGCTCGCTTTCGCCCGCGAGGGCAGCATCCCCGTGACTATCGCCGACCGCTCGGGGCGCGCGGTGGCGCGGGTGCCCTATGGCGCGTTGCTCACTTGCCCCACGGTGTGGGCGGCCTTCGCCTCCGGTTTCGGCGCCTATTGGGGCCTGTCGCTGCTCGTCGCCTGGTTCACGCCGTTTCTCGTCAAGGGGCTGGGCTACAGCCAATATTGGGCAAGCTGGATCACGACGCTCCCCTGGGCCATGGGCGTCGTCATCGTCCTCGGCGTCGGTTGGCTGTCGCAGGCGATGCTGGCGCAAGGCGTTTCGACGCGCGTGGCGCGCGGCATGCTGGGCGGCGGCTCCGTCGCACTCGGCGGCGCGGCATTGCTCGCGACCCCGTTCGCTCCGGAACCCTGGATGAAGGTGGCGCTGATCACGCTGGGCATGTCCTTGCCTTCGGTGATCTATGTCATGGGCCACGCCATCGTCAGCGAGTTCACGCCGCTACCGCAGCGCGGCGCCATGCTCGGCATCAACAACGCCGTCGCCACCTTGGCGGGCGCGCTCGCGCCGATCAGCATGGGCAGCGTCGTCCAGAACGCCGCCACTGCCGCCGAGGGCTACGGCCGCGGCTTTTTGATCTGCGGCGCGGTGACCTTGGCCGGCGGTCTCATCGGCATGGCCTTCCTGCGCCCGGCAGACGAGATCCATCGCTTCGCCGCAGCGCCGCAGCGCCGGGTGGTGACGGCGGTCTAGCGTTTGCTCGCGGCTGGAGCGCTGGATGAACAAAGTGCGTCCTTCGACGGCGCGCTGCGCTCGCGCTCAGGATGAGGAAATTTTCTTTGTGCCACCAAGAATTTCCTTCATCCCGAGCTTGTCGAAGGACCCCGGTTTGACATGCAGCGGCGTTTCTCTTCTTCGCGCGCTCGAAAGCGGGAATCCATCGGCTATCCCTAGCGGGTCGCGCTCGGCGCCGCCGGCGCGGCGCATGTCGCCTCCTGCATTGGCGCGGTCTGAGGCTGCGGCTGCGCCGGCGCGCTCGCGGTCATCGTCGGCGCCTGATTGAAGTCCATGAAGTCGTAACCGGGCGGATCGGCGAGCGCGACAGGTGCGGCGGCGAGCAGCAGCGCGGCAGAAAACGCGGCGCAGCGCAGCGCATGTTGCGCATAGGCGGCGGTCATGGTCGACTCCTTCCGTGAATGGCTGACGGCTTGTCGCCGTTGCTGAGTCGATACGCCGCGACGGCGCTTTATTCCTGGGTCGCCCTTTGCCTGTGACCTCGATCACAGAACGATTTCAGCCGCTTGTGATCACGCGATCGTGACCGGGGCACCGGAATAGACGTCTCGGTCGAGCGTCAACGTCCATGACCGGTCGCGCCGGCTGCTTGCTGCGAAGGAGGAAGGATGTCTCACGCTCGATCCGCGCTCTCGGCCGCGCTTGCTCTCGCTCTCATCGGTGCCGGGACCTGCCTCGCGGCAACCTCCGGGGAAGCTCCCTTTCTCAGCGAGAATGCCGCGGCGATGGACAAGATGATGGCCGCGATGAACATCAAGCCGAGTGGCGATGTGGACAAGGATTTCGTCGCGATGATGGTGCCGCATCATCAGGGCGCGATCGACATGGCGGAGGCGGAGCTGCGTTACGGCCATAACGAGACGCTGCAACGCCTCGCTCAGGAAATCATCGTCACACAACAGCAGGAAATCGCCGCGATGCGCCTGGCGGTCGGCGAGCGGCTGCCGCCTTCGACGCCGTCGCCCGATCAGGTTTCACCGGCGGCGCCCGGCGGCGCACCAGCCAGTTCCCATCCCGCCATGCATATGCCATGAGGAGCCTCTAAGGTGAAACGCACGATCATCGCCGCTTTGTTGAGCGCGACCGCCCTCGTCTCGCTTCCCGCTGCCTGGGCGGGGCAAGCGCCCGGCGCTGCCTCGGCCCCCGACGTGCCGGTTAGCCATCGCGACCGCGTTTATGCGGCGGAGCAGTTCTCGAACACCGTCTCGGTCACCGATCCCGCCGACAACAAGCTGCTCGGCGTCATCCGCCTCGGCGATCCCAGCCCGGCCAATTTCAGCCCGCTCTATCGCGGCCAGCTGCTGGTGCATGGCATGGGCTTCTCGCCCGATCACCGCACCCTCGCCGTGGTCTCGATCGGCTCCAATTCGGTCGCGTTCATCGACACCGCAACCAATGCGGTGAAGCACATCACCTATGTCGGCCGCTCGCCGCACGAGGCTTTCTTCACGCCGGACGGTAAAGAGGTCTGGGTCACCGTCCGCGGCGAGAACTATGTCGATGTCCTCGACGGCAAGACCTATGCCGAGAAAACCCGGATCACCGTTCCGGCCGGACCCGGCATGCAGATCTTTTCGCCCGACGGCAAATACGGCTATGTCTGCTCGTCCTTCAACCCCGAGGTCGATGTGATCAGCGTCGCCGATCATCGCATCGTCGGGCGTGTGCCGCAGGCGAGTCCGTTCTGCCCCAACATCGCCGCGACGCCGGACGGCGCGCAGGTCTGGTTCACGCTCAAGGACATCGGCAAGACCCAGGTGTTCGACGGGCGGCCGCCTTTCAAGCTGCTGAAGACGCTCGACACCGGGCCGATCACCAACCATGTCAACATCGTGCGCAACGCCCATGGCATGTTCGCCTATGTGACGGTCGGCGGCCTCAACGAGGTGCAGGTCTACCGCACCGATGATTTCGCCAGAGTGGCGACGATTCCGGTCGGCAAGCTGCCGCATGGGGTCTGGCCGTCGGGTGACGGTACGCGGGTCTATGTCGGCCTCGAGAATGACGACCGGCTGGCGGCGATCGACACGCTCACCAACACGGTCATCGCCACGGTGCCGATCGGACAGGCGCCGCAAGCCATTACCTATGTGCCGGACGCGGTGCCGCAGGGCGATGGCTTGCAAGGGCTGCAGCCGCTCGGCACCGCGGGCGAGGCGGCGCATCTGACCTTGGCGTCCCGCGGTTCGGCTGCCGGCGCAAAGAGCACGGCACCGACCAGCGTGTCGCTCTTCGACCAGGGCCTGACGCAAGTGCTGCAGGCGTCCGTGACCGGGCTGCAGCCGAAGCAGCCCTATGTGCTGGCCTTGGCGCAGCAGCCGGATGGCGGCGGCGCGCTCGAGCCGCTCGCCGCCTTCACCACCAATCCCGCCGGCTCAGCCATCGTCAACGCGCTGGGGCCTATCCGCCAGGTGGTTCAGGGCGAAGCGCAGACGCAGCGCCGCTATCTCGTCATCGCTCCCGGCAGCGCCGACCATCCGGGAATGCCGGTTCAGGTCCAAGCGGAGTGAGCGATGGCGGCGTCCCCCGCAGCCGCCGCTGACGCGAGCGGTCGGACGACCGAGGACATGATGCGTCTGGTCGAGCCGCTGATCCCGGCGCTGCGGCGCTACGCCCGGACCTTGCTGCGCGATCGCGCCAATGCCGATGATCTGGTGCAGGACTGCCTCGAGCGTGTCGTCACCTACTGGCATCAGCGGCGCAGCACCGCCACCGCCCGCGCCTGGGTGTTCACCATCCTGCACAATCTCGCCATGAGCCGCCTCCGGCAGGGCGCTCGCCGCGGCTTCCCGGTTCCGCTCGAGGATGTCGAAGAGGCGGCGATGGCGCTCCCGCCGGACCAGGACCATGGCCTGCGCCGCCAGGAGCTGCTGCGCGCGCTCGACTGCTTGCCGGAAGAGCAGCGCAGCGTCCTGCTGCTGGTGTCGGTCGAGGATCTTTCCTATGCCGAGACGGCGGCGGCGCTCGACATTCCCCTCGGCACGGTCATGTCGCGCCTCGCCCGCGCGCGCGAGAAGCTGTTGCGGGAGACGGAGGTAAACCCCGCGGGGCCGACGCCGCGCCCCAGCTTGCGGAGGGTGAAATGAGCGATCGTCCGATCACCGAGGAGGATTTGCACGCCTATGTCGACGACGACCTCGATGCGTTTCGGCGCAGCGAGGTCGAGGCCTATCTCGCGCAGCATCCGGATGCGGCGAGCCGCGTGAGCGCCTTCGCCGAGCAGCGTCAGGCGCTGCGTTCGGCCTTGGCGCCGTTCGCCGAGGCGCCGGTGCCGCCCGAGCTCGACCTCGCGCGCATCATCGCGGCGCGGCGCCGGCCGGCGCGTTCGATCTGGCGTTCGGCGGCGGCGGCGGTGGTGCTGTTCGCGGCGGGAGCTGCCGGCGGCTGGTTCATGCACCCACCGGCCGAGCCCGCGAGCGGGATCGCCGCGCTGGCGCAGGAAGCGGCGGCGAACTATGCGGTCTATGCGCCCGACTACATGCATCCGGTCGAGCTCAGAGCGGCCGATCGCGGCGAGCTGCTGCGCTGGGTGTCGCAACGGCTGCATCGCCCCATCGCCGCCCCCGACCTGTCGCAATCCGGCTATCGCTTCATGGGTGGAAGGCTGGTGGCGACCGCGCATGGGCCGGCCGCGCTCTTCCTTTATGACGACGACCATGGCACGCGTCTCGCCATGCTGATCCGACCGATGGCGGACCAGCGCAACACACCGATGTCCCTCCATGCGCAAGGTCCGGTGTCGGGCTTTGCCTGGGCGGATCGGGGCCTCGGCTACAGCCTCGTCGCCGACGCGTCGCCGCAGACCCTCAATCCGCTGGCGGATGAGGCGCGCCGGCAGATCGACAGCAAGGCCGCGAGCTGATCGGGCCTCAGGACGCGCCGTTGACGCGTCATACAAAGATTGATAGTCTGTATGACAGGCGGCAGGGAAAACCGACATGGCATCCGTACCGAGAGCCCCGGGCAAGTCTCCGGGAAGGAAGACTATGAAGACGGCGTCAAGGCCGGAGCCGCTGACGGTAGCACGCGCCCGCTTCGCGCTCGAAGCGGCGCGTTCCGCCAGCCTGCTCGAAGGCGAGAGGACGCATGTGGTAAGCGCGAGATTGACCGAACGGCTCGTCGCTGCCGCGAAAGCAAGAACGGGCATTTCTTCCGATACTCAACTCGTTGAGCTCGCTCTGGCGTCGCTGGCGGCCGGCGACGATTTCGGCGAATGGCTGATCGGCCAGCGCGGACGGTTGAAGGCGGACTTTGAGATCGACCTTTGATCTCAAGGCCGCACTTCGGCGGGTCAAGCCGGAGAAGCGGACCGCACCGCTTCGCCCGCGCGAACCATTCGACTTCGTGACCGAGGACATAGATCCGGCGAAGGTCGGCCCGGTCCTTCTCGACACCTGCGTCTACCTCGACGCGGGCAAGGGGCGTCTGTCGGCGGGGGCAGAACGGCTCTTGACGACCGTGCAAACCTTCCACTGCAGCGTCTGCGTTGGCGAGCTCGCCTATGCACTGGGACGCCTCGATCCGGCACACCCGGACACCCCCGCCTCACTCGGCTACATCATGGACGCCCTCGACCGGGTGCGCCCCTACCGAATGCTGACGCCCGACAACGACGACTACATTGAAGCCGCGATCATTGCCGGGACCCTCGTGCGCACCCAGGGTCTTGCAACGCCTGAGCGGCGCAAGCTCCTGCACGACGCGCTGGTTTTCTTGACCGCACGCCGAATCGGCTATCCGGTTCTGACGGCGAACGCAAAGGACTTCGACCTGATCCGCCAGCTCTCGCCCGACGGCAAGGTGATCTATTACGAGCCGCCATCGGCGTCGGCGTCAGATCGATAGCAAATCGCGCGCTGATCGGGCCTCAGGATGAGCCGACGACTTGGTTCTCGAGCACGCCGATCTCGGCGATCTCCATGCGCACGATGTCGCCCGGCACGAGATAGCGCGGCGGCTTGCGGAAGGCGCCGACGCCGGCCGGCGTGCCGGTGGCGATGATGTCGCCGGGCTCGAGCGTGAGATATGTCGCGAGATGGGCGATGAGCCGCGCCACGGGGAAGATCATGTCGCGCGTGCTGCTGTCCTGCACCAGCTCGCCATTGACCCAGCCTTTGAGGCGGATATTGCCGGGATCCCGGAACTCGTCCGGCGTCGCGAGCGCCGGCCCCATCGGGCAGAACCCGTCCATGCTCTTGGCAAAGCTGGTCTGCGGCGGGCTCATCTCGAATTGCAGCTCGCGCGCGCTGACATCGTTGACGAGGGTGTAGCCGGCGATGGCGGCCAGCGCTTCGCTTTCGGCGATGCCGCGCGTGCTGCGGCCGATGATGATGGCGAGCTCGGTCGCGTAGTCGAGCTTGGTCACCGCGGCGGGCTTCGGGATCGGCGTGCCCGTGCCGATCACGGCGCTCGAAAGCTTGAGGAAGATGCGTGGCTTTTCCTGCGCCGCGAACCCGCCCTCGGCCGCAGGGGCGCCGTAGTTGCGGCCGACGCCCAGAATCTTGCCGGGCCGTGGCAGCGGCGCGAACAGGCGGACCCGCTCCGGCGCGTGACAGCAGGCGGGCATCTCAAGGCCCTTGGCGAGCGCCTTGCGCGCGCGCTTCATGCCGGCTTCGCCGAAGCGCAGCAGGGTCAGCATGTCGGCGGGAAAACCAGGCGAAGCGGCGGCGAGATCGACGATCTGGCCTTGCGCCCAGGCGCCGAGCCGCGGCAGATCGTCCCTTGGCGCGAAGGTCACCAGCCGCATCTCAGCTGCCGGGAAGGTCGTCGATTTCGGGGAAGAACATGTCCTTCCAACTCGCCGGCGCCGCTTTGATCGAGCCCACCTCCTGCATGAAGGCCGCGAACTTCATCGTCTGCTGCGGCGTCATCGTCCAGGTCACCTGCGGACCCGCGAGGACCTGGGTGACCATGTCGAGCGGCAGCTTCGATTTCGAATCCTCGATCCACAGCGCCGCGGCCGCGCGCTTGTCGGCGTTGATGATGTCCGTCGCTTGCTTCAGCGCGGCGATGAGCGCGCCATAGAGCTTCGGATTGGCGTCGTGGAAGCGCCGCGTCGTCCAGGCGACGGTGAAGCTGTGCGGCCCGCCCAGCACGTCGAAGGAGTTGAGCACGGTGTGGATGCCGGGATGCTCGAGCTGTTGCTGCTGAAAGGGCGGCACGCTGAAGACGCTGCTGAACTCGACGCCGCCGGCGATGAGGCCCGTCGTCGCGTCGGGCGGCGGCAGCGAGAAGGTGAGGGGATCGAGCTTGGCATAATTGCTGCGCCCGAAGGCCTGCGCCGCCGCCATCTGCAGCGTCACCGCCTGGACCGAGACCTTGACCGCCGGCACCGCGATCTTGTCGCCGGGGCGGAAATCGCGGATCGAGGTGATGCGGGGATCGCGCGTGTTGAGCAGGAAGGGCTGCGAGCTCAGCGCCGAGATGCCGCGCACCTCTGCGGCCGTGCCCTTGGTCTTGGCCCAGAGCGTGACCAGGCCGGGGACGCCGCCGGCGACGACATCGACGGAGTCTGACAGCAGCGCGTCATTCATCACTGCGGGACCGTTGAACGTGTCCCACACCACTTTGACGTCGCCGAGCCCGGCCGCTTTGGCGTATTTCTCGATGAGGTGCTGGTGCTCGAGCACGTTGAACTGCACGTAGCCCATCGAGAATTGCTTGGCGAGGCGGATCTCCTTGGCTTCGGCGCGCGCTTCCGTCGTGGCGCCAGCGAGGGCGCCCACGAGCAGAACGGCCATGGCGAAAATTCTGAAACGCATCGATCCCCCCGGTCGGCCGGCCGCGGTTGAGCTGCGGGGGCCGGCTTCTCGAACGGCTATAATGGGACGCGCCGCCTCGGCGCAACCCCCGCTCTTCCGGCGCCGCGGTCAGGCGAGCGTGTTGACATAGCAGTAATGGCTGGTGTCGCAGCGATCGATGCGCAGCTCGAGCGGCGCAGCGTAAATGTCGCGCGCGATGCGGCGCACCTCCAGCAGCGGCGCTCCGGCGGCAAGGCCGAGATGGCGCGCATCCTCGGCCGGCGCCGGCACGGCGCGGAGCTGCTCGTCGGCGCGCATCACGGTGATGCCGAATTGCTGCTCGTAGATGACATAGAGCTCTTCATGCAACTCGCTGCCGATCGGCAGCGTGAGGCCGGCGAAGAGCGCGGCCGAAAGAGTGATCCGCTCCACCACCACGGTGCGGCCTTGCAGACGGCGCAGCCGGAGGATGCGATGGACCGGGCTGCGCGGCGCGAGGCCGAGCGCCGCCGCCTCGCCGGGCTCGGCGCGCTGCGTCTTCTGCGCCAGCACGATGCTGGTTGGCATCGTCTTCTCGCCATTGCCGTCGACCAGCGGAAAGAAGCGGAACAGCGAGGTCTGGGTGCTGTGCTGGGCGACGAAGGTGCCGCGCCCCTGGCGGCGCACCAGCAAATTCTTGGACTCCATCTCGCCGAGCGCTTTGCGCACCGTGCCCTGGCTCACCTTGAGCTCCTCGGCGAGCTCGAATTCGCTCGGCAGGGGCGCCCCGGGCTTCCATTCGCCTGAGCCGATCCGCTCGGTGAGCAAGGTTGCAACCTGCGCATAGAGCGGGCGAAAATCCGGCAACCCTTTGGCCATCCTCGCGATTTTCCTTTTTTGTGGCGACCCCCGCCGGCGGCTTCTCGAAAGTTCGGGATAGACAGCTCTTATATAAGATATAGGATAGAAACCAGTCGCAGGGAAAGCCCGCCGTCGCGGGTAATAACGAAGATCGCTGGAGGACTCGGGATGCAGACCCATTTCATCGTCCACGACAAGACCGACACGGTCGGCGTCGTCGTCGTGGAGGACGTGAAGCCCGGCCAGGAGCTGACCGGCTGGCTGATGGAGACCGACGAGACGATCGGGCTCAAGGCGCTCGACGCCGTGCCGCTCGGTCACAAGATCGCGCTCAAAGAGATCCATCCGGGCGATACCGTGCTCAAATACGGCAATGATGTCGGCCGCGCCGTCAACGATATCGGCAGGGGCCGGCATGTTCACGTCCACAACATGAAGACGAAGAGGTGGTGACCATGGCGCGTCCGGAATTCATGGGCTATCGGCGCGAGAACGGCCGGGTCGGCATCCGCAACCACGTCGTCATCCTGCCGCTGGACGATCTCTCCAACGCCGCCGCCGAAGCGGTGGCCAACAACATCAAGGGCACCTTGGCCTTGCCGCACGCCTATGGGCGCTTGCAGTTCGGCGAGGATCTCGAGCTGCATTTCCGCACCCTCATCGGCACCGGCAGCAATCCCAACGTCGCCGCCTGCGTCGTCATCGGCATCGAGCCGGGTTGGACCGGCCGCGTCGTCGACGGCATCGCCAAGACCGGCAAGCCGGTGGTCGGCTTCGCCATCGAGGGCAATGGCGACATCAACACCATCGCCTCGGCCTCGCGCAAGGCGCAGGAATTCCTGCAGCAGGCCTCGGAGAAGCAGCGCGAGCGCTGCCGCATGGAGGAGCTCTTCATCTCGACCAAATGCGGCGAGAGCGACACCACCTCGGGCCTCGCCTCCTGCCCGACGGTCGGCAATCTCATCGACAAGGTCGATGTGATGGGCGCCACCACCTGCTTCGGCGAGACCTCGGAGATCACCGGCGCCGAAGCGGTCTGCGCCAGCCGCGCCGCCACCAAGGAGGCGGCCGACAAATTCATGAAGGCGTTCCTCGCCTATCAGGAGGTGATCGACCGGCACAAGACCAACGACCTGTCGGAATCGCAGCCGACCAAGGGCAACATCGCCGGCGGCCTCACCACCATCGAAGAGAAGGCCTACGGCAATCTGCAGAAGATCGGCAAGAAGGCGAAGTTCATCGACGTGCTGCTGCCGGCGGAAGCGCCGAGCAAGGGCGCCGGGCTCTATTTCATGGACAGCTCCTCGGCCGCGGCGGAATGCGTCACCTTGCAGGCGGCGGCGGGCTTCGTCGTCCATCTCTTCCCGACCGGGCAGGGCAATGTCATCGGCAATCCGATCGAGCCGGTGATCAAGCTCACCGCCAATCCCAAGACCGCGCGCACCATGGGCGAGCATATCGACCTCGACGTCTCCGGCATCCTGCGCCGCGAGATGACGCTGGACGAGGCCGGCGACCGGCTCATCGACATCATGATCCGCACCTGCAACGGCCGCCTCACCTGCGCCGAAGCGCTCGGCCATCGCGAGTTCGTCCTCACCAAGCTGTACCAGAGCGCGTGAGGCAGCGGACGTCACCACCCCCTCGCCTCTCTCCCGCATCGCGGGAGAGGGGGAGAGGGAGCGGCCCAGCGCATCGCGCTGGGAGGGTGAGGGGTGAGGGTATCCTCGCACCATGACCGCGACCCTCCACGTCTCGGTCTGGCGCGGCGGCGCGGCGGGCAGCCTCGCCGCCTATGACGTCCCGGCGCAGGAAAGCCAGACGGTGCTGGATGTCGTCACCTACATCCAGCGCCATCTCGAGCCGACGCTGTCCTATCGCTTCGCTTGCCGCGTCGGCATGTGCGGCTCCTGCGCCATGACGGTGAACGGCGTGCCGCGCTGGACCTGCCGCACGCATGTGCGCCGCGTCGCTTCCAGCGGGCGGCTCGAGCTGAGGCCGCTCGAGAATCTGCCGGTGATCAAGGACCTTGCCGTCGATATGAGCGATTTCTTCGGCAAATGGTCGCGCGCGCATGGCGCTTTCGCGCCGGCGGCGGGGCTCGGTGAAGAGTTCGCGCGCGTCGCGCCGGAGTCGCCCGAGCGACAGGCGGCGAGCGCGGGGATCGAATGCATCGGCTGCGGCGTCTGCTACGCCGCCTGCGACGTGGTGCGCTGGAACGATGCCTTCCTCGGCCCCGCCGCGCTCAACCGCGCCTGGACCCTGGTCAATGATTGCCGCGACGGTGACGGCGCGGCGCGGCTGCGCGCCGTGGCGGGCGATGCCGGCTGCCATGCCTGCCACAGCCAGCAGAGCTGCGCGCTTTATTGCCCGAAGCAGCTCGACCCCACCGCCGCCATTGCGGGGCTGAAGCGGGCCACGGCGAAAGCGGCGCTTTGGGGCAAGCTTTGAGATGGGCGCGCGCGGCGAGACCTGGCTCTGGATCCTGCAGCGGGCAACGGCGGCGGTGCTCGCCGGTGCCGTGCTGGTGCATCTGGCGACGCTCGTCTACGCCGTGCGCCAAGGCCTCTCCGCTGCCGCCATCCTGGCCCGAACCGAGGGCAACCTCGCCTGGCTCGGCTTCTATCTCTTGTTCGCCACCGCGGCGGCGCTCCATGCCGGGATCGGGCTGCGCACGGTGCTGCGCGAGGCGACGCCCTGGCGCGGGCCAAGCCTCGATCTTGCCGTGCTGCTTGTCGCCGTCGCCATTGCCGCCGCCGGCTGGCGCGCGGCGTTCGGGCTTTTCGCATGAGCTGGCCCGCGCGCAACCATCCGAATTACTGGGCCTTTCTGCTGCATCGCGGGTCCGGGCTGCTGCTCGCCCTGTTTCTGCCGCTGCATTTCTGGGCGCTCGGCACGGCGATCGAGGGCGCGGCGCGGCTCGACGGCTTTCTGCGCTGGACCTCGGCGCCGCTGGTGAAGCTCGCCGAGATCGGCCTCGTCGTGCTCCTGGCGGCGCATCTCACCGGCGGCCTCCGGCTGCTCGCGATCGAATTCCTGGCCTGGCGGCGCTGGCAGAAGACGGCCGTGGCGCTATCGGCAGGTGCAAGCCTTGCGATGGGGTTGGTGTTCTTGTTGAACCTGTTCTGAACCGCCTATTCTGCTGAACGCCCGCGAAGGCGCCGGAGAGCGACGATCGAGCCTGGGGAGGTGATCATGTCGGTTCGTGCATTGGGCAGTGCCGCGCTTCTGATCCTGCCGCTGCTGTTCGCCGCTCCGGCCCGCGCCGAGGTGAGCGAGGTCCGCATCGCCCAGGAATTCGGCATCAGCTATCTGCCGCTGACCGTGATGCATCACGAGAAGCTGCTGGAGCAGGCGGCGGCGAAGGCCGGCATCCCCGATCTCAAGGTCACTTGGGCGCAGTTCGGCGCCGGCAATACGATGAACGACGCGCTGCTGTCGGGCAGCCTCGACTTTCCCTCGGGCGGCGTCGGGCCGATGCTGACGATCTGGAGCAAGACGCGCGGCCATCAGCAGGTGCGCGGCGTCGCCGCGCTCAATTCCATGCCGCTCTATCTCGTCAGCACCGATCCGAAGGTGAAGACGATCAAGGATTTCACCGATCAGGACAAGATCGCGCTGCCGGCGGTCAAGGTCTCGATCCAGGCGGTGACCCTGGAAATGGCGGCGGCAGAGGCCTACGGCGCCGACCATTACAATCAGCTCGACGCGCTCACCGTGTCGATGAAGCACCCGGATGCGATGGCGGCGCTGCTCTCCGGCCATTCGGAGATCACCGCGCATTTCGGCAGCGCCCCGTTCCAGTATCTGGAGCTCCAGGACAAGGCCGCGCATCGCGTGCTCAGCTCCTATGACGTGCTGGGCGGGCCGCACACCTTCAACGTCGTCTGGACGACGCAGAAATTTCACGACGACAACCCCAAGGTCTATGCCGCCTTCCTCACCGCGCTCAACGAGGCGATGGTGCTGATCAAGAGCGACCCGAAACGGGCGGCGGCGATCTATATCGAAGAAGAGAAGTCGAAGCTCGCGCCGGACTTCGTCGAGCAGATGATCCGCGACCCCGAGAACGTCTTCACCACGACGCCGCAGAAGGTGATGAAATACGCCGAGTTCATGCACAA
>Ga0335073_10007968_pt1 | contig 14841 bp, 13 predicted proteins | sample Lox_Sample_22_FD_207093 | JGI IMG/M metagenome (GOLD analysis project Ga0335073, IMG submission 207093) | Soil microbial communities from Loxahatchee National Wildlife Refuge, Florida, United States - Lox_Sample_2.2 | ecosystem: Environmental > Terrestrial > Soil > Wetlands | place: USA... | reverse complement strand
CCGCCGACGGCGACAAACTGCTCCATGACCTTCTCCAGGGCGGCGGGCAGCGCGTCAAGGCGAAAGTTCGAGTACCAGAGACTGAGGTAGAGCTGGTCCACGGATACAGGGTACAGGGTGCGGGGTGCGGGGTACAGGGTGCGGGGTACAGGGTGCGGGGTACAGAGCGAAGCGGCCTCACGAGGCAACCACGCTCCATGGGTGGCACGCCCAATACTCGGTACCTGCGTAATGGCGGGCACCAACGTTTGGGGATGCTGTTCTGCCATGCTGTGATGCAATCGCAATGAATATGATCGGATCAGCCCACGGGCGCACTCCTGCAAAGTCGTTCCGGGATCTTGTGGCATGGCAGCGCGCCATTGAGCTCACGACAGCGATCTATCAGCTCACGCGGCAATTTCCCCGCGAGGAGATCTACGGCCTGACAAACCAATTGCGTCGGGCGGGCGTTTCGGTAGCCAGCAACATCGCCGAGGGGTACGGATGAGGAACCAGAGGCGAATACCGCAACTTTGTCAGCATCGCCCGTGCTTCCGCTTGGAGATTCAAACGCAGCTCATCATTGCAGGAAATCTGGGCTTCGGCGATCCAGGCGAACTAGCAAGAGCAGAGCAGCTGGCTGACCAGACCAGCAAGATGCTCTGGAGCATCGCTCGACATCTCTGATCGGCGCTCTGTACCCCGCACCCTGCACCCCGTACCCTGTCTTACTCGATTTTTTCGTGGCGATAGCCGGCGGCTGTTAACGCTGCGGCGATTTCCTGGATGTGGGCGGCGCCGCGGGTTTCCAGCGTGAAGTCGATGACCGTATCGCCGAGGCTGACGCCGTAGTAGGCGCGGTCGTGCGAGGTCTGCACGATGTTGGCGCGCAGGTCGGCGATGATGCGGGTGAGGTGATGGAGCGCGCCGGGACGGTCGGTGAGATGGATGCGCACGCGGGTGCGGCGTCCGTCCTTGACGAGGCCGCGCTCGATGATCTTTGAGAGAAGAGTGACGTCGATGTTGCCGCCGCAGACCAGGACCGCGGTACGCTGCCCGTTGAGTTTTGTTTTCTTCTGCAGCAAGGCCGCAAGAGCCGCCGCGCCCGCGCCTTCGGCGAGGGTCTTCTCGCGTTCGAGCAGCACGAGAATGGCACTGGCGATCTCTTCCTCGTCAACCGTTACCAGCTCGTCGACGTAGCGCGCGACCAGAGGCAGTGTGACATCGCCCGCGCGGCGCACGGCGATGCCGTCGGCGATGGTGGCCTCGGCGGGGATGGTGACCGGATGGCCGGCTTCGCAGGCGCGCAGCATCGAGGGGAGACGCTCCGTCTGGACGCCGATGACGCGGATGGCGGGGTTGCTCTCCTTGATGGCGCAGGCCACACCGCTGATGAGACCACCGCCGCCGATGGGGACGACTACGGCCTGGAGGTCGGGGATCTGCTCCAGCAGTTCGAGGCCGATGGTTCCCTGCCCGACGATAACGGCCTGGTCGTCAAAGGGATGCAGGAAGGTGAGGCCGTCGGCTTCGCTCTGGCGGATGGCTTCGGCGCAGGCGTCGTCGTAGCTGGCGCCGTGCAGGACGACTTCGGCGCCGTAGCCGGAGGTTGCGTCCACTTTCACGAGCGGCGTCATCAGCGGCATCACGATGCGGGCGCGGATGCCGTGGCGCGTGGCATGGTAGGCGACGGCCTGGGCATGGTTGCCGGCGCTGGCCGCGATGACACCGCGACGCTTTTCCTCTTCGCTGAGGGTGAGGATTTTGTTGAGCGCGCCGCGTTCCTTGAAGGCGCCGGTGCGCTGCAGGTTGTCGAGCTTGAGAAAGACATGCTGACCGGTCATCTGCGACAGCTCGGCGGAATGCGGCGCGGGCGAGAGATAGATGGAGTCGCGGATGCGGTGGCGGGCGGCCTGGATCGCTGCGAGTGTGACGCTCAAAGGGTGTTCCTTTCTGTTCGGCAAGGCGTGGGGCAAAAGACAAAAGCCATCGGCGCGGGGAGCGCGATGGCTGGTGTGCTGGCCGTCGATGCCGGTTTAGCCGCCCGCTCCCCTGTCGATGGGGACGGTAATTCGCGCGATGGCGAAGGCGCGCATGGAGGGCGGAAGCATGGATTGAGGAAAACAGAGAGGGCGGCGCCATGTCAATCCACCCGGCGGGGCAGCGTCTTCGCCGCCGCGGCTGCGTCACACGGCGGCAGGAACCGGTTCGGCGAGGCGCACGTCGGCGAAAACGAATCCATCGCGCTCTACCACCTCGCCGGATTCGATGGGGATTGGCTCGCGGAACATCGGCCCGGCATAGACACAGGTATGGAACTCGCCGTTTTCGCCGCAGGGATCGACACCAGGGGGTAAGTCCCGCAGAAGCTCTGCATCGAATTCCCGGCCGGCAAACTCGGGCGGGAGCTTGCGGGGATCGACGCAGACGAGGCGTGCACGCAGGCCGCCGTCGATCATCTCCTCGGCGAGGCGACGGGTGTCCTGGCCCCAGAGGGGAAAGACGGGGTGCAGACCGGTGCCGGCCAGGTGCTCTTCGCGATAGCGGCGGACATCCTCGAGAAAGAGGTCGCCGAAGGCTACGATCTCGACGCCGGCATGCACGGCCGCGTCGCAGGCGTCACGCATGCGGGCTTCATAATCCTGATTGGAGCAGGGCCATGGAAGCGGCACCGTCACCAGGGGCAGGCCGGCGGCGCGAGCCTGCGCCTCCAGCAGCGCTCGCCGTGTGCTGTGCATTGCGACGCGGTCGAAGGCGGCGTTCAGCGTGGTCAGCAGGCCAGCGAGGGCGTACTCGCGGCTCTGCTGCAGCCGATGCAGGGTCCAGGCGCTGTCTTTGCCGCTGCTCCAGGAAACAAGAAGGCGAGGGCTCACCCTTGAAGGGTAGCGCATGTTCGCCGGATCAGTTGCCGCTGGCGATGCGATCGATGGGGATGGTCGCGGTCTCCGTGACTACTTTAAAGGGCCGCAATACGGGAGCCAGCCCGCGATGCGCCGTCGTCCGGGAGCGCTGGGTCACCGCTCTGAGCTTGACGCGCAGCAGCTGATTCACGGTCTCGAGCTTTTTCATCCGGCGCCCGGCCAGCATGAGAACCCCCGCGCTGCCCACCGTCGCCCCAATCCAGCTCCCCAGCAACAATCCTGCCAACAACCAGGCCCACGGAAATGCTGCCATATCCTCTCCTCGGCTTTCTGGAGAAGTGCTTTCCGCTTCCGGGCAATTGAGGCGCCTTGGGGGGATGCGAGGCCCTTAGGTATCAGGGAAGGTTGAGCGCCCGCGGGGAAACACCATCTTCCGCACGCTTAGATGCGCGTCGAGGATAAAGTGATCGGTCATCCCGGCAATATAATCGGCGATCACGCGGGGAGCCCCCTCGTTGCCGGCCTGCTCTTCATAGGCAGGGGGCAGACGATCGGGATTGGCCATCCAGAAGGCGAAGAGATCGGCGACGATCTGCTCCGCCTGATCGTGGCTTTGCTTCAGTTCATCGCAGAGATACAAGTTGCTGTACAGAAAGGCTTTAGCCTCTCTTCGCTGCGCCTCCATGTCTGAAGAAAAGGCGGCCATGCGCTCCGGGGAGTCGCGAATGCCGGCCAGATCCCGAATGCCCCGGGCCTGGACACGCGCCTGAATCGTGCCGACCAGATCGTCGGCCAGAGCGTTCAGCATGCGCTTCAGCGCCTCCTGGAAGAGGAGCTTTTCCGGCTCGCCGGGGTTCTCTGCCGCGGCTGACGAGAAATAGCGCTCAAAGAGGTGGACGCCCTGGCGGATCTGCTCCACCGTGAGAATGCCGGCCTCGACCCCGTCGTCCAGGTCGGCGACCAGGTAGGCAATCTCGTCCGCCAGATCGATCAGCTGGGCCTCGAGCGGCGGCTTTTGGTCGAGGAAGTAGCCGGCCAGTTCCGGATGTTCGCCCGGGGCGTAGTCGTGGGAGTGCTTGATGATGCCCTCGCGCACGGCGAGCGTCAGGTTGAGCCCGCGAAAGCCCAGGTGGCGGTTCTCGAAGTGCTCCACGATGCGCAGCGCATGCAGGTTGTGATCGAAGCGCAGGCCGTGCTGACGCAGGACCTGGTCGAGCGCGCGCTCTCCGGCATGGCCGAAGGGCGGGTGGCCGATGTCATGGGCCAGGGCGAGGGCCTCGGTGAGGTCCTCGTTCAGGCCCAGCGCCCGGGCAATCGTCCGGGCAATCTGCATCACTTCCATGGTGTGGGTCAGGCGGCTGCGAAAGTGATCGGAATCGCGCTGGGTAAAGACCTGGGTCTTGCCTGCCAGGCGGCGAAAGGCGCGCGCGTGGATGATGCGGCCGCAGTCGCGCTGGAAGGGGGTGCGGTAGAGGTGGCCGGCTTCAGGGAATTCGCGCTGCGCCAGGGGGCCGTCGTCAGGAACAGCACAGGCTGCGGGGAGGGCCGGGGGTTTGCGCCAGGTGCCGTCTTGCAGTTCCTGCATGCAGGCCTAAGGCGCCTTACTCCGGTTTGCCCGCAGTGGGCGCGCCGGATTCCCGAGCCAGGCGCACGCGCGCGCTGTCCAGCTTCTTCTGGACCTTGGAGAGATCGCCAGCGTCCATATCCGCCGCAACGGTATGCGCGTATTCGTTCAGCGAGAGCTCCCACTGGGCGGCCGCCTGCCTGAGCCTGCCGGTCTTCTCGTAGACGTCGCCGAGGTGATCGTGGACGGTGGGATCGTCAGCCCCGCGAGAGATGGCGCGCTGCAGATTATCCTCGGCCTGAGCGTACTGGCCGAGCCGGTAATAGGCCCAGCCCAGCGAATCCAGGTAGGCGTAGTTGGTGGGCTCCAGCTTGACCGCCTTCTGGATCATGGCCAGGGCCTGGTCCAGTTCGACACCGCGGTCGGCCAGCATAAAGCCGAAATTATTCAGGGTCAGGGCATTGTTCGGATCCGCGTCCAGCACCTTGCGGAAATCCGCCTCGGCCTCGTCGTAACGCTTGGCGCGGTCGGCCATCATCGCCCGCTGGAATTCGACCATGGTCTGATCGTCTTTCTTGGTCGCCTGCTTCTCGGCAAGGTCGAGCGTGTCGGACGCGTCCTTCCAGCGCCGCAGGTCGGTGTAGATCTGCGCCAGCTGGTAGTAGACCTCCAGATTCTTCGGATCGCTCTGGATCAGGCCTTTCGCCGTGGTGATGCCTTCTTCCGGATGGCCGGTATCGGCCAGCTGGCGGGCCAGCGTCAGTTTTGCATCCACGCTTTTGGGCTGCTTTTCGACGGCAGTGCGGGCCGCGGCCACCGCCTTGTCATACTCGTGCGCTTCGCGCCAGGTCTCCACGATCTGGTCGTAGGCCTGCTCTTCCAGATCGCCGCCGAGGGTCGTCATCTTCTGGTAGGTCGCGACTGCCATGTCCGGCTTGCTCTGCTCGCGGTAGACCGAAGCCAGCCGGTCGAGCACTGCCGCGTAGTTCCCCTTTTCTTCGTCGGAATACTGGCCGCTGGGGTGCTCGGTAGCGGTAACCAGCTGTTCGAAGACTTTGGCCGAGTCGTCGAGGTGGCCAAGGGCATCGTCGATCTTCGCTTCCTCGAACTGAATCCCGATCGAATCGGGCGCGGCATCGCGCGCCTTCCGGACCGCCACCAGGGCGTCGTCCCACTTGTTCAGGTGCTGGTCGATGGTTGAGACCTGCATCCACGCCTCGGCATCAGTGGGATCGCCGGCAGCAATGTCCTTCCACGCCTGCAGCGCGGGCTCCGCCTGACCGTCGGCCTGCAGGTCCTTGGCCAGCGCGCGCTCCACATCGAGGTTGTCGGGCTCCAGCTCCAGCGCCTTACGGTAAGAATCGATCGCGTCCTTCTGGTCCTTTTGCTGATCGTAGGTCGCGCCCAGCTGATACTCGGTGCGCGAGGTCTGATCGTCGTCGGGCAGCGATTTGAGCACCTCGATTGCCTTCTGCGGCTGGCCGATGTCGGAATAAAACCGGTTGGCGATGAGGGCTGTTTCTTCCGAGCCCGGATCGATCTTTCGCGCGGCCGCCAGCTCCGACTCGGCCTGGGGAGACTGGTGATCGGCCGCGTAGAGCCGCGCCAGCATCAGGTGGTTATCCGGGTCGTTCGGTTCCAGCTGCACAATCTTCTGATATTCCCCGATGGCCAGCTTCAGCATCTGGCCGGCGACATCTTCCTGGCCACTGCCCAGCGAGCGCAGGTAGACTTCGGCGAGGAGCTTGTGGGCTTCCAGATCGTTGGGGTCCTGTTTGATCCGCTGCTGGGCCGCGTTGATGGCCTCTTTAATCCGCCCGGTGCGGAAATACAGCTCAGCCAGATGGCTGTTGAGGTACGGCGACGAGGGATCGCCGTTGAGCGCCATTTTGTATTCCTCAATCGCGCGATTGGCGTATTCGCTCTGCCCCAGGGTCGTCGCCATCTCCTCGTACTCGCGCGCCATCATGTAGTGGTAGTAGGCGCCGGCGCGGTCGTCGGTCGCCTGGTCAGGGGATTTCTGAGCGTTATCGACGGCCGGTTTCGGCGTTTTGGAGGAGGAGCCGCCCTGGGCAAAGGCCGCAGGCGCGAGAGACAGAGTAGCCGCGAGGCAAAGAACGGGGAGGTGACGGGCGGGGCTGTTCATCGGGTGGAAATATCCTGCTCCGGACAGTTCGCCGGGGAAATCTTCCGCCTCGGCTGAACGGTTGCGCGGCTCCGCTCCGGTCCGGCCAGGCGGTCGCTGGTTCTATGACGATTGTACCCCGCTCCAGGATGCAGAGTTGCGCTCCAGGGGGCTCGCTGGCAGCCGGAAAACCACGTTTCGGCGGGGCTCACCCCGGTCTTCAATTCCTAATCCTCGTGGCTCCGGCTGAGATCCAGGAGGGCAAACATCACTACGCCCACCAGCGCGTTCAGGAGGGCCCGAATCACTTCATGGACGCCGTGCCAGGCGAAGGGCTGTCCCAGCATGTGGCGTTCCAGGAGGTACAGAACGCCCGTTTGTGCGAGGGTAAAGCCGAAGATCAGCAGCAGGCGGGTGCCGTGGTTCTCCGTATCCACGCGAACGCCGAGGGACGCCGCCATATAGCCAACCACGGCCTTGGAGATTCCAAAGACGCCCAGCGGATTGTGGGTAAGGCCATCCTGAGCGATGCCGATGACGGCGCCCACCAGGGTGGCTGTGATCGGCTCCCGCCGGGAAATGGCGTAGTAGATGGTGACCAGGAGGGGCAGATCGATGAGGTCGAAGCTGGGAAGGTGCAGCGAGATGAGCGACTGCAGGCCCAGGGCCAGCAGCGGGACCAGAATATAGATGAGCAGGGGAAACGAGCGGGACCCCACCTCGCGTCGTGACGACGCCATCAGGGCCATCCCTAGAAACCTCCCTGGGGATTGGGGCTCTGGGGCGGCGCGGACGGGTTGCTTTCATCGGCGGGCGACTTCGACGGCTCTTTTGGCTCCGGCTTTGCGGTCTTCTTCACCGCTGACGAGCTTCCCTGTTCCGCCGGGGATGTTTCCGGCCGAGACCGGGGCCTGGCGGAGGGTTTTGCCGGCTCTGCGGCCGCATCGGCGGAGGAACTCCCCGCCGCTTCCGGCTCACTCAGCGCACTGGCAGAAGCCTCGGTCGGCGCGAAGCGCTGCCCCGGAACCAGGTCGGTGGCCGGCGGCGTATCCGAAGGGGTGTAGCGGTCCGGATGCAGCGCCTGCGGCGGGCGCGGGGGCTGCACCGGCACTGCGCCGGCGTTCGAGCTTTGCTGCTGCGCGCCCGGGGCCGCATTCGGGTCGATACGGGACGGCAGCCGTTCGGCCAGCACATCGGAGGCCTTCTGCTCCGCGTCGGCCGCCTGGGTGAGGTCTTCCTGCATCTGGTTGGGCATCACGCTGCCGGTGCTGGTAATGATGAGGACTTCCTCGAGCCGCGACAGATTGGCGGCGGGCCTGATTTGAACATTCACCAGGGTTCCGTCGGGATCGGGCACCACCTTCTGCACCGTACCGACGGCCAGACCGCGCGGATAAATGGCGTCGCCGCCGCTGGTGACCACGGCGTCGCCCTTCTCGATTCGCTCGTCTGGGGAGATGTTCACGATCTCCGGATGGCCCCAGGTGTCTCCACGGAGGACGCCGCGGATGCGCGTCTTCTCCAGAACGACGCCGGCGCCGCTGGTGGGATCGTTGATCTCCAGCACCTGGCTGGTGTGGGCAAAGACGTCGCGGGTTTTGCCCACGATGCCGTCGGGGGTAATCACGGGCATATCGGGCTTCAGGCCATCGCGGGAGCCTTTATCGATGAGGAGCACCTTGGACTGCTCGGTGCCTGATGCACCGATCACCTGGGCGGCGACCGTTTTATAGATGTATTTCTCCTTGAACCCCAGCAAGGCCTGCAGGCGCTGGCCCTGGCGGGCATCCTCGGCCAGGCTCTCTTCTTCCAGGCGCAGGCCGTCGAGCTGGGATTTCAGATTCTCGTTCTGCTGGCGGACGTGGATCAGATCCACGTAATTCATCCACACACTGCGAACGCCGTGCCCGGTGGAACGCAGAAGGCGCTCCGGGGGCGAGACGAGGCCGACGACCCACGAGCGGATGAGGCGCACGCTGCCCTTGTCAGAGGGGTTCGGACCGGGACGGCGCACCTGGACGGCCAGCCCCACTACCTGCACCATGAGGACAGTAATGAGCACCAGGGCGTTGCGGTAGCGGCTGAAAAACGATTCCATGACCCAGGACCTGCCTAAGCCGGCGGGGGCGCCGCCCGTCATCCGTCAATCTTGATCTTGCGCAGCAGACGGAAGTCGCTCAGCATCTTTCCGGTTCCGAGCACGACGCTGGCCAGCGGATCGTCCGCAATGGAGACCGGCAGGCCGGTTTCCTCGCGGATACGCTTGTCGAGATTCTTAATGAGGGCCCCGCCTCCGGTGAGCACGATGCCGCGGTCGCTGATGTCGGCGCTCAGCTCGGGCGGCGTCCGCTCCAGGGCGACGCGGATACCGTTCAGAATGGTGGAAATGCACTCTCCGAGGGCCTCGCGGATTTCGCCGTCGTCGATGGTGATGGTCTTGGGCACGCCTTCGATCAGGTTGCGGCCCTTGATCTCCATGGTCTGCGGCCGTTCCAGGGGGTAGGCTGAGCCGATCTCCATCTTGATCTGCTCCGCGGTGCGCTCGCCGATGAGCAGGTTATATTTCCGCTTCAGATAATTCATGATGGCTTCGTCCATCTGATTGCCGGCCATGCGGAGCGACCGGGAATAGACGATGCCGGAGAGCGAAATGACGGCGATGTCGGTGGTGCCGCCGCCGATATCGACGACCATGTTGCCGCTGGGCTCGGTAATGGGCAGACCGGCGCCGATGGCCGCCACCATGGCCTGCTCCACGAGGAAGACTTCGCTGGCCTTGGCGCGATAAGCGGAGTCCTCGACGGCCCGCTTTTCCACCTGGGTGATCTCAGAAGGCACGCCGATGACGATGCGCGGGTGCACGAGCATCTTGCGGTTGTGAGCCTTCTGGATGAAGTAATTCAGCATCTTCTCGGTGACTTTGAAGTCGGCGATGACGCCGTCCTTCATCGGCTTGATGGCCACGATATTGCCGGGGGTTCGCCCGAGCATCTCCTTGGCCTCTTTGCCCACCGCTTCCACTTCGCCGGTGTTTTTGTTGATGGCTACGATCGACGGCTCGTTGACGACAATGCCTTTGTTGGCGGCGTAAACAAGCGTGTTGGCCGTTCCCAGATCAATGGCCAGATCGTTGGAAAAGACACTGAAGAGGGACCGCAGACTGTGCGATCGCGTAGTACGCGGCTGAAAACCCTTCGATGACATCGAGGGATTTACTTTTCCGAGTGGCTCGATTCAATTGTACGGCTTGCCCTTCCTTCCGGCACTTTCACAGAATGGAAAAATCGGTGCAATAGCACCTTTGTTCTCACCCCCTGCATGGCTGGGGTATCCTGTCAGGTTTTGACTCATCTCGAGGAGATCGTCGTCCCATGGCGCCAAAAACGCACCTGAACCTGATCGGAGGCCGCTGGGTTGCGGCCCGCACCGGCAAGACTTTCCTGAACATCAACCCTGCCCGCAGGGACGACATCGTCGGCGAATTCCAGGCCTCGGGCCCCGAGGACGTCGATGCGGCCGTGGCCGCCGCCGCCGAAGCTTTCAAGACCTGGCGGCTGACCCCGGCGCCGAAACGCGCCGAGATCCTGAACCGGGCCGGCGATCTGCTCGTTCAGCGCAAGGAGCAATACGCGCAGGACATGACGCGCGAGATGGGCAAGGTGCTGGCGGAGACTCGCGGCGACGTCCAGGAAGCCATCGATACGGCCTTCTATATGGCCGGCGAGGGGCGGCGTCTTTTCGGCGTGACGACTCCCTCGGAGCTGCGCAACAAGTTCGCCATGGCCGTCCGCATGCCGGTTGGCGTCTGCGGCATGATCGCGCCATGGAACTTCCCTATGGCCATCCCTTCATGGAAGCTGCTGCCCGCGCTGGTTTGCGGCAATACCTGCGTGATCAAGCCGGCGATGGACACGCCGCTGTCTACGCTGAACCTGGTGCAGACGCTGGTCGATGCTGGGCTGCCTCCGGGCGTGGTGAACTACGTCACCGGCTCCGGCTCGCAGGTGGGGACACGCCTGGTCGAGCATCCGCAGGTTGCAGCCATCTCATTTACCGGGTCGTCGGAAGTGGGCAGCATCGTCGGCCAGACGGCGGCGAAGCACTTCAAGGCCTGCTCGCTGGAGATGGGCGGCAAGAACGCGATGATCGTTCTTGAGGACGCGAATCTCGAACTCGCGCTGGACGGCGCGCTGTGGGGCGCCTTCGGCACAACCGGCCAGCGCTGCACGGCCACCAGCCGCATCATCGTACACCGGGCGATTGCCGAGGAGTTCATCGCGAAGCTGGTCGAGCGAGCCAGGGCGCTGAGAGTGGGCGATGGGCTGGACGAATCCGTCCAGGTGGGACCGCAGGTGAACCGCGCGCAGATCGAAACCTCGACCAGCTACTGCAAGATCGCGCAGGACGAGGGCGCGCAGCTTCGCTGCGGCGGCAAGGCTCTCACAGACGGTGCGTACGCCAACGGCACCTTCTTCGCGCCGACGATCTTTTCCGGCGTGAAGCCGACGATGCGCATCGCCCAGGAAGAGGTATTCGGTCCGGTGGTGAGCATCCTCGAATGCGCTGACTTCGACGAGGCCATTGCGATGTCGAATAACATCCCCTATGGTCTTTCGACCGCGATCTATACCCGCGACGTGAACCGCGCTTTCCGCGCCATGCGCGATCTGGAAGCCGGTATCACCTACGTCAACGCGCCGACGATCGGAGCGGAGGTGCATCTTCCGTTTGGCGGCGTGAAGCAGACCGGTAACGGTCATCGCGAGGGCGGCATCGGCGCCATCGATTTCTACACCACCTGGAAATCGGTGTACGTCGATTACTCCGACAAGCTGCAGCGGGCGCAGATTGATACGGGAGAATAAATTTTCGGCGGTTCGCGCATCCTCCCCACAGCGACCCGCCGATGTTTTAGGATGGCAGTGATTCGCTGTGAGCCGCATTCCACGCGGTTATTGGTTGGCGCTCATCCGCAATTGCGGAGATTCACGCGACACCGCAGGGAATCCGGCCTGGATGGATAACTCTTCGCTCGGAGCGAAGTCCAAAAAATTAGTCAGACGATGATTACTGTTACAGACCTGACCAAGCGCTACGCCCGAACCACCGCCGTTGACCACATCTCCTTCTCCGTAGACAAAGGCCAGATCGTAGGATTTCTGGGCCCTAACGGCGCCGGCAAAACCACCACCATGCGCATGCTCACGTGCTTCTTCCCGCCCAGCGCGGGAACAGCTACGGTCGCGGGCTACGACGTCTTCAACCAGCCGCTGGAAGTGCGGAGACACATCGGCTATCTGCCTGAAGCGCCGCCGCTCTATCTGGAGATGGAGACGGCGGAGTATCTGCGCTTCGTCGGCCGGCTCAAGGGGCTCTCCGGCGCGGAGCTGGAAAAGCGCGTCGCCTTTGTCTGCGAGCGCTGTTCCATTGCCGACGTGAAAAACAAGCTGATGGGCAAGCTCTCGAAGGGCTACCGCCAGCGCGTCGGCCTGGCCCAGGCGATCATCCACAATCCCGACGTGCTCATCCTCGACGAGCCCACCGCCGGCCTTGACCCCAAGCAGATCAACGAGACGCGCGATCTCATTAAATCGCTGGCCGGCGACCATACCATCCTGCTCAGCACGCACATCCTGCCGGAAGTGGAGCAGACCTGCGAGCAGGTGCTCATCATCAACAAGGGCAAGCTGGTCGCGACGGATTCGGTTCACAATCTGCAGGCGCGGGCGCGCGGCGCGGAGTCGATGCTGCTGGAAGTGGCGGCGCGCAGCGGCGATCTGGCTGTTGTGCGCGTGCAGGAGCGGCTGGCGGCGATTGCCGGCGTGAGCAACATCACCTGCAAGGGGCAGGACGAGCACGCCGCCGTCTTCGAAGTGGAAAGCAAGAAAGGGCAGCTGGTTCGCGGCGATCTGGCCCGGGCCGTGGTCGACGCCGGCTGGGACCTGAACGAGCTGCGCCCCGCCGCCATGAGCCTCGAGGAGATCTTTCTGCAGCTCACCGGCACCGAAGCCGCCGCTGCGCCCCCCGGCACCGACAATCCCCCGCCGCCCGAATCGCAGGCGGAGGCCGAAGGCAAAACGGCGTCCGCACCGGAGGCCCAGGCATGAGAAATCTCTGGATCATCTGCCGCCGCGAACTGTCGAGCTATTTTGCCTCGCCCATCGCCTGGCTGCTGCTCACCATGTACAGCATCATTTTCGGCTGGTTTTTCTGGAACTATCTCGGCGACTTCCTGATCCAGGGCATCGAGATGCAGATGGCCGGACAGATGCAGCCCATGAACATCAACGAGCAGATCATCCGGCCGCTGATGCTGAACACCAGCTTTCTTGCTCTGTTTTTCGTGCCGCTGATCACCATGCGCCTCTTCGCCGAAGAGAAGCGCAGCGGCACCATCGAGCTGCTGGCTACCTCGCCGGTGCGCGACATCGAGGTGATTCTGGGCAAATGGCTGGCGGCGACGATCCTGTATTGCTGGCTGCTGGTCTACGCGGGCATCAACTTCGCGTTTCTCTTCGCGTATGGTCATCCGGACTGGAAGCCTTTGCTGGTCGGCTACCTCGGACTGCTGCTGCAGGCGGCGGCGCTGCTGGCCCTCGGCACGTTTATCTCCACGCTGACCAAAAACCAGATCATCGCCGGAGCCACGACCTTCGGGGTCATCCTGCTCTTCTGGGTCTTCTCGTGGGTCAGCAGTTACGACTCCTCGTCCTGGGCCCAGGTACTCTCTTACCTGTCGGTGCCCGTGCACTTCGAATCCTTCGGCCGCGGCGTCCTCTCGTCGAAAGATGCTGTCTACTACGTCAGCTTCATCTTCCTGGGACTCTTCTTCACCGCGCGCTCGATGGAATCCCTTCGGTGGAGGTCGTAAGCAGGAATGGCCAGCCAGTGGTTGAAAGCCCGTCAGACCAAGTACGCCAGCTACGCGACGATCTACATCCTGATTGTGCTGGCCATCGTGGTCGTCGCCAACGTTCTCGCCAATCGCTACGAGAAGACCTACGACGCCACGGCCAACAAACGCTACAGCCTCTCCAATGAGACGAAGAAGATCGTCGATGAGCTGAAAGGCCCCGCCACGATCACCTACTTCAACCAGAGCGGGCGCTTCCAGGAAGGCAAGCCGCTGCTCGACGAGTACGCCGATCTGTCGTCGAAGATCCATGTCAATTATGTCGATCCCGACAAGGACCCCAACGCGGCCCGGGCGGCCGGCATCCGCAACCTGAACGCCGCGACGGTTGAGGTGAATGGCCACACCGAAATTGCCAACGACATGACCGAGGAAGGCATCACCGGCGCGCTCATCCGCGACATCAAGGGGAACACGCGCACCGTTTGCTTTGTGACGGGCAGCGGCGAACATCAGATTGACGACACCAGCCGCGACGGTCTTTCGCACCTGAAGGAGCTGCTCGGCCGCGACAGCTATCAGACCCAGTCCATCGATCTGGTCACCCAGGCGCAGGTGCCCGCGGACTGCACGGCCATCGTCATCGCCGGGCCCATCCACGACTACGAGCAGCCGGAAGTCTCGGCCATTCAGACCTACATTGACAACGGCGGGCGCGCCTTCTTTATGCTCGATCCTCCGCTGAAGATGGGGCCCTCGGCAATCGGCGACAACGACGCCCTGACTTCCCTGCTTGCCGGATGGGGCGTGACGATGGACAAGGATCTCGTCCTCGACCTGAACCCCATCGGGCAGATTGCGGGCCTCGGTCCGCAGGTGCCGCTGGTCACCAGCTACACGGCGCAGCCGATCGTGGCCGACCTGAAGGGCACCGCGACCGCCTTCCCGCTGTCGCGCTCCATCACCACGAGCAACACCAGCAAGGCGACCGTCGAGCCGCTCTTTTCGTCTTCGGGGAGCAGCCTCGCGACGACCGATCTCAGTAATCCGCGGGTAAATATCAAGGATCCCAGCAACAAGAAGGGGCCCCTGGTTCTGGCGGCGGCGGTTACGCTCACGGGCGGTAAGCCGAACCAGCAGGGACGCTTCGTGGCCATCGGCAGCTCCATCTGGGCCTCGAATCGCTTCATCGACTTCAACGGCAACGGCGATCTGGCCAGCAACGCCATCAACTGGCTCACCTCCGACGAGGATCTGATCTCCATCCGGCCGAAAGCGCCGGAGGATCGCCGCATCACTATGACTCAGGCCCAGCTGCGCACGGTGCGCATCGTGAGCCAGTTTGTCCTGCCGCTCATCGTGATTCTGGCGGGCATTCTGGTCTGGTGGAAACGACGCTAACTCCTCGGACCTAACCTGCCGGCTGGGCCGGCCTTTGAATTGCTGCTATGAAATT
>Ga0335073_10007967_pt1 | contig 14843 bp, 21 predicted proteins | sample Lox_Sample_22_FD_207093 | JGI IMG/M metagenome (GOLD analysis project Ga0335073, IMG submission 207093) | Soil microbial communities from Loxahatchee National Wildlife Refuge, Florida, United States - Lox_Sample_2.2 | ecosystem: Environmental > Terrestrial > Soil > Wetlands | place: USA... | reverse complement strand
GGTCCCGCGCCAGCGCCTTTGCTGCGGGCGGAACAATTTTACCGCTATCAAATCATGCTGCGGACGCGCGCGATGAGCAAATTAAGCCAGGCACTGGCGAAAATGATCGGGACACTCGCCTTGCCGGACGACGTGACGCTGGCGGTGGACATTGACCCGGTGGATTTGGGGTAACACTTAGAGATTGAATTCGGCATGGTTCTATCTTATTGTAAGGGCGTGAAAGTTACTGCCGCAAAACGAGAAAAGAACGAGGCCGAATTGCTGGATCACGCGACTGGCAATCTTTTGCGTGCCGTCAAACGGAAGATGCTCAAGAAGCAAGGCCGCGTGGATTACGGCAAGTTGCGCAAAGACGGTTACAGCGATCGGTTTCTCGCCAAACTCGAAGAGGCTTGAGCTTCTTCATTCGTTTTTTCTCAGGCGCATAAATTCCGACACCTTGATGTCCAGCAAGGGTGCGGCGCGCTTGGCAGCTTTCAAAGCATCCGAATAAGTCATTCCTCGCGTCAGTTCGCGCGCAATTTCACGCGTGCTCATACCTGCTGACTTAGCCAATTGGATAGCCGCCGCCAGGTCGGTGTAACGGAGAATCTCATCGCTCATTACGCTTCTCCACCAGTTTCCTCGGCTTGGCCTACATTGTAAGAATCTATCAACTCTTCCGCTTTCCCTGTGGCATAGTATTGGTCGCCTTCCTTGGCTAGGTAACCCATAACTACTGCACGAGCATATTGTGATGGTGCGGGAGTTTTTGCTTCTTTAGCGGCACGAAACGCTTCAGTAATATCTTTGTATCAATGATTTGGACAAGATTTGAGCTCATAGGAATTCACCTCTGGAAAATTTACTTGCCGATTTTCTTAATTCCTCTTTGCCACAAATCGAAATGATACAGCGCGACGACGACGAGGGAGTGGCCGATTTTTTCGTCGGCGACGAGCCTGGGAATTTCCGACACCGGCACCAGCTTTGTCACCAGGTCCTCAGCGTGATCCCAATCCACCGCGTGTTGCATCCGGCAGTTTTCAATCAATACCGTATAGGTAAGGTTGCTCAGGATGGCCGGATTGGACCAGATTTTGCCGAGCAGGCGCGCATTTTCGCCTGCATAGCCGGTTTCTTCACGCAGTTCGCGCACAGCGGTCATCACCGGGTCAGTTTCGCCCGGATCCATCATGCCGCCGGGAATCTCCAATTCGACCGTGTTCGAGCCATGCCGGAATTGTTCCACCATCACGAGCTTTTGGTCGGGCGTGACGGCGATGACGTTGACCCAATTGACGCTGTCGAGAACGAAAAAATCGTGTTCCTTGCCGGTGCGCGGCGAAAGGCTGACGTCGGAACGCAGTTTGAAGATGCGGTAATCGCCGATCGGTGTCGAACGGATTTTTTTCCAAGGCCTGATCATTTATGATTTATGATTTACGATTTATGATCGGCGTCAACACAAACCGCTTCTCACAGCGCGAATGACAATCGTAAATCATCAACCTTAAATCATAAATTTTTTGGCGCTGCCCAGCCTTGTTTCATCAAATTCAGCAAGTGCTTGAGTGCTGCCTCGTAACTACGGCCCTTTTGTTCGGCCAGCTGGCGGGCGCGCTTGTCCAATTGCGCAGCCATCTCGCCGGATTTTTCAATGGGGCAGCCGAGCGCGACCAGCATTTTGGCGAGTTCGGAAATTTCCATATTGTGCAGCCGCGCTTGTCAAAGCGCGGAACCGCCACCGCGCTCTTGCGAGGCGCAGCCACGGCGCAAAATAACCTCAAGGCGTGGCGTGGACGATTTTGATGCTGATGACGCCGATGCGTTTCTGCGGCTTGCTCTGTTCGCCGGAACCACCGGAGCCAACCGGCGTGCCGGCAATTTTCGCCAACACCTCGTCGCCTTTGATCAGCTTGCCGAACGCGGTATATTGGCGGTCGAGAAACGAGGCGTCGCCATCACAAATAAAAAACTGGCTGCCGGCGGAATCGGGGTTGGCGCTGCGCGCCATGGAAATGACGCCGCGCTGGTGCGAGCGGTCATTGAATTCGGCCTTGATCTGATAGCCCGGCCCGCCCGTGCCCCAATGGCTTTCCCGGGTGGCGTCCTTGGTCAGCGGGTCACCGCCTTGAATCATGAACCCCTTGATGATGCGGTGAAAACAGGTGCCGTCGTAAAACCCTTTTTGCGCGAGGGTCTTGAAATTTTCGACGGTCTTGGGCGCAACGTCGGCCCAAAATTCAATGACCATTTCGCCTTCGGTGGTGGTGATGTGGGCAAGTTCACTCATAAATAATCAGTTGATGATGTCATTCTTCGCGGGCAATTCCACCGACACGATGATTGCGGACTTGATGTAATCCAAGTTTGGGAAATCCTTTTTTAAATAGGCGTTGCCTTCCATCTGGATGCGACCCTGGTCCGGTCCGCCCCCTCCCGGAGGGCCATCACCGTATTCACCATTAATCTTATCCACCACGTCCATCCCCTGGACCACTTTGCCGAACGGCGCAAATCCCATGGCGTCGAGATTGACGTTGTTGCCAAAATTGATGAACAACTGCGTGGTGCGCGTGTTGGGGCCGGCGGTGGCAAAGGTGATGGTGCCGCGCGTGTTGCTGCCTTTGACGGGGTCATCGGGAATCACAGCCGCACGCCACTTCGCCGAGACGTTCGGGTCGCCGTGGATACCAAACTGGCACATAAAGCCAGGGACGACGCGGAAGAAGGAGACGTCCTTGAAGTAGCCCGAACGCACCAGGTTATAAAAGCGGTCCGCGCCGTTGGGCGCCAGCGAACGGGTGACTTCCACAATGAATTTCCCTTTGGTGGTGTCGAACTGCGCCTTGAACGTTTCGGGCGACTTCGCCGTAAGCCTGGCGGGATCGCCAAAACCCGGTGACGCAGATGCAGGTTGCTCCTTGCTCACCGCCGGCTTGGTGTCGTCGGCTCTGGCCGCGACCGTGGCGGCAAACAGGCCGAGCGCACAGAGTAAATTGATTATTTTCATGGGCGGAGAATTTTCCACGCGCGCGGCGAAAAGTCACGCCCGGAATTCACCCTATTTCATGGAACGGGTGATGAGGCTGCCACGGCTGCGCTTTCGCGAACGGACCAGCGCGGCGATTATCACGACAACCGCCACGGCCAGCAGCACCGCACCAACGGCCAACGCGCCGTTGCGGCTCAGCCCGGAATTCTCCCCGGCTGCGGCCGGGGCATTGGTCGGCGTTTCGGTCATCTTCGGCGCCGGCGCGTTCGTTGGACTTGCGTTTGTTGGCGTTGACAGCGATTCGGCGGGGGGCGGATTCGATTCCACCCTGACTGGCGGCGAATTGGACGGCACCGGCGTGGCCGGAACGACGGGGAGCAGATGGGTGACGACATTGGTGCCCACAATTACCAGCGGCGGTGCCGTGATGACCGGCGCGGGCGGCGGCGGTGGCGGCGGCGGATTGGTTTTAGCCGGTGCGACGGGTTGGGGTGGCTGGGGCAAAGGAGGAAAGTCGGGGAAATTCACTCCGACCGCCGAGGAATTCACGGTATAACCGATATATTGACCGAACTGCACCCGCAGGACCACGATAAGTGTCTGGTCTGCCTTCTTCAACGCACCCTCATTTTGTTTGAAAACGGCATTGATTGCGTTGTCGTACGGCGTTCCCACGATTGCTCCATTGCCGTCGCAGAAAATCAGGACGGTCAGCCGTTCCGAGTTTTGCGCGAGATCATTGACCTCCGGCATGAGCGCGTCAAAGCGTGTGTCCTTCGAGTAGTGCTGAAGTTTGACAAAGTTGGTGATGTTGGACGCAATCATCGCCGCGTTTTGCGGCACCCAGCTTTGCAAGGGATAATCCCCCGCGCGCAACTTGCGATCGAACGCCCACACGCCGATCGTGTCGCCCGATTGCAACTGCCCGTTCATCATGGCAAAGAACAGACGTTCCACCGCGTATTGCGTCGCCGGCACTCGCGCTTTCATCGCCGCCGACGTGTCGAAGACCAGCAGAAAACGGCTGTCCACGTTGCCGGCCACCGGTTGCGCCTGTACGGCTGTCGTCAGGAAAAGCCCGGCGCACAACCAATGGGCCATTCGCTGGCGCCAGGCAAATCCGTCTGAAGGTATTGGACTGTTCATTGGCCTCTATCGTTTTCGCGGGCGGCTGAAACGATTTCGTTCCATCCGGTTGTGACTTCGCAATTCGTCCCGCAACTCCGTCAGCGCACTCTCAATCATGCGAATAAAGCTTGCACAACTCGCCGTCATGCCGCCCATGCCCGCGACCGTGTCGCGTTCGGCCCGGTCGTCCGTCACCGCGAGCACATCGCCGTAAGCCTGAAACCGGTGCGCCGCGCGTTCGATCATTTGATCGGCGGTCTGCCCGGCGCGCGAAAATAAAATCTCCACCGGCGCGACGGATTCATCTGCCGGAACGTCCGGACGCGCGCCCGCACCGTCAAAAAAGACCGTCACGGATTCACCGGTCGCATCCTGATAACGCGTCAGGACATGGATCAATTCGTCCCGCGCCCGCGCCGAATGCCGGGGTTGGCCCGGAGCCAATTCCGGCCAGTTATGCAACAGGCTGTAGCCATCCACCAAGATGCGCGCCAACGCCATGCCACAAAGGTAAAGTTCAAGGTTCAAAGTTCAAGGTTCAAAGTTCAGAATCGTGGTTTACTTGACTTTGAACTTTGAACCTTCAACTTTGAACAAGCATGTCTGCCGCCAAATCCATTTTCCAGGCTTCGAATTGCCGCATCGCCGTTATCGCGCTGATCATCCTCGCCCTCGACCAGTTCGCCAAATGGCTGGTGTTGCGGACCTTGCCGCCTTACCACGAAAAAGTCATCATTGACGGCTTTTTCAAATTCGTTCATTGGGGCAACACCGGCGCGGCCTGGAGCCTTTTTCGCGGCAACAATAACACGCTCGCCCTGGTGGCGTTGCTGGCGATGGTAGCGCTCTTTCTGACGCGGCATCATTTCAGTTCGGAGACGTTGCCCGGTCAGATTGCGTTCGGGCTGATTTTTGGCGGCATTGCTGGCAACCTCACCGACCGCCTGCTGCCGGGGCGCCATGAGGTCATTGATTTCATCTATTTTTACGTGCAACAGCGTGGCGGTGACGAAATCGGTTTTCCCGCGTTCAACGTCGCCGATTCCGCGATTTGCACCGGCGTGGCGCTGATTTTTCTCATCACCTGGCGAAACGAGCGCGCGCCCAAGCCCGCGATGGGTGACAAGTGACGAGTGACGTTGAAAATTTTTCGTTGCCGCGCGCTGGTCGTTTCCCGTCACACGCCACGCGTCTCCGGTCATGTTAAAATGCGCACGGAAAGTTTCATGGTAGAGAGATCGCTTCCGGCCGAGCGGCTGGACGCCTTTTTGCGCCGGAAATTCCCCGCCGTATCGCGGGTCGCGTTCAAACGGTTGATTGAAACGGGCCACGTGCGCCTCAACGGCCAGCCCGTCAAGCCCACGCATGCTCCCCGCGCCGGTGAAGCAATCGAAATTCGCTGGCCGGACCCCCGACCCGCCCGCGCGCTGCCGGAGGCAATGCCGCTCGACATCCTTTTCGAGGACCGGTCACTCCTGGTGCTGAACAAGCCGGCCGGTCTGGTGGTGCATCCCGCCGCCGGGCATGAGGAACACACGCTCGTCAATGCGTTATTGCATCATTGCAGCGGCAAACTCAGCGGCATCGGCGGCGTGGCGCGCCCGGGCATCGTCCACCGGCTCGACAAGGAAACCAGCGGCTGCCTGGTCATCGCCAAAGATGACGAAACGCATACGGCGTTGTCCGCACAATTTGCCGGGCGGAAGGTCAAAAAATTTTACGAGGCCATCCTGTGTGGCGAATTGACGCGTGATTCGGGTGAAATCCGCGCGGCCATCGCGCGGCACCCCTCGCACCGCAAACGCATGGCCGTGCGCGACGACGATTCCGGCCGCGCGGCGCACACCGCCTGGCGCGTGCTGGAACGATTGAATTCGGCCACGTTGGTGGAGGCGCAGTTGCACACGGGCCGCACACACCAAATCCGCGTCCATTTCCAATTCCTCGGCCATCCGCTCGCAGGCGACGAAACTTACGGTGCGAGGCAAAACAAGAGGCTCGCCGAACTCACCGGCTACCGGGCGCCGAGGGTGATGTTGCACGCCCGCGAGCTTTCCTTTGTTCACCCGCGGACGAAAGAATGGCTGGGTTTTGAAGCCCCGCGGCCGGCTGATTTTCGCGGGGCGCTGCAATTACTGCAGGTTTGAAGCCGCGGTCTTCGCAAAATTTGTTCGCCTGCAACGATGAATTCCCGCATTATCGGGGTGATGAAATCCATGACGGGCTACGGTCGCGGTGGATGCGCCCAAAACGGCTTCAAAATCACCGTCGAATTGAGCGCGGTGAACCGCCGGCAATCCGAAATTTCTCTGAACCTGCCGCGGGAACTGGAGATGCTGGAAGCGCCCATGCGCGACGTCATCAACGCCAAAATCGCACGCGGCCGCGTCATGGCGCGCGTGTCGGTCCACGCGGGCGGAGACAAACTGTCCGCGCGGATGCACATCAACCTTCCGCTGGCCCGGGCGTACACGACGGAACTCAACCGTCTCGCCCGGCAACTCAAGCTGGCCGGCCAGGTGACGCTGGACCAATTGATTCGCGCGCCGGGCGTCCTGCAAACGGATGAGGAGCTGGTGGAGGCCGAGAAGATCTGGCCGGTCCTGGAGAAGGCGTTGAAGCCGGCGCTGGCCGCGCTGGTGCAAATGCGCGAACGCGAAGGCGAGCATCTCACCCAGGATCTGGCCGCGCGCATCGCCATCATGCGAAAGGCGGTCGAAAAAATTCAAAAGCAGGCGCCGCGGACGGTGGAAAATTACCGCCAACAACTGGTCGAACGAATCAAAAGCGCCGGCCTGGAGTCGCCCGCGCCGGACGACGAGCGGTTGTTGAAGGAAATTGTCCTGTTCGCCGACCGCTCGGATATTTCGGAGGAATTGACGCGGTTGCAAAGTCATTTCCAGCAGTTTGAGGATTGCCGGAAATCAAAAGAGCCGGTTGGACGCACCCTGGATTTCCTCGCGCAGGAAATGAACCGCGAAGTCAACACCATCGGTTCGAAAGCCAATGACGCGGCCATCTCCCGCGAAGTGGTCACGCTGAAGGCGGAGTTGGAAAAATTCCGGGAACAAGCTCAGAACGTGGAGTGAAAACCAGAGGTCAGAAGGCGGAAGTCAGAAGGCGGAAATCGGAAGCCAGACCACCGACATCTGATCCCCGACCTCTGCTCATTCTGATTTCCGCTCCTTCGGGCGGTGGCAAGACGACCTTAAGCCAGCAACTGCTCGCGGCGCGGCCGGGCATGACCCGGGCGATTACCTGCACCACCCGCTCCCCGCGTCCCGGAGAAAAGGGCGGCGTGGATTACCATTTTTTGGGGCCTCCGGAATTTCAGAAACATGTCCAGGCAGGAGATTTCATCGAGCACGCAACCGTGTTTGGCCGGAGTTACGGCACGTTGCGTTCCGAACTGCTTGAACCATTGCGGGCGGGCCGGGACGTCTTGCTGAACGTGGACGTGCAGGGCGCGGCGACGATTCGCCGACGCGCGCAGGCCGAGCCGGAATTGAAACGCGCGCTGGTGACGGTGTTTCTGACACCTCCCTCCGTCGCCACGCTGGCGGAACGCTTGAACAAACGCAACACCGACGCGCCGGAGGAAATTCAAAAACGTTTGGACTTCGCACGGCAGGAGATCGCCAAATGGAGGCATTTCGATTACCTTCTGATCAGTTCGACCATACCCGAGGACCTGCGGCGGATGCTGGCCATTGTCGAGGCGGAAAAACTGCGCGTGGGGCGCGCCGCGGCGCCGGAGTTTTAAGAATGGCGGTTTACGGTTGCGGATGGCGGGTTTAGATTCAGATCGGACGCATGAGTGCTACGCGAAACATCATTCTGGGCGTGACCGGCTCGATTGCCGCGCACAAGGCCGTGGACCTGGCAAGCCTGTTGACCAAACAGAAATGCCAGGTGCACGTGGTAATGACGGCGGACGCGCAGCGCTTCATCACGCCGCTGCCCTTCAAGGTGCTGACACGCCTGCCGGTCGTGACGGATCTGTACGACGAGGAGGAAGGCTGGCAGCCCACGCATATCCGGCTGGCGGACGAGGCGGACCTGTTGATGATCGCGCCGGCGACGGCCAACGTCATGGCCAGGCTGGCGCATGGACTGGCGGACGACGCGTTGACCTGCATTGCCCTGGCCTTGAATCCGAAGGCGAAGATTTTAGTTGCCCCGGCGATGAATGGAAAAATGTGGCTGCATCCGGCCACGCAAAAAAATGCCGCCACCCTCAAGGCCCGCGGCGTGGAATTCATCGGGCCCGATGAGGGGATGCTCTCCTGCGGTTATGAGGGGATCGGCCGCTTGTGGCGGGTGGAAGCCATTGCCGGCCGCGTCGTCGAATTGTTGCGCTGAATTTTCCGCTCCCAACCATTTTATGAAACCGAGCCATGAGCAATGGCTGAAGCGGTCGCTTGCGCTGATGGAAATACCCGCGCCGGACCCGCCGCGTTTGTTGCGCCGCATTGCCATCATGGAACGGGACATCCTGCTGCCGCTGAAGGCATTCGTCATCGGGATGATTCTTTATTCCTTTGTTTCGACGCCCTGGTTCGGTCTGGCATCGAGCATGTTGGACATCACCGTGGAAACGATTCAATACCTCTTCTGGTTTTATGTGCTGGCCAGCGTGGCCTTCGCGATGTTGATGTTAAACCCGGGGCGGTTGCCGCTGGCGATCGTGCAATGGACGGTGGTCACCAGCAGCCTGGTGGATGGGGTCTTCCTGGCGGGCATGGCGCTGTTGACCGGCGGCCTGGACAGCATTTTATTCTGGCTGTTTGTGGGATTGATTGTGCGCAATGCCGTGAGTGTGCCGCCTGGTTTTTCACAACTCACTTTAAACTTTGCCATCAGCCTCTGTTACATCCTGGTGGGCGTGCTGGACGTTTCCGTCATCCGGAATCTGGACGCGGCCACCCTGCGGGCGCTCAATTTGACGCCGCACGAAGTTTTAGGACAGCCGTTTGTGCTGCGACTGGTGGTTCTGTGGCTGACGGCGATTTGCTGTTACGGCGCGCAGGTGTTGCTCGAACGACAACGGCTCGCAACCGAGGAAGCCGAGGAATTTGCCGCGCGTGAAGGACAGTTGCATTCGGCGGGCCGGCTGGCCGCTGAATTCGCCCACCAAATCAAAAATCCTCTTGCCATCATCAACAACGCGGCATTTTCAATCCAGCGCGCCCTGCGCGAGGGTCGAACCGAGGCGTCGCAACAGATCGAAATCATCCAGGAAGAGGTTTCGCGCGCCGACCGGATCGTCACCCAAATCATGGGTTACGCGCAATTGACCGAAGGCCGGGTGGAGAAACTGGACGTGCTGGAAGAACTCGAACGCGCCAGCACGCAGGTTTTTCCTCCCGCCGTACCGACGGGCGTGCACGTTCACCGTGAATTCGACCGTAGTTTTCCTTCTTTATTGATGCAGCGCCGGCATTTGGCCGAAATCCTGGTAAATCTGCTGACCAACGCGCGCGAGGCCGCCGGTAAAGACGGCAATATTTACATTACGGCCGGCCACCGTCGCGATCATGCGGTGGAAATTTCGGTGCGGGACGATGGCCCGGGCATTCCCCCTGACAAGATCGGGCGCATTTTTGAAGCCTATTACACCACCAAGGAACACGGCACCGGCCTTGGACTGGCCATCGTCAAGCATAACGTGGAACTTTACGGCGGTACCGTGCGAGTTGAATCCGGGCTTGGAAAGGGGGCGGCTTTCACTTTAGTCTTTCCGGCAAAGACACTGATGCAACTCAAGAGATGAGCGCTGCCCTGCCACCCGTCCTCGTCGTGGACGACGAAAAAAACATGCGCCGGTCGCTGCAAACGGTGCTGGGGGATGAGGGCTATATCGCCCGCGCGGTGGAATCCGCCGAGGCCGGGCTGGAATGCCTCGGACGCGAGGAATTTTTCATGGTCATCACTGACGCGCGCCTCGGGGGCATGAGCGGTTACGAGTTTCTGGCCAAAATCCGCCAGCAATGGCCTGAACTGCCGGTGCTCATGCTCACCGCCTACGCGACGCCCAAGCTCGCCGTCGAAGCCATCAAGGCCGGTGCAATTGATTATCTCGCCAAACCGTTTGCGCCGGAGGAATTGCTCCACGCCGTTTCGCGTTGCGCCGAACGCCGTCAGCTCCTCCGGGAAAACGCCGCGTTGCGCCTCCGCACCGGCGAAATTTTCAGCCTCGACCAGATCGTCGGCGAATCGCCGAAAATGCGCGAGCTGCGGAAATTGATTCAAACCGTCGCCCCCACCGACACGCGGGTGCTGATTCTGGGTGAAAGCGGCACCGGCAAGGAACTGGTCGCGGGCGCCCTGCACGGCCTGAGCCTCCGGCGGGAGGCGAATTACATCCGCATCAACTGCGCCGCCATTCCGGAAACGCTCCTGGAGAGTGAATTGTTCGGCCACGAAAAAGGCGCGTTCACCGGCGCGTTGAGGCAAAAACCCGGCCGGGTGGAAGAAGCGGATGGCGGCACCATTTTCCTCGACGAAATCGCGGACATGAGCAAACCGCTTCAGGCCAAGCTGCTCCGGTTCCTGGAGGATGGCACCTTCGTGCGCGTCGGCGGCACGCAGGAATTGCGCGTCAACGTGCGTTTGATTGCCGCGACCAACCGTGATATTGCCCAGGCCATCGCCGCGGAACAATTCCGCGAGGATTTGTTTCACCGGCTGAATGTTGTCCAGTTCCGCCTGCCGCCGCTGCGGGAGCGCGGCGGGGATATTTTACTGCTGGCGGAACATTTTTTGAAAATGTTCCGCGTGGCGATGAACCGGAACATACACGATATTTCCGCTCCCGCGCGGCAAAAATTGCTTTCCCATCATTGGCCCGGCAATGTGCGTGAGTTGCGCAACGTGATCGAGCGGGCGCTGATTCTGGAAACGGCCAACGAAATCCGGCCGTCCAGCCTGCCGGATTTTCAAGTTGAAACGCGCCTGCCGAAAGCCCCCGCGATGCATCCGGTACCCGGCGAATCACTGGACGACGCCCTGGCGCGCATTGAGGGAGAGCTGATTGCCGGCGCTTTGGAGCAGAGCGGTTTTAACCTGACACGCGCCGCGGAGCAGCTTAAACTGACCCGTCATTCGCTTCGTTACCGGATGCAACGATTGAACCTGAACCCCGGCGACGGCATGGCCAATGAGTCGCCCGGCGCCAGTGAACCGAAGGGTTTGGGAACCTGATGGACAACGCGATGGACGAAATGATATCAGCCTGGGTTGGAGTTGCCGTCGTCATGGGAGCGGCCGTTTTGGTGACGCTGGCGGCCATGGCGTGGATCCTGTTCTTCCGTAAAAACGCGCGTCACCGGCGCAAACGCCGGCGACAGCACAGCGATCAAGCCCCATTGAATCCCACGCTGGCGCAAATCGGCGGTCTCCCGCCGGTGCGACAGAACCGGAAACTTGCCGGGCGGCCGACGCCCACGCCAACGTTAATCTCCCGATCGTGACGCACAGCCATGTGATCACCCGCAAAAGCGCCTCCAATCTTGCGCTCGCCTTTCTGCTGCTGCCGCGTGCCAAACGCGATGCCATGTCCGTTCTCTACGCCTTCTGCCGCGAAGTGGATGACGTCACGGATAACGAATCCGCGCCGGTTGAGAAACGCCGTGAACAACTGGCGGCCTGGCGCGCCGACGTTCGCCGCGCCTGCGCCGGGGAGACCCCGCAATTCACCGTCAATCGCGAACTCCAACCGGTGATCCGTGAATACCGCCTCCTCTTCCCGCTGTTCGATGAACTGCTCAGGGGTTGTGAGATGGATTTTGACATCAAGCGTTATGAGAATTTCGCGCAGCTTGAAATTTACTGCTATCGCGTCGCTTCGGTGGTCGGCCTTTTGAGCATAGAAATTTTTGGCTGCCGGAATCCCGCCTGCCGCGATTATGCCGTTTACCTGGGCAAGGCGCTCCAACTGACCAATATTTTGCGCGACGTAAAAACCGATGCCAGCCGGGGCAGGATTTATATGCCTCTGGACGAATTGAAGAAATTCGGCGTCACGCCCGACGAAATCTTGCGGCACGAATACTCCGAGCGGTTTGCCCGCCTGGCCGCGGGCGTCGCCGGGCGCGCGAAGAGCTTTTACCGCCAGGCGCGGCAGTCCCTGCCCGCCGAAGACCGTCACGCGATGGTCGCCGCCGAATTAATGGGCGCGGTCTATTGGCGGCTGTTGCAAAAATTGGAACAACAGCGATTCAACGTCTTCGGTCCGGAAGCCGTCCGTCTGAACAAGATGCAGAAAATCACGCTGGTTCTCCGGGCCTGGTTGCGTCTTACCTTCGGCGCGGCCACCCCCAACTACGGAATTCCGTAGAAAATGTTGCGCCAATCCCCGTGCCATGCCGCCGGTTTCTTCTATCCCGAACTCCGAACTCCGGACTCCGAACCCCAGTCGGCGCCTCATCGTCAACGCCGACGATTTCGGCCGTTCGCACTCCATTAATGAAGCCGTCATCCGCGCGCATCGCGAAGGCATCCTGACCGCCGCCAGTTTAATGGTAAACGAAACCGGCTGCGCTGAAGCCGTCGCCCGGGCGCGGGAGAACCCAAGGCTGGGCGTTGGGTTGCACCTGACGTTGCTTTGCGGCAAATCCGCCCTGGCGCCGGAAAAAATTCCCGGCCTCGTCAACGCGCGTGGCGAGTTCAGCAACGGACCGGTCACCGCCGGTTGTCGTTATTTCTTTCGACGCAGTTTGCGTGAACAGCTTCGTTTGGAAATTCACGCGCAATTCCAAAAGTTCCGCGCCACCGGCCTGCCCCTCGATCATGTCAACGGCCACCTGCACCTGCACCTGCACCCGGTCATTTTCGACATTTTGATGCGGGACGCCGCAACGCTGGGCGTCCGGCATTTACGGCTCACTCGTGATTGCTTTTCGCGCAGCCGGCGGATGACGCGCGGGCATTGGTTTTATCGCCTGTCGCACGCGGCGATCTATGAATGGCTTTCCCGCCGGGCGCGCGGGCCGTTGCAAAAACGCAACATCCGCCACGCGCAAATCACCTTTGGCTTGTTGCAAAACGGGCACGTGGACGAGAAATACCTTTTGCCACTGCTGCCGGAACTCCCGCCGGGCGATTCGGAGCTTTACTCGCATCCGTCGCTCGACGAATTTAAACACGAGTTCGATGCCCTTGTCAGCCCGCGCGTGAAGGAGCGGATTGGGGTACTGGGCATCGAGCTGATTCGGTATCAAGATTTGTAGCGGCGCTCTATGAACGCCGTCTAAGGGATGCGACGGTCATAGACCGCCGCTACAATTTATGCTGAAATTGCTTTTAATTTTGCTGGTCGGCCTCACCTTTGAATCCACCGGGGTCGTGCTGTTGAAAAAAGGCATGATGCACATCGCCGACATGAATGGCCTCACGGTCGCTGAAATCCTTCGCATCTGCAAAGCCAGCGTGACCAACCCGCAGATCCTGCTCGGCGTTTTTTTTGAAGCGCTGTTTTTCCTCTGCCTGCTTTTTCTGATGTCGAAGAGTGACATCAGTTTCCTCTGGCCGCTGACGGGTTTGAGCTTTGTGTTCGCCACCTTTGCCGCCATCTGGTTTCTGGAGGAGCGCGTCTCGGTGGTGCGCTGGATCGGGGTGATCCTCATTGTTATCGGCGCCGCGTTTATCAGTTACAGCCAGCAGGCGAAGGAGAAATTGCCGCCACCGAGCGCGAATTCAACGCAGAAATAATCTCGCGCAGAAGCGTCAGGACGCGAAGGGTCAAATGCTTGGCGGGCATTGCGTCTTTGCGTGAGGTCAAATGACTTTGGCCAGAACTTCTGCCAGTCGCCCGGCGGCAAACTTGGTGTTCTTCTGCAACTGCATTAGTTCGCCGATTTTCCCCGGCGACTTGGCGATGGCCAGAAATAATTTCCCATAGTCCAGATTTTTGTCCGGCTTGGCGAGCGCATTGAAATCCAGCGGCAAATCTTCGTTCGCCGTGTCGGAAATCACACGAACGGTGACGCAAGGAATCCCGCGCTCACGACAAACCGCGTGAAGAGTTGCCGATTCCATCTCCACCGCGTCCGCGCCGGTTTCGTCGCGCAGTTTTTTCTTTTCGGCAATCGTGGTGGCGATGCGGTTGGCGCAGAAAAACTTTGCCGGTGTGGCGCCGGCGGCAGCCAGGCTGTCTCGGAGGGACGAGCTCTGCGAGTCCCTGATTTTGGCATCAGACGGGGACTTGGGTAACTCGTGCCTCCGATCCGGCAGTTCAAAAATCACGTCGCCAAGTTTCAAATCCGGATTCAATCCGCCGGCAAAGCCGCAGGTGAGCACCAAACCCGGTGCGGCGAGGGCGCTCGCGAGCCGGCCTTGGTCAGGCGAATCATCTCCCGAATGGCTCGCGGGGACGCTCGCCCCACCGGTCAGGAATTCGTGCACGGATTTCTTGGCATTCTCGCGGCCGATGCCGGTGAGGAGAATGGAAATGCCGGATTTGCCCGCTGCGATTTTCCGGAACGGCGCGGCTTCTTCCTTCAGCGCAAAGCAAATGAGTGTGGACATTTCTCTGACGCGCCCAGTCTGGCAGATGATGGCGCGCGCCACAATGCTCCGGGAAAGCCGGGGCGAACTTTAATTGGACCTCGGGGGGGTGAAAATTCGTGCCGCACCTGGCGGTGTGTATTGCAAAACGGCTTGCCAACATATACGATGGAGAATAATGAGAAAAATGTCGGTAAGAATGAATTTCACGTTGTGAAAGTCAAATGAT
>Ga0335073_10007966_pt1 | contig 14846 bp, 12 predicted proteins | sample Lox_Sample_22_FD_207093 | JGI IMG/M metagenome (GOLD analysis project Ga0335073, IMG submission 207093) | Soil microbial communities from Loxahatchee National Wildlife Refuge, Florida, United States - Lox_Sample_2.2 | ecosystem: Environmental > Terrestrial > Soil > Wetlands | place: USA... | reverse complement strand
TACCGAGGTGGCCCAGAACTGTGCTCCCGCTTTGAACGAAAGCCTGGGCGTGCTCTATATCGGCGTCAGCAATACTTCGGCAGGATATCTGCTGGCGCTGAACAGCAGCACGCTGCAGCCGATTGCGAAAATCCGTTTGCTCGACCCGAAGACCGGGCTGGCCGCGACCATTTCGGATGACGGGACAGCGTCGCCGGCCGTGGGACCGGACGGAGATGTGTACTACGGCGTGCTGGAGAACCCGCTGGGAACCAACAATGAGCGCGGATGGTTGCTGCATTTCGACGGCCTGCTCACGAAATCGAAAACACCCGCGGCCTTCGGCTGGGACGATACGCCCTCCCTGGTGCCAAGCTTCATGGCGCCTTCTTATACCGGCTCGTCTCCCTACCTGCTGATGACCAAGTACAACAACTACGCCGATACCGGCGGAAACGGTCAGAATCGAATTGCCGTGCTCGACCCAGACTCCACAGAGACCGATGCGGTGAGCGGGGCCACGGTCATGAAGGAAGTCCAAAGCATCCTGGGTACGACGCCGGACGGCGATCTTCCCGGCGTCAAGGAGTGGTGCATCAACGCGGCGGCTGTCGATCCTGCCACTGATTCCGTGCTGGCGGGAAGTGAGGATGGCAAGTTGTATCGTTGGGACTTGCGGACGAATTCGTTTTCGCAAGTGGTGGTGCTCACGCCTGGATTGGGAGAGGCGTACACGCCAACGCTGATCGGCCCGGACGGGACTGTTTACGCCATCAACAACGCCACCCTGTTTGCCGTCGGCCAGTAGGCGGCTATAGTGGGACGTGATCATTCGCAAGGACGACCACGGTCCATTCGACATCATCGGCGACGTTTACGGCTGCCTGGACGAGTTGCTGGAATTGGAAGGCCGGCTTCAGCCAGCGTAGGCGTTGACTCTCTCCTTTGACGTCCGCCAAACCCCTGCCAGGACCGGCGAATCCGATTTGACTTCGGACCCGCATTTCCATAACATTCTCTTACCAGTATGAAACCAGCCACCAAAGCTCTACCGCTACTTGGCCTGGCGTGTCTCGCGATGCTGTTTGGTTCCGACACCTACCAGAAGCCGCCGAAAGTCATCCTCGACCTGCTGAATTCGCCGGGTGCACCGGCGCTAGCCCTGAGCCCTACGCGCGATTTCGCGCTGCAGGCTCGTCCGGTCCGATATCCTCCCATCGCTGAATTGGCGCAGCCCATGCTTCGAATGGCCGGCATGCGCATCAATCCCAAAACCAACGGATTGCATAACGTCACCTTCAACAGCACACTGACGCTGCGCAAACTGCCGGAGGGCACCGAGATCAAGGTTGCGTTGCCGCCGAATCCGAAGCTCAGTCCGGGTCGCTGGAGTCCGGACGGCAAACATTTCTCGTTCACCAACACCACGGCGAACGCGATTGAACTGTGGGTCGGCGACACCACCGGAGCCACCCACAAGATCGCCAACCTGCGCCTCAATGAAGTGATGGGCGGCGCCGGCGGCGGGGCTCCGGGACGCGGCGGGGCCGGTGCTACCGGCGGGCCGGTACAGTGGCTCTCCGATAACCGTTCGTTGCTCGTCTTTACGGTCAGCGCCACCCGCGGACCGGCGCCGCCGGATGAACTGGTGCCGGAAGGCCCGCACATTCAGGAAAGCCTGGGCGGCGGCAAGGGCGTCGTAACCCACGAGGACATGCTGACGAATCCGCATGACGAGAAGGTTTGGGAATACTACGCTACGGCGCAACTGGCCATCGTCGATACGGTAACCGGAAAATCGACCAACATCGGCACGCCGGCGATCTATGAATCGGCGCGGCCCTCGCCGGATGGCAAGTACATCATCGTGACGGCGATTCACCATCCGTTCTCGTACCTGTATCAGGCGCGGCAATTCCCCAAGGAAGTCGACGTCTGGGATCGTACCGGCGCCAAAGTGCACCACATCGCCAGCATCCCGATGGCTACGGGCGGCCGGGGCGGCGGCGGACCGGATCCGACCGACGACCCGGCGGCGCAGGCCGCGGCGGAAGCAGCCATTCCGCGGGGTACTCAAAACCTGGAATGGCGGTTCAACGAACCGGCGACGCTGATGTGGCAGGAACCGCTGGGTCCCCCGCCGGCCCGCACGAACGCCACCGCCAATAATGGCGATGCAGCCTCCGGCAACGGTCGGGGCCGTGGCGGACGCGGGCGTGGCGGCGCGGCCCGGCCCGCACACCTGCTGGCGTTGAAAGCGCCATTCAACGGGACACCGGCCGAAGTCTTCAAATCCGAAACCGGCCTCAACGGCCTCTCCTGGTTCGAAAACGGCCACTGGGTGTTGACGGATGCCGGCGGCGGCGGGTTTGGCCGCGGCGGCGGGGGCGGCGGACGCGGCGGCAATCGTACGCCGACGCAGGCGAAGCTCTTCGATCTCGACAAGCCCGGCGATCCCGGCAAGGTGCTGTGGACGCGTAATCCCGCGGAGCGCTACTCCGACGTCGGCCGCCCCATGGAAAAGCCGATGCCCGGCGGTATGCGAGCCATCATCCTGGATGGCGACAACATCTTCATGCAGAGCAATGGTCCGTCGCCAACCGGCGATCATCCGTTCCTCAACCGCTATAACCTCACGACCGGGCAGACCGAGCAGATATTCAAGTCCGACGACATGCACAACGAAACCGTGGATGCGCTCATGGACGCTCACGGAACCAAGCTGCTGACGCGCCGCGAAAGCCCAACCGAGCCGCCGAATTACTATCTGCGATCCGGCGCTACGCTGACGGCGGTGACGCACGAGCCCGATCCGCAGCCCATCATGCGCCAGGTGAAAAAGATGCGCGTGGACTACAAACGGTCCGACGGTGTCGCACTCAACATGACGCTCTACCTGCCGCCCGACTATAAAGAAGGCACCCGCCTTCCGGCGGTGCTCTGGGCTTATCCGCGCGAGGTGGAGGACGCCGATTCGCTGGCGACCGTCACCGGGTCGACCCAAACCTTCACCACGGTCGGCGGATACTCGGAGATCTTCTTCGCCTTGGATGGATACGCGGTAATGGATAACGCCGCCTTCCCCGTGATCGGCGAGCCGCGAACGGTGAACGATCATTTTGTGGAAGAGATCACCAAGGACGCGGAAGCCGCCATCAAGAAGTGCGATGAGATGGGAGTCATCGATCCGAACCGCGTCGGAGTGGGCGGCCACAGCTACGGCGCGTTCATGACCGACAACCTGCTGGCGCACACCACGCTGTTCAAGGCGGGAATCGCCGAGAGCGGCGCACCCAATCGGACGCTCACTCCGTTCGGATTCCAGAACGAGCGCCGCACCATTTGGGAAGCGCGCGACACCTACCTGGCGATGTCGCCGTTCATGTTCGCCGACAAGGTGAAGACGCCTCTGCTGCTGATCCACGGCGAAGCGGACGACAACGACGGCACGTTCCCGATTCAATCCGAGCGGTTCTACGAAGCCGTCCGCGGCAACGGCGGGACGGTGCGGCTGGTATTCCTGCCGTATGAAGCGCACGGCTACCGTGCCCGCGAGACCATAGAGCACGTCAACTGGGAAAAGTTGACCTGGTTCGACAAGTACGTGAAGAACTGGAAACCGTCGACCGCGACGCCCACCAGCACCGAAGGGAATCACGGCCGGTAGTCATTCGTGTGTTAACTGCGACCGCTTTCTTACAGTGGCGGTTCCGATTTCGACCGTGAGCCGCGATCGTAAGGGAGCGGTCGGTTTTGCAATGAACCTCAATATGCGAACGAACATCTTGTTCACCTCAGCCGCGCTGCTCAGCGCGGCTTTTCTTTTGCCCGCGCAACGCGGCGGTCCCGGACGCGGCCAGCCGCAGCAACCCCAGGAGAAGATACTCATCAAGGCCGGCCGACTGGTGGATGTTCGTGCCGGCAAGGTCCTGACCAACCAGATGATCCTGGTGGAAGGCGACCGCATTTCGCAAGTCGGGCCTAATGTTACGGCGCCAGCCGACGCCAGGATCATCGATTTGTCGAACGCCACGGTGCTTCCCGGATTGATCGATAATCACACTCACGTGCTGCTCCAGGCGCATCCTACGCCGACAGATTACGACGAGCAGCTCATCAAGGAATCCATACCCTATCGGGCCATCCGCGCGACCGTTTCGGCGCGGATCGCGCTGGAGAACGGATTCACCGCCATCCGCGATCTGGAAACCGAAGGCGCCATGTATGCCGACGTCGACGTGAAGACCGCCATCAATCGTGGCGTCATCCCCGGTCCGCGGATGTTCGTGGCCACACGGTCTCTGGCGCCGACCGGCATGTATAATCCGACGCGGTTTTCCTGGGAACTGCCGAACATGCCCGGCGGCACGCAATTCGTCGATGGCCCGGACGAAATCCGCAAAGCGATCCGCGAGGAAGTGAAATACGGCGCGGATTGGATCAAATACTATGCCGATGGCGGCAACGGCCCGCGTCCCAATTTTACCGATGAGGAATCGAAGGCCATCTGCGACGAGGCCCACCGCCTGGGACACAAAGTAGCCTCGCACGCCGGCGGCGCGGCGGCCATTGAATCGGCCTTGAAGGCGGGCGTCGACACCATCGAACACGGCACCGGGATGACGGATGAACTGGTGGACCTGCTGATGAAGAAAAACGCCTACTGGTGTCCCACGCTTTACATCTACGGCCGCAGCGGGCGTAACGCCAACTCCGAGCGCAACCAGGCCCGCGAGAAAGTATTCCGGTCCGCCGTGGCGAAAGGCGCCAAGATCATTTTCGGCACCGATATCGGCGGTTATCCCTGGACGGAAACCGAGACGCGTGAATTTACGCTGATGGTCAACTGGGGGATGACGCCGATGCAGGCGATTCAATCGGCGACGCTACTGGGCGCGACCGCGCTGGATCAGCAGGAGCGATTCGGTGCGATCGAAGCAGGCAAATTCGCCGACATCGTGGCGGTGCCGGGCGATCCCACCACCGATATCGCGCAGCTCGAAAAGGTGAGCTTCGTGATGAAGGGCGGCGTGGTCTACAAGAAATAGCCGATTCACCGGCGCGGCAAGCAAGAGTGCTTACGCCACGTTACTGGGTGACGATCGTCACGCCCGCCGGGCTGGACACTCCGCCGATTGTGATCACGACTGAGTTCGCGCCCGGCGTCAGGCCCGTGGGGATCTGCAGATTGATCTGCAAGACGCCCTGCACCACATTGGGCGCGCCGCCGGCATACTGCACGGTCGCGGCTTTGCCGCCAATGGTTGCGGTTACCGGTTGCGCCGGTTGTGGAAGTGGCTGGGTGGCCACAGCGCCGTCGGATCCGGGCGGGTTGGTCTGGCCCAGTCCGGTGGCGTAAAGTGAAACGTAACTGCCCGCCGGCGCGGCGTGTGCGGATCCGTTGACGCTGCCATTGCTGTTCACCGCCGCGGCTTGTCCTTTCCCCGAGAAATCCAATGTGAAGAACGCCGGAGTCACCGGCGATACGGTAACGGTCTGCGCGTTCGAAGGCTGCCCTTGATAGGTGGCGTATACATCCACGGACGGTCCGCCGATTTCGAACGGCGCGATCACACTCACCTGGGTGGCGGAACTGTAAAGGATCGGTGCGGGTGTGCCGTTGAAGAAAATCGTGGTGCCGGCAACCGAAGTCGGCAGTTTGCCGCTACTGTTGAGCGCGCTCGATACCACGTTTGCGGGACCTAAACCGGACCCGTACAGCACCAGCACATCGCCAGGCGAGATCGCTCCGGTCTGGTTGCTGGCGCCCGAGACAACTGCCGATATATTGATTGCGGAGCCCCCGGGCTGCAAGAGACGAATGGCGCTGTTGGCCGTATCGGCAACATACACATTCCCCGACGCATCCAGCGCAAGACCGGTTGGTGAGGCGAGTTGCGCGGAATTCGCCAGGCCGCCATCGCCAGAATATCCGAGCGTGCCCTTACCCGCGATGGTGAAGATCGGGCCATTGAGGTAGATTTTGCGGATCACCGCTGCCGAATCGCTGATGTAGATGCTGCCCGCGGAGTCGACTACCATTCCGGATGGATTGACGATCTGCGCGGAAGTCGCCAATCCTCCGTCGCCGGTGTAGCCCGCGATCCCCGTGCCGGCGACAGTAGCGATGGTGCCCGCGGGGGTTACCACGCGGATCCGACTGTTCTGAGAGTCGGCGATGTAGAGGTTCCCTGCCTTATCCACGGCTACGGCCTGCGGCCCGTTCATGGCGGCTTTGGTGGCTTGGCCGCCATCGCCCGAGTACCCTTGCACGCCGTTTCCCGCCACGGTCGAAATCGTTCCGCCTGAGGTCACCTTTCGAACCACGTTGTTTCCGTAGTCGGCAATGTAGAGATTGCCGCCGCTATCGAGCGCCAGGCCGATGGGGAGGTTTAACTGCGCGCTCGTGGCCGCGCCGCCATCGCCGCCGAATCCTGCCGTGCCGCTGCCGGCGTAGGTGGAAATGGTTCCTGCCGGAGTAATCTTGCGGACACGCGAATTGCCGGTGTCGGCGAGATAGATATTCCCGGCCGCATCCACGACTACTCCCTGCGGCGCGTTCAATTGCGCGCTGGTCCCAGTGCCGTTATCCCCGCCAAACCCAGCCGTGCCGTTGCCAGCGATGGTTGCGATCGTGCCTGCCGCAGTCACTTTGCGCACGACATGATTGCCGGTATCGGCGATGTAAAAGTTATTCGAAGCGTCCACGGCGACACCTTGCGAAGCATAGAGTTGCGCTTTCGTGGCCGCACCGCCATCGCCCGAATAGCTCATGCCGCCGTTGCCGGCGATAGTGGAGATGGTGCCGTTGGTATTGCTGGTGGATTTGCGAATGCGATTGTTTCCCGAATCGGCGATATAGACCGCGCCTCCAGAATCCACCGCGACGCCGCTCGGCACGTTCAACTCGGCGTTGTTCGCGGAACTGCCGTCACCTGAGAATCCCAGGGTTCCGTTGCCTACCGCGGTATAAATGTTGCCGGTTTTGCTCGCAACCACGCGGATACGTCCGTCCTCGCGCTCCGCGATGTAGACGTTATTGGACCCGTCGATGGCGATGGCGTACGGTTCGATCAGGCCGGCGGACGTCGCCGGGCCGTTGTCACCCGAATAACCCAGCGTTGAAGTGCTGCCGGCGAAAACATTGATGATGCCGGTGCTGACGGTGACTTCGCGGATCAGTCCGTTGGACGTGTCGGCGATATAGATATTGCCGTTCGTATCGAGCGCGACGTCGGCCGGGTGGTTGAATTCGGCGCGCAAGGCCAGGTCCGTGTCGCCGAAATAGGACGCGTAACCGTCGCCCGCGATGGTTTGAATGACGCCATTTGTCGTGACTTCGCGAATGCAGTTGTTCCCGGTGTCGGCAATATATACATTATTCGATTTGTCGACCGCGACGCCGAGCGGCAACTGCAGATTGGCGTTCGTCGCCAGGCCGCCATCGCCAAACGCGCCCGGATAGCCGATGTAGCCGTTGCCGGCGAACGTATTGATAATGCCAGCCGGCGAGACCACCCGCACACGGTTGTTGAGCGAATCGGCGATATACAGATTTCCGTTGGAATCCAATGCGATCCCGTAAGGCGCGTTGAGCCGGGCGCTGACCGCGGGGCCGCCATCGCCGGAAAACCCGGGCCGGGAATTGCCGGCCACCACCGACAGGTTCGAGCCGCTGATCTTGAAAACGTTGTTTCCGCTCGTGAAGTACACGCTGCCGGCGGAGTCCAGAACCACCCGGCGCACGGCGCCGATGGTCGTCGAAAGAGGGGCCGCCGGCGTCGGCGGAGGCGCTCCACCGGCCACTGTCGAGATCGAATACTGTTGTCCGTACGCAACAGGGAAGCCCACAAGCAACAGGACCCAGCCACAACGGCGCAGCCTTGCAACTACCGATGTTTTCATGTACTAGCTCAGTCTATCAGGATGCAATCTGAGGATTGATTGGAGAACGCTAGCAACTATAATGCCAGAGCCAGAGCCGCCCTCCGAGACGTAAGTCTCGCGCGGGATGAATCCCGCACTCCTATGATGTCATTGCTTCCGCCACCATTTCCAGTGCGAAGGCGCAGGCATCCTGTCCGGCATCGTAATGCGTGACGGCGCGCATCTCGCGCTGATTGATGGCATTCATCAGGACCCCGCGCCGCTTCAAGCGCGCACTGATTTCCGCCGGCGCCAATGGCGATTCGCTGACGTCGAAGACCACGATATTCGTGGCGACGCGCCGCGGATCGATCTTCACCGCGGGAATGCGCGCCAACCCTTCGGCCAGGAACTTCGCGTTGGCGTGATCTTCGTGCAGCCGCTTGGGCATTTCCTCCAGCGCGATCAGGCCGGCCGCCGCCAGCACGCCAGCTTGCCGCATTCCACCGCCCAGCCGCTTACGGTACAAACGCCCCTTGGCCATCAGATTCGCGGGTCCGGTGAGGATGGATCCGGCGGGAGCGCCCAGCCCTTTCGAAAGACAAAACATCAGAGTGTCGGCGGGCGCGGCGAGTTCGGCCACCGGCACGCCCAGTGCCGCCGACGCGTTGAAGATCCGCGCGCCATCCATGTGGACGCGAATACCCCGCTCGTGCGCGCCGTCGCAGATTTCACGCACGGCGCTCTGTTGGTAGACGTGGCCACCCGCCATGTTGTGGGTGTTCTCGATCTCCACCAGGCCGGTCGGCGCGCACCACGGGCTTACGGGCTTGATGCAGGTGCTTATTTGCTCCCACGAGAGAATCCCGTCTTCGGTGGGGATGGCGCGGACCACGCAGCCGGAAAACCACGCCACCATCGACATCTCGTAATCCAGCATATGGGCGCGGGAATCGCAGATTACTTCCTGTCCATGTTCAGTGAGCACTTTCACGGCGATGGTGTTCCCCATGGTCCCTGTCGGTACGAACAGGGCGGCCTCTTTGCCGCAGATCTCGGCGGCGCGCCTTTCGAGGAGGTTTACTGTCGGGTCCTCGCCGTAAACGTCGTCGCCGACCTCGGCCTCCATCATGGCGCGACGCATGGCTGAAGTAGGTTTCGTGACGGTATCGCTGCGCAGGTCGATCACGTTCATGTAAGGACAAACTCCTGGAACACTTCGTTCGAAAGTAACACGCCGCGCGAGGTGAGACGGAGATTTCGGCCGTCGGTTTCGACCAGCCCCGCCTCCAGAAATCGCTGGATGCCGGCCGCGTGGCGCTGCCATTCCTCGGGAGTCGGCTGCACGCCTTCCATCAGCCGCAATCCGACAAACAGCCGCTCGGTAGGACAGGCAGCAGCAGTTTGCCGCCTGCCATCCGCCGACAGGTACTCCGTCACATCTTCAGGATTCTGCGCCCGCATTTTCCCGTCGAAGGAATGTGCGTCGGCGCCGAAGCCGACGTAAGGCTCCAGGCGCCAGTACTTGAGATTGTGACGCGATTCGAACCCCGGCCGCGCGAAATTCGAAATCTCGTAGCGCATGATGCCGAACTCCCCCAGCCGCTTGGCAGCGGATTCGTAGAGCGCGGCGGTGAGGTCGTCATCGGGGGTGTCACCGGCGCCATAACGGACGCCACCGAGGAGCAATTCCTTGCCAAGCCGGCTGTCTTCGTCCACTTCGAGCATGTAGACGGAGACGTGCGGCGGAGACAGCCGCTCGATCCAATCCAACGATTCGCGCCAACTCGCTTCGGTCTGCCCGGAAAGGCCCGCGATGAGATCGATATTGAAATTGCCGATGCCGTTCTCGCGCAGGATAGCGACTTCGCGCGCGACAGTTTCCGCGTTGTGGCGCCGGCCGGTGCGGCGCAATTCCAGATCGACAAACGACTGCACACCCAGCGAGACACGATTGATGCCGCATGCCGTCCACCCTCGCACCATTTCCGGCGTGACGGAGCCCGGCGCAGCCTCGATCGTAGCTTCCGTCCACGGACGGCCGGGAACGGCATCGAGAATCGCGTCCAGCATGTCCAGGTCAAGATTACCGGGTGTGCCGCCGCCCAGATATACGGTTTCCGGATGCCAGTTCCAGTTGTGGCCGCGAATTTCACGAACCAGCCGCTCGCGGTAGCGCGTCTCCAGGTCCCGCGGAAAAACGCCCGATGCGAAATTACAATACGTACACTTCTGCGCGCAGAACGGATAGGAGATGTAAACTCCCGGCACTCTTCTGATTCTAGCGGAGGACCTGATTCAGTGTCGGATCAACGCTGTCAGCCGGTCAGGCGGGGGCGGGGTGCTACCATCGCACGTATGGCCAAATTCAAGCCGATCCGGCCTAAGCGCAAGGATGCGCCCGTGCCGAAAGCCGGGCTGCCTTGCGTGATTCTGATCATCGGCATCTTTATTCTGGTCATGGTGTTCATTTATTTCGTGATGAAAAATGCGAACGGATAATCGTCAGAACGGCGACATGCGCGCCGTCGAAATCATCCCGGGCTTTCTGAAAACGGCTGAAGGATCGGCTCTCATCAAACTCGGCAACACACACGTCCTGTGCGCCGCCAGCGTCGAGGACGGCGTTCCGGCATTCCAGCGGGGATCCGGAAAAGGCTGGGTGACCGCGGAATACGCCATGCTGCCGCGCGCCACGGCCCGGCGCACGCCGCGCGAAGTCACCAAGGGCCGGCCTTCGGGACGAACATACGAGATTCAGCGGCTGATCGGCCGTGCCCTGCGATCGGTGGTGGATATGACGGCGCTGGGTGAGCGGACAGTGATTCTGGACTGCGACGTGATCCAGGCCGATGGCGGGACGCGCACCGCATCCATTACGGCGGCGTTCGTGGCCCTGGCGCTGGCACTGCGCCAGTTTGTGCAGTTCGGCGCCATTCGCAAAATGCCGCTCATCAGTTACCTTGCCGCCACCAGCGTCGGCCTCGTGCGCGGCGAAGCCATGCTCGATCTCTGCTACGAAGAAGACTCGCAAGCCGAAGTGGATATGAACGTGGTGATGACCGGCGACGGACGCTTCGTGGAAGTCCAGGCGACCGCCGAACACGCGCCTTTCGACGACGCCCAGATGCAGCAGTTGCTCTCGCTGGCACGTACCGGCATCATGAGGCTGGTGGAAATTCAGAAGCAGGTGGCGCCGATTTGATCCACCTCTATTGTGCTACGGGTAACCCCGGAAAGCTCCGCGAATTCCAAATTGCCGCCGGACACTCCCCCGTCAACATCGAACTCGTACCGGGTTTTCGCGACCTTCCGCCAGCGATCGAGGATGGCGCCACGTTCGAAGAGAACGCTGTCCGCAAGGCGCTGCACTATGCCCGCTACGCGACGGGTCTGCTTTTCGCCGACGATTCCGGACTGGAAGTGGACGCGCTTGGAGGTGCGCCAGGCGTCTATTCCGCGCGCTTCGCCGGCCCGGATGCCACCGACGAGGAGAATAACCAGTTGTTGCTGGCAAAACTGCGCGCCACCGGAAACAGGTTTCCGTTCCCAGCGCGATTTGTGTGCCGCATCGCGCTGGTGGAGGCGGACCGGGTGGCCGGTATCTATTCCGGCAGCGTCGAAGGCGAGATCCTGGATGCGCCGCGCGGTAAAGCGGGCTTCGGCTATGATCCGCTCTTCTATTACCCGCCGTTTGGCTGCACGTTCGGCGAAGCCGATGCCGCGCGTAAGTTCAACGTCAGCCATCGCGGCCAGGCCCTACGGGCCATGCTGCAAGCAGGAGGGCGGGCTTCCAGCCCGCTCGGGCCTTGAGGCCAGGCGTGTTTCGCGGCTAAAGCCCCGCGCGGTATGAATCCCGCCCTCGGTCGTTAGAAATTCACAATCGAAGCGAACGAAACCGCATCCAGGCTAGCCCCGCCGACCAGCGTGCCGTCGATCTCGGGCTGAGCCATCAGCGCCTTCACGTTGTCGGCTTTCACGCTGCCGCCGTACAGGATGCGCACCTGGGCGGCGGCGTCCTTGCCGAACTTCGCGGCCACCTCACCGCGGATCACGCGATGGGCATCGGCCGCGATTTCCGGGGTCGCCGTCTTGCCCGTGCCGATCGCCCACACGGGCTCATAGGCGATCACGATCTTCGCGAACTGCTGCTCGGTCAGCCCCGCGATTCCATCCGCGAACTGCTTCTTCAGCACCTCGGCGGTGCGTCCGGCTTCGCGCTCTTCCAGTCGCTCGCCGACACAAACGATGGGCGTAAGACCATACTCCAGCGCCGCCTGCGCGCGCTTCAAAACGCTGGCATCGGTCTCGCCGAAGTACTGCCGCCGCTCGCTGTGACCCACGATGGCGTGCGTCGCTCCGGCGGCAATCAGCATGGAGCCCGAGATTTCACCGGTGAATGCGCCTTCTTTTGCCCATGCGATATTCTGTCCGCCGATGCGGATCGGCGATCCCTTTGCGACGGCGGCCGCCGCGGAGAGATTCGTGAACGGTGGACAGATCACGATCTCGCAATGTTCCGACTTTTCAACGAGCGGCCGGAACTTTTCGAAGAACGCTGTGGTTTCCGCGGGCGTCTTGTACATCTTCCAATTGCCCGCCATGACTGGTTTTCTCATAAGAATCCATTTCAAGCCGCGATCTGCGGCAAAAAGCTCACGCCGTGCTGGATCGAGACCCCGAAATTGCCGGCCACCGTCTGCCCGATGTCCGAGAGCGATGCGCGGAGTCCCAAATCGACTCCTCGGCGCACTTTGGGTCCGGCGGCCAGCACCGGGACGTACTCGCGGCTGTGGTCGGTGCCGGGAATGGTCGGATCGCAGCCGTGATCGGCGGTGAAAATCGCCAGGTCGCCCGGTTGCAGCGCAGCCTGGAATTTCGGAAGCCAGCCGTCGAACTCTTCCAGAGCGCGGCCGTAGCCTTCGATATCGTTGCGATGGCCGAACTGCTGGTCGAAATCCACCAGGTTGGCGAAAATTAATCCCTCCGGGGCCGCCGACATGGCGGTCAAAGTTTTGGCCATGCCATCCGCGTTGTTTTTGGTTTTATCTGATTCCTGAATGCCGCGGCCGAGGAATACGTCGAAAATCTTGCCGACACTCCGCACCGGAACGCGGCGCGATTCCAATTGGTCGAGAAGCATTCCCGCCGGCGGCGGAACGGCATAATCGTGCCGATTGGCGGTCCGGGTAAAATGGCCTGGTGCCCCGATGAACGGTCGCGCGATCACCCGTCCGACTTCATTCGGGCCGTTGAGGATTTCGCGCGCCGTCTCGCAGATTTTGTACAACTCCCAGAGCGGAATCACTTCTTCATGCGCGGCGACCTGGAACACGCTGTCGGCCGACGTGTAGACAATCGGCGAGCCGGTGCGCATGTGCTCGGCGCCCAACTCCTGGATGATTTCGGTGCCGGACGCGGCCTTATTTCCCAGTGAGGACCGGCCGATTCGCCTCTCGAATTCATCCAGAATTGCGGGTGGAAAGCCGCGCGGAAAAAGCGGGAACGGCTGGTCCAAGTGGATGCCAACCATTTCCCAGTGACCGGTAGTGGTGTCTTTGCCGGGTGAAGCAAGCGTGCATCGTCCGAAAGCTCCTGCCGGGTCGGGCGCGGCGTCGATGCCGGTTATCGGTTTGATATTCCCCAATCCCAGGGCGGCGAGGTTCGGCAGATGCAATCCGCGAAGCCTCGCGATGTTACCCAAAGTATCGCCTCCGGGCGGATCGCCATACTCGCGGGCGTCCGGCATGGCGCCGATTCCTACACTGTCGAGCACGATCCAGATGATTCGGGAGAACACTAAAGCTGAATGTATCACGCGACACCCCCCTCAAATTGATCAGTGGATTGTCTGGAAATCCGACAGGCATGAGTCGATGAGACGAATGAAGACGAAGTGCAGGCCATGGTGTCTCCGGGAGTCAAAGAAGAGCTAACTACTGATAGCGTGCTTGCGGCCATTCCGGCTTTTTCGCCGGCTGTGCTGAAGGTGATGGACCTGCTTGCGCAGGCCGACACCGAAATGGCTGTGCTTTCTCGCACAATTGCTGTCGACGCCACTCTTTCGGCGGAGATCCTCAAACTGGCTAATTCCGCCTTGTTCGGCGCCACGGCCCGCATCGACACCGTTCAAAAGGCGGTGGTGACACTTGGACATTCCTGGATCCAACACGTAACGTTGCGGGCGGGAGCAGTCTCCTATGTTCGCTCGGCCGCGCAGACGGAGGAATTGAAGCGAAGCTGGCGTCACACTCTCGCGACCGCGGCTTTGTGCCGCATCCTTGCGCGCGCGTCCGGACTCTCCCCCGAGCGGGCCTACACGTTGGGATTGATGCACGACATCGGACGGCTGGGGCTGCTGGCGGCGTTTCCGCCCGAATACACCGCGGCGATTCAAGCTGCCGAATGTGGAGGTATGTCGCTGGCGGATGCCGAGAAAGCCTTGTTCGGCGTGGATCATGGGGAACTCGGCCGGCGGCTGCTCGAATCGTGGAATCTGCCGGAGGAATTCGCCAGAATCGCATCGGGCCATCACAAAACGCCGTCGGACGTGGGATTCGATCTGCTGAACGTGGTCCAACTTTCGTGCCGTCTAGCTGATGGTCTTGGATATTGGCTGGTGCAGCCGGCCGCTGGGTGGTCTCTCGAATCCACTCGCCAGTTGATACCCGAACCGGTTCGCGGCCGATTCCCCTACGACGAGCAACCGCTGATCGATGCCGTCGAGGAAGCTCTGGCCGATAACGGATCGCTGCACCTTTCGGAACCTCATGAGCGGCCGCGGCCCGATCCGCCGCCGGGCAAGTGCGAAATGGAACCGGCGCCGGTCGATGCGCCGGAGTTCGAGTTGTCGGAGTCCGGTTCAGGGCCGTGGGAGATTATCCTGATTCTGGCCGTTGCGGTGGCGGTCATCGGGACGGTGGCACTGAAACTGTTCCGGTGAAAGCTCTGCCGCTCTAAATCGCCGCGCGGACTGAGGTCCGCCATCCATAATAAGTACA
>Ga0335073_10007965_pt1 | contig 14846 bp, 16 predicted proteins | sample Lox_Sample_22_FD_207093 | JGI IMG/M metagenome (GOLD analysis project Ga0335073, IMG submission 207093) | Soil microbial communities from Loxahatchee National Wildlife Refuge, Florida, United States - Lox_Sample_2.2 | ecosystem: Environmental > Terrestrial > Soil > Wetlands | place: USA... | reverse complement strand
CTCGTCCGCGGCGTTGCAGCTGGCTCCTCGCGCTGACGCCGTATGTCTTGAACCGCTAACAACAAGTCATCTGGCATTGCGAACGATTTGCCGATAGCGCAAGCGCTCGCGGTTTTCGTCTGACCATTGCTAGAGAGGCTGAGACTGTTCGGTTCGCAATTATGGAGCGATCCGCAATCACGCTCGTGTGCGTGGGGAGATATCGATGGGCACTCTTGATGGAAAAGTCGCGATCATTACTGGCGCCGCGCGCGGCCAGGGCGAAGCCGAGGCTCGACTCTTTGTGGCCGAAGGTGCGCGCGTCATGTTGACCGACGTTCTGCCCGAAGGCGACGACGTTGCGAAGTCGCTCGGCGATCTCGCGACGTTTTCAAAGCACGACGTGAGCAATGCGGCCGACTGGACGCACGTCGTCAACGCGACCAAGGATCGCTTCGGGCGCCTCGACGTGCTCGTCAACAATGCCGCGATCTACCGGATGCGATCGCTGCTCGATACGACTGACGAGGACTTCGACGAAATTACCCGCATTAACCAGCGCGGTCCTTTCCTTGGTATGCGAACCGTGGCGCCGGTGATGCGCGCGAGTGGCGGCGGTTCGATCGTCAACATCTCGTCAGGCGCGGGGCTTAAGGGTGTGCGGAACATGATCGCATACGCCACCAGCAAGTGGGCCGTTCGCGGCATGACCAAGTGTGCCGCGCTCGAGCTCGCGGCAGATGGAATCCGCGTGAACTCTATCCATCCGGGCGTGATCGAAACTCCGATGCTCAAGGGCAATCCCGACGCCCTCAATCAGGCGATGGTGCGCGCGACGCCGATCGCGCGCATCGGACAGCCTGAAGATATCGCGCGGATGGTGCTGTACCTTGCGTCGGACGCCGCCAGCTTCATCACGGGCGCCGAATTCACCGTCGACGGCGGCGCGACGGTCTGACGACTAAACAGCGAGGATCGAAATGGGTGCGCTCACTGACAAATACTGCATCGTTGGGGTCGGCGAGACTCCGCATATGCGTCCGTCGAATCGCACGACGCTTTCGATGGCCTGCGAGTCCGTCAGCAAGGCGATGGCCGATGCGGGCCTGAAAGCATCGGACATCGACGGCATGACGAGCTACCAGGTGGGAGATTCGACGAGCTCGGGACATGTCGCGACCGCGCTCGGGCTGCGGCTCAACTACTGCCTCGATATCGTCGGTGGCGGCTCGAGTACTGAGGCGTTGGTCGCTCATGCGATCGGTCTCATCGAAGCGGGCTACGCGAAAACGATCGTATGCTTTCGCTCGATGAACGGGCGCTCCGGACGCCGCATGGGCGGCCAGATTCCGGGCGGTCCGATTCCGGTCGCGACTGCTGACGGTGACAATCAGTTTTACATGGGTTGGGGCTGGACCACGCCCGCGCAATGGTTCGGTATGTCCGCGATGCGCTATCTGCGCGACACCGGATGCACCACCAAGGCGTTCGCCGAGATCGCGGTTGCGCACCGTTATCACGCGAGCCTCAATCCCAAGGCGAGACATCGCTCGCCAATCACGATCGAGGATCATCAGCGCTCGCGCTGGGTGGCGAAGCCGTTCCGCCTGCTCGATTGCTGCCAGGAAACTGACGTTTCTGCCGCGATCATCGTGACCTCGCGCGAGCGCGCTTACGATCTACGTCAGCCTCCTGTGTTTATTCTGGGCGGATACGCGCGCACGATGGCGGATAATCCGCAGTGGAACTACTCGCGTCCCGTGCTGCATCACGTTGCCGGAAACTATGGATGGAAGCGCTCGTTCGGCATGGCCGGGATTACTCACAGCGATGTCGATTTCGTTTCATGCTACGACGCGTTCACTTTCACGACGCTGATTCAGCTCGAGGCGAATGGCTTTTGCCGGCCGGGCGAGGCGGGCGATTTCGTCAAGGGCGGGCGTCTGCAAATCGATCATGAGCTGCCGAGCAACCTATCGGGTGGCCATCTGTCGGAAGGCTATACGCACGGCGTGCAGATGGTGATCGAAAATGTGCGCCAGCTAAGGCATCGCGCCGATGATGCCTGTGCAGGATGGCCCGACGGCAAGCATACTTACGATCGCGATAAGGGATGCCGTCAGCTACGCAAAGCAAGGATCTGCTGCGGCATGGCGTGGGGGACGGAAACGATGGCGAGCTCGCTGATTTTGCGCGGGATGACGGCGTAAGAGGAGTCACAACAATGGCGGTAACAATTGACTATTCGAAGCTGCGTATCCTGCCTAATCCCGATACCCATGAATGGTGGGCGGCCACGCGCCAGAACAAGTATCTCGTGCATCAATGCAGCAAGTGCGGTCACAAGTGGTTCCCGCCGACGATCCCGGCGTGCAGCAAGTGCATGTCGATGGACATCGGATGGTTCGAGACCGCCGGCACCGGGGTCATACACAGCTACATCGTCGTGACGCAGCCGATCGTCGGCGCGTTTATTGAAGCGGTGCCATATGTGGTTGCGATCATCGAACTCGACGATTGCAAAGAGGAAGACGGCACCGTCACTCGCGTCGCCGGCGTGCTAACCAACGATGAATCTGAAGTAGCTATTGGTCTGCCATGCAAGGTGATATTCGAGCCGACCAACGACGCAAAAATAGTGATGCCCCGCTGGCAAATAACCGGCACCGCCGAAAATACCTGGCGATTCAGCGAGTAGCACGAACGGGACTGGTTAGTGATACAGTCCTACTACCTGGATATTGACCAGCGCGTTCCGATCGTCAGTGAATACGTGGGTGACGCCGATGCCCAGGTTATCGGGCTCGCGCTCCAGCGAAGTCACACCGTAGAAAATCTGCTCGTCCTTGGCCTGCGAGAGGACTTTCGTGACGATTGTAAGGATCGACGTTCCCATCGCGACTGCGGTTCCCGCGATCGGATTGGCTCCCGTGACAATGGTCTTAAGCGCGGTCATGGCCGCTTGGCCCTCCGTGCTTTGCAGCGCCGCCTGGATCGCCTGCGCCACGTCGCGTTGATGCTGCAAGCTCCGCATCACCAGCACATGGATATCGAGGAAAGAGGGAATCGCGCCTAGCGATCGCTCCACGGTGAAGCCCGGATCGGCGATCGGAAGGTCATCGCCGTTGAAGATACCATTGAAAATTCCGGGCGAGCCTAGTTGCGCCGGCTGCTGACTCTGGTCGCTCGCGACCAGGATTATTGGGTATATGTCAGCGGGTTCCTTTCTTCCCAGCAGATCAGTCTTGTGATTGTTCTGTATCTGAATCTTGGTGGCACGAACGATCACCCCCTTCAGATTGTCGAGCGGCGCAGGACCCGCAGCTTGAGCTGATACTGCGGCTCGCGGTGGCTGGTAAACGGTATCGGGAACGAGTACTGAGGCCATTGCGAATTTCCCTTTGCCTCTCCCACTTTCGTGATAACGGCCACGCTCCGGGAGACGACGGGCGCCAATATCTCAATTCGGCGCTGGAATGACAAACAGGAACGAGAGGTCCGGATAAAAAACTATTTCAGGGTGAAGCTTCATTCGTGCCTTGACAGCCGTTTCTCATGATGCAATCAATCACTTGATTGATTGAGGCAGAGGGATGGGACGCGCAACCGCATCGGGAAAGGCCGCCACCAATCGCAGCGATGCGATTGTGCATGAAGCGTTGCGTTTGTTCGCCGAGCGCGGCCTGCATGCGGCGTCGATGCGCGATATCGCACGCGCAGTCGGGCTCACTGAAGGAACGCTCTACCACTACTACGCGAGCAAGGCCGATATTGTTGCGGCAATCGTCGAGCGCACCTTTTTTTCCGCTGACGAAGTGAGTGCGACGCTGGCCGACAACGCCGAGAGATCGCTTTCCGAACAACTTCTCGCAATAGCCGATTGGTTCTATGCCGTACTGAACGAGTATCGCGTCGTCACCGCGTTTTTTATGAGCGAGGCCTCCCGCCTCTCGCCAGACTCGCCAACGATAAAACTCGCGGCGCGCTTCGCTGCCCTGTTCCGCGGGCGCGTCGAGCGGCTGGCACTGCACTTGGCGAAACAGAAACCTGGCGGCGATCCCCGGCTGCTGGCGGCGCATTTCTTCGACTCGCTGGGAGGGTTCTGGATCATGGAAACGATCGTGGCCAAGAAAGCTCCGTCGGCGGCGAGATGGCGGAGCTACGCTGAATCGATCGTCGGCTTGATCGTGGCGAACTGCGCATCAACCGGCGCCGCCGGCTCGCGCTGCGTCAGATCGAAATCAAGGAGACCGCAATGGCGGACCAAATGGTGAACGAGACTTCCGTATTTATTGTCGGCGGCGGGCCGGTCGGTCTTTCGATGGCGCTGCTGCTCGGCCGCTTCGGAATCGATTGCGTGGTGGCTGAAAAGAGTCCCACGACGACTGATCATCCGAAATCGCGCGGATGCCTGGTGCGGACGATGGAGCTCTTTCGTCAATGGGGCGTCGAAGCCACGATTCGGACGCGCGGCCTGCCCCACAACTCCGATGTATTCGCCTTTGTCGAAAGCGTCGCGGGCAAGGAGTATGGCCGCACGATTCCGGAGCCGGACCTGGGACAGTCACCGACCTGGAAGTCTATCGTCGCGCAAGACGCGGTCGAAGAGGAAGTACTGAAAGCAATCAAATCGGCAGGGCGCGCCCGCGTTTTGTTCTCAACCGAAGTCAGTTCGGTAGTGGACGAGGGCGAGCGGGCCAGTGTCAAAGTCCGCTCGCTCAAGACCGGCGAAGAAACGAAGTGGCGGGCGCGTTATGTTATCGCGGCCGACGGCGCGGGCAGCCCCGTCCGGCGCGCGGTGGGAATCGAGATGGTCGGTCCGGCGGTGCTGGCCGTGATGGCCAACGAATACTGGCGAGGCGACCTCTCGCGCTTCGAAGCGGCGCGCAACACCACGGCGTTTTTCATTACTTCGAAAGAATCGGGTTCGGTGCCGTCCACTATTCTCAACACCAACGGACGCGATCGCTGGCTGACGATATTTTCGCTGGGCGCGGATGAGAATGCGCTCCCGCACAATGATCAACAACTTGTCGAGTTCATCAGGCGTCAGACCGGGGTGGCCGACCTCGGCGTGGAAGTGATCAGCCGCTCGGTATGGAGGATGAGCCGGCAGGTCGCCGCGGAGTTCAAGCGGGGCCGGGTGTTCCTCGTCGGCGACTCGGCCCATCGCTTTCCGCCGACTGGCGGCTTCGGCCTGAACACCGGCGTGCAGGATGCTCACAACCTGGCGTGGAAGATCGCCTTCGTGCTGAAGGGCTGGGCGTCGGAGACGCTGCTCGAAAGCTACAACCTCGAGCGCAAGCCGGTGGCGGAATCGAACGCCGATTTCAGTATCGGTAATTCAATTCGCTTTCCGCTGGCCGCCGAGGCGATCAAATCGGGTAACGCCGACCAGATCGCGTTCCGAATCAACGACGTCAACAACCATCTGCACAGCACCGGCCAGGGCCTCGGCTTCAGCTACGAACAAGGGGCGGTAATCCAGGATGGAACCGCGGCTCCCACCCATGACACTCGCCATTACCATCCGACGGACCGGCCGGGCTCGCGATTTCCGCACATATGGCTCGACCTCACGCGCAAAACCTCGACTCTCGATTGGTTTGACAAACAGTTTAGCGTGGTCGCGGGTCCGATGGGCGGGGAATGGATGGAGGCGGGTCGGCGCGTGGCCGACAAAATCGGCGTGCCGCTCGGATTGCATACGATGCCCTCGGTGAATCCCGAAGACGGCTACCAACTAGGTCTGCGCGGAGCGGTGCTGGTGCGGCCCGACGGCCACGTCGCGTGGCGGATGCCGTGGCTGCCGAGCGATCCCGATCGCGAGCTCGCGCAGGCACTGCGCGCGCTGCTGCACTGAAGCCGATGTCGCGCTAGCGCGGCCCGCGCCAGACGACGGGGAAGACTTCATCGTCATTTGCAGGCGCGCCGGGCTTGAGGCGCGAGACGTCGCACACTTTGAAGATCGCGTCGTCAACGCCTTTGCGCGGATCCCAGATCGCGTCTTCGCCAAGCCATCGTGTCGACAATGCTACGCGGCGCTGCGTTTTGGATCGATTCCCGCCTGATGCGTGGCAGGTGAGCGCATCGAAGATCAGCGCATCCCCCGCTTTCATGTCGAATGAGATGATGTCGTATTTGCCGGGCGTCGCGCTGAAGTCTGGACAATCTTCGCCGGTTCCTTCCTGCAGCCAGTCAGCTCCCTCGATTTTTGAGTAGAGCGGCTTGTACCATTTACCCCAGCGATGCGATCCGCGCACGAATTCGAGGCCGCTCGTTTCGCGATTGCAGTCCGTCGCGGCAATCCATATCGAGCAGATCTTGCCGCCCTTGAATGGCCAGTAGGGCAGATCCTGGTGCCAGAAGAATACTTCCGCGGTCTCAGGCTCCTTGATGAAGAGCTGGTCGAAAAAGATTCGCACCTGCGATGCTCCCATGGCTTGCGCTGCGAGCCCGGCGACGCCCGACTCAAATACGTAGTCGTGGAAGAACGGAACTGAACGATAGAGCATCCGATCGTTGTAGAAGCGGCCGTTCCCCGCCTTGCTCTTGATATTCATGGCCCAGCGGCTCGGGTGGGCCAGATTTTCGTCGGCCGCGGCCCTGATTCGCGGCAGCCACGAGGGATCGATCACGGAGCGCAGGCAGGCGACGCCGTCGCGATGAAACTCAGAAATCTCCTGCGGCGTCAGATCGCGATACGGTTGCATTCCCATGGCCAGGCACTCCTGTAGTAAAGAGTTGAGCAAGGGCGAAGAGATGCGCAACGAGGAGGTCTAACGAGTTTTCTGACCCACGTCCAGTCTTGACTGCGGTCAATATTCGCAGTAACAAAAGCCGATACACGCCAATTGCTAAGACCGGAGGCCGAGAGATGTTTCTGCGCAATTGCTGGTATGCGGCCGGATGGAGCAAGGACTTCGCTCCGGGACAGCTTTACCCGTTATCGATTATCAACGAGCCGATCGTCGTGTATCGCAAGGAGAACGGCGAGCCGGCCGCGCTCATCGATCGCTGTTGTCATCGGCTGGCGCCGCTTTCGCTGGGCCGCCTCGAGGGTGACGATCTGCGCTGCATGTATCATGGTCTCAAGTTCGCGTCTTCCGGCAAATGCGTCGAGATTCCCGGCGAATCGAAAATTCTCCCGCAAGTGCGCGTCCGCAGTTATCCGATTCGGGACAAGCATTCGATCGCGTGGATCTGGATGGGCGAGCTCGAACGCGCCGACGAAGCGTTGATTCCCGACTTCGTCGGCGTGGACGATCCAAACTGGGTCATGCGTCCCGGGCGGATGGACTACAAGGCCAACTACACACTTATTAATGAGAATCTGCTCGACCTGTCGCACATTGCGTTTTTGCATTGCCAGAGCCTGGGTGCGAGTCTCACGCCCGAAGGCACTGGACCAACCACGGTAACCAAACTCGAGCGTGGGGTCAGAATCCAGAACTGGCTAATCGGTGGAGAGCCTCCGGGCAAGAGCCAGAGCACCCGCGGCAAGCGCACCAACGTCTGGCAGACCTACGAATTCCTCGCGCCGGGCATCTTTCTCCTGGGGGCGGACGTTTATCCAGATGGCACGGCCGAGAAATTCGATCAAAAGGAACCTGATGGGATCGGCGTTGTACATCGACAGTTCACCTGCCAGGCAGTGACGCCGCTCACCGACAGGACCACTTGCTATTTCTTCGCATACGGACCATGGGCGAAAGAGCCTGAGCTGAAGGAACGGCTATACGAAGTCGGCGTCAAGGCATTTAACGAAGACCGCATGATGATCGAAGCGCAGCAGCGTAATATCGATCTCTCGCCCGAAACCAGGATGGTGAGGCTGTCGATCGATAGTGGCATTGCTCAGTTTTACCGGGTGATGGACGCGCTCATGCGTGCAGAGGCCAGCTCGGCAACCTCTACGAGCTTCACCGCATCAGAAATCGCAGCGTCGGCGGGTAAGTGAAAACGATGGCCGGAGCGGCGCAGGTCATAGAACTGGGACGCGCGGAGCGCAACAAACGCGAGAAACGCGAGCGTCTCATCCGCGCGGCGCGCGAGTTGTTCCGCACCAAGGGGTTCGCTGCGACCACGACTAGCGAAATTGCCGAGCTCGCTGACGTCGCGAAAGGCACGCTCTTTTTTCATGCAGGCTCGAAGGAAGAGTTGCTCGTCATGATGTTCCAGGAAGACATGGGACGGACAATCGAGCGGGCCTTCGCCATGATCAAAGGCGAGACATTTTACGATCAGATGATGTACGTCTTCCGCGCGATGATCGATCAGAATCGGCGCGACCTCGAGTTAGCGCGGATCTTCGTCAAGGAACTGCCGTTCGTAAAGGGCGATCGTCACGGCGTCGCCGCGACCGCACAAGACTTCTTCGACAAGATGAGCCTGCTGATCGAAGAAGCCAAGAAGCGCGGCGAAATCATCAAAGACGTTGACTCGCGGTTGCTCGCTCACAACTTGTTCGCACTTCACTATGTATTCACGCTGTTATGGCTTGGAAGCGGCGAAATTTCTCCGGAGGGCCGTTCTCCTTCGATGGGGGAGATTCTGGCTCTCGAGCTCAAGGGGTTCATGAAAAGCCCTGACCGTCAGCGGGCAACGGGTAAAACATCAAAAACCAGGAATCAGGCGAGGTCCTAATATGAGCAAGGTCAAAGTTGCGGGCGTCGAAGTTTCGACCGATCATTTCATCGACGGCAAGCGCGTCGAATCCAGGCGCAAGTTCCCGAACTGCTCGCCGATTAACAACAAACATATTGCTGATGTGAGCGCGGGGGCTGCCGACGAAGTCGATGCCGCCGTCTCCGCGGCGCGGCGTGCCTTTCCGCAATGGGCGGCGCTCGGACCCGAAGGACGTCATCCGATTCTCAGTCGATTTGCCAAAGCGATTCAGGATCATGCACAGGAAATCGCCGCCGTCGAAACTGAAGACAACGGGTCATTGCTAACTGGCAATGCCGCCCGGATGGTCCCGCGCGCAGCTCTCAATATCCAGTTCTTTGCCGATCGGGCGCTGAAGCTGAACGATGAAAAAATCGATTCGCCCGAAGTAGTCAATCATGTTCGATTCGATCCCGCCGGCGTCGCCGCGCTCATTACGCCGTGGAATGGACCATTCATGCTGACGACATGGAAGGTAGGTCCATGTCTGGCCGCGGGTGACACCGCGGTCGTGAAGCCGCCTGAATGGGCGCCGCTGACCTGCTCGTTGATGGCCGATCTTGCGACTGAGGCTGGAATTCCTCCCGGCGTGCTTAACGTAGTGCAGGGAATTGGCGAGGAGGCAGGCGCCGCACTATCTGCGCATTCCGATATCGATCGCCTCAGCTTCACTGGTTCGACCGACACCGCTCGGTTGATTGGCGCTTCGTGTGCGAAATCGCTCACACCGGTTGCCTTCGAGCTCGGCGGCAAGTCGCCGTTTATTATTTGCGCGGATGCCGATCTCGATGCGGCCGCGCAGACCGCGGCGGGGCAGTATTTCAACGCGGGTCAGGTCTGCCTTGCCGGTACGCGGCTCCTGGTCGATGCGAAAGTCGCCGACGAGTTTCAGGCCAAATTCCGCGCCGCCGCATCGCATATGACCGTCGGCGATCCGCGCGACAAGAACACTCGAATTGGTCCGCTTATCACGCCAGAGCACTACAAGCGCGTGGAAGGTTTCGTCGAGCGTGCCCTCAAAGCCGGGGTGAAGCCGGTCTGGGGAGGCCATCGCCACAGCGCCGGCGAACTATATTTTGAACCGACGCTGCTCGAAGGCGTGTCGCAGGAACAGGAGATCGTGCAGCGCGAGGTATTCGGTCCCGTTCTTACCTGGCAGACGTTCCGCGACGAGGACGAGGCAATCAAGCTCGCCAACGGAACCAGCTACGGTCTCGCCGCGACGATATTCAGCAAAAATGAAGAGCGCGCGATGCGCCTTGCGAAAAGCGTCGTTGCCGGGACTGTTTGGGTGAACTGCTTCTTCGTGCGTGAGCTTGGCGCACCGTTCGGCGGCAGCCGCAATTCGGGAATCGGCCGCGAAGGCGGCAACTGGAGTTTTGACTTCTATTGCGATGTGAAGAACATCGCGGCTATGAAAGGTTCATTCGCGTAAATCGTCCAGCGCGAGGAGGGAATGAGATGGTCCAGGTAACTGAGCTCGGATATATCGGATTCGGCGTTAAGGATCTCGAAGCGTGGAAGAAGTTCGCGAGCAACATCCTCGCGATGGAGGTAGTCGAAGAAGGCGAGAGCGATCGCTGCTACCTCAGGATGGACTATCAGCATCATCGCGTCGTCCTTCATTCTGATCCGTCGGATGACCTGATGTATCTGGGGTTTCGTGTCGCGGGCCCGGAAGAGTTCCGCGCGATGCAGACCCAGCTGAGGGAGGCCGGCCTCAAGTTCAGGCTTGGTGACGAGCGCGAAGCTACCGAGCGCCAGGTGCTCGAGGTGATGAAGCTCGAGGATCCGGATGGCAATCCGATCGAGATCTTTCATGGGCCTCACGTCCAGTTTTCAAAACCATTTCATCCCGGGCGCGCGATGCACGGCCGATTCAAGACCGGTTCAGGCGGCGTAGGTCACTGTATAATTCGCGAAAAGGATACCGACGCAGCCTATCGCTTCTATTCCGCGCTCGGTATGCGCGGGAGCGTCGAATACAAGATTCGCCTCGGCGATCGCACGCTGGCGCTGATGTTCATGCATTGCAACGATCGCGATCATAGTGTCGCCTTCGGAGTGCCGGGCGCGACCAAGCGTTTTAATCACATGATGATCGAGGTGGAAAACTTCGACGACGTTGGTCTCACTCACGAGCTCGTGCGGCGTGAGAAAATTCCGGTGCATATCACGCTCGGCAAACACTCCAACGATCATATGTTCTCTTTCTACTTCGAGACGCCGTCGGGATTCATGCTCGAATATGGTTACGGCGGGCGCGCGGCTACTTACCAGTCCGAATACTATTCGCAAGATATGTATGGTCACGCGCCCGAAGCGGGCGGATTCGGTCCGCCGCCTAAGGAACGCCGCTAGGCTGCATAGTGTCGTATTGGGTGAATCTGCTCGACTGCGAAACGCAATTCCTGAAGGGGCGCTATCGCACTCGGATCCTCGAGGCGGGAGAGGGATTTCCCTTTGTGCTCCTGCACGGGATGGGCGGCCATCTCGAGAATTTCGTCAACAACATTCCCGAATACGCAAAACATTTCCATGTCATCGCGATGGATTTTCTGTGGCATGGACGATCGCAGACTGCGGGTTTCGACGAAGCGGTGTTGCCGCCGCTGGTCGATCAGCTTCGCGATGTGCTCGATACGCTGAAACTCGACAAGGTTCACCTTGAAGGCCAATCGCTCGGAGGATGGGTCGCGGCACTATTCACGCTCAAGTACCCGGAGCGCGTAGAGAAGCTCGTGCTTACTACGGCGACTGGCTATGTACCCGATGAGGGCGCGATTCCCGGATACAGACGTCCGAACGCGGCGGCGACAGTCGATCAGGCGCTCACAGTATTTGACGATCCCAGCGATGCAAATATCCGCAAACGCCTTGAAGTAGTCGTTTTCGATAGTTCATTGATCAGCGACGAGACCGTTGCCCTTCGCGCAAGGATCTATCGCGATCCGGCCGTCAATCGAGTGCTGCGCGAGGTGATGCGAAACTATCTTGCCGGAGAAGGTCCCGCGCGAAATTCGATTACTGACTCACTTGCGAGGCAGATAAATCGCCCAACGTTGGTGTATTGGGGTGACAAGAATCGTCCGGGACCAGAGGTTGGCCAGCGTCTGGCGGCAATGATTCCAGGCGCGAAGTATCACGGTGCCAGCGATACCGGCCATTGGGCGCAGTTCGAGCACTGCGAAGAACATAATCGCGTTGTGCTGGATTTTCTTCTCGATCGAGGCTGAACGATATGGATCTGGGAATCAGCGGGCGAAAGGCCCTGGTGTGCGCTTCGAGCAGAGGATTGGGCCGCGCATGTGCCGAGGCGCTTGCGAAGGAAGGCGTCCACGTATTCATCAACGGCCGCGACGAGAAACGGCTTGCGCAGACGCTCGAAGAGTTCCGCAGCCTTGGCTTGCAGGCGACTGCGGTAACGGGCGACGTTACGACTGATTCGGGCCGTAGCGCGTTGCTCGCAGCCTGCCCCGATCCGGACATACTAATCAACAATAACGCCGGGCCTTCGCCGCGCAGCTTCGTCGAAATCGATCACGAAGACTGGCTAGCCGGTCTCGAGGCCAACATGATCGCGCCGTTACTGTTGTTGCGGGCATTGTTACCGGGAATGAGAAAGCGGCAGTTCGGAAGAATAATCAATATCACGTCCGCGATGGTTAAGCTTCCTCATCCCAGTATGGCGCTGTCTTCGGGGGCTCGCGCAGGTTTGACCGCGGTTATGAAGGGCCAGTCGGTCGATTGTGCCCGCGACAATGTGACTGTTAACAATCTGTTGCCGTACATAATAGATACGGACCGGCAACGATGGCTGGCGCAGCGGCGCGTCGACCAGGAAAAGATCAGTTTTGAGCAGGCTCGCGCCGATCAGATCCGGGGTGTGGCGGCAAAACGAATGGGAGAACCGCGCGAGTTCGGCGCGATCTGCGCGTTCCTCTGTAGCGCGCACGCCGGATACATCTCAGGCCAGAGCATCCACGTTGATGGCGGATCCTATCCGGGATTGATCTGAGTCAGTTGCAGCGGCAGGAGAACATCTGATGGAACTAGCCACTATCGCGCGGATTGCAGGAGAGCTGCACGAGGCTGAGAAGAATCGAAAAGTAATCCGGTTCTTATCAGCCCAGTTTCCTGACATGACCGTCGCGGATGCCTATGCAATTCAGAAGGCATGGGTCGATATAAAACTCGGCGAAGGACGCAAGATAATCGGCCACAAGATCGGGTTGACCTCGCGCGCGATGCAATCGATGGCGAATATCAATGAGCCCGACTACGGCGTGCTGCTCGACGATATGCTCTACCACGACGGCGCCGAAATACCGGCGAATCGTTTTATAAGTGCAATGCTCGAAAATGAGCTCGCATTCGTTCTTGGCAAACCCCTAAAGGGTCCCAATTGCACTATATTCGACGTGTTGAACGCGACTGAGTATGTAATTCCGGCGCTCGAAATTGTCGATTTGCGCACGCGCGTCGACGATCCTGACACCAAGCGGCGCCGATGGGTCGTTGATACGATCGCCGACAACGCCGCCAACGCCGCGCTAGTGTTGGGCGGGCGTCCGATCCGGCCGCTGGATATTGATTTGCGGTGGGCGGGGGCTCTTTGCTATCGCAACGGAGTGATCGAGGAATCTGGTCTCGCGGCCGCGGTCCTGAATCATCCGGCGAACGGAATCGCATGGCTGGCAAATAAGCTCGCGCCGTTCGACGAGCGACTCGCAGCGGGCGAGATCGTGCTTGCGGGATCATTCACGCGCACCGTGGCTGTACGTGCCGGCGACGTGTTCCACGTCGACTACGGTCCTTTGGGATCGATTTCGTGCCGCTTCGTCGGGGAGCGTTGAAATGGACGTACCGGTTAATCGATTCAAGCGCGCGATCCGCGAGGGAAAAGCGCAAATCGGGCTGTGGCTCGCGCTCGCCGATCCGGGTGCGGCGGAACTCTGCGCGGGAGCGGGTTTCGACTGGCTATTGCTCGATGCTGAGCACGGCCCCAACGATCTGCGGACCCTTCTGGCGCAGTTCCAGGCGATCGCGCCATACCAGAGTCATCCGATTGTGCGGCTGCGCGTGGGCGATACGCACATGATTAAGCAGGTACTGGAGATCGGCGCGCAGTCGCTCTTGATACCGATGGTCGAAACCGCTGAACAGGCCGCCGCCCTGGTTGCGGCGATGCAATATCCTCCCGCCGGAGTGCGCGGCGTGGGCGCGGCGCTCGCGCGCTCGTCGCGATGGAATCGGATGCCGCAGTACCTCAAGCAGTCCGGCGACGAGATGTGTCTGCTGGTGCAGATCGAAACTCTGCGCGGTGTGGAAAACGCCAAGGCGATCGCCAATACCCCCGGCGTTGACGGTGTCTTTATCGGACCGTCCGATCTGTCCGCGTCGATGGGCCATCTCGGCAACCTGATGCATCCCGACGTGCTCTCCACGATCGAGCGGCTGATGGGCGAAATTCGCGCCGTGGGAAAAGCGCCCGGAATATTGACCGGCGACGAAAAGCTCGTGCAGCGCTACATAGAGCTCGGATGCAAGTTCATCGCGGTCAGCGCCGATACGCTACTGCTGGCGCAGAGTGCCGATCGCACTGCGGCTCGTTTCAAGGAGTTTGTGCGCTGAACGCAATCGCTTCCGCAGCAGGTGCATAGACATGGAAGTCAAAGAGCTTGGACACATTGTGCTCTACGTCAGGGACGTGGAAGTCTCGCGCCCCTTCTATCGCGACGTGCTGGGTTGGAAAGAAATCGTTCATGGTCCCGGCGTGGCCGCCTATTCGTCGGGCCGCACCCATCATGAACTGCTCCTGATTCAAGTCGGATCGGAAGCCGCGCCGATCCCGCATCGGCCGCGCGTGGGTCTCTATCACTTCGGACTCAAAGTCGGCGAAAGCGACGATGAATTGCGAGCCGCGATCGCGCGCCTGCGTGAAGCCGAGGTGGCAATCGTTGGGATGTCCGATCACGGTGTAACGCACAGCGTTTATCTGCTCGATCCCGACGGCAACGAAATCGAGATCTATATCGACGTGCAGCCGGCCGCGTGGCGCGACGATCCGGAGCGGGTTCAGATGTACACGCGGCCGCTCCGAATCTGATTTGATCGCGGACTTGATGGCAGGCCATGACTTCGAGTAGCGGATAGCTATGGGTAACTCGCAAGCGAATGGCAGGCGGGCTCTCGACGGT
>Ga0335073_10007964_pt1 | contig 14847 bp, 17 predicted proteins | sample Lox_Sample_22_FD_207093 | JGI IMG/M metagenome (GOLD analysis project Ga0335073, IMG submission 207093) | Soil microbial communities from Loxahatchee National Wildlife Refuge, Florida, United States - Lox_Sample_2.2 | ecosystem: Environmental > Terrestrial > Soil > Wetlands | place: USA... | reverse complement strand
GAAATTATCGGCAACCCGGAACGCCGCGTTATCCCAGTTGCGCGCCCGCTCATCGAGGTACGCAAGTTTCAGCAGAATCGCTTCCAGCGCCAAATTACACAGAGTTGTGTCCGAAAATCTGGAGCGCATAGAGCGATTCTTCCGGGCTACCCGCTTGGCCACGACGACAGCCCTCTTCATTGTGAAGGCTTCGCGCTCGGCGTCACCCTGTTCCTTTTCGGCTTGCGGGACCACCAAATTCCAAAAGACAGTCGAATGGAGCCATGCGGCGGGCGAAAGACCTCCAATGAGTGGAACCTTCTGAAAATCGTTGTGCATGTAGCCTCCTAGATTCCGAGCGCAGAGAGTTGACGCTTCGCCGCTGGTGTGCGCAAACACCCGTATCGTCACAAGGGGCACGGCAGTCAACACTTCTTAACTTCGCTGCGGATTTATGTTCTTAGGTAGGAGCTTACGGTGTAGGGCCACTCGATGAAGGCGTCACCTGAATCGAAATAATTCGTTTTGCGCGTGGTTGTCATTTTCAATTCCCGGCCGTCTTGCGGAAACTCCAGAATTCAAACCATCAAGTAATACTCCATCGGCCTAATCCTTTGCAAGTACCAGCGAAGTCGCCATCAATCTGGGGCGAATTACGATGCTCGGCCCGCGAAGCACAATTGCACGACGTGATTGGCCAAGGATCGGTGACAGCGCAGAACGCCGTCTTCCCGGACGGCGAGACACAACAAATTCACTGGACGAAACCGGGGCAGTCGACTCTTAGAGGTATGGAAGGACAAAGGAGAGTGACATGAGCAGGAAGAACCGAAATACCAGTTGGCGGAAACCGAAATCGCCGAAGCCGGAAGGGAAACTCGCGCGAGCCCTAAGAGACCTCCGGGATTTCCGAGATCAAGCAGTGGAGAGGGGCTGTGAAAAATCCGCTCAGGCGCTATCGTTCGTTTCCCGATTCGGGCAAATTCTGATCGCTGTTGCCCATAGCCGCGATGCAGATGCCAACGCGGCCGAGATAATTTCAACGCGCATTACGAACGAATTGCTTTCCGAACAAACGGTGGCCACGGTCGTCATAACTCTGGCGCTCTTGATTTATGAGCTTGTCGATACTTGCGAATGGAAAAGGCAGATTGAGGAAGAATCGGGGCTGGGGCAAATTGCAGGCCAAATTGCATCGACCGTCTCTAAGATCGAGCGGGGTGAACTCGATTTCACGAACTAGGCCTGGCCGTACGGACACCTACCGAAACGTCATCGCCAAGATGATTTGCTCGGGTGTGCAGCAAGCCCTAAGCGAATGCTGTACATCCCGAGCAAACCACCGAGTTCGGAGTGTTTCATGCGGCCCGGGGATGGGCCCGCCCGGCGAAAACAGTCGCATAGCGGCGATGCAGCCAAGAGGAGAGCAGACATGACAAAGCGAAACGATTGCACGAAGTTACTGGATGCTACACAGGAGGCCATTCGCGGGCTGTCAGAAGTCATTTGCAAGGCCTACGCCGCTCCCGGCGGGCTCGGCGGTGTTCTCGAAGATTTCAGTAAGAGCCTCAACGAGTGCAGGCTGACCACCGACGGGCTAGCGAGCTATGCCGACCTGATGCCGTTACCCGAAAGACGCAGGATTTGTCGCAGGACCGCGAAAACAATTGTGGAGTTGATTGAGTTGGACAACGAGCTGAAACCACTAACGAGACGCCTTGTCCGGCAAACGAAAAACGTGAAAGAGCTGACGGCGTTTCTGGAGTCGCTTGTGAAGCACATCCCCCTGGCAGCGGGACGAGAATGGGACCAACAGATTCCGACTGATCGTGTCCGTATAGTAATGAATCTGGGATGCGGACGGAATGGCCGCGCAGCGTGAGCGCTTCTCTTCCGGACCACGCTACCGTCCTGGCCGCCGTCAAGGCTTTCGGAAACAAGGTCAACACGCTTGCCTTTCGCTACTTGTGGCCAACCGACGCGGCCGATGAAGACGACGCGTGGGAAGGGCTCTTGGGCTGTTGCTGGCGGGCCAAGGGTAATCTCTACATCATGCCAGCGGAGAACGGCTCGGTGCTGATCGAGACTCGCGGATTCATCGAGGACGAGCTGGCAGACTATCTCTCGCGGTTCAAGCGGATGGCGAAAAGGAAGATCGCCACAATGGCCCTTGCCGATGAATTCCGCTATGTCGCGCGGACGATCCGCAATCGCATGGCCGATCATGTCCGGAAAGTGTACAGAGCGGCGAAGGTCAAGCCGGAACCGGCCGCACCGCTTGAGCCGACTAAACATGAGCAGCAGCTAGCGCTCGCCAATATCCAGGCGGCTGGAGATCGCATTGCGGACGAACTCGGGCGCGGGCCATACGAAGCTCTGTGCGCTGTCGTGGCCGCGTGGCCGGTGAGCCAGAGCCTTCGCGAGCGTAAAGGCACGGTAACACGCGCGATTATGTCGGCCAGGGGCGTCTCGCGCCGACAGGCTATCAAGGACCGGGCCAACCTCTTGTACAAGATCGCCGACTCGCACGATCCGTTCTTGATAGTTCTGCGCACGTCGGCGTGGTTTCGATACGTCTTCAACCTCGTTCCAGGGCCGAAGTACCATTTCGCCGAATTTCCAGCGAATAGGTTCATTAGTAAGGAGCAAAGAACCGATCAGACCGCGCGGCCAAGTCTCGAACGGCGAGCCGCCTAATCTCAAGGGATCGCTATGCCCGAGGGGAACACTATGAGCTTCTGTTGCAGTTGGTGCGGCGAGGCGGTGGAGGGTTTGCCGGTGATGCCGGGCAAAACGGTCGTCGTCTTCGAGCGCCGGGCGCACTACCTCCGAGCTGAGAAGCCAGCGAGGTTTGAGCGCTCCGACGAGAACGAAGATAAAGTGGCGGCGTAAATCCCCAGCGCATGGATCGTCAGCCGAATCTCTGACGACGCCTTCGGCAAGATCGCGTTTCTTGCCGAGGCGGTCCTCTTTTTTTGCCGTTCACTAAGCGGACAGCGACCTTCGCGCGAACCTAGAGAGCCGCGCTCGATTACCTGAGCAGATTTCAGCGACAGGAGTTCCACATGCAGCCAAACCGGCTTACCGGCACGATCTTCTCGTTCAAAGGTCACTACGGATTCATCACCATCGACGACGCGGCACTGCGCGGCGGTCGGATATTTTTCCACCGAACGGAGCTTCCGCGCGGTAGAAATACCATCTCACCGGGCACGCGCGTCTCTTTCGTCCTGGGCTCGGCATTCGATCAGCGCGTATGCGCGACCGATCTTCAGCTTGTCGAAGGCGGTGCGTGATGGCCGCCAAAAGATGTTTCCCGCGCAGGCATATGCCGCCCGCAATCGACTCCTTCTATTGGTTCTGCCTGAATCGCTACCGCAAGGCAGGCGTCCTTTGGCGCGATGACCGTGCCTTCGCCGACGACTACGGCGTCAGTAAGAACACCGTTGGGAGCTGGGTCAAGTTTCTTGAGCGCAACGGCTGGCTGATTCCAAGGCGTGGCAATCAAGAGCGCTTGGTCCGCAACAAGCAAACCGGAATGTACGAATCGATTCCATACGATGTCGTCGAACACGATGCCTGGGCGGCAAGTCACAGTGGTGAATGCCGTTACATCAACGGTCCAGTCCCTAAAACGGGGACAGGTCGAACGGATAAGTCGGCAAAGAAAAAGGACTCGTCCAGGACTAACGGGCGGCGTGCCAGTGCTGGCGTCCAGTCCCTAAAATTGGGACAGGTCCAGTCCCTATCTTCGGTGACCACCAGTCCCTATTTTAGGGACGTATGTAGTAAAGACTGTAGTCTTCAAGAAGTAGAAAAACCAACACACGATGCTGAAGGCTCGCTTTCGCTCGCCTCAGCGCGCGGGGGATTTTCTTCGACAAACCAGATGGACGAAAATCATCACCATCCGAAAACCCGTAGCGATCCTGCTGACGCACTCCTCACCGCCGCACGCGTCTTTACCTTGGAGTACGGCGAAACTGGAATCGATCTCGCCGCCTACATCGCCGCGCACGCGCTCAATGGAACCGGCCGATGGCCCGAAACGACAACGTACTACTCCACTGCCGCCGAAGGATTCCCGCCGGGCGGCGATGATCCGCTTTTCAAAACAGACGGCCAGACAGATCACATGATCCATCCCGAAATGCTCGACAACGCGCTTGAACGCCTCCAGACCGCTGCCTTGAAACGCAACTATGACGCGGAGGACGTTCTTGACCGTCTAAAGGATTTGCGCGAGCGCGTTCTGGTGGCGGACGGATCGGAGCTGTTTTGAAACGGAACTCCAGAACATTCATCGCGGGGCTTGAGCGCTTGCGCGAATGCGAACAAGTTCCGTTCTGAAGGAGATCGACATGACGGATTACACGATGGACCACGCAAATCCCGCAACCGAAACCGATGCCGCTGACCCGTCTGCGGATCTGATCGCTGATTTGACCGAGTGTCCAGCCGTTCTGTCCGAACTGGACCCAAGCGCTGCCTTGCGTTGGCCAACATTTCTGCGCAAGACGGGCATCCCGATGTCCACCGAATCGGAAGCGCATCATCGACAATCATTCGCGCAGGGCGCTGATCCATCAGGCCGTTCAGCGCCTCTCCGCCGCAAAGCGGAGATCGACTGAGGTGCCCAGTTTTGGCGGGAGCAATACACCTAAGGACCGAAAACCGATCCTTGCATGCACTTTTCAAGTGCAGACTCGCCCAAGGTTCGCAACGCCGGATTCTTCATGTCAGCTTCGGCCAGCTTGATGCAAGTCTTAAACGTGCTTGTCACACCGATAGCAGGGCTGACAATCTTGAGAGGCTCATCGTCCTTAAGTCCGAAATTGTTATTGCCAAAGCCGGGTGGCGGACTGCCACCGTTAGGGTTTGAAACCGTCCAAGGATCAGTGTCCTGAGTATAGACTTTGTCGGGGCTGTTCGGATCGACTACGTTTTTCTCAAACGCGTCGCCCCCAAATGACTCGGTTAGACTTGGCATCGCTTTGAGATTGATTCCGCCGTAGGTAGGCATCCCGGGCAAGCTCGATGAGCACGACTCTTGGGAGGCGTCCGCGATACAGAGTCCCCCCGACTGATCGGAGGGAGCCGGAATCTGGACGAGCTGAACAGACGGCAGAGGAAGAGGGAGCGGTGACGCGTCTAAACAACCCATATCAAGCACCGCATTAACCGCCACTACGTTGAAGCCTTGGGGTCCTGTCCAGTCGCCAGCGAAATCCAAATCGCCGTCATCGATGCAGTCGGGCTGGCGTCCAGATGGGTCGGTTAAACTAAGCGCCTTATTGATGACATAAGAATACATATTCCAGCTCTGGGGATTTGCGGATTGAGCACCCGCGTTGTCGGGATCGGGCGACATGAAGCGACCGACGGTGGATGAATCGAAACGCGCGGCGAAGTTGTCGAGACCCGATTCGGTGTCGCGTTCTTTGCCGCTGAACTTGTAGGCCTGGGAGCACGTGTTTATGTATGGTCGCTCGCCACCGAACGGATAGAAATCGGCATCGTAACACAGCGCGGCCGTGTTACTGCCCGAAGGTACTGAAGCGATCACGCGTGATGTGCCCAGATGATCGGTCGCATAGTAGATTATATTGTTTGAGGAATCGCGGCGGGCGATTCGGCTTCCATTGAGGAAGAAAAATTCATGGAAGTTGCCGTTGGTAACGCTGCCAGTCAAGTCGGTTCGGTCCAGGACGCTGCCATCCATTCCAAGCCAGTCGATTGTGCCATTGGATTTCTCGACGCGCGTACCGTCGCCGTTATAGGTGTACGTGACGCCCGCGGTCGAAATCAGATGATTTTCGGCATCAAACGTGTTCGTAGCACCGGAGTTCGTCGTCATGTTCCCGGCGGTGTCGTAATAGTATGCGCTACCGTTACTGATGCGGTTTTGTGCGGTGACGGTTATCCCGGCGAGCACCTCTCCCGTGCATCCCGTGTAGCTGCCGGTCATTTGCGTAATCGCACTTAGGTTACCCCAGGCCCCCCCAGTCAGTAGGTTATCGAACTGATAGGTCTCGCCCCAGCAGTGCGTCGGACTCGTGGCATAAGTAGAAGTGGTTTGCGCCGAGATAATGCGATTGAGGGCGTCGTAACCGAAATTCTCCGATCGTGTGCCGTCAATGTTGTTTGTTATGCCCGCGACGTTGCCGTTGTCGCCTGAACCGTAGTTAAAGTTGTAGCTCAGATCCAGCAACGTGCCGGTTCGCCCCAACCCAGGGCAGGAACCTGTGTAGTTAATGACGCTACCCGTGGCTTGCACCAATACTGGCTGGAGCCGAGCATTGTATGTTTCTGCCCGAGTGATCGCCCCGCCATAAGCAATCCAGCAGGGGGCCCCTCCGGCCCAATAGTGAACTGTGTTTGCGTAGTTCACCAAGGTCGTCGCATCCGTTGCCGAGATCGGGCGATCGCCCAAGTTGTAGGCGTAATTCACAACTCGTCCACTCGGATATGTGATGCTCGTTGGCGAACCGAGGAAACTATACTGATACACAGAAGACTTTGTTAGCGAGTTTGTGGTCCGCTGGTCTTTGGTTTGCCAACCCGAGCCCGAAACAATGTTGTAGCTCCAGGCTTCCGACCCTGCCTGATCCGTCATGCTGGTGCGGTGACCGATGTTGTAGCAAGTTGATTGGCCCAAACAGTTCAACTGATCGTAGGAATAGGTCGCAACCGGGGAGACCATCGGACACGATTGCAATGTATACGCTTTGCTGGTCATACGGTTCAGCGCGTCATAGCAGTATGAGAGGGTGACAGTGGACGCACCATTTTGATTCGGAGCCGGCTCCGTCTTACTAGTGAGGTTGCCATCGGCATCGTAGGCGTAGGTCGTCGCCACGTAGCTCATGTTCGCAGGAGACCAATTAGCTTCGGGATTAACAGAGCTCGTGAGGCGTGAGAGCGAATCGTAGACGAATGTGCGCTGCCGCGAGCCTGCTTGTGTAACGCCGGTAAGGTTATCGAGGACATCGTAGGTATAATTGGTCGAGTAAGCCAACCCACCCGGGTCTTCGATTACCTGCTCCAAGCGGCCCGCGCCATCGTCGCAGCTCTCTCGCGTTTTTCCGGCTTCGTCCGTTGTCGTGGCGCAATTGCCGGAGTATGAGACTGAAATGTATGAGCCGTCCGAGTGCGTGACCGTCTTGGCGCGACCCAGCGGATCTAACGCCATCAAATCGCCCGGCTCTGAGCTCGGGCACACGGAACCAGACCAGTTGGTCGGATTGCTCTCATACGGATATGAGTTGAAATCAAGATTACCCAAACTGTCGTAGCAGGTATCGGTTTCGTCGTATGGGACAAATTCGCCGTTCGTAACGGCACTTCGCGATTGCCTGCCGAATCCATCGACTTGGACCTGCGTAACTCGGTTGATCGAACTACTGATTCTGTCCGTGGTGATGATGCTATAGGGAGAACTCGACTGCGAACACGTTGAGCCACCCTCGTCGGTGTAGCAAATCGTGCTTTGTCCGCCGTCAGGATGGCTGATCTGCGTCGTGCGCAACATGTTGTCATATGAGTAGCTGGTCGTCAGCAAATTCGGATCTTCGGTCGACGTGATGAGGCCGGTATGTATGTCGTATGTGTTTGTCGTGGTTTGATTCAAGGCATTCTTCACTGTTGTCGGGTATGCGCCCGCATATGTGGATGAATAGGTGTAAGTTGTAGGGTTATTGTTTCCGTCATAGGCGACATCTACCGTGCCAGTGTCAAAGTACGTGTAGGTCTCGTTGACGTATGTGGAACCGCCGACGAGTCGGGAAATCGTGGTGGCGTTGCCTCGAGATCCGGAAACGGAGATGTGCTGTGTCGTGATTCCGGATGCGACAAGGCTCGACCCGTCGTAAGTGTAATTGGTCTGAGCTTTGAGGTTGCTAGAGCCGTCGTACACGGACACTTGGGAGGGCCGATCGAGAATGCCGTTACTCAGACTGGCGTAGCCGGTTGTCGTTTTGCGCAGTAAGGAACCCGGCGCGCCACTCCCGTAGTCGTAGTCATCTTCCTCTGCGACTAGGCCGAGCGAATAGCTTGCTGCAGTAGCGTACGTTGCATTCGTTTCGGATTCCTTCCCATTCGGCCAAGTCAAGTACTCAGTTTTTTGCAAAATGCCGTATTGGGCGTTTGGAAGGCTGGTCGCGTTACAAGGGTATGGCATGCCATTGTAACACGTGTATGTGGTTTCCAACAAAGTCGTCAACCCCTGATAAACCTGCCGCTCCGTCTCAAGTCCCAGGAAGGTTGTCACTGTTTGATTTCCCTGGGGGTCGGTCACGGTTGTTGTAGTATGGAAATTAGAGGGGGCCGACAATGAATAGGTCCAATAATTCGAGCCCGAGTCTGGAGTCACGCGCTGAAGGGTCGATGCGAATCCCACTCCGGGACATCCCGAATAGGCGTACGAAACCGTCCCTCCCGTCGGCACAGTGACGGACGCTACCCGCCCGGTAACATCGCCAGGGTAGCCAGTGGTGCTTTCGTACGTGAATGTGTACTTTGTGCTGTCAGGCAGGTCGATTTCACTTACCAAATTCTCCGGGAACGTGACGGAGGCCGTCACGCTACATCCAAAGTTCGCTTTCACCGTCTGGGCCGTAAATCTAATTGTATAGGTGGCGGGATGGCCGCTAGGGTCGGTGTAGGTTAGCGTCACAGGGCTGGTCGTTGTGCCGGAGCCAGTGATAGTAAGCGTTTGACCTATCGTGTCAGTAATGGTCTCGTTGTAGCTTGTGCCCGCGGTCATCGCGTCTGAGATCTGATTACCATTGGTGTCCGTTTGCACAGGTGAAATGTAGAAGTATGGGCTGTTAGAGTCATCCGAAAAGTACGTCTTTCGCCCATGTGCGTCGGTTATAGTCGCACTCACATTCATGTTGACAGTTATCGTGAGTCCCGAACCGTCGTTGGCTAGAGCGGTCCACGGGTTGTTGAGATAGCCGGATCCGCACGTGCCAGTTGCACGTATGACTCCTCCGGGAAAAGAGTGAAAGGTTCCGGAGCCGTCGTAGTAATAGAAAGGATAAAGAATTTCAGAGCCAGTAATGTAAGAACCCGTATAGCAATATCCCATCACCTGCGGGGCGGTATACACGCATCCGAGCGGGTGGAAGTACCACCCCCAATTCATCAGAGCCGACGGCATGTCGGCGCCCACGCAGTAGTTGAGGGCCGGGGTCCAAGTTGCGGGGCTCGCTTGCCAGACGGTGTTGTCGTAGGTTAGATCGATATCAAGGGGAAGGCCGCGGCCTGCTTTGTGAAGAATCGGGATTGCCAGATGTACATTTAGGTTTTGTTCATTAACTGTATCAATTGGCCCCCCCGTAAATGTACCAAACGGTGGGGTTCCGGTTTGAACCTGCACCTGAGCTAACAGAGAAACCGGTCCGAGAGCGAAGAATACTACTGCTATCCACCTAATTGAGAATTTCATCTCCGGCTTCCCTCACTGGAATTGGAAATGTGCCCGGCTGAGGTCGGTGTTGATATCGCTGGAGTTGAGTTGAATATCCAACGTCAGGTTCTCATTTACGAACTTTTGTATGCGAAAGGGTACCTCCACACCATCGACCAATCGATAGTCAGAGAACTGGACCACCGTTCCGATATCGATGTTCGCATTGTTGTCTGGATGCGTTGTAAAGCGAAGGGCCTTCGGAAGGAGAGTAATCAGATCCAAATCGATATCCAACTGGCTTAAATGCTGCAACAACTTTCCGACCTCCGTCGGCCCATTGCTAAGATTTGAAAACTGTTGCATTGCCGAGACATGCAGGACGGATTGACCGCTAATCGTTTCTTGACCGACATAGGAAAGAGTGTAGTTCGTCCCAGAGGCTATTCGGGTGAGTGTGAACCCCGGAAAGAACCATGTCGGATCTGTTAGAAGATTATTCGCGTGCAGACCATGGATGACACCATCCGCACCCGACCACGCGCCAGCCGGTTGCGGGCTCCCTATAATGGCACTCACTAGGGAAATACCCTGTGGGAAGGCATTGGGCAGTGGAATCGCGGAATGGTTCCGGATTTCGGTGTTATCGCCAGAAGGCAGCGTGAGGTCGATTCGACTGTCGCCCGCCGCCGTTGCCCTCATGATAATGGTGCCGGTCTCGTCGTCGGAACCTGCGATGCGGTGGGCACTACCCGCCAGTGTTATGTCTGTCACAGCCACTCCGCCGGTCAGCGCGCCCAGAGCACGCTGTACAAGCGCGACAACTTGCGGATCGCTCGCGGACGGCAAGGCGGATGTCGAAGCCGGTGGGCTAGACTCTTGGGCGGAGAGCGATACAGGACCAAGCAAGCAAGCCAGAAGCAGGAGCAGGTGCTGAGGCGTGCGCATGAGAGCCTCCTGAAATGCTGCCGAGCCTAGTTGTCGCCTACTATTCTGTCAACATCGTTTATAATGTGCTCGGTATTGTAAGCATATGTATCTAAGCGTATGCACTCTCCCCTGGGCGCCGACGCCGCTCGCTTCTTAGCCTCTCGAACCACGTGGTCTCGGGTATACTCGGCACAAGGAGATCCGGATATCATTATCGGTGATAGATCGCGAGAACTTCGGGAGCTGAAGCAGTCTGTCACAAGGAGATATCGAAAAGCGCACTGGATTGCTGCGCTGTTATATCTCGCGCGTCGAGAACGGGCACACTGTCCCGGCGATTGAGACGCTTGAGAAGCTGGCGCGAGCGATGGAGGTGCCGCTCTATCAGCTCTTCTACGATGGCGAGGAACCGCCGAAGGTTCCGAACCTTCCGAGGCGCAAAACGGCAGACGACATCGCCTGGGGAAACTCTGGCAAAGACGCCAAAGTACTAGGGCAGTTTCGTCGGCTCCTGGCGAAGACGGATGACAAAAACCAGAGAATCCTCCTGTATATGGCGCAGAAGATGGCCCGAACAAGCCGCGCCAAAGCGTGAACTGCTAGCTGTAGCGAGAAATACCCGCACGGCCGTTTGACTTTTACGGGACTACTAGGTCCAATTCGCGAAATACGCGTCTAACTAATGGTTGCTCGTGCACATTCCGTTTAATAACTGCTCGCCGAGCGAATCCGGGACCGTTCGCTGCCAGCCTGTTTCAGCGTCTGAGCTGCGAATGACGTTACCGTTCGCGTCGTAGTCAACGGTCGATGTCCGATTTATCGAGCGCGTCGAGCAATTAAACTCATAGGCGTCTACCGTGTAGGCCGATTCCTTGCCTACCGTTTTCAGCCACAAGGCCGGAGCAATGTCAGGTGCAAATGCCATCGTCTTTGCGTCAACGAAGATCGTCTCGCCAGCGCGCCCGCCGAGTGGCCGCCATCGGTCGATTGATTTTCCGTAATCACCGAAACCGGCAAAGACGCGAGAGAAATCCGCAAAGGCATCATGGAAGCGTCTTACCTGAAGGTACAAATCGCCACGCTTCACATAGAGATCGGCGAGGATGAAAGATGGTTCCCAGGTCCTTGTCTTATCAAACAACTGCTTCGAGAAATCCTCATCGGTGAACTGAGGCCAATACATCTTCCGGAGCATATTCGAAACGGCTTCATCAGAAAGTCCGTCCAGCTCAGGATAGAGCTTTCTGACCCCGTCGGGCATGGTTGCGACGCGACGCTTTCCGACGTTATTAGGCGCGGCCGGATAACGCATGGTCCGTCTCGCTGGTATTCACTTCGGGCACGCTTTGGTGATTTCGTCTAGCGCTGCCTGGTCGGCGTCGGTCGGATGCGGATGTTCTGCCGCGTACGCCGGTGCTCCGCCTTCACCACAGATCGCGGTGAGTAGTGCGTCTGGAGCGGTTGGTGGAGTCGTGCTTGGCCCTGAGATTAGATGTCCGCCATACGCTGCAAATGGATCGCTTGGTTCACACTGATCGGACCACATGAGCCCACTGCCATTCTCGCAGTTCTCGAAGTGCGCCAGGATGCTTACGCGGCCAGTGAATCGATCTTGGCGCATCCGTCGATGAAGTGGTCCAGCCGCATCGTTCCAGTAGAAGTACCGCGTCGGATAGACGAAAACAAGAAATGCCGCGATGAAGGCTGCGATTCCGACCCCAACTGCGATTTTGCTGATTTGCGACCGCATGATTCCTATGCTGCACGCTAACGGGCAAGATGCCAACGGCCTTGCTCGACGGCGGTATAGGCAGAGTCAACATTTTAGATTGCCGTGTCAGTCCGCCCGTGAAATGTCCACTAGGTGGACGCCAGGCGTGGATGGTCGGGGGGGGACGAAAGTCCGAAAAGTGGACGCCGGATATGCCCACTTCAAACGGCCAGCAATTCAACCTCAGGCCACTGCAATGCCTCACGCACGTTGGAGGTCGGTACGCGAGAGAAGTCCGGCACAGGCGCATTGCCCGCTCGCTCGTTCCAAATACGCGTGAGCAAATCGCGAATGTCGTTTCCCGTTCCGTAGCCGTTAAACTTCGGAAGTTTGATGAGACGCGATAGAAAGCGCGCCTCGAATCGTTCGTCGGAATTACACGTCAGAATCCAGATGGTCTGCGGGCAAGCATTCGACCCGTCCAACTTGCTCAAGAGATACTTCTGCGCCGCGTCCGACATGCAATCCGCTTCGTCGATTATGCAAACGTGCCAACTCCGTGCTTCGCCCACCTGGAAGTCGTACGGCACGCGATGGCACATGGCCGAGACCCGCTGCAAGTTTTCGAGGTTGCATTCGGCAGATGGGATGTGGTGAATCTCGGCCTTGATGGCACGGGCGAACGCAAACGCCATTGTGGTTTTGCCCGTGCCCGGACCTCCCAAGAAGCGCAAGGCACACGGACGCGGTTGGCTCGCGAGTTTTTCCAAGATTGCCTTGGGTTGCATAAGGCCGACAAACTCGCCGATGGTCTGCGGTTTGTAAGCCTCCGTCAGCGATTCTGGAAATGCGAGCGCTTGCGTTTGAGTCAGCATTAGCGTTGACCTCCCTTGTCGAACGTGTGCTTTCCGCCATCGCGCATGTGGACTGAATCGAGCACGTCGAACACGCCGCGCAGGTAGGTCCACATCTCTTGAGCCGTGCAGGACGGGGAGATTTCCATTTCGCCGCCGCGTTCGCCGACGATCACATTCAGCCGGTAGCGCGTCCAGCCGTCACCGGGCGAATATGAGGAAAGCAGAAAGTGCCCGTCATTTGAGCGCATGTTGGAGCCGTCCTTGCCCGGCTCTGCCAGGCGAGTCCAGGCTGCGCGCGGGCGATTCAAAATCGCATTCAGACGGTCGATTCGGTCATTGAGCATTTTTCGCGTGATTCGCATGTCAGTTTCCCTCGCTTTCGCAAGGGATTGGTTCATCGCAATCGCAGACCGTGCCTTGCTCAACGTCGCAGCCGCAGACGAGGCAAGGGACGAACAACACCCACTCGCCGCGAGACTCAATCCACGTCTTGCGGCCGTTCGGGCATCCTGTTTCGTGGCATGGCAGACCGTTGATGGAGAGCATTTCGCATTGGTCGCATCGCATTAGCGTGCCCTCCCGTAGGTCTCGCGCCAGAGTTCATACCGCAGATGTTCTAGCGTGCTTTGGGCCGCATGGTTCGCGATGAGTTCCGAGAGAGACCGTACGATGACCTTGTCCCGAAGGTAAAACAGGACGGCACCGAGAATGGCTACGCCATCGGCCCTAGTCAGAGAACGCTGGGAAGTCTTGTCGCTGAGGAAATGAGCCTGAAGCAGTGATACATTTGCATAAGCTTCCATGGAGTCTACCCTCCGTGTGAGTTAGGGGCGTTTCGCTGTTGATAGCAGCGAGGCGTCCCGCTTACTGCTTAGACAGATATTGCTCGACCGCCTTTCGGATTATCCAAGACACGGAACGATCATCTTTCTTGGCAGCCTTTTGGAGCCGCTTCCATGTCTCGATGTCTAATCGAAGTGCAATCAGTTTGTCCTTCATGCATACACGGTATCACAGTGTATAACACATGTCAAGGGAAATCATTGGCGACCTGAAGCTAGAAGACTTGGCTGAATGCCTTCGCAGCCGCCGCTGATGCTTCCGCGTCCGACGGATTCACATAGGCGAGGGTTGAATCAAACGAACGGTGCCCCAGGTGTTGCCGAATGAGGAAAGCATTCGCCCCAGCCCGCACCATGAGCATTGCGGCTGTGTGTTTGAGAACGTGGGGGTGCTGCAAGATCTCTGGAAGGCCCGCCCTGACCGCAATGGCCTTGAATAACTTGAAAATGGTAACGCGATTCAGGCGGGCGGACTTCTGCGAATTGAAGACGAAATTGTCGGCGTCCACTTTCCGGATTGCGAGCCACGCCTTGAGCACGGCTGACTCGTTGAACAGGGCGTTGCCCTTGACCTTGAGCATGGTTTGCACGGAATCGAGCGAACCCTTGAGCCGGGCAATGTGAACCTGTTCGGTCTTGAAATTGATATCGGTGATCCGGAGATTGCAAATCTCTGACGCCCGCGCGCCATGAGCCACGGCAAAAAGAAACATCGCATGTTCCCGCGTCCCGTATTCCTTCGCTGCCCGGAGAAAGCGTTCTAGCTGTTCGTCGCTCATATAGGAGATGCGGGTCCGCACTTGTTTGCTGCGCTTCTTGGGCATCCTGACCACGTTGCGCACGACCGATGGCGTCATTGGAACTGCCTCCATAGAAGCAACGCTAGCAAGTAAGGTTGCATGTGTAAATGGTACGTCGGTTCTGGGACTGCGTTGACGCGAGATGATGTCTCTCGATGAATGCGGTACAGGCGGGTTATGTGGCGTTTGTGGAAGTCGCAGAAATGCGGCGGAATTCCCGGAAATACCCCAGTGAATTGAGGGCGAGTCAGCAAACTGAGGCCCGCGATTGGTTGTGAATGCAACATTACAAGCCCGCACATCGTCGTTTCAGCGC
>Ga0335073_10007963_pt1 | contig 14848 bp, 18 predicted proteins | sample Lox_Sample_22_FD_207093 | JGI IMG/M metagenome (GOLD analysis project Ga0335073, IMG submission 207093) | Soil microbial communities from Loxahatchee National Wildlife Refuge, Florida, United States - Lox_Sample_2.2 | ecosystem: Environmental > Terrestrial > Soil > Wetlands | place: USA... | reverse complement strand
TCGGATTCGATGCATTGTTCCAAACAAAACTTCAAGAGTGCGTTCAAGCTCTTCAGCTCTCTGGCATTCTTGAAAAGCAATCTAGTTCATGAGTAACGTCCTGTACAACTGAAAGAATACAGTAAGCAGTACATCTAACCCGCCGAAAAGGAGACCATACGGATTGAGAGCTGGTACCTAAGTCCAATCAGAAAGGATCAGAACCTTAGAACTCACATTTGCTCCTAGTTTCGCAATATTTAAGCATAAGGAAATGAACGGATACGATTTTTCAAACCATTTCTTAGCCGATCCTTTAAATCTTCGAATGACAGAGTCGTTCTCAGACTCCTTAGTCTGACTTCTCTTGTCCAGAAGTCTCTCGATAGCCGCTTGTATTTCCTTAGCTCCGAGTTCGGCCGACTCGATGGTATCAAACGTCGGGAACTCAAAGTCGTCCAAATACGGCGTTTTGACGCTCGAAATAGTTTTCTGCAGCGATTGAATGGCGTTTTTCAAGTTATCCTCCGCTATAGCGCGTTGATTGTGGAATGACATGACTACAGTGTGAGTGTGGTTGAAGGTTGATAAAAACAGCGGAATGCAGAAGCGGAAGAATGCTCCCTTATATAAATTCCGTGAAAATAAGCTTTCGAGTTGAGTTTTAACTTTTGTGGCTGTCGGCTGGTGCGACGACAAAAGCATATGCCGAAGGACTACTGCTTATTGGTGCGAGCCCAACATCAAGCAATCGGTTAAACAACACTCGGGCCCCCTGATCTATAATGAATGATTTCGGGTTGATGGGCGGACACAGCGATGAAGATGTCATAGTAATTGAACTTCGACCAACGACAATTACTAGACGGGAATATCTTGTATCATACAGTAGGCCGGTGCTAATCAGGAGGGTTAATTAGGCCTAGAGTGAGTAGTACTTAAAGGCTCAATGTTTGCACTCTGCGATCGTCGAAGCTCTGACCACGAGGTCATGGTCCATGGAGAGGAAAACGCAGATTTTAGTTATAAGGACTGCCAGCGAAGCTCCAGAAAACCGTAGAACCACTGTCTCCCTTGGGCTCTTAGCCTCTCCGCCTGGAATCCACGTCTCAGGGCAGGTCCCAGGAGGGTTCACGGCCCCCTTTCCTCCTACCAACTCAACAACCGAGCGGCATGTGTCAAAACTCATAATGGATTCGTCAGAATACCACTTTCCCCGCTTGTGGAGCCAGGCTTTTTGATAGCAGGCATATAACCGAAGCGAGAAGGCTGGTGGAGCTCGCAATTAAATTATTTGATTTGCCTTGTCTCATTGGTGACATCGATCAAATGGCGTCCGGTTAGTGGGGTCCTATAATCGCCGAGTCCCGTTTTAACTCACCATCTTATCAAATTTTCCCCACAATCTACCCACGGCCCCATATTCCCCGCCATGGCCCATATTCCCCGCCACAGCCTCCTCTCTGAAGTGGGGCTGGGGAAGATGGATAAAGGGAAGGACCCTTGGATTCGTTACCCCAGTAGAAACCGCACGACCCCCCAGTTTCGACGAAAATTGCCGCCATGACCGACAAGAACGAGCACACTACTAAGGAAATCGAAGCCTTGAACTTCGATCCCGAGTTTGTCGATGAAGCCGCTATTGCCATCCAGCACATGTCGACGCGCGACATGGCGCCGATCACCGAAGAGGAGAACAAAAAAGTCCTCAAAAAAATTGACTTGTGGTTGATGCCAATCGTACCATCCTCGTTTTCCTCGGCTCTAATCGCGTTTAGATGATTATCACCTATGCACTTCAGTATTACGACAAGGGCGTGTACAATCAAGCGTCTCTTTTCGGATTCTTGACCGATCTCGATCTCAGCGTTGTTGTCAGCAAGGGACCCCCTCCCGTTGTCAGTACACTGCGATACTCTCAAGCCAGTATGATTTTCTACTGCGGTTACCTCGCTGGCGTCTATCCCTCAACCTTGATTGCTCAGAAATATCGAACGGGCCGCATCTGTGGCATCTTTGTCTTTCTCTGGGGAGTTTGTGAGATTTGTACTGTGGCGTGCCACAGTTTTGCAGGGATCATGGTTCAACGATTTTTCCTCGGGGTCCTCGAAGGCGGTATCGGCCCGGTTTTCGCCATTGTCTGCAGTCAATTCTACAAGCGCGATGAGATGGCTTTGCGAGTAGGGTTGTGGTTCAGTGCACAACCTCTTTCCAATACTTTTGCCCCACTCATCAGTTACGGGTTTGGGTCTATCAAGGGCCCGCTGGCTGGGTATCTACTCCCTCTCCCCCTTCACGTGAACGAGCTAATGGGTGTAGATGGCAGAATATCTATCTCTTCTCTGGTGCGTGTACCGTTGCCTGGGGAGTCTTTGTCTACTTTTTCCTCCCCGACGATCCCACGCGAGCGACCATTTTCGACGACAGACAACGATACGTGGCTCTCGAACGAGTCAAGGAGAACAATGCCGGTGTCGTGAATCACCATATTAAATGGTCGCATATCAAGGAAGCTCTTTTTGATCCAGTAACTTGGTTGTACGTCACCATGATTTTCACGGCCATCACCCCCAACGGCGTTTTCGGTACGTTCGGCAGCATCATCATCAAGAGTCTCGGTTTCAATACTTTACAATCGCTGGGCATTCAAGTTCCTTCCGGTTTCATCGGGTTTTTGTCGGAGATTGTTCCCATGTACATTATTCGACGAACCAACAATTACCGTTTCCACTTGATTACGCTTTTTGAAATCATCGTCATTATCGGCGGTATTCTCTTATGGGCTGCACCCAGGTCCAATACCGCCGCACTTCTTGCTGGTTATTGTAATACCCCACTTCCCATGTCAAAGCCAGTGACTAATTTCAGACTTGATGTCGACGTTTGCAGGAATGTATTGTTTGGCATTGGTCACGACGGTAAACAATACCGCTGGACATACCAAGAAATCAACCATGTCCGCCCTGATTGTTCTCGGATACAGTCTTGGAAATATCATGGCACCGCTTCTCTTTGTGTCATCGCAAGCACCTGGATATGTTGGAGGGTTCACGGGTATCACAATTTGCACTGTATACGCTGCTATTGTGTCCCAAGTCATCAGATTGATTTTGATCAGGAGGAACAAGAAACGTCAGGAAGAGTTTGGGGATCCGACTTTGGATGATGCTTTCACGGACAAGACGGATCATAAGAACAAAAATTTCCGATATCTCTTGTAGATTAGTAGTAGCCAGCCTGTTTACTGTAGACGAAAGTTGCTGGTTAATCAGCTCGACTAATCACCTCCGCGTATTTCTTTCCAATTCGGGTGATGTGGGTACTCAAGTGGGTTGAGGGCTCACCCCCACCCTGAAACACGACCCCACTCGTACTAGTCACTGACTCTAACCGCTACCCAAATATGCCGTATCGTATAATTCTCGCCAGTCGGCGAATCACAAAACTCCAGTAATTCTCATCTTCAAGTTGCGAACAAGTCACTCCTCCAATAACTTCTATTCTCTTATTCCCCCTCTTCAACCCATTAACCCAATTACCCACTTCTCCCCGCACAACCCGCGTCAATATCCTCAAAGTCTCTAATCTCTCGCTATTCCGCCGTCTTTTCCTCAATTTCATCATCTCCACACGTCCCTCCTCGTTCATCTTTCCGAGACTGAGGGACAGGTCATCGATATCAACGGGGATACCCCGAGAAATATAATCTCCGACTTGATTGTATACTGCCTCTAGCCGTCTGCGAAAGTCCTCGTCGTGTCGCATCCACAGATCCGTCCATTCAAATTTCCAGATTGTGGTGATGACCCCCCAGTTGTGTTCATAGTCATGGAATATATGCTGCAGATGAGGACGATGCGTGACCGTAGACCAAGCAACGTTAAACCAATTTGCATCCCACCAGTCTCGTGAAGGAGGAGTATTATTTGACATGACATTATCGAGTGACGCTGCCGGAGCAGAGTAAAACCACGCGAAATTGTACGGGAGATGTAACTGTTGAAAAGCGTTATTGAATGATTGTACTTTATGATCTGTAAAGGTAATTAATCGCTGTATGTCCTTTTCTGATCGAATACAGCGTTTTGCAACGACTTCGCCTGTGACTTGGACCCATGTTTGCATTTCGTGGATGGAAATGTATATTTTATCATCGATTGCGTCAATGTTGTCTGGCATGAAGAAATCGAGATTATGTCCTATTTCTCGATGTCGCAGTCTCTGTGCGTGACTATGAATAAATCGCGGATTATTCTCTCGATAAACGAAATCGCCCATGTAGAATTCGTCGACGTCGAGACGGAAGGCCGATTGGTTCGTCTCGCGTAACGCGTTGTTGAGCCGGTGTATGAAAGGGGAATAAACAGAATTCAAATTGTCTAGAAGAGCTGCTGTTCTTGCTCCTGTGAAGACGAGGAGAATGTTGAGAATTGTTGAGAATGCAAGGTAGTCGATCGTCGCCCTAGCGGCGTAGCTAGCCACCTCGCCTGGAAGCCACGATAGGCATGGAAGAACGGTTTCGAGGGCAAGTTGCGGGCCTGTAATGTTGTTACAGACGAGAGGGTCGAGCATTTCAACTATAATCTTTGTTCAAAGAAGAAGAACGCGCTTTTGTGGAAGCATCGTGAGCTTTATCAATCGCGAGACGCAAAAGGGGATTTGCGCGAATGATCGGAGGCAAGTTTTGTCCGAAGTCGAGTGTCCCTCCCGCCGATCACTTTTTCCGTGCGTTTCGATTCAGACCAAGGAAAAACGGCCTTTGTTCGCGCTCTGAATCGATTTCGTGTTCCTCTCCTTCTTCCTTGTCCTACTGCAGGAAGCCAACATCAGCTATGTGTATCTCTCTCCCATCTCATCTCCGTTTGTGTCTCACCTCTCTAGCATTCCAGAACAATCCAAACGATCCAAACAAGCCCATGCCGACCTTTGGTGCATTCGGTCAAACCCAACAACAACAGCCCGCCACACCAGGACAGACTACCCCGCAAGGACAGCAACAGCAAGAGCAGCCACAGCAGTCTGCATTCGGAACGCCGAGCACGACTCCTGCTCCCAGTAGCAGCAGACTCTTTGGCCAATTTGGAGGAGGAGGAGGCACTTCAGCCTTTGGACAACCACAACAACAACAATCTGCATTTGGCGCTAACGCGACCAATCAGCAATCTTCAGCAGCTGCCTTTGGAGGAACAAGTACCCCTCCTGCCTCTTCCGGGACAGGAGCATTCGGAAGTAATGCCGCTTCGACAAATAAACCTTCTTTATTTGGTGCCGGGTTGAATAATCCACCCTCCGCCTTCGGCACATCATCAACTCCCTCTGCATTCGGTACTTCCCACACTAGTGTGACACGAATATTAATGCTTGTGTAGGAACAGGATCAGGAACGTCTACACCTACAACTCAAAAACCGTTTGGTGGATTCGATACGAATACCGCATTTGGTCAAGGAACGTCAACGCCAGGCTCTGCCCCCGCTACCACAACTGCTTTTGGCGGCGCGGGGAGTTCGACCCCGAGTTCCGCACCTCCTACCACCACGGGATTCTCTTTTGGTGGTGGCAGTGCAGCGACAGGAGCGACTAGTGCACCTACTGCTGCAACGACTGGATTTGGATTTGGTGGCACGACACAATTTGGAAGTCCACAACCGCAACAGCAGCAGCAGCAACAACAACAACAAACGGAGAATAAGCCTGCTGAGACGAAACCGTTCGGCACAGCCTTTGGACAGACGAGTCAACCCACGCAGGGAGAACAGAAGTCTGCATTTGGCGGGTTTGGGCAACCGCAGCAACAGTCTGGTACTACTGCCCAGCAACCAACGGAGCAAAGGTCTGCGTTTGGTGGGTTTAAACAACCACAGTCTACCGCGACCACGAATCAACCAACGCAACAAAAGAGCGCATTTGGAGGATTTGGTGGACAGCAGCAGCAACAGCAAAGTAACGTGACAGACAATAAACCTGCTTCTTCGGCATTTGGTTTCGGACAACAGTCTACTACTCCTGCACAAACAAGTGAATCACGACCCGCGTTTGGCGGATTCGGAGGACAACAACAGCAGACTCCAACACCACAGTCCACAGACTCTAAATCTGCATTTGGTGGATTCGGCCAACCCGCTCAACCGACTACACCAGCAGACAAACCCGCAGAACCAAAATCCCTCTTTGGCGGTTTCGGCCAACAATCGCAGTCCTCCCAACCTGCACAACGGCCAACAACCGATAAGCCCACCCCTTCATTCGGTGCATTCGGTCAACAATCGCAACAACAGACCGCCACAGATAAACCCGCAGAGCCCAAATCCGCCTTTGGAGGGTTCAACGCCCAAACCTCTAAATCTCCCTTCCTCGCCATCCCCTCCACAAGCACAACTGCAACAACATCCTCCACAGACACAAAACCCCCTTTCGGCTTCTCTTCCGCCCCCGCCAGCGTCTCCACAACACCCAAACCCCCTGAACCCAGCACGACCACCGCAACAGGATTCTCCGGCTTCAAACTCTCTGAACCAGCCAAAGAAACAAGTCCCGCTCCAGGGACATTGGGCGCGAAATTAGGACTTGGGACGGGATTTTCTACCCCTGGTACATCGACGGCTGCGACGAGTGTTTCCGGAGGGGATTCTACTAGTACAACGCCTGCGCCTGTGAAGAAGGATTTTGGGGGTTTTCAGGGACTTACGCCTACGGGGACACCTGTCCCTGGTGAGACGGAGGGAGAAAAGAAGGATGAGAAGAAGGGGTTTGCGGGGTTTGCTGCTGCGGCTGGGGGAACGGGTAAGGAAGGGGGTTTTGCCTTTGGAGGGAAGAAGGACGAAGGGATTGTAGCGGGGACGGAGAAGAAAGAGGAGGAAAAGGCCAAAGGGTCTGGGTTGGGTGGATTTGGTGCGGATAAAGGTTTGCTTCCCCAAGATGAGATACGGTTAACATTCAGGAACGGAAAAGCCAGGGGAGACAAAAGTTGATGGAACGGGTACGTTGGCAGGAATGAAGAATAAAACGATGGAGGAAATCATCAATAAATGGACTGGCGAACTCGATCGTTGTGGCGAACAATTCAAATCGCAAGCCAACGATATCCGTCGCTGGGACGCCATCCTCGTCGAAAACGGCGACAAAGTAACCCCACTCCATGCAAACCCTGTTCTCATTATAGATTGCCAAACTCTACACCTCAACCCTCGAAGCCACACAAGCACAAGACCGTATCGACACTGCGCTAACCTACATCGAAGACTCCCAAGCCGAACTTTCCGCCCTACTAGACCACTACGAAGACGTCGTGCGCGAATGTTTCGACCAACTAGGCGGACGCGAAGCAATGCAACCTGCTGACCAAGAACGCGAGACAATGTACTCGCTCGCCGAAACCGTCAACGCCGAGCTCGATGAATGTGTCAAGGGACTGGGGGGCATGATCGAGGAGATTAATGTTTCTGCCAGGGGGGCGGGAGGTGACGGCGATTTATTGGGGGAGGTGGTTAAAGTGTTGGATGAGCAGTTAGTGAGTTTGGGGTGGATTGATGAGGTCAGTTCGAAAGTTGAGGAACGGATTGGGAAACTGGAACGGGAGGCTCGGGGTGTGAGTGAGGGATTTGCTGGGTGAACCGCGTGCATCACTGTTTGTAGCATAAAATGTATGATCTTCTACTATCACGTTATGTCGGGATTGTCCATTATCTGACGATTTCCGAGTTCTGTAGAATTCCAATCCTTCGATGGTGAGTCATTTTGCGATCACCGTTGCTCTCTCATAGCGAGCATTTAAGCCCCCGTCGGACCACTCACCTCCACAACGCAAAATCATGCCCATACACATTATCCAGCAGCACGACCTCGAAAAGTTCACTTTGAGAGGTGACGAACGAGAGGAAACGAGTTATTACAGGGATAATTATTATCCTAATGGAGAACGTCGCTGGAGTGTTCCTGCTGGTAAGAAGAATCTCCCGCCAGCCCAAAAGCGAGAAACGGCTTTGGATGTTGCGGTTCGAGAGTTGAAGCTTCAGTCCAAGAATAGACGGCTTTCCGACGGGAGTTTTGCTCAGACTCGCGACGAATATAATACACGAAAAAACTCCTCGAACCGAAGGAATGATACTCGAGACACATCGTCTGTCAACGGCGTCAGGAATCAGAGGAACAACAGTTCTGCTCCCGAAATCTATGGCTCGGACCTTCCGCCTGTCACGAAGCAGGACTCGACTTCAGCCGGCTGCAAGGTTTCTGGGAATGGTATGGAATGGCGAAATGTAGCGGCGAAACCGAGAACCACAAAGCCGGAGAATCTCAAGACAGGGACCACAAAGCGAGATATGAAGCCAGTGGATCCGAAACCAGAAAACAAACAACAAGAACGGCTGAAACCGGACATCATTGAACATCCTCCCAACGCGTCAAAACCTGGCTCGAATGGCTCTGCTGCGGCCAAGCCTGCTCATTCTCGAAAGGCCGATACCGCGTCTCCGTCGACTGAACGCAATACACCAGCACTCAAGGCCGCAAACGGAAATGCAACAGCTCCTTCCGATGTCCCGCCGTCGTTCTACAAAGACATGATCCATCCGCTCAAAGGGCGAGATGGCAAAATTGTGCCGCTGATCGACATTGGTGCCAATCTCACCAAACTCTGTTACAAAGGTCGGATGAGATCGATCCTCGAGCGGGCAAAAGCAGCGGGTGTCACAACCATCTTGATCACTGGAACAAGCTTCACCTGCTCTCGTGCAGCCATCCGACTCTGTAAACAATGGAACGATGTCGTTAAAGGCGTCAAACTGTATGCGACAGTTGGTTTGCATCCGCTGGACGCGACGTTCACTATGTCTGGGAAATTTGCCCAACGATGGCATCACTCTTTGGAAGGACTTTTGAACGATGAGGAAGAAGGTCTTGCGAAATATGTTGTCGCCATTGGGGAATGTGGTCTGGACTATAGTTCCCCGAACTTTGACTGCAATCGTGAAATTGAACCGCAGAAACAAGTATTTCGAAGGCAACTTGCGTTGGCGGACAAGTACGATCTACCAGTGTTCGCGCACTGTCGAAAGGCGCACAAAGATTTCTTGGACATGGTCAAACCGTGGTTGCAACGCCACCCGGGGCGACTCGTCGTGCATTGCCACACTGATCCGGACGTCACACATTTGAAGGAATTGCTTAACGCTGGTGCTTGGATCGGTCTCACGGGGATCATCACCGACAGGAGGGAGGGGAGATTCAATACCGATATTATTTGTGAAATCCCTTGGGATCGGTTGATGATTGAGACTGATGCTCCGTTCTTGCTCCCCAGCAATGCTTGTGCGATCAAAGACATTGATCCGAAATGGCAGAATGAGCCATGTTTGTTGCCGTTTGTGGCGGAAAAAATTGCACAGGTGAGTGGAGATGTCAGGGCCGCGGAGGTGGCAGCCATCACCACCAAAAATGCTCTCAAGTTTTTTGGGCTGGAGGACATCCAGGAGGAGCAAGTTAAAGTGCAGTAAGTTGAGCACCCTTTGACTCCGGGTGTCAGGCTCATATAGAACAGAAACCATTGCAAAAGTATAGTATTTCAGATGGATTAAATATCAATTTTCCAATCATATTGTTTGCAACTTTCATAAGAATGCATAGCCACCTTTACCGTCATCCCGAACCTTAACCGTACATGAAATGCAAGCTCAAGTAAGCCGCTGAAGAAAATGTGTATTTGCGGATAACACTATACTTATCCCTAAATTGCGCCAAGCGACTACAGCGGAACATTCAAGCTTTTACAATTTATTTAGAGTTTCGGGCTGACTCATCCTGCGTCGCTTTTCTTGTCGACTTCTATCCGACACTTTCCCTAATCTCCCGCTCCGGGAAATACTCTTTCCCCATCTCCTCCAACCACCTCATCAACTCAGGATACTTTGCAATCTCCCTCCCCCAAACCGGCGTCATCTCCCCCGCCTCATTAATCGCCACCAAAAACCCAAACACCGTAGCATCCACCATCGACCTTCTTTCCCCGAACCCTCCCCCAACTAACGTCGCCAGCGTCCCCGCCGCCTGCTCAATAAATTCCAGGATCTGCGCACGCTCAAACCTAGTAATCCCCATCCCATACAACATCTTCTTAAAGTCGCGGTACACGAAATGATAAACGATTACCCGCAGCGGCGCAAACGGGATAAATCGCGCAAATAGCGTAGAGCGCGTGACACGCCAATTGTCAACGTACTTTTCCCAGCACCAGAGAAAATAGATCCAGTGTTCGAGATAAGACTGTAGCAGTGTGGACTGAGCTTTTTCTAGCGGTAAGGAATCAGAGGGAGCGGGATGGGAGATAAGGTCAAGGTGGAGGAGGGAGGTGTAGGCGAGGGTTGAGTCTGGGAAGGTTTGGCCTGTGGAGAGGGTGATGAAGGGGAGTTTGTGGAGGGGTGCTTTGCGTACATCGGTCTAATTGTCAGGGACTGTGCGACGAGGGTGGTGGAAAGGGCACTTGGACTAGGGTGTAGGGGGTGGAGGACATGCGGAGGAGGCATTCTAGTTTTGTGACGAAGGGGGACTGCGGGGACGTTAGTAACTAGTAGTTGATGCCAGTTTGGGGAGGGGAGGCACAGGATCGAATATTGTGGTATCGGGAGGGAAGAATCTATGGATTGCTATTTGAGGTTTTTGTGTCATGTCGACCGAAAGGCAGAGGCGTATGCTGGAATGCCCGGCGCCATTGTCCTTTATATACTCAGGCAGATCGGTCGTATCGATTGCATGATATTTTACGACGTGAATGAACTATTCTTAGATTGTCCGCATATCGGGCGAACATATGCCGTCCTTGGATTTGCGTTGATGTCTTTGTCGTGGTGTTTCAGTTCGGAAGGATTTGATGGCGCGAGCGTGCAATGAGATGCGCGACTCCATCAGGGGCGAATGATGAGACATGCGCTTTGATTGGACGACAAGTTCATTAAAGCAAGGGCGGGACCATGTCCCCTAACCCTACACGTGTATCTTAAAAGGTAGGCACCTCCCCTCAAAGTCACAAGTCGCCTCCATTCTTCTCGTGATCACACTCCCTTTTCACTTCTCATTCTTTCCCTCTCGGCTTTATCTCTCATTTCGTCTGAACAGAATTACACTCACAAGATGGCCACGTCAATAGACCAAAAGACGACGCCGACACCGACTCCGCTGACAATCCCATACCCCTCGTCCTCATCGTCCTCGCATCCACAGCCATCGTCGTCTTCAGACAGCGAGCCCGTGTCGCCTACAAATCCAACTCAGGCAATCCATGCCCCGCTGCCTACACGTCGCATGCTCTCCCAACTCCTCCGCCAATGGCAACAGTCATTTTCCCCCTCACCCCAACAACAACAACAACCCTCTCCATCAACAACAACACCAAAAGATGTCTCCCCAACAAGTCCGTCCATCCCCGCCGTAACTCCCACCATCACATCCCCCTCCTCCGCATCATCAGCTATCCCCCCTCAACAACCACCACCCCAACAACAAACCCCACAACCGAGCCGCACGCCCTCCCGTCTCATGGTCTCGTCCCCGCAATACTACACCACTACTCCAACTTCCTCCTCGCCACATTTATCCCTCACGCCAACACATACCCGCCGAGCCAGTATAACGACGTTCTTGCCCACAGACGCGCTCCTCATGTCGCCGATCCCCCGGGCACGTAATCCGGGTGGATTCCGTCCTACGAGTTCAGGCGGTGCGGGAATGGGAATGGGGTTGGGTGTCGAGGTGGAGGAGAGCGTGAGTCCTTTTGGGGAGGTGGTGGGGTTGGTTGGCGGGTGGGAAGATAAGATGAGGAGTGCTACTGCGTGGGCAGTGGTGAATACCACGAGTCCGGGGAGTGGTGGTGCCGTAGCGATGGCGATGCCGGAGGAACATGAGGGGGAAGACCAGGAAGGGGAGACGGAGATGCAAGTAGACAAGGGGAAGGAGTGAGTTGCGGCAATGGTGGTGGTGAGTGAAAGAGGGGATTATTTGGAGTTGGGTGTATGGTGCATGATGTTATTTACATAGTTTTATTGATACTGACTCTGGCATGGAATCAAGTTGGGAAAGTAGGTACAAGTGGTATACGATAATTGTGCAAGTAGGGAATTCAAATCCACTTTTAGTGAAATAAGTCCGGGCTCAACAGCTCTCTTGATGTTCTTCAATCAATCATGTGGCGATTGGGAACTTAGTCTGGGGGCGGACTAACGATTTGGGGCAATTCCACTTTTCTCAAAGAATCTTGTCATAATTTGGCGCACTTTTTCTTCAGATTTAACGGAGCCCCTGCACTGATGCGAAACCGTGACCGGAAATCACTTCTTAGCACCACGAATGGTGCACGCTGACGATATGCTTGCAAACTTCTCATCTCACCCTCAGAGAAATTTGGTCCGTAATCTTTTGTCCTCCTCTAATCCAGTGAGTAATAACTATTACGATCGGACTTGTAATCTCACTGTATTGCAAGCCATTTTGCAGAGAGCTGCCGATTCTCTTGGGATCTTATCTTGAATTAACTACATATTTATGCCTGCCAGGAAGAAGAAATACCATCCTTTGGAGCTTCATGAATGAATTATGAGTCTATTGACATTCCTTTAGGATATTGCGCAAGATTGCCGAACAAACAGAGAGTTCTTCATCCTTCTGGCCGAATCCGCCAATTCCATTTTTTGGACGCCAAGTTAGTATTCTGGTTGAGGAACGGCAAGCACGCCAAGGACATAACGTCCAACCTGGTATGCACTCGATGAATGGATTCGGTTAGAGAGCTCCTGACGTCACACCTCAAGGAGACAGTGTGCAGACCAATCTGACGTGATTCGGGTGACAGAAGTGTTAAAATGCCATTGGAGAATCATTTAAATACATCCGATCGAGCCGGTTTTCGTTCACGATTTCAGAGTTTCAATGAGTACTAGTAATCGAACGCGATTTGGGATTCATGACTCGATGTCACCGTAATTACATTTGACAGCGGCCTCGTTCATAGATCTCACACTCTCGGATCAGTGAAACAGGGTATAATTGTTTTTCAATTGGTTTACTGTAATTATAATCATGCATACGCTCAGCTGTCTCCCAACCAGAATCCCCCCCCTCTGCCCGGAATTCACGTTCTCCCCACCTAATGTCAACATAGTCCCATCGAACAGAAGAATACCAGGATATTGTTAATAGGAATATTGATCAACTTGACAGCAAATCCAAGGAAACCCATAAGCAGGAATCCAACCCCCACGGCCCTCGAGATTTCAACAAACTCTTTCGACGTCAGCCGATCGCCCTCAACAGCGAGGGAATTGGAGTTCGAGGGGGAAGGAAATGAAGGAGAAATGTACCTTTTCTGCTTGGTTTTGTGCATCTGTTGATGAAGAATACCCCGTCTCGGATAAAGTCGCGGGGGATGTCGAGGAGTTGCTTCACTTGCTCCGACATGACGCGGATTCGACACGGCTAAAATGGCGACGTGGCTTGCGGATGACATGAAATCAGGGTTGTACGGGTTGGGGTTCGGTGCCTAGTATTGCGATGCGGCTGCGCGGCAACCGGTGGCGGAATCATGAACGGACACTCGCCAGCCTCTCGGTTGCGCTTCATTCAATTGCAGTTTGAACACTCTGCTTGAAACACATTTGATCCATTAGTATCTATGCCGATACTTGTTTGCTCGATATGTCGGTTATTCCTGGATACTGCTCCGCCCCAGGTCGAGAAATGTGGAGAAATATCACCAGAAATGGAAGTCGAATATCGAGCCTGACACGCACCGCCATCCCAATGGCTGTGTCAACGACCTGAAACAACCTCCGTACTTCCAAAATTGTCCATGATTGGCTGTACAACGCCCTAAATCGAACAACTTCCTTATTTCCGAGAAATTGGAGTAGCCGAAATTAAGCACACTGGTTTCACGTGTATCGGCACTCCCTCTCCATCAAAATCAAAGGGCAAGAACAAGTATCTTCTTCCATTGACCATCATGGCCGGCCTTTCCACCCAAGTACACTACCTCTTCCTTTTACGCTGGACTGACAAGACAGACATGGCTTCCTACATCTATTGACTGGGTTCCGTGTTTCAGCGACAAAGTCCTCGGACTCAACATCAATTGGAATTGTGCCAATTTGACGGTGCCGGTGGATTATCTAGACACGTCTGGTGCGAACAAGACAACGCAGATCGGGCTTGCCAGAGCACATCCTAATGATCTTGATACTCCCGGACGGATCCTTTTTTCGGGGTTGGGAGCCGGACTCTCGTATGTCTCTTCGAGGAGAGGGACTAATGGAAGGGAAATCTTTTCGTTTGATTCGGACTTGATGCCGTTTATGGTTGACCTCACTAATAGCGAATACGATATAATCCTAATGGATCCTCGTGGCGTACGTTCCTTTTGTACAGAAAGTCTGACTTTAGACTGGTTGGTCGAATGCACTGACATGTGGATTTACGGCCGACACCATCAACGATCGTCCATCGTTTTCTCCGCAGACATGGCTTCTTACGCAGAGTTCCATCGAAGCAGACGTCCAAGACTGGTCTGCTCTTTCTGGACCATTTTGTGCAGAAAACGAGGATCCAAGTTACCTCGCTCACATCAATACCCCCAACGTCGCACGCGATCTGGATCTCATTCGAAATCTCACCGGTGTTGAAGAATTGGACTTTTTCGGGTTCGAAGATGAAGGGAGTATACTTGGTGCAACATACGCAGCCCTCTTTCCCGAGCGCGTCGGACGAATGGTTCTTGATGGTACCGCAACTGTTCCCCCTAGAGACTTATATTAGGCGTTCCGGATTACAAAAAGTGGATGGGCATCGAGGGAAATATTCTCGATTTGTACAACTCTCAACTCTTGGAT
>Ga0335073_10007962_pt1 | contig 14848 bp, 12 predicted proteins | sample Lox_Sample_22_FD_207093 | JGI IMG/M metagenome (GOLD analysis project Ga0335073, IMG submission 207093) | Soil microbial communities from Loxahatchee National Wildlife Refuge, Florida, United States - Lox_Sample_2.2 | ecosystem: Environmental > Terrestrial > Soil > Wetlands | place: USA... | reverse complement strand
ATCGCGTTGGTTTCACAAAGGCCGTGGTCGCAGGGGACTACGACAACGACGGCTACGTCGATTTCTACGTCTCGAACCTTAACGGCGACAATTTCCTTTATCACAACAATCACAACGGAACTTTCACCGAGGTCGCCCTTCAGGCCGGAGTGAAAAAACCATGGCAGAGTTTCGGCGCGTGGTTTTTCGATTATGACAATGATGGCTGGCCCGATTTGTTTGTGACCAGCTACTACGTGTCGATCGATGAATCGATCCGCAGCTATCTCGGTCTTCCTTCCAACGCTGAGACGCTCAAGCTGTACAAAAATCTGGGCAACGGCAAGTTTCGCGATGTCACCGCCGAAGTCGGTCTCGATCACGTCTTCATGCCGATGGGCGCAAACTTCGGCGACATCGACAACGACGGGTACCTCGACATTTATCTCGGCACCGGAAATCCCAGTTACGCCTCGATGTTGCCCAACGTCCTGCTGCACAACAAGGAAGGACGATTCTTTACCGATGTCACCGCATCCTCGGGCACGGGCGAACTCCATAAGGGACACGGTGTGGCATTTGCCGACATCGACAACGACGGAGACGAAGATCTCCTCACTGAAATCGGCGGCGCGGTGCCAGGTGACAGCCATGCTTTCCGGCTGTTCGAAAACCCCGGCAACAGCAATGACTGGATCAGTGTTCATCTCTCCGGCGTGAAGACAAACCGCGCAGCCATCGGAGCGCGAATCAAAGTCTCGGTACAGGATGAGGGAAAGGAACCGCGGTTCATCTTTCGAACTGTTGGCAGCGGAGGCTCATTTGGCGCTTCTCCTCTCACTCAGCACATTGGACTGGGAAAGTCCGCTCGCATCCTCGACCTCGAAATCGATTGGCCCGTCAGCAAAACGACGCAGCACTTCTCGAACGTTGCACCGGATCAGTTCCTCGAGATCAAGGAGTTTGCGAAGGACTACCAAAAATTAGAGCGCCACGCATTCCGGCTCGGTGGTCCACAGCGGGAACAAAAACCCTCGGCAGCGGAGCCGGCACGGATAAAGGCGACGAAGTCGAAGGAGGCACCCACACCGTGACCCATAAACAGATTCTCCTATGCCTTACCGCGGGACTCCTCTCCGTTGTTTTCCTAACCGCGGCTTCCTCCGCTTCTCCGCAAAAACATGAGGTCACCGGCCTGCTGCTAGCCGTCGATGCTTCGCACCACACAATTACGGTGTCGTGTAAAGAAATTCCTGGCTATATGGAAGCCATGGTGATGTCCTTTGACGTGAAGGATTCGGCGCTACCGGCTGGCCTCGAGCCAGGTGTGATGGTGGACTTGAACTTGATTGTCGACAACCATACTTCGTTCGCCGAAGACATTCGCGTTCGCCCGTTCGAGAGTCTCGAACTCGATCCAACCCAAGCCCGCCGGCTCAGACTGATAGAGAATGCATCGAGCGCCCATCCGCCCTCCGCCGATGTTCTGCACAACGGTAATTCGGTGCCTGATTTTCGGCTGACCGATCAAAATCATGACACCGTTTCTCTGTCGCAGTTCCGCGGAAAGGTCGTTGTCATGACGTTTGTGTACACCCGCTGCCCTTTGCCGGATTATTGTGTGCGACTCTCGAATAACTTCGGGGTTCTCCAGAGACGATTCCAGAGTCTTATGGGACGAGACCTAGTTTTGCTTACGGTCGTCATTGACCCCATTCACGATCAGCCGACCGAACTGAGCAGTTACGCACGCACCTGGAAAGCGGATTCGCGGAGCTGGCATTTCCTAACGGGTCCGGTGGCGGAAATTCAACGAATATGCCGCGGTTTCGACATGTCCTTCTATCCTGACGAAGCTCTGTTTGTGCACTCTTTCCACACCGTCGTCATCAGTCGCAAAGGACGTTTGGCCGCCAATCTGGAAGGCAACAACTTCACAGCGCAACAACTTGGGGACCTAGTCCAGGTGCTGGCTGACCGCAAAGAATAACGAATGCTGAATGATCAACAACGAATGCCCGCGAATCTAAGCAAACGTGTTCTGAAATGGTACAATGGCGCGCGTCAAGTGAGAACTTCGCACTTGCCGCGCCATGGTAACCTGCCTGCCGCTTCCGTCCAGCGCAAACGATCGCAGAGCGTTGCCGCCTGAGAATCCCTTGCGTGGCCGTTGTTCCAGTCATGGCGTGACTAAATCGTGGTTGGTATTGGTGCAAGCCCTAGTTTTCCTTTGGGCCGCCCACGCTGCCTCCGCCGCCGCAGATCCTCATGCCGACCGCATCCCAATTCAAGCCGAACTGGTGAAATCGATTGAAGCAGGACATCTGAGAGTCGGCGATCCTGTCTACGCCAAGGTTGACTTGGCATGGAACAATCCCTCTTGCAACCTGCGAGAAGGCGCCATCCTCAAGGGCCGCATCGTGACGCAGACTCCACGTTCGAAGGCAGTGAGATCCTCAGAACTCGCCCTTCTGTTTGACAGCGGCCAATGCGGCGGGCGAGACATGAAGCCCTTGGCTCTCACGGTTGCAGCCGTACTTGCGCCAGATCCAAACAGCAGAACAAGTCTATATGGCAATCAGGAAAGCCAGCCCCTCAGTGAAGCGGTGGGACTGAGTCTCGGACAACAAGGAACGGGCAGCCCCATGAGAAGCATGTTGGCCGCCACGCAAACTGTCTTACTTGAGCCTCCCCGCAACAAGCCACCCCAACTCGTAATGCCAGGCCAGGTCATTGGAATCGGGGATGTGAAATTAGCTGTCGGGAGCGGTCCCGAAGGAAGCTCCGTGTTGACTTCGGAAAAGCGCAATCTCCGGCTGGAAACTGGTTCCCGCCTTGTCTTGGTACCTAGTGTCACGGCTGACGTGACAGAATCGAGGGCCGCCGAATCAGCGTCGGGCGCCTCCCCTCCATTGCCCAATCCTCCTGGCGGCGCTGATGCGATCGATGAAGCCGAGGTCTGCGTTCCTCCCGCTTGCACTATTGCACTAGACTCAGGCCAGCCAGAGGCAGGTTCCAAAGCCGCCGACTTCACGATGCCCGTGAAATCGCTGGGGTTCGCTCCCTCGACAGGGCAGGCAATGTACGACCTGGATCATTCCGTCACCATTTCCTATCTTGGGTCGAGCAAACTCCTGTTTACGTTCAATCCGCACGTGTTAGTACCGCGGACGACCGCCGACCTCAGCTTGCCCAAACTCCACATCGTGCGCGCTGTATTAATTGACTTGCCCACCATGAAGGTTTTGCGGACTGTCGACTGGAGAATTCACGACATACACCAGTATCTGTGGCCGATCGGTCGCGACCATGTGCTGGTTCATGTGGGTGCGGAACTACGCATGTACGACCTTAACCTCAGGGTGGAGCGGAAGCTGCCGCTCAATGGACCACTTGCCTTCGTTGCAGTTTCCCCTTCCGGTTTTTACATGGCCGTCGGCGTTGTTCACGAGCGTTACACGGAGGCCATTCATCGCGAGCTTCGCGACGCGGAGGACCGCGAGCCAGAAGAAGACGTCGAAGTGAAAGTCCTCGATTCGAGTTTCAGCCCGCTGGCCAGGGTGATGCGATCCTCCCGAGATGTGCCGCCGGTGCTATCGGAGGATGGTGAGATCCGCATCCCTACCATCGGGAAGAATCGCTGGCGTATCGCGGAATACACGTGGACTGGCCAGCGACGTGTGTTTACGCAGGTGGCATCAACTTGTCGGCCGGAGGCGGCGAGTGTGCCGCCAGACCTCCTTTTCGTCACCGGATGCGACCGTCTCGGTAGTGGCAAATGGTTTCGAATGCTACGTCCGAATGGCAAATTGGTTCTGAAGGGAGAATCACAGTCAACCGAGAAGGGGCACACCGCGATCGGTACTTTCGGCGGGAATTTCTTCGCCGTAGGCATTACGGAACTGACCAAAGCGATGGACGAGTCTTCTCCTTTCTATTCCTCTGATTTGAAATCCATCCGCGTCGGCGTCTACCGCGTTGAAAATGGAAAAAAGATAGCGGGCGTGACGATCCCAGATCCCTTGCCCACGGTGCAGACTTTCGCCCTGTCACCCGACAGTCGTCACTTGGCGGTTCTCGAACGGGATCAGATTGTCTTTTACTTGCTTCCCGGAGATTCGGGGCACGAGTAAAGTCACCAGCCAACTGCTCGCACTTCGCAGGCCCCCGGTTTTCCGGAGCGAACCCGGACTTTGTCCCGATCACCCTGGCACAACGGTGTTCGCTTGCATCCGAGAGTTCTTAAGGTACAATCTCGGCAAACGTTTGCTCACTCGATTGAACTGCAAATTTATAGCGGTGCTTTGAGCCGCGATGAATTTTGGCGGCCCCTGCAGGAGAACAGTATGGTCCACTTTGGAGATCTGGAAGCCTGGTTCGTCAGCGGGAGTCAGCATCTGTACGGACCCGATGTGCTCAAGACTGTGCAGCAGCACGCCGACACAATCGCCCAAGGGCTCGCCGCTTCCCCCGAGATCCCCGTAAAGGTTGTGCCCAAGCCGGTCGTAACTAGCAGTGAGTCGATTCACCAGCTGTGCCTTGAAGCTAATAGTTCTGAAAAGTGTGTTGCCGTGATTGCGTGGATGCACACTTTCTCGCCTGCCCGTATGTGGATTGCCGGCCTACGATCGCTTGACCGGCCTTTGCTTCACTTGCACACGCAATTCAATCAGGAATTGCCTTGGTCCGTCATCGATATGGACTTCATGAATCTGAACCAGTCCGCTCATGGCGATCGGGAGTTCGGCTTCATCGGAGCTCGAATGCATTTGAAGCGGAAGGTCATTGTCGGTTTTTGGCAAGATGCCGAGGTTCACGCCGAGATGGGCGCATGGCTGCGCGCTGCTTGCGCGTGGCACGACGCGCAACGCCTGAAGGTCGTCCGTTTCGGCGACAACATGCGCAACGTCGCGGTCACAGAAGGCAACAAGGTCAGCGCTGAAATCAAGCTGTGCTATTCCGTCAATGGATACGGCGTGGGAGATCTCGCTCATTCCATTCAGCAAGTGTCGGATGCCGAAGTCAACGAACTCACCGATGAATACGACGAGTCCTATCGTGTTTCCGAATCCCTCCGCGAAGGCGGCTGCCATCGCCGATCCCTGCAGGACGCCGCCCGAATCGAGATCGGGTTGCGGCATCTTCTCGAGGACAAAGGAGCGCACGCTTTCACGGATACTTTCGAAGACCTGCATGGCCTCGCGCAACTTCCAGGAATCGCGGTGCAGCGCCTCATGGCTGACGGATACGGCTTTGGCGCCGAGGGAGACTGGAAAACCGCAGCTCTTTTGCGCGCGGTCAAGGTCATGGGACGAGGTCTAGCGGGCGGCTCTTCATTCATGGAGGACTACACCTATCACCTCAAGAGTGCTGGACAGGTCCTCGGGGCCCACATGCTCGAGGTGTGTCCCTCCATCGCTGAGGAAAAGCCATCCGCGGAAATTCATCCCTTATCCATCGGAGGCAAAGCCGATCCTGTCCGGCTCGTCTTTACCGCAGCCAGCGGAAAAGCAGTGAACGCCACTGTGGTGGATCTAGGAAATCGATTTCGTTTGATCGTAAATCAGGTGAACTTGATACGGCCAGAGCAGAACCTTCCCAAACTTCCAGTCGCACGCGGAGTGTGGATTCCGGATCCCAACCTCAAGGTCGCCGCGACCGCTTGGATTCTCGCTGGCGGATCTCATCACACTGCCCTAAGTCGCGCTCTCAAATCCGAGCACCTCGAGTCCTTCGCAGACATGGCGGATATAGAGTTTCTGCTCATCGACAACAGCACAAATATCGCCCGTTTCCAGAAGGAACTTCGGTGGAACGAGGTCTACCACCATTTGGCAGATGGATTTTGAAAACGGGAAGTCTGGATGCGACAGAGGGCTCAAATCGTGCGATGTTCGTGCTAGCATTCCACAGGGTTTACCGAGGTTGAGGTAGGGGGCACAATGCGTAATCATGGCAAACGTCTACTGGCATGCACCTGCGAGCGCGATCGGGCTTTCAGATGGCCTTATTCCTTTTGCATAAGCTTCCTCATGCCCTTTGCCAGCGTCCTTTGCCTCGTTCCGTTCTGGATTGCGGCCGTCAGCGCCTCTGCCCAGACTCCTCAAGCGCTAAAGCTCGAGGGTGACGTCGAATACACTCACGACCCTTCCATCGCCAAGGATAGCGATACGTGGTATCTGTTCGGCACCGCCAACGGGCCGGCGACAATGAGGAAAGGAGAGCTCCCGATCCGATGTTCCCGAGACCTCCACCATTGGCGCCTCTGCGGTTCTGTCTTCGAAAAGATTCCCAACTGGATCACACAGGAGAGTCCAGCGACCAAGGAACTCTGGGCTCCCGATATTTCTTATTTCAACGGAGAGTTTCACCTATACTACGCGTTCTCAGTTTTTGGTAAGAACACCTCCGGTATCGCTCTGCTCACTAATAAGACACTTAACCCGTCCAGCACCGATTTCCACTGGGTCGATCACGGACTCGTCCTGCGCTCTCGTCTTGAGGACGATTTCAATGCCATCGATCCCAATCTCGTGATCGATGAAAAAGGCCAGCCTTGGCTCGCGTTCGGAAGTTTTTGGTCCGGTATCAAGATGCGCCAGATTGATCCCAAGACCGGATTACTCTCCGCCACCGATACCAAGCTGTATTCTCTGGCTAGCCGCAAACACCCGGAGAATCCCGGCCCCAATCCGCCCGGTCTCCCTGGCGATTGGCAAGCCGTCGAGGCGCCCTTCATCATCCATCATGGCGACTATTATTACCTGTTCGTTTCCTTCGATTTGTGTTGCCGCGGTACAAGGAGTAACTACAAAACGATGGTCGGACGCTCGCGCAGCGTCACTGGCCCCTATGTCGACGCGACTGGGACGCCCATGCTCGAGGGCGGCGGTACTCCTGTGCTACTGGGCAACGGCCGTTGGATCGGACCGGGTGGCGAATCGCTGCTCCAGCAAAAAGATGGAGACATCATCGTCTTTCATGCCTACGACGGCAAGACCGGACATGCCTATCTTCAGATTTCGACCGTCGCTTGGGTGAATGGTTGGCCCAAGGTGGCGTTAGAAGGCGGTAACCCCGCGAACCAGTAGAAGCCGCCACGCCCGGAACCGAGCTTGAGATCATCGAACTGCGAAAGTCAAATCGTAGTGTCCCTCCGTTGTCAATGATCAGAGGGGAACAAGGCCGAAGAAAAGCGGCAGCAGAATTCCACTCGTGACAAACAAAAATCGCAAGACAATGAACGGCGGGCCGGAAGACTTCCAAAGAGAGGAACGCCTCGTCAGCGCCTCTTGTTGTGACCAGCGACCTGGAAAAAGCGGCGGCGAGTTTACGAACTTGCGGTAGAGAACTACCCGCAATCAGCCGGGGCTCTCAATCATCTGGGCACGGCGCATGCGGAACTGGGACAGTATGAAAAGGCTGTCGAAAGCCTGCGTGAAGCTCTCTTGCTTGACCCTACAGCCATTGCGTTTCTCGCTCAGATGTCCTCGTTTGTGATTCGTGTCTATATGGTAAGGCCGTGAGTAATGGAACAATGCAACGGATGATCGTGATGAACAGAGGTACGACACACCTCGTCGAGGCGTCAATCCAAAGAAGTCCAATCTCGCGGATCAAAACCCTGCGCGAGGCGGGCTTCTTAGCAATTCATGTCAAATGATGCAGCGGATTGCGCGCGTTCGAGGGATGTGTGGTGATACCAGAGGGTTTTGTTAGAGGTTCTAAGAAGTGAACCGCCGTCATTCACGCTGCTTCCCCTTCCCTGCTAACATCTGCTTCGCGTACGGCTTTTCAATCTCATGTTCTTTGCCTGCCAACTCTACCTGAGTGCAGCGGTGCGTGTAGGCTCTCGTACTAAGCAGAAGCGTCGCTCAGGGCAAGGCAACTCCTAACTGGCGAAATCCTAATTGGCGAAACCAGGCGTTTACACTCGTTGACACCGCCTGTGGGGCTGCCAGAACCTCAATGAGTGTAGTGGGGATTTATCAACAGCAATGCAGACTTGCCGCCGAAAACGATTTCTGGCTCTTAATCACAGGTAACATCATTTATCCAAGACAGCCCTTCGCTTTCGTTCCAGAGGCTTCATGATTTTCCCGGCATTTTCCGGCTTGACTCCCACTTCTTCTAGGGCCGCGCGAAGGTGCTTGAGGAACAGGTCGAAGTGCGCGTCGTTCAGTCCGTGATCTCTGGCTAGGGCATGCGTGCCATGAATATCTTTGCCGGTGTACACTCCTCCACCGAGGAGCATGGAAATTAACATAATCTGCCGGGAGCGGAGGTGCGCCATGTCAGTCTCGCTAAAGAAGTGGCGGAGGTTATCATCCTCTAAGACCTTTTGATAGAAACGTTCCGTGGCAGCCTTGATAGTCTGATGTCCGCCGACCAGTTCATATAAGTTTTCAATCATAGTGTCCTTCTGCCAGCAGCAAAAAACGACGCGGATCCCGCTCAGCCATGACAGTTCATTTGCCCTCATTCTAGTTTTCTCGGACGTGCAGTCTACCGATTAAAGGCCAATGAGTGTAATGAGGATGTTACAACAACAACCGAGAAATGTGATTTGGGGTGGCTGCCCAGGGGACCGTCTGCGCCCTCAAACGAGGGCAGTTTCACCTCTGCCCTGTTACGAACTCAGCTACCGCCGCCAGTGCCGGGTCGCCCTTCTCGCCGAAACGCCGAACGGTCGCCATGTGTGTCCGAGCCGGCAGTATGCGGTATTCTGCGCGGTTTCCATTCTTTTTCATCTCTGCAGTGAACCTCTGCGCATTTCGCAACACAGGCGGCTGTTCCTCTTCCGATTCCGCGATCAGCAGCAGCATAGGGGGCAATCCCGGTCCCACGTGTTTCATGGGCCACGAATCCCGATAAGTTTCCACATTGCCATACCAACGGTAGTCGGACGCAAAAGCCTTTTCGATCTGCTCACGGGTCGCTCGTGCCGCGGCTTGCTCGAATTCCTCGTCCCACATAATCGACCCCGCGCCAATCACGCCTTGCAAGTCCGATGGCTTCATGTCGTATTTTCTCAAATAGCTCGCATCTGTTCCGATCAGAGTTACTAGCCTCGCCCCAGAGCTGTGTCCGAAGAGAAAGATCCTTTTGGCGTCACCGCCGCGAGAGGAGATGTTGCGCCGCACCCACGCGGTCGCGGCGGCCGTGTCCTCGGCGGGAGCCGGCCACCGGTCGGTATCAAACATGCGGTAGTTAATAGAGACGCACGCAAATCCTCTCCCGACCAGCGATGGACAGACTCCACGATAGTCGTCATCCGCCTTGTCTCCGGTCTCTAGACTGCCTCCGTGAACGAATACAAGAGTTGCGAACGGCTTCTTATTGGGAAGGTATACATCAAGTCTCTGTCTGGGATCGCTGCCGTAGGGTACGTCTCTTTCTACTGTTTGTGAAGATGCAGTGGCCAACAAGGCAACCAGGGCACAGGCGAGTTTCGACTGAAAACCGTTTACGTGCAGGGTGGCTCCTCGTAAAAACAGGGGGCATTTGGGTGCCCATGACAGACTACGTTTTGAATCATCAGAAGGTTCCCCGTGAGGGCTGGGCGCGAGTAACTGTCTTAAACAGGCCTAATCACAAGCTTGCGCCCTCTGTTCGCCCCTCTGCGCGATTTTGACGGGGGATTTTGAGTGCAATGGCGATGTTACAACAGTTAACGAGGTTTCACTCCTTTTAGCGGTGTCCAACTGCCTGCATTCAGCAGATTGGTAGAGGATGGAAAGGTAAAATGATAATTCGTTCGAACTGGCGATCTTCGTGATTGCCAGCGGAGGCGACACGTAGGGACAGTCAAGAGGAAAAACTACATCATTTTCGGCCAGCACCGCTACTTCTTTCCGAGGCGATTGGCCACTACACGGTCAAGGGAGAGCTTGTCGGGACCAAGGAGAGCAATCGTTAAGCAACATAGAAGTAATATGAACGTCGTCATGCCGTTGCGAAGAAGCAAGCCCTTATGGAATACAAAAGTGGCGACCGTCATATCGATTGCGATCAGCAACGCCGCAGGTCTTCTTAAGAATCCAATCACCAGCAGCATCCCGCCGATGAATTCCGTCGTCTTGCATAGATACGATGCTATATAAGGAAAAGGGATGTGAGTGGGCTGGAGGGTGCTTGCGAAGTCTGACATTGATGCCGGACTAAGAAGAGTCAGGCCGTATCGGATAAATATCACACCGCACCAGATTCGGAGAAACGCGATCGAATCCGCCCAGAGAACGGCTTGGCCAAACAAAAGCTTGTTCACTTTCTTCTCTTCCCGCTATTTGCCCAATATCACAGTGACCGTGTTGGTGGCGGTGTTTGTGACGACAATGTCGCCTTTGCCATCGCCGTTCAGGTCGCGAATTGCAAGGCCCTTGGGATGCCCTGGAACGGATAAGGTCGAGCGCAACGCGACCGAACCCTCCCGACTCATCATGAAGATTGTGATGGTATCGCTATCCGGGTTCGAGACCACGACGTCCCCAACTCCGTCGCCATTGATGTCTCCGATTGCCACCATATTCGGACGCTTCGGGGTCACAAATGGTGAACCGGCCATCTTCGTGAACCCGCCGTGTCCGTCGCCGATCAAGATCGTCAGGCCATCTTGACCTGTGCGATCGGAGGTGCTGCTGGGGGAGTTGACGATTGCAAGGTCAGGAATGCCGTCTCCATTGACATCGCCGATAGCGACGTTGAACGGAGAATCGCCGCAAGGAAAAGGCGAACCTGGAGGCTGCCGGAAACCGCCCTTGCCGTCGCTGAGAAGAATCGTGACGTTGTCTCCCTCCAGATTTGGGCTGACGATGTCCGCTTTACCATCGCGATTTATATCGGCCACGCGGATTCGTTGGTAGGGGTGCTTGCCCACGGCGACGTAGCTGCCCGGTGTTGCGAAGCTACCTTTCCCATCGCCGAACAGGATCTCCAATCGGTCCTCTCCCCAGCTGTCTGTAACCAGATCGAGGTTCCCGTCGCCATTGAAATCGCCCGTAGCGATGCCATGCGGATGTGGCTTGACCGCGATGGTGAACGGCGAGTGTGGCGCTGGCGCAAACCGTCCTTGGCAGTTGCCCAGCAGCACCGTCAGTTGCTGTGTGTCATGGTTCGCGAAGGCAAGATCAAGACAACCGTCCCGATTGAAGTCGCCGACGGCAATATCGTTTGGATCATGCCCGGCCGGAAACGGCGAGCCGGGCGCTGCCGAAAAGCCTCCTTTGCCATCTCCCAACAGCACCGAGGCATCCCCGCTGTGCTCGTTCGCGGTCACGATATCGAGCTTACCGTCGTTATTAAAATCGGCAATTGCAACACTGCCGGGCTCGGTTCCGACCGCGAAACGCAGGTCGCTCGGCGAGGATGAAAGAACACCGCGAACCACCTGGACAGAGAGACTAGTGTTTGTCAGTTTGTATGTCCCTGAGCTGGGGACACCACACGGGGAAGCTAAGCCTATGCCTGCCACCCCAACCCCAATCCACACGAAAGTGCGCATGGTCCCAATTTTACAACTTACTAGAAGGCCCGATTGGAGCAACTCAACAGGTGTCAACCCAAGAACGATGGCACTCGGGGATTAGACGCTCTCGCAAGGTAGAGTCTTCTCGGTTGGCACTTTACACCGAAAGAAAATGCGGATTCCAGAATAGTTGACTAAACCAGGCGTTTACACTCGTTGACACCGCCTGTGGGCTGCCAGAACCTCAATGAGTGTAATGGAGATGTTACGTCAATTGACCAGGGTGCTCCACGGGCCGCAGGAGCAATCACCAACACGGTTATGTGCCACCGCTTCCACACGCCGTAATTGTTTTCGTCGCCCCGCTTGTGATAAAGGAGAGGGATGATTTTCTTGAGGGAATGGACACACCGCTTTAGGCCAGCGCTGCTGGTCGCGTTGTTGGCGGGCGGGATCCTGCACGCCAGCGCAGAGGACAATGGTCTCTCTCTCGCGCCCGTTCTCGGCTGGAGTAGCTGGAGCTTCCTCCGCAAGGATCCCACGGCAGCAAAAATGAAAGCTCAGGCGCTCGCCCTGCATAATTCCGGATTGCAGAAAATCGGGTACCAATACGTAAACCTCGACGACTTTTGGTATCAGTGTCGGGGACCGCAAGGTCCGAACGTCGACCCTTACGGCCGCTGGCTGACAGACTCATCGAGATTCCCGGCCCAGGAAGATACCGATGGCATCAAGGTAGTGGCTGACTACATCCACAGTCTCGGGATGAAGTTCGGAATTTATGTTACGCCGGGTATTTCCAAGCAGGCGGTCAGGCGGAACACGCCCATCAAAGGCACATCGTACACGGCTCCCCAGATTGCGGACCCGTCTGTAGAGGAGAACAACTACAACTGCAAGGGCATGGTCCGCATTGACTACAACAAGTCTGGAGCGCAGGAGTATACGAATTCATGGGTGAATATGCTCGCGGAGTGGGGTGTTGATTACATCAAGATTGATGGCATGACAGACAGCAACGCCGCTGACGTTAAGGCATGGTCGAATGCCATACGGCAAAGTGGGCGGCCCATGATCCTGAACGTCACGCAGGGGAACCTTACAGTCGCTATCGCCCCGACATTGATGAAGTATGCCGATCAATGGGAATTCGCGCCTGACGTCGAATGCTATCGCTGCGAAAAGGGCGGTAGCAGCTACCCGCTGACCAGCTGGGCCGACGTTGCCAAACGCTTCAACTACGTGGCGGAGTGGCAGCCTTACGCTGGTCCGGGCGCTTTCAACGACTATGACTCCATCGAGGTAGGAAATGGCAGCAACGACGGGCTGACTCCGTTCGAGCGCCAGACTCAGCTCAGCCTGTGGGCCCTTGGAGCGGCACCCCTCATCCTCGGCATCGATCTTACTCACCTCGACCCAACGGATCTGCAGAAATGCCTGGAGAACTCCGCAGTCCTTGCTGTCGACCAGGATTCGATCGCCGCGAAAAGGGTGGTCAAAACCGGCAAGCAGCAGGTGTTCGCCAAGAGGGAACCGAACGGAGACACGATCGTTGGTTTGTTCAATACCGGCGGGAAGGCAGAGGAAGTATCCGTTCCAGCATCTACCGTAGGCCTCCCCGAAAACGAAAGCGGCTATTCCTTACACGACCTTTGGACCGGCGAGACGAAGAAAACAAGCAGCACCATCAGTGCTGTTGTTCCGTCGCATGGGGTCGTCCTGTACTGCGTCAGGGGACTTTAAACTCCCCGATTGCTGACGACCCAGTCTGGATCGCCAACTAGAATATTCTTCAAGCGTTATCTCCTTTGACCCGCCTGATTCAAGGCTGGTCTGCCTACGGTTGACCGATAGTTGACGTAACCAGGCGTGGCTGTTGAAAAACTCACTCACCAGAAAATGGTCGGAAAAACTTTGCAATAGGACACCCTATAAGTGACGATCTTTGTTTTGGTAGACATTTCCTATCTCCCAAATTCCGGCTAGTTTGACAAAACAGCCAAAGGCCTTAACACTCATTCACCGCTCTGCCGGACCGCCCCTCGCCGCCCACTCGCGCCCTCCCGCGCGTGGGGTAGGGTGCGCTCGTGAGTGCGTCTTGCTGGGGGCGTTCGACGAGCGCGGCGCGAAGATGGCGTCGCAAGAATGCAAGAAGTTTCAAAGCTTGGTGAGGGGACGCCTGAGCGCCCAGTCCAAAGACTAGAGAATTTCCTCTCCGACGGTGGAAATAAGCAGGAAATCAACTTGACTCTCGTTGCGGCCGAGTTAAAATGCCGTGATTTTGCCGTGAAGTGATTGCGGCAGCCAAAATACAGGGGGTAACAATGGTGTTGAAGCACTTCAGTTTAGTGGCGGCCACGGTTCTAACCGTCTCAACCGCCCTTGGCCAGATATCCACCGCGCCTGAGAAATCGGCGCTAAGCACGGAACAAGTAGCACAGCTGCAGGCCTACCAGCATGCACCCATGCGCCGTGCCGGAGTCGCGCCCAAAGTTAGTGACGGGACGGCAGAAAGCTACAATTGGGGCGGCTACGCCGTCGAGGGAACGGATTTCACCGATGTCAAAGGCTCGTGGATCGTCCCCACAGTGACCTGCGGCGAGAGCCCCAATGCATATGTCTCAATTTGGGTTGGTATCGACGGCTACTCTTCCAGCACCGTCGAGCAGACTGGAATCGGGGTCGCGTGTGAACACAAGACGCCCGTCTACTATGCCTGGTATGAGTTTTACCCCAATCCCACCCAGGTAATCTCAACCATAACCGTCAACCCCGGTGACGCGTTTACCGCCGAGGTCAGTTACTCGTCCTCGACCTTGGAATTTACGACTACAGTCACCGACGTTACCTCGGGAGAGACGTACAGTACATCGGCGGCCGTCTCCGGCGCAGACCGCAGTTCGGCCGAGTGGATTGTTGAAGCACCTTCTGCGCCGACCGGCATTCTGAATCTCGCCGCTTTCGGTAAAACCCACCTTGGAGAGGTTTACACCAGCGCCACTAATAACCAGGCAACCGACAGCACCAAGAGCGGAGTGATCAAGAAATTCGGATCTGCCGCGGAAAAAATCACGCAGATAGACTGGGTGGGTTACATCGAGCAGACATCATCGCCGTTGGCCAGCGACGGAGCCAGCTTCTATACCACCTGGGTTGAATATAACTAGGACCGAATACAACTAACCAAGGTTTGCTGGAGTGCCCGCTCTTTCCCCCCGCAGAGCGGGCTTCCCGCGACAATGCTATAAGCCGGGCTCCGGTCGGAGCCTGGGGGGTGACACTGCCCTTCATCGCAACTAACTATTAAAGCCGGGCATTTGCCGTGCGCGGGGTGTCTGCGGACGGTCAATGAGTGCTATGGGGATGTTACCCGAATTGACTTGTATAATCTCTCGGAATGGCCTA
>Ga0335073_10007961_pt1 | contig 14849 bp, 15 predicted proteins | sample Lox_Sample_22_FD_207093 | JGI IMG/M metagenome (GOLD analysis project Ga0335073, IMG submission 207093) | Soil microbial communities from Loxahatchee National Wildlife Refuge, Florida, United States - Lox_Sample_2.2 | ecosystem: Environmental > Terrestrial > Soil > Wetlands | place: USA... | reverse complement strand
GCTACACCGCCGACCAGATCGCGGCCGCCTACGGGATGTCCGGCCTGTATCAGTCGGGCGACGAAGGGGCGGGCCAGACCGTCGCGATCCTCGAGCTCGAGCCCTATGACCTGTTCGACATCCAGCAGTACGGTGCGTGCTTCGGCGCGAACCCGCAGATCGGCAACACCTCGGTCGACGGCGGCGCCGGTACCGGCCCCGGCCAGGGCGAGGCCGCGCTCGACATCGAGAACGTGATCGGGCTCGCGCCGCAGGCCAACATCGCGGTGTACGAAGGCCCGAACTCCGGCAACGGCCCATACGACGTGATGAGCACGATCATCAACCAGCACATCGCCCAGGTGGTCAGCACGTCGTGGGGCGAGTGCGAGCAGCTAGAGGGCTTCGGCCAGGCGAATGCGGAGAACACCCTGTTCCAGCAGGCGGCGACAGAGGGGATTACGGTCGTCTCGGCGTCGGGTGACTCCGGCTCGGAGGACTGCTTCCCGGCGCCGCCCACGCTCCAGGTCGACGACCCGGCGAGCCAGCCGTACGTGACCGGCGTCGGCGGGACCAGCCTGAGCGCGAACACGAGCACCGGCGCCCGGCTGAGCGAGACGGTATGGAACGACGGCGCGACCGTCGGGGCGAGCGGCGGCGGCGTCTCGAGCTTCTGGCCGATGCCCGGCTACCAGTCGCAGGCGGCGTCTTTCCTCCACGTGATCAACGCTAACTCCTCCGGAGCGACGTGCGCCGCAACGTCGGGCGACTGCCGCGAGGTGCCCGACGTGTCGGCGGACGGCGACCCCGCGACCGGTTACATGATCTACTGGAACGGCAACAACGACGCGGGCCCCGGGCAGCCGTCCGGCTGGCAGGCGGTCGGCGGCACGAGCGCGGCCGCGCCCGCGTGGGCGGCGCTGATTGCGTTGGCCAACGCCTCTGCTCGGTGCGCGGGCACGCCGATCGGCTTCGCCAACCCCGCGCTCTACTACGCGGCCGGGACCGCGTACGGCAGCGACTTCGACGACATCACCTCGGGCAACAACGACATGACCGGGCTGAACAGCGGGCTCTATCCCGCCGGCTCGGGCTACGACATGGCCACCGGGCTCGGATCGCCGAACGCCGCCGCGCTCGCGCAGTCGCTGTGCACGGATGCGATCGCGATCACGAACCCGGGCCCGCAGGGCTCGACGGTCTCCAAGGCGGTGACCCTCCAGATCAAGGCGGCCGACACGCGGGGAGCGCCGATCACCTACAGGGCGACTGGATTGCCCAGCGGGCTGTCGATCGATGGCTCGACCGGCAAGATCACCGGCCGGCCGAAGCGGATCGGCAAGTCGGACGTGACGGTCACCGTCGCCGACAGCGCGGGCACCACGATGCAGACGACGTTCACCTGGACGATCGAGGGCGCGCCCACCGTCTCGCACGTGTCGATGTCGAGCATCGACGCGGGACGGCCGAAGCTGGCGTTCACGGTCACGGCCGGGCGCGACGAGCCCGGGCTGAAGACGATCAGCATCACCCTGCCGCGCGGCCTGCACTTCTCGAAGTCGCGCGCGACGGTCACCGTCACCGGCGCCAAGGGCAGGCACCTGAAGTTCACGGCCAGCCTCCAGCACGTGGCACTCGTGATCACGGTGCGGACCGCGGCCTCGCAACTTCACATCACCATCTCCTCCCCACGCCTGGCCGCGAGCGACAGCCTGACGGCGGCGATCGCGCGTCACCGGGCGGGGCGGCTAGGGCTGACGCTGCGGGTGACCGACGCCGGCAAGTTGACCACGCGCTTGGCGGCGAGGGCGCGGCCGAGCTGATCAGGCGGCCGCCGGCTGGGCCGGGCCGTCGGTGTAGCGCTTCGCTACGCCGGTCAGGATCTTGATCATCGTGCGCGCAGCAGGGGACACGCCGGCTGCGCTGATCGTGGCCGCAACGACGCGGCGTGCCGGGCTGCGCGGCGCGAGCGCACGCACGACGATGCCGGGATGCACATGGGTGAGGGCGAGGTGCGGGATCAGCGCGACGCCGACGCCGGCGGCCACAAGCCCCTGCACGGTCTCGTAGTCGTCCGACTCAAACGTGACCTTGGGCTCAAAGCCCGCAGCCAGGCACGACCGCACGACATGGCGCGCGCACGGGCTGGTGGCCGACGTCTGGACCCAGTCCTGATCGCGGAGATCGGCGAGCGACAGCGCTGGCTTGCCCGCCAGCGGGTGCTCGGCCGGAAGCGCCACCAGCATCGGGTCTTCGAGCAACAACTGGGTCCGGAGCCGGGCGCCGTGCCGCTCACGCGTCCCCGGGAACTCGAACAGGAGCGCGAGATCGAACTCGCCGGCGCGCAGACGCGGCGCGATCTCCTCGGGCTCGCCCTCGGCGAGCGTTAGCGCGACGTCCGGATGTCGCTGGCGGAAGGTGGCGATCGCAAGCGGCATGAGCGTCGCGCCCGCCGACGGGAAAGACGCCATCCGCAACCGCCCCGTGCGCACGCCGAGCACCGCCGCGAGCTCCGTCTCGGCGGCCTCGATCCGCGCGAAAATGCCCTCGGCGTGCTCGGCCAGGCTGGCCCCGGCGGCCGTCGGCCGCACCCCGGCGCGGTCACGCACGATCAGGGTGGCTCCGGTCTCCGCTTCCAGGCGCGCGATCGCCTGGGACACCGCCGACTGGGTGTACGAAAGCGCCTCAGCGGCGCCCGAGAACGAACCCCGCCGCACGACTTCGGACAGCACCCTCACGCGGCCGACGTGCAGCATTAGCAAAGCTTATCAACGGCATGATCAACTTCATTAGCGGTGATAGTAGGTAGGTGCGATGCTCGCGCCGAACAGGACGGCTACGACTTCTTCCGAGGACTGGAGGGCCCCCATATGTCTCCCCGCGCGATCATCTCCTACGACGACACGCCCGGCGATCACGACGCCCTGATGCTGGGACGCATCCTGGCCGACGCCGGCGCCGAGCTGACGCTTGCCTACGTGCGCCACTGCACGCACGGCGACTGCTCGCAGGAGCTGGTCGAGGAGAACCAGGCCGAAATGCTGCTCCAGCGGGGCGCTGAGTGGTTCTCGGGCCTCCGCGTCGAGGCCCGCATCGTCGTCAGCCCCTCCACCGCCGACGGGCTCCGCCAGCTGGCCGATCAGGACGAAGCGGACATCGTCGTGTTCGGGTCCGATTACCGAACCGCACCCGGACATGTGGCCCCGCAGCGTTCGACGCAGGCGCTGCTCGACGGCGGCAAGACCGCGGTTGCGATCGCGCCGGCGGGCTACCACGATGAGTGGGCACCGCGCGTTCACCGGATCGGCGTGCTCGCGATTCCTGGGGACGACGCGACGATCACCACCGCGAGGTCGCTCGCCGACAGCTTCGGCGCGGCGCTCACGCGCGACGAGCACCAGGTGGACCTGCTGGTCGTCGGCTCACGCCTCGAGGCGCCAACCGGCCGCGTGATGATCAGCGCTCAGGCCCAGAACGAGATCGAGAACGCGACCTGCCCGGTCCTGGTCCTGCCGCGTGGCGTCGAGCTCGACTTCCCGGCCGTACTTGCGCACGCCGCCTGATCGCTCACGGCAGGATCAGGTGCGAGTCGCCGAACTCGTGCCATAGGTAGCCCGCGTCGAGCGCGGCTTCGTAGGAGCTTGCGAGCAGCTCGCGGCCGGCGATCGCCTCGAGCAGCTGGAGGTGGGAAGCCTCCGGCTCGTGCCAGCCGGTGATCAGGCCGTCGACCACCGACACGCCGCAGTCTGGCGTGATGACCAGGCCCGTCCAGCCGGAGCGGGCGCAGCTGCACCGGTCAGGGCCGCCGGCCGACTCGAGCGCGCGGACGACCGTGGTGCCGACCGCGATCACGCGGCCACCTCGATCGCGCGCGGCCGCGATCTGTTCCACGGTACGCTCGGGGACCTCGTACCACTCGGGAAACGGGGGCTCGTGGCTCTCGGGCGAGGACACGCCGCAGTGGAGCGTGATCGGGGCGACCGCGATCTCGCGCGCGACCAGGCGTGAGATGAGCTCGCGCGTGATCGGCCGGCCAGCGCTCGGCATCTCGGCGCTTCCGGGGCTGATCGCGTAGACATTCTGGTACGCCTCGAGCGGCCAGGCGGTCGGAACGTGCGAGTAGCGGATCGGCTCGCCGTGGCGATCGAGGTAGTCGTCTACGAGCAGCGTGCAGCAGAACCGCGCGAGCATTAGCCGCTCGCCGGATGCGTACGGCGCCACCAGCTCGAGCGTCGCACCGCCGCGGAGCGTGAGCGATTCGCCGGCGTGCAGGCGGAGCGGCCCACTGCCGTCGGCGCTGCGGATCTCGACGACGCGCCAGTCGTCCTCGAGGTGTGGCGCGCGGGTCGCGAAGTGGACGCGCACCTCTTCCCCGCCCCGCCGCCGGGCCGGCACCGCCGCCGGCATCGTCGCCGACACGTTGATCACGACCACATCGCCGGGCTCGAGCAGCTCGGGCAGGTCGCTGAACGTGCGGTGCTCGACGCTCGCGTCCGAACGGCGCGCCACCAGCAGCCTGACCGCATCGCGGGCGAGTCCGCGGGCCTCGGGCGGCTCGTGCGCCTCGAGGTCTGGCTCGAGCTCAAACGCGAGCGCGCTCATGCCGCCGCGACGGTCGCGAGCTCGCGCGCCCGGTAGCGGCCGCTCGGCAGATCGCCCTCGATCAACGCGAGCAGGCCGGGCACGCTGTCCTCGGGCGGCGGGCGGTCCGAGATGTCCTCGCCCGGAAACGCGTCCTGGTGCATCTGGGTCCGCATATCCCCGGGGTCGACCGAGTAGATGCGCAGTTCCGGATGCTCCTCGGCGAAGATCGCCGACGCCTGGTCGAGCGCAGCCTTCGAAGAGCCGTAGCCGCCCCACCCGGCGTATGGCTCGACGGCGGCGTCGGAGCTCACGTTGACGATCGCACCCCCGTCGGGCATGCGCGGGAGGACGAGCTGGGCGAGCGCCACGGGCGCGAGCAGATTGACGCGGTACACCCGCTCGAGCTCGTCGAGCGGGTAGCGGCCGAGCGGCGGTTGCGGGCTTGGGCCCAGCAGCGACGCGTTGTTGACGAGCAGGTCGACGTGATCGCCGGCGGCGTCGACGAGCGCGCCCCGGTGCCAGTCGTCCCCGACGTCGCCCGCGATCGCGACGACTTCGGTGAGGGCACCGAGCTCGCGCGCCGCGCGCTCGAGCTCGGTGCCGCCGCGGGCGTCGATCACGAGCGCCCACCGTCGCTCGGCGAGTGCGCGAGCGAGCGCGAGGCCGAGGCCTCTGGAACTTCCGGTGATGATGGCTAGTGGCATGACCGCCACGCTAGGACGGCGGCGGTCTTGGTTACCAGGGGTAATTGGTCCTAAGACCCTTGCTGCACCAGCCCTGCCTGGACGGCGAGCACGGCCGCCTGCGTCCGATCGGTGACGTCGAGCTTGGCGAGCACGTGACCGACATGGGTCTTCACGGTCTTCTCGGAGATGCCAAGTTCGAGCGCGATCCTCTTGTTCGAGCGTCCTTGCACGATCAGCGCGAGCACATCCCGCTCGCGCGTGGTCAGATCCTCTAGGGCCCCGGCCGACGCCGCCGGTCGCTCCGACAGGGCGTTGACGAGGCGCGCCGCGACGGTCGGATCGATGATCGCCTCGCCGGCGTGCGCGGCGCGCACGGCGCGGGCGAGCTCGGCCGGCTGGGAGTTCTTGAGCAGGTAGCCGGCGGCCCCGGCCTCGAGCGCCGGCAGCAGCCGGTCGTCCTCGAGAAAGCTCGTGAGCACGATCACGCGGCTGCGCGACGCGCGCTGCCTGAGCGTCTGCATCGCGCTCACCCCGTCGCGATTCGGCATGACCAGGTCCATCAGGATCACGTCAGGGTCGAGTTGCTCGGCTTGTTCGAGCGCCTCGTCGCCGTCGGCGGCCTCGCCGACGATCTCGAACCCTTCCTGGAGTCCGAGGAACGCGCGCAGGCCCTCGCGCACGACCGCGTGGTCGTCGACGACGAGGATCGTGATCGGGTCGGTCACTCGGTGTCGGTCGCTCGGTTCAGTCACTCGGTTTCAGGTCGATCCGGACCGTGGTGCCGGTTCCGGGCTTCGAGTCGATCCGGAGCCGTCCGCGGAGCTCGCGGGTGCGCTCCTCCATCGAGGTCAGGCCGAGGTGCCTGGAGCGCAGCTCTGCGCTGTCGGGGTCGAAGCCGATCCCGTCGTCGGCGACTTCGACGATCACCGCGCCGCTCTCGCCGCCGACCCGGACCGAGACGTGCTCGGCGTGCGCGTGCCGCACGGCGTTGTGGAGCGCCTCGTGGATGATCCGGAGCAGCGCAAGCTCGCGGTCGTCGCTATCGATCGTGAAGCCAGGGTCGACGTGGAGGTCGACGTTCGCGCCATGCGTGCGCGCGAGCATCTCGACCTCCTTGCGCAGCGCGCCGGTGAGGCCGTCTCGCTCGAGTTCGGGCGGCCGCAGACCTAGGATCAGGGACCGCAGCTCCTCGAGCGCCTCGCCGGCGAGCTCGCGCAGACGTTCGATCTGGGCTCGGGCGGCGACGAGATCGCGGTCCATCTGCGCGGCGGCGGCCTCGGCCGTGAGCATCACGCTGAACAGCTTCTGGCTGACCACGTCGTGAAGCTCGAGCGCCAGCCGGTTGCGCTCGGACAGGATCGACAGCTCGCGACTCTGCTCGTACAGGCGAGCGTTGGTAATCGCGATCGACGCGTGCGCCGCGAGCAGTTCGATCAGCTCCTGATCCTCGGCGTCGAACCCTCCGTCCTTCTCGGTGAGGTAGAACGCGCCGATGATCGTCCCGTCGGGCGAGACGATCGGGACGCCGAGGAACGAGCGCATGTCGGGGTGGGTTCGCGGCCACCACCCGCGGAAGCGGGGGTCGTCGTGGATGTCGTCGGTTCGGTAGGAGGTGCGCTGGTCGAGCATCGCGCCGAGCATCCCGTGGGTGCGGGGGAGCGGGCCGAGTGACGCGATCAGCTCGTCGCTCATGCCGGACACCAGGAAACGTCTGAATCCGCCCGCGCCGTCGGGAACGCCGAGCGCGGCGTAACGAGCGCCGACCAGCCCTGGGGCGGCGTCCACGAGCTTCTGGAGCACCTCCTCGACGGACAGGTGCGCGGCCACCCCGAGGACGGCGTCGCTGACTGCCTTCAGCGCCGGACTGAGCGTGTCGGCCATCGTCAGGACGATAGCCGGGGGTCGCAGCGCCTCAGCGGAGCGCTAGCGGGCTTCGCGGGCTCGGAGCGAAAGGAACCCCGCCGTGATGAGCGGGAGCACGACGGCCGCGGCCAGGAGCACCCAGGCCCCAGTCGACGTGGCGGTGCCGGTGCAGTTGCTCGTACCCGCGGTTCCCGAGCACGTCTGAGTCCCGGACCCCGCAAGCAGCACGACCGGAACCGCGATCCAGCCGCCTGGAAGCACGAACGTTCCGAGCAACTTGTCGCGAATCGAGTAGACGCGTGAGGTCCACAGCAGGTAAACGCCGATCAGCCAGCCGATGATCGGCAGTACCAGGCTTCCCACCGACAGCATCGCGATCGCCGCCCACTCCCTGCCGCCGGTCCTTGCGGGAGAGATGCCGAGTCGTCGCGACTCCTCCGCGACGATCTCTTCGGGATTGCCGAGTTGGTCGAGTGCCGCGGCCACGTCGGCGGGCGACGACCCGCTGGGGGCGGCATCCCGCAGGTGCTCCTCGAGCTGTGCGACGAGTTCATCCCGGCTGTCGCGGGGAAGCTGCCGGCCGGCGGTGCGAACGCGCCGAAGGTAATCGCTGATCAATGGGTCGACAGAAGCCGTAGTCATCGCACCGAGTCCTTTCCCAGCAGATCGTCGACCGCGTCTCTGAATCGAGCCCACTGGTAGGTGAATTGCTCGAGCATCCGCTCGCCCTCCTCGGTCAGCCTGTAGTAGCGGCGTGGCGGCCCCGTTGGGGACTCGCGCCACGTCGTCTCGACGGCACCCGAACGCCGCAGCCGGCCCAGCAGCGGGTAGATAGTCCCCTCGGAGGAGAGCAGGCCAGCGTGTGCGGAGAGTGCTTTCACGAGCTCGAACCCATACCGCTCATCGTCACGGAGGACCGCAAGAACGCAGTACTCCAGTACACCGCGTCGCAATTGGGAGGCGACGTCTTCCATGCGGTGCATGGTAGCTGGTTCTGCACGGTAGTGGCGCACCACCCCTCGGAGGCGTCTGGCACCACCCCGGCGGCGTCTGGCGCCAACCCCGGGCGTCTGTCACCACCCCCGGGGGCGTCTGTCTCGGGGAACGAGCAGTCTTCGCCGCGCCACGGAGGCGCGGCGGAGACGGCAGAAACGACTCAAGTCGGCGAGGGCGGACCTCGCCGACGTCAGCCCGTGCTCAGTACAGCCTGTCCCAGGTACCGTCGGCGGCGTACCGCAGATGCGCGTGCAAGGTGCGGATTCCGACACAACCAACCGGCGTCGGGACCCCGATCTGCCTCGTGTTCTGGGCATGCCGCCAGGCCGGATACTCCAACCACGTGTCGTTGGTGTTGTCATCCGCCCAGCAGTATGGGAACGAATGGTATTTGGGGTATGTGGCGCCACCCTGCCAGGTGATCCTGGTGTTGTTACCGCACCACCCCTCCTGGTCAACCTCGGCCCACGCGATCGTTGCGCCGTGGAACACCAGTGAGTAGCGGTCGCGTATCTCACCCCAGCAGCGCGAGCCGGCGCGTGTGATAACCGCCACCGGTTTCGCATATGTGTGAACAACAACCTGCGCATTCTGAAGCGCGTTGACCGCCGACTGTTGGGCCGGGTCACCGACAGGTCGCGGCGCTCCTGACGCGGCGCCCGTAAACCAGATGCCGCACCCAAGTGCGACGACCACCAGCCCTGCAAAGCTGCGCCGCCGCCTAGCCGCGAAACAGTGTCCGTTCATGGTTCGCTCCTCCCGCTGTTTTGGACGAAAACCGTCGGGGAAGATACTGCATCATTTCAGCGGACGCGCCGGTATGATCCGTGCCAGTCTGCGACTTGAGGAGGAAAGCGTTGGCAGGGTTGAATCAGCATCTGCTCGCGTCCGAGTTCGAGCATGGTCGGCTCGCTTATCGGCGCGATTGTCCCCGGTGCCGGCCGCGTCTCGTGGGCGAGCTCCCGAATCCACCAGCACTCGCACCGGCGGGGGTGGCGGCCCTCGTCGCCGCGGCCACCTTGATACCTCCTGCGTCGGCTAGCGCCGCAGCTGCCTCGCACAAGCACCACGCCACAGCCGCCTCACACACGCACCGCGCCACAGCTGCCTCGCATGCCCACCGCGCGACAGCCGCCTCGCACACGCACCCTCTAATGCGGCCACAGGCGAGCGCGAAAGTTGCAAACGCGTTGGTGCGGTCGGTGGCGCGGACGAAACTCGCCGAGGAATTAGCTCCCCCACCCGCCCAGTGCGATCCGACCGATCCGAGTTGTGGCTCGAGCACGCCCGTCGTGGTGTGCACCGACCCATCCTGCGGAGAGCCGCCGCCGGACTCGACCCCGGTGGAGGCGAGCCCGCCGGCCACCGAGCCGACCACCGGGACGACGGCGCCGGCCGACCCCACGACCACTACGACGACGGCGCCCCCCGACACGACGCCTGCGCCCGACCCCGCGCCGACTGACCCGACGCCGGCGGCGCCGACCGACACTACGGCCGCGCCGACTGACCCGACAGCGGCGCCGACTGACACCACGGCCGCGCCGACCGACACCACAGCGGCGCCGACCGACACCACAGCGGCGCCGACCGACACCACGGCCGCGCCGACCGACACCACAGCGGCGCCGACCGACACCACGGCCGCGCCCACAGCCGCCACGCCTGCCCCAGCTGACACAACTCCTGCGGACACTGCTCCGGCCGTGCCCGCTGTGCCCGCCCCCGCGCCGGTTCCGGCCACGCCGGCGGTAATCGCCCCGCCTCCGGTCGCCGTCCCGCACTCACTCACCCGGGTTGGGATCGCCAGTCATCTGCGGGCCGTGGAGCGGTCGAAGAAGGCGCCGGCCGCGCCAGAGGCGAATGCGAGCCACGGCGCGGCCTCACCGGCCCCGAGCGCGAGCCAGAGTGACAGCGCACCTGCGCCTGTGAGCGCTACGCAAACCGCGGCGTCAACCCAGTCTGCATCCTCGTCGAGCGGCAACGCATCCACGTCGAACTCCAGCGAGACGGGGCAGCCAGGCTCCGTCTCAGACAGCAAGACATATGTGGTCCGGGCGGGCGATTCGCTGTGGCTGATCGCCAAGCGCCTGCTCTCGCCGGGCGCCAGCAACGCCGAGATTGCTCAACTGGTGAATCGACTGTGGACGCTCAACGCGAGCCGGATCCGCACCGGCAGTCCCGACCTGGTGGGGGTCGGCGTCGTTCTCATGCTCCCTTGATTAGCCGCCGCGCGCTGGGGCTGGCCGTCGCGATGCTCGTATATGCGGCGCCGGCCTCCGGAGCGGTGCGCGATCACGCTGCCACGCTGCCGATCGGGACCGATACGCACGGCGTCCTCGCGCGACTAGTGCGCGGCGATGTCGTGGTGACGTTCAAACGCGGGGCCGCGGGGCGCTACCGTCAAATCGCAGGGCGCACCGTGAAGGTCGGGTGTGTGACACTCGAGCGGCTGACGACTTCGGGCGCCGCGAGCGAGAAGCTCTGGGCCGGTGGCCGTCTCAATGCCCCCCGCGGTCGCTCGCCCCTACGCGAGTTTCTCGGCGGGGGTCGCCGTAGGCCCGATTACTGCACGGTGCAGCTCGTGCGGAGCCACGCCGCGAGCGTCGAGATCGCGGCGGTTCCGGTGTCCGCACGGGGAGCCACCTATCTCGATGAGCGCCGCACGGTGCGGACTGTCCTCGGCCTTTTGCTCCTCACTCAGGGTCCATCCGGACCCCCGACGTCGCCGGCGAGAATGGAAACCGTCACAAAAGGCCTGGTCGTGCCCGTGGCCGGGCCCGAGCAGCGTCCGCCCGCGGGCCACATCGGCTACTGGACCGACGGTACGAACAACGTCTACCTAGGTGCGCTGAGCCACAACGGAGTGTTGTTCTTCTACCAGTACGAGATCAGCAGCGACATCGTCACTACCAACATGCTCGAGTGGTTCAACGGTCAGAACGACCCGTAGCCGTTGACTACACCAGCTGCTCGGCGATTTCCAAGCCAAGCTCCTTGATCGGCAGACGGGTCGCCCGACCGAGGGCATCGAGCGTGAACGTGCCCGTGTCGAGCATCGTCCGTAACTGCCCGTCGTACGGAATCGTCACCTGCCGAGCCAGCCGGTGGGCGGCAAAGTGGCCTGCGGCTGCTCGCCGGTCCTCGGCGCGGTTCCAGTGGCATTGGTTCAGAACGACGATCGCGCGGGCGAGATCAAGGTGATGGAGCGCATTCGAAACGCTGGTGGCCGTGATCCACTCTGGCGTGGTCACAACCGCCACCTGGTCCGCACGCCCGACGGCGAACCTTGAAAGCGGATCGGTTATCCCGGTGCCGAGATCGAGCAGGATGACCTCGTAGTACTGGCCGAGGAACGCAAGCAGGTCTCCGTACAACGCTGGCGTGATCTGGTTCATGACCTCCGCGCGTAGTGGTGACGCGAGGATGTGAAGTCCGGTGGGGAGCCGGGAGACGTACGGCCACACCTCCGCCGCCGACGCCAATCGGGGCATCGCCGCGAGCAGATCCGCGAGCGAATGGTCGTTCCGCGCGCCCTCCGGCGCGAGCGTGCCGAGCGTCCCGAAGTCGGGGTTTGCGTCGATCGCGATCGCACGGACCTTGAGCCTTGCTGCGAGCAGGTTCCCGAGCAGGAACGTAACCGTCGTCTTCCCCACGCCGCCCTTCGGGGAGATCACCGCCACCAGGTTCGAGCGGGTGAGCGGGACCGGCATCGCAAGCCGCGTCTCGAGCCGGGCTTCCCTCAACCCGTCGCGCGACGCGAACCTGCCGCGGAGCCCGGTGAGGGTGGCCCGTACCACGCCGCCACGGCGCTCACGGCCGTCGACGACCGGATTGGGGTAGACGTCGGAACGCCGCAATCTCGGCCCCTCGGACTCGGCGGTCAACACCGGCCGTCCCTGGGGCCCGCGCTCATCGGATTGCGCCCCCGACTCGGGACGCTCGTCCCCGCCAAAGTCAGGATGGATCGAACTCACCGCTGGCGTTCGACCTTACCATCGCTCCCCATCGTCAGGGCCAGGTGTGAAGCGTCCCGGTTGCTAGGTTTCGCCTGGATGCCACGCCATTGGTTCTGGATGCAGATCGCGATCGTCGTGTTCGTCCTGGCGGGGATGGTGATCGCGATCACCAAGCTCGCCTAGGTAGCACCCGCCGTGTTCACCTCGATCCTGGTCGGCACCGACGGATCCGAGACGGCCCACACTGCGCTGCGGCGCGCGATCGATCTGGCCGCCGGGCTGGGCGCCCGGCTTCAGATCGTCAGCGCCTACGAGCCCGTGTCCGATCAACGCCTGCGCGGGGAAGCGGTCGAGGTGCCCCCGGACCTCCAGTGGATGATCAACCCCCATGACGACGTGCTGGCGTTGCTCGAGGAGGCCCGGACCGAGGCCCGCGAGGCCGGCGTCACGGAGGTCGAGACGTTCGCGCGTCAGGGCGACGCCGCCGACGCGATCGTCGACGTCGCCGAGGAGCAGCGTTCTGACCTGATCGTGGTCGGCAACAAGGGCATGACCGGAGCCAAGCGGTTCCTGCTCGGCTCGGTGCCCAACAAGGTCTCGCACCACGCCCCCTGCTCGGTGCTGATCGTTCGAACGACGTGAGCGCTTAGCGCGCGGGCGTGGCGATCGGGAGCGACGCGGTCGCGGCGCCGGCATTGACCAGGCCGTAGCCGTAGTCCGGGTTGGGCTGGCTGCCGCCGAGCGGCGTCGCCGTCTGCTCCAGCCGAGCCAGCACCGCCTTCGGGGAGGGGTGGCGACCGACGACTCCGCTAGCGATGACCAGTGCCGCGGTCGCGGACACCGCCGGGGCCGCCATCGAGGTCCCGTATGTGCCCGGGAAGCCGAACCGCGTCGGGTTCAATCCCGGCTGCAGGGAGTTCAGGTCCGTGAAGGTCATCTGGTGCACCGAGGGCAGGTTCCGCAACGGATGGCAGTTGGGATCATCCGGAAGGGCTGCATCGTCGCCCCCACCGGGCGCCACCAGGTCGAGCTTCTCGCCGATGTCGGAGTATCCGGCCAGGCAGCGGTCGCTCGTCGTCGCGCCGACCGAGATCACGCCTGGCGCCGCGGCCGGGTAGTCGATGTGCGATGCGCTGTCGTTGCCCGCGGCCGCGACCACCACCACGCCGTGGCGGCGCGCGAAGGCGACCGCGCCGATGATGTTCGGGACTTGCGCCGCGGTCACCGAGTTGTCGAATACCAGGCTCAGGTTGATCACCTGCGCGCCGTGGTTGACGGCGTAGCGGATGCCGCGCGCGATCGTCGCCGAGTTGCCGTTGCCGTCGGCATCGAGCACGCGGACCGGCATGATCTTCGCGCCGTAGGCCAGGCCGGTCAGCCCGACGCCGTTGTTCGTCGCCTCCGCGATCATGCCCGCGACGAACGTTCCGTGGCCCTCGCGGTCGAGCGGATAGGCGTTACCGGCGACGAAGTCGTACGGATCTACGAAGTGGGTGCCGGTGAAGTCGGGCGACTTGCGGAACTGGTTCCAGTTCCGGTAGGCGATGCCCGTGTCGAGCACCGCGATCACCACGCCCTTGCCGCCCGCCCGGTGGACGGCGAACATGTGGGCCCACGCGTCGGGGGCGTCGATGCCGCTGGTGGCGAGGAAGTTCCACTGCAACTGCTGCCACCCTTGCCGATGGTGGGTCTTTCCGGGATCGTCCGGGATCCAGCCGGCGGCGTGAGCAATGTAATCGGGAACCGCGTACTGGACCCCAGGCTGCCGGCGAAGCTTCGCGATCACCGGCCAGATGCTCTTGCCGCGGGACACGTGGAGGATCTGCTCGGTGGTTCCGGGGCCCGCCTGCGCCGCCGTCGCCCGGACTCCCATGGTTCGCGCCGCATGCGCCACCTGCTGGGCAGCCGCCGGAGTGGGCCCGTACCCGACGATGACCTGGCCGGGGACGTAGTCGGGAGCCGCGGCGCGCGCCGTGTGTGCGGTGGCGGGCGGGTGCGCGGTGGCTCGGGTGGGCGCCGCCAGCCGGGCCACGCCCACGCACGCCACCGCCGCGAAGGCAAGCGTCGCGAGCATCAGGCGCCGGGTGCGTTTGGCCGAGGACAATGAAGGCAGGACGGAGATATCGGCCCCAGGCGCTATGACAACTCCGCAAGCGCCAAAGTTTCCCTACCACACGGTAGCGTCGGCCGACCGTGAGCAGCCATTTCTTCCCGCGAGAGGAGTACTTCATGCGGCTCGCCCTGCGCGAGGCGGCCCGCGCTCCTGAGCACGACGACGTGCCGATCGGGGCGGTGATCGTCCACGGGGGCGAGGTGATCGGCTCCGGTCACAACGAGCGCGAGCTCCGGGCGGACCCGACGGCCCACGCGGAGATGATCGCCCTGCGCGAGGCCGCCCGCGCGCTCGGAAGCTGGCGCATCCTCGACGCCGTGATGTACGTCACGCTCGAGCCGTGCGCGATGTGCGCCGGCGCGATCGTGCTCGCCCGTGTCCCTCGCGTGGTCTACGGCGCCACCGACCCGAAGGCGGGCGCCGCCGGCAGCGTCCTCGACGTCCTCGACGAGCCCCGCCTGAACCACCGCCCCCAGGTCGAGAGCGGGCTGCTCGCGGAGGACTGCGCGGACCTGTTGCGCGCTTTCTTTGCATCGAAGCGCTAGCAGTTCCTCTAACTTGTCCTAGGCCCCACCGGAGAGGTGGCAGAGCGGTTGAATGCGCCGGTCTCGAAAACCGGTATGGGCTATCAGTCCATCGGGGGTTCGAATCCCCCCCTCTCCGCTGTGT
>Ga0335073_10007960_pt1 | contig 14851 bp, 13 predicted proteins | sample Lox_Sample_22_FD_207093 | JGI IMG/M metagenome (GOLD analysis project Ga0335073, IMG submission 207093) | Soil microbial communities from Loxahatchee National Wildlife Refuge, Florida, United States - Lox_Sample_2.2 | ecosystem: Environmental > Terrestrial > Soil > Wetlands | place: USA... | reverse complement strand
GCGGCGGTGAACTCGGCGTTCGTGGCCGCCGCGGGGGCGGTGAGGTTGACCGGGCCGCTGATGTCCTCGCGGTCGATCAGGAACCGGATCGCGGCGATCTCGTCGGACAGCGAGATCCAGCTCATGACCTGGCGGCCGGACGCGAACCTGGGGCACAGGCCCAGCCGGGCCAGCGGGAGCAGCCGGGCGAGCAGCCCGCCGCGGGGGGTGAGGACCAGGCCGCTGCGGGTGTGCACCACGCGGATGCCCGCGTCCGCGGCCGGGGCGGCGGCCGCTTCCCAGTCCCGGACCAGCCGTGCGAGGAACGTCTGCCCGGCCGGCGCCGACTCGTCGACCTCCTGCCCGCCGGTGTCCCCGTACCAGCCGATGGCCGAGGCCGCCACCAGCGTGGCGGGCGGCGGGCTGAGCCTGGCCAGCGCGCCCGCCAGGGCCTGGGTGCCGAGGACCCGGCTGGCCCTGATCTCCGCCTTGTACCTGGCCGTCCAGCGGTGGTCCGCCACCCCCGCGCCGGCCAGGTGCACGCAGGCGCCGAGCCCGGCCAGTCCGGCGGTCCCGCCCGCACCGGACGGGACCGCAGAGCTCCCGAGACCCGCCAGCCCGGCGTCGGCCGCGCGCGGATCCCAGCGGACCTCGTCCGGAGCCTGCGGGGCCCGGCGGACGAGCCTGATCACCTCGTGACCGTCGGCGCGCAGGCTGGCCACGAGCGCGGTCCCGATGAGCCCGGACGAGCCGGTGACCGCGACCTTCATGCGCTCCGGTGCACCCTCGGTCACCGCGGCCGGCGGCTAGAGGCCCAGCTCGGCCTCGAAGGCCCCTTCTTCCAGCCGGCTCTTCACCGTGGTGAGGAACCGGGCCGCGTCGGCGCCGTCGACGAGGCGGTGGTCGTAGGTGAGCGCCAGGTAGACCATCGAGCGCACCGCGATCACCTCGCCGAGGGCGGGATCCTCCACCACGACGGGGCGCTTGACCACGGTGCCGGTGCCCAGGATCGCGACCTGCGGCTGGTTGATGATCGGCGTGTCGAACAAGGCGCCGCGGCTGCCGGTGTTGGTCAGCGTGAACGTCCCGCCGGCCAGCTCATCCGGGGCCACCTGGCCCGACCTGGTCCGGTTCGCGAGGTCGCCGATCTTGCGGGCCAGGCCGCCGATGTTCAGGTCACCCGCGCTATGGATGACCGGCACCATCAGCCCGCGCTCGGTGTCCACCGCGATGCCGAGGTGCTCGGCGTCGTGGTAGGTGACCTGGTCCCCGTCGATGGCCGCGTTGAGCTTCGGGTGCACCTTCAGGGCCTCGACGGCGGCCAGCGCAAAGAACGGCAGGAAGCTCAGCTTGACGCCCTCCCGGGCCTCGAAGTCGCGCTTGGCCAGGTCGCGCAGCCGCGCGATGGCCGTCACGTCGGCCTCGACCACGGTGGTGAGCTGGGCCGAGACCCGGAGCGACTCGACCATCCGCTGGGCGATGACCTGGCGTGGCCGGGACATCCGCTGGGTCGTCCCGCGCAGCGACGAAGGCACCACGGCCGGGCGCGGAGCCGGGGCGGGAGCCTGCGGCGCGGGCTGCGCCGCCCGGACCTCCTGCGGTGCCTGGGGCTGCGGCACCTGGGGCTGCGGCTGGGCGGGCGGCGGCTGAGCCGGCGCGGGCGGCGCCTGCGCGGCGCGCTGGGCGCGGGCGGCCTCGATGACGTCCTGCTTGCGGATGCGCCCGCCGACCCCGGTGCCGGTGATGGTCTCCAGGTTCACGGCGTGCTCGGCGGCCAGCTTGCGGACCAGCGGGGTGACGTAGGGCGCGTCGCCGCTGCTGGGCAGTGGCGTGGGCGGCGGGTACTCCTCGGCCGGGGTCGACTCCTCCGGGGCCGGCGGTCCCTGGGCGGGCACCTGCGCCGCCGGGGCCGCCGGGGCCGCCGGGGCCGGGTCCGGCTGGCCGTAGGAAGCCGCCGGGGCTGCCGGGGCTGGCTGGCCGTAGGGCGCCGACGAGACGTACGGGGCCGCCGGCTGGGGCTGGCCGTACGCGGGCGGGGGAGCGTAAGCGGGCGCCGCAGGCCCGCCCGGACTGGAGAATCCCGGCGAGGCCGGCGGGGAGGACGGCCCGGGCGGCGCGTAGTTGGGCTGCGACCCCCAGCCGTCCGGGCTGGCCGCGGGGGTCGGCTCCGGCGGCGAGGCCTCCGGCTCGGCCGCCTCAGGCTGTGCTGCCTGGGGCTGGGCCGCCTGGGGCTGGGCCGCCTCGGACCGGGCAGGCTCGGGGGCCTCAGCGGCCGCCGAATCGTCAGCCGCGGGCGCCGCGTCGCCGGACTCGCTGTCCTCAATGACGGCGAGCTGCGCGCCCACCGCGACCGTCTCGTCTTCGTCGACCGCGATGCCGCGCAGGATCCCGGACGCGGGCGAGGGTATCTCGGTGTCCACCTTGTCCGTCGACACCTCGAGGAGCGGCTCGTCCACCTCCACGCGCTCGCCTTCCTTCTTCAGCCAGCGCGTGACGGTGCCCTCGGTGACGCTCTCGCCGAGCTGCGGCATGGATACGGAGACCGCCATGATTCTCGTGACTCCTAGGCGTGTACGTGCAGGGGCTTGCCGGCCAGCGCGAGATGCGCCTCGCCGATCGCCTCCGACTGGGTGGGATGGGGGTGGATGAGCTGGGCCACGTCTGAGGGCTCGGCGTCCCAGTTGTAGATCAGCTGGGCCTCCGCGATCAGCTCGCCGACATGGCTGCCGACCAGGTGGATGCCGATGACACGGCCGGGCCCGTCCTCCTCGGACAGCGCGATGACCTTGGCCGCGCCCTGCGTCTGCAGGATCACGCTGCGGCCGTTGCCGCCGAGGTTGTAGGTGAACTCGACCGTCTTCAGGCCGCGCTCGGCCGCCTGCGCCGAGGTGAGGCCGACCGAGGCCACCTCCGGGTCGCAGTAGGTGATCCGCGGCACGCCGTCGTAGTCGATCGGGGTGACCGGAAGCCCGCCGACCCGCTCCGCGACCATGATGCCTTCCGCGAACCCGACGTGCGCGAGCTGCGGCGTGTCGATGAGATCGCCCACCGCGGAGATCGACGGGATGCTCGTCCGGCAGAGCGAGTCCACCTTGACGAAACCCCGCTCCATGGCCACGCCGGCCTCGGGATAGCCCAGGCCCTCGGACACCGGGCCGCGGCCGACCGCCACCAGCAGCAGGTCGGCGTCGAGCGTCTTGCCGCCGGCGAGGCTGACCGTGACGCCGGTGTCCGTGCGCTTGACCGACTCGAACCTGGTGCCGAGCTCGAAGCGGATGCCCCGGCGGCGGAACGCCCGCTGCAGCAGCTTCGCGCTCGACTCGTCCTCCGTCGGCACCAGCTGGGGGAGCATCTCGACGATCGTCACCTCGGCCCCGAAGGACCGCCACACGCTGGCGAACTCGACCCCGATCACCCCGCCGCCGAGGATGATCGCCGAGGCGGGCACCCGGTCAAGCTCCAGCGCGTGATCCGAGGTGATCACCCGCTCGCCGTCGATCTCCAGGCCGGGCAGGCTCTTCGGCTGCGATCCGGTGGCCAGCACGATGTGCTCGGCCTCGTAGACGGTGTCGCCGACCCGGACCCTGGTCGGCGATTCCAGCCGCCCGGATCCGTCGATGGTGTCGATCTTCCTGCTCGCGATCGTGGACTGCAGGCCCTTCCAGAGCCGGTCCACCACGGAGGTCTTGTAGGAGAGCACGCCGGGTACGTCGATGCCCTCGAAGGTGGACAGGACGCCGAAGGACGCGCTGTCCCTGGCGTAGTCCGCGATCTCCGCCGCGTGCAGCAGCGCCTTGGTCGGGATGCAGCCGCGATGCAGGCAGGTACCGCCGACCCTGTCCTTTTCGATCAGCGCCACGCGCTTGCCGAGCTCGGCCGCGCGCAGCGCGCAGGCGTACCCGCCGCTGCCACCGCCGAGCACGACCAGGTCGTAGCTGCCGATGCCCTCTGCCACCCCTCAAGCCTCCTTAGTGAGCCAGCCAGCCCTAGCTGGCCCTACCCAGTCTTCATCATTTCACTTGCCGTCAGCCGGGCCTCCCGCAAGCTTCCCTTCCGCCACGTCCGCGGCGATCTGCACCAGCGTCCTGACCGCCGCCCCGGTGCCGCCCTTGGCGACGTACCCGTACGCGCCCCCGTCGTTGTAGGCGGGGCCGGCGATGTCCAGGTGAGCCCAGCGGACCCCGGCGGGCACGAACTCGCGCAGGAACAGCCCGGCGACGAGCATGCCGCCGCTGCGGTCTCCGGACACGTTGGCGATGTCCGCTACGGTCGAGTCGAGCCCCTTGCGGAGGTCCTCGGGTAGCGGCATCGGCCACATGGCCTCGCCCGCCCGCCTGGCCGCGTCCGCGATCCCGGCAGCCAGCGAATCGTCGCTGGCCATCACCCCGGCCGTGCGGTTGCCGAGCGCCACAGTCTGTGCACCTGTCAGTGTAGCCACGTCGATGAGCAGGCTGGGCCCGTCGGCCTCGGAGCGGGCCAGCGCGTCGGCGAGCACCAGGCGCCCCTCGGCGTCGGTGTTGAGCACCTCCACGGTCTTGCCGCCGTAGATGGTGATGACGTCGGATGGCCGCTGCGCGCCGCCGCCCGGCATGTTCTCGGCGAGCGGGAGGTAGCCGACCACGTTCACCGCGGGGCCGAGTTCGGCGATGGCCTGGACCGCGGCCAGCACCGCGGCGGCGCCGCTCATGTCGGCCTTCATCGTCTCCATCGCCTTGGGGGGCTTGAGCGAGAGCCCGCCGGAGTCGAAGGTGATGCCCTTGCCCGCGAACACCACGGTGCGGACGGCGTCCGGATGGGTGTACTCGAGCCGGACCAGCCGCGGCGGATGAGCCGAGCCCATGCCCACCGCCATGATGCCGCCGAAGCCCTCCTTGACCAGCTCGTTCTCATCCAGCACTTGGATGCCCAGGCCGTGCGCGGCGGCTGTCTGCCCGGCCACCGCGGCCAGGTCCGCGGGCACCAGGTCGGCGGGCGCGGTGTTCACCAGGTCGCGGACGAGCGTCATCGCGCCGGCCAGGATCCTGGCCCGGCGGGCCGCGTCCTCGTGGGCCGTGTGCACGATCTGCTCCACGTCGCCGGGCGTGCCAGCGCTCGTCCGGTACTTGCGGAAGGCGTAACTGCCGAGCAGCGCGCCGAGCGCCACCGCCTCGGCCTCGTCGGGCTCGCCCGCGGGCAGCGCGATGGCCAGGCGCTTGGCCCGGCCCGGCTGGCCAGAGCTCAGGTCGCGGGTGGCGGCGCCGGCCGCGCGGCGCAGCCTCTCCAGGTAGGCCTGGCGCTCCGCGGGCCCCGCGGCGGCCCCGGGCTGCGGGCCGAGGCCCACCGCGACGATGACCGGGGCGGCCAGTCGGCCCCCGGTGGGGATCTTGGTTATCTCTTCGGCCTTGCCTGTCGCGCCGAGCGCGGTAAGCGCGGCCATCAAGTCGATTTCATCCGGGCTGAGCGTGAGAACGGGGCCGTCAGGCCCCTGGAATACGCCGGTGACGAGGGCATCCGCGTCGGTTGCCGTTGGTGCTGACTGGCTGGTAAGCAGTGTGACCGTCATCCTGCTGATCGTAGGGCATCGGCCGGTGAGCCAGCCCGGCCGGTGACCGTTACCTATCGCCATCGCCTGACATTCATCCGCGCGTGCGAACTAATCGCGACTCAAGTTCGTCTGTCAGGTGGCACACCCGTTCCCGGCCTAGGGGGAATCTGGTGAAAAGGCGGTCAGGCACGGCCCGCCCGGGTTACCTTTCCGGATTCGCCCAATATGACGATGCCGGGTATTTCGGCAACGCGCCGCGGCTGGTTCACGGTGCAATTGCATACCGGGTTTACGGAACCATCTCCCGGCGGAGCGCGTTGCCGGGGCAGAGCCAACTACGAACGCCGCGATCACGCGGGGCGTGCCGCCGGGGCGGCACGGCCGACCTCAACGGCGGGAGCTTGACCATGCGGGGCCTGGGATCAATACGTCGGCGAGGGGCTGTCCGGTGACCACGACCGGCTACCCGCGGGAACAGGTGGCGGCGCGGCCGGACGCCAGCGGGGCCGGCATCCCGGCCCGCAGGACGCCCTTCGATGACCTGGCCGACCAGGCCGCGCGCCTGTTCTGGTGCTGGCCGGCGCTGCTGGCCCTGGTCTTCGGCTGCTATCAGATGGGCCGTCCCGAGCTGTGGCGGGACGAGCTGGCCAGCTGGTCGTTCGCCAGCCGCCCGGTGCTGAGCCTGATCGCGAGCGCGCGTCATACCGGCGCCACCCAGCTGGCCTACTACCTGCTGCTGCACTTCTGGATGACGGTGTTCGGGGATTCCTCCGACGCGATGCGCTCCCTGTCCGTGCTCGCCATGGCGGCGGCCGCGGCCTGCGTGGCGGTGCTGGGCCGACAGCTGGCCGGGCCCCGGGCCGGCCTGCTCGCGGGGCTGGTGTTCGCGCTGGTGCCGAGCGTGTCGCGGTTCGCCCAAGAGGTCCGGTTCTACGCCCCCGCGGTGCTGGTCGCGACGCTGGCCACGGTGCTGCTTGTGCGCGCCCTGGACCGGCCGTCGGCGCCGCGCTGGCTGGCCTACGCCTCCTGCCTGGCGCTGCTCGGCTATATCGATCTGGTGGCGCTGTCGGTGGTCGCGGGCCATGCTGCCGGAGCGGCGCTGCGCTGGTGGCGAGACCGGGACCGCGGGCAGCTGTGGTTCGCGCTCGCCGCCGCGGGCGGGCTCGCGGCCTGCCTGCCGATCGCCGTGGCGGGCTCGGCCCAGGCCGGGTTCCAGATCGCCTGGATACCCCGGCCCGGACTCGACCTGACCGACTTCGCGTTCTTCGGCCGGAACCTGTTCTACTCGACCTCCGTGGCGGCCGCGCTCATCATCCTGGCCGTCCTGGCCTGGGCGGTGGCCTGGCGGGAGGCCGCGTTCATGACCGCTCTCGCCGTCGGCCCGGTGGCGGTGGTGTGGCTGGTGTCGCAGGGCACGTGGTCGTACTTCTTCCCGCGGTACCTGCTGTTCACCGTCGGGGCCTGGGCCGTCCTGGCCGGGATCGGGCTGAGCCGGCTTGACGCGCGGATCGCCGCGGCCGCCGTCCTGGTCATCGCCGTCCTGGGCGCGGGCGACCAGCAGGTGATCAGGGAACCGGGCGCGCACAGCTGGACGACCTACCCGGTCGGTTACGGCGGCTCCTACCTGGACTACGAGGGGGCGGCGGCCTTCGTCGCCCGCCAGGCGAAGGCCGGCGACGGCGTCGTCTACCAGGCCAGGGAGCACCAGGCGAGCTGGCTGATGATCGGTTACGGCCTCGAGTACTACCTGGCCAGAGACATGCCGCACGGCGTGCCGGTGCCGCGCGAGCTCTTCGTGGCGCAGACCGCCGCCAAGGCCGGCACCCTCTATCCCGTCCCGTGCCGGCATCCGGCCGCCTGCCTGGGCTACGCGCCGAGGGTCTGGGTCGTGGCCAGCGGATACCAGCGCAGTCCCTACGAGGCGGTGACGCCGGCCCAGGCCGCGGTGCTGCGGCCGCGCTACCGGCTCAGCGAGGTCAAGCACGTCAAGAGCCTGACCGTGTTCCTGCTGACCGAGGTAGGCCGCACCGGGGCGTGAACCCCGTTCGTTCGGTCCCGAAGATCTCGTCAGCCGACCGGAAGCAGGTGACAGTCACACAATAGCTATAACGCCTGTTAGCGATATAATCTAACGACTGTTGCATCCGAAGCGGACGGGAGGGAGACGGTGCACGGCTGGCGGTCAGCGGCTCTCGGCTTCCTCGGCGTAAACCCGGGCGGCGTACGCCTCGAGCGACTCCTCGCACTCCTCGATCGCCTTCTCGGCCGCCTGCCTGCCTTCCGCGCCGAAGACGTCGCGCTCCCGGACCTTGGCGAACCAGTTGCGCAGCTTGACCAGGTCGACCTCGTTCTCCTCGAGCTCGGCGTAGGTGAAGTGGCTGTCGGTGTACTCCTTCTTCACCTGCTGCTGGAAGTCCTCGCAGCGGTCGACGATCTCCTCGTACTCGTCGTTCCTGGCCGCCTGGAAGGCCTTGTGCACGTCGGACTCGCCCGCCAGCACCGAGCACGACAGCAGCACGGCTGTCCCGGACATGTCGATGATCTCTCTCCTGAGCTTGCGCAGCGCGCGCTCGGTGGCCGCGCTAGCCGGCAGCGCCGCCGCCGAGTTCTGCAGGTAGATGGCGCCCAGGCTCTTGATCCGCCGCCATACGGTGGAACGCAGGCGGGTCGGCTCGGGCGGTACCCGGTAGATGAGCACCAGCCAGCCGGCATCCTCGGTCTTCTCCGTCACCCGAATATTCAAGCACTAGGCCAGGAAGGAGCCCCGTGACCGCGCTCCCTCTCATCCTGACCGTCTTCGTCGCCTGCGCGGTGGAGGCGGTCGAAGCCCTGACGATCGTGCTCGCCTCCGGCCTGACCCGCGAGTGGCGGTCCACGTTCCAGGGCATGGCGGCGGCCCTGGTCGTGCTGGCCGTGATCGTGGCGGTGCTCGGCCCGACGATCACGCTGCTGCCGCTGACGGCGCTGCGGCTGGTGGTCGGCGCGCTGCTGGCGATCTTCGGGCTGCAGTGGCTGCGCAAGGCCATCCTGCGCGCCACCGGGTACAAGGCGCTGCACGACGAGGCCAGCGCCTACCTGCGCGAAGTGGCGGCCGCGAAACAGGCCGCGGTCTCCTCGCGGCGCGGCATCGGCGACTGGTACGCCTTCACCCTGTCGTTCAAGGGGGTCCTGCTGGAAGGCCTGGAGGTGGTGTTCATCGTGATCACGTTCGGCGCCAACCAGCGCAACCTGGGCGCGGCGGTGATCGGCGCGGCCGCGGCGGTGCTGGTGGTCACGGTGACCGGGATCGCGGTGCGGGCCCCGCTGGCCCGGGTGCCGGAGAACGCGATGAAGTTCGCGGTGGGCATCATGCTGACCTCGTTCGGCACCTTCTGGGGCGCCGAAGGCGCCGGCGTCGCCTGGCCGGGGAACGACGCGGCGCTGCTGGTCCTGGTGCCGGTCGTGGCCCTGGTGGCGCTCGGCTACACGTTCTTGTTCCGGCCGCGCCCCGGGAGCGGCGCGGTGGCACGCTCCTCTGAACAGGTGGTGAGCCCGTGAAGCGGCTCAAGTCGATCGGCGCGTTCTGGTACGACTTCGTGGTCGGCGACGACTGGCGGGTCGCGGTCGTCGTGGTGGCCGCCCTGGCGCTGACCGCGCTGCTGGTCCACGCGGCCGGCGTGAACGCCTGGTGGCTGCTGCCGGTGTGCGTCTTCGCCGCCCTGGGCTGGTCACTGCGCCGCGCGACGCGCTGACCCGCGCGACGCGCTGACCCGCGCGCCAGTACCGCGTGCCCCCGCGCCCTCACCGGGCCGGGAGTTTCAGCCGTCCAGCAGCCGGGTCTCGAGCTTGGTCTCGGTGATCCCGGGTTCGACGCGGTAGGCGCCCGCGCCCGGCCGGTCCGCGATCAGCTCGGTCAGCTCGTCGTCGGTGAAGTGCGCGGCCGCGCCGTCGTCGCACGCGATGCCGCCGGTCAGCGTGCCGTCCGCGATCAGCCGGTGGTAGAGCGGCCGCCGGCCCGGCTCGGAGTCGTAGTGCGGGCAGTAGCTGCCGCCAAGCAGCCCGAGCCCGTCGGTGAACGCGCGCAGCTCACGGCCGAACGAGTCCGTCGTGCCGCCCTCGAACCAGCAGATGCCCCCCGCGCTCGAGCCGGCCAGCACGATGCCCGCCTGCCACGCCTTGCGCATGATCTGGTCGAGCCGGTGCACCCGCCACACGGCCACCATGTTCGCCACGCTGCCGCCGCCGACGAAGATGGCGTCCTGCGACAGCAGCAGATCTTCGGGGTCGGCCACGTTGGGCATCGGGAACAGGGCCAGGTGGCTGAGCCGGGCCGGGTGGCCGGCGAAGCGGTCGTACATGTGCAGTGCCCACCGCGGGTCGTCGCCGCCCGCCGTGTTCAGCACGCAGATCCGGGGCTCGGGCCGGCCGGTCAGCCGCAGCGCGTAGTCCATGTGGGGCGGCACCCGGCCCTCAGGTACACGCATGCCGCCGCCGATCGCGATTACGTGCCGTCGCCCGTCCGCTGCCATGCAGGCACGCTAGCGTCGTGACTGCCTGCAAGCAAACCAGCGCCCGCTTTGCACCGTAAGTAACTAAACGACCGCTCCGTGAATTCTTGGGACCGAACGAAGACGGCGCGTGCGCCGGGTCCGTGCGAGCCTCCCCGGCGCACGCGCCATGGCCGCCTAGAGGGCGTACTGCAGCAGGACCGCGTTCTCGTCCACGCCCGGCTGGCCGATGGCGTGCGTGTTGCCTCCGGCCAGCACGCTGGAGGTGCCAGGGATGAGGGCCACGCCGAAGATGCTGATCCGGTTGGGCCCGCCGGGCAGCGCCGCCGGGGTCAGGTGGCCCGCCGAGTAGTGCACCAGGTAGGACTTCTGCCCGTCGCTGCCGGGCATCGGCAGCCACAGGCCGCCGTGGCCGTCGGAGCTGATCTGCGGCCAGCCGATCCCGAACTGGCCTTCGGCCAGCCTGGACCACCGGTGGCCGTTCCAGTGCAGGATCACCGTCGGGCCGCCCTCGTCCTCCAGGTTGCCGCTCCCGATGGCGTAGACGTTGTCCCTGGCCAGCGCCAGGATCTCGTAGACCGCCGGGTTGTTGAGTTCCTGCTTGGCGGGCAGCAGCGAGGCCACCGAGGTGCGCGACCAGGTGGAGCCGTTCCAGTGGGCGACGTCCGCGCCGCCGAAGGCCCAGATGTTGTTCGGCGAGAGCGCGCTGCCTCCCTCCAGGCCGTGCCCGGACGCGACCCGCGACCACGTGTGGCCGTTGTAATGCCAGGTGCCAAGGCCGGCGCCGGGGAGGAAGGGCTCGCCGAACACCCACACGTCGCTCCGGTTGACCACGGCCGCCCCGCCGACCTGCCCCGGGAAGGTCCGCTGGACGGTCCAGGCCCGGCCGTTCCAGTGCAGGGCCCGGGACGGGACGGCGCCCCCGGTGAAGGCCCAGACGTCAGCGGAGGAACTGGCCCCGGCCGCGACGACGCTCTCGTTGGCCTTGCCCGGGAACGCGGCCTTGGTCCACCTCGATCCGCTGCGCTGCCAGGCGGTCGGCGGCGAGCTGCCGTCGCTGTTGTCGAAGGCCCAGCCGCCGTTCTTGCCGACGGCGATGACCACGTCGAAGGACCCGCCCGGTACCCGCTTGACCATCCGCCAGCTCGCGGTCGCGGGCTGCGCGTTCCCCGGGGCCGCGAGGGCCGCCGCCGCGGGCCGCGCGTTCCCGGCCGTCGTGAGTCCCGCCGTGAGCCCCGCGTTCCCGGGGGCCGCCAGGGCCGCCGAGGAGGCGCCGGCCACCGCGAGCCCCGCGGCCGCGAGCAGGCCGGCCGTGACGGCCGCCGCGCGGCGCGTCCTCCCGCGGCCCGGACCGCGCCCCGCTCCGCGCCGCCCTGCTACGCGGTTCTGGTCCATCCCGTCATTAGCATGCTTTGGCAACTCAACCGCCCCAATCCAACCAATCAGGCCTGTGTTCCGCGGCGCGCACTTGCGTCGCTGCAGGTAAGACCGCTGAGTGTCATCCTCGGTCATCTTGCGCCGGTCACAGCTTCGTAACTATCGGCTGCCCGCCCGGGCCGACCGGGCCGAGGCCGGCCAATTCGCCTCGCGATGTATCAGTGGCGGTGCCCGGCGCTCTGGCCGGGGAAAGGCCGGACGCCAGTCCCGGCCAGCCACCTCGATAGGGGAGCCGATGACTGTCACCGCTTTTCCCGTCTCACCCGCGCAGCCGAGGCTGGCTCCGTTCATCGCGGCCAACGGGGATAGGGTCCTGCCCGGCTGTTACGGCGTCAGTCACGGCAGCGGGATCACCGGCGAGCTGATCAGGCACGCGACCGAGTCGTGGGCCGGCCATGCCTTCATCTACCTGGGAAACGGGCAGATCATCGAGGCCGCGCCGCCGGCCGTCCGGGTGGTTCCGGCCGCGTCGCACCCCGACGCGGTGTGGAACGTGTGCTACCCGCTGACCGCCGCCCAGCGCGCCCGGATCTGCACGCGGGCGCGTGCCCTGGCGGGACGCCCGTACGACTACCCGGCGTACACCGGCTTCGCGATGAAGGTGCTGAAGATCAGCGACGGCGCCGAGCTCGATCCGGTGTTCAAGGCGGATCACTGGCGGGTGTGCTCGGCGCTGGTCGCCGATTGCTACGCGTACGCGGGCATCCGTCTCGAGGCGGGCCTGCGGGACCCCAGGCCGATCAGCCCGGCCATCCTGTACAACATGATCGCGCGGCAGGCCGACTCCGCCGTGCCGGGCCGTCGCCGCCGGTCGGCCTAGGCGGTGACCGGCCGCCCCGGCTTGCTCATCGTCCCGGGCGGGCAGTACCAGGTCATGATCTCCACGGCGAGCCGCCCGGCCCGGACCGCGGGGTCGGCCTCGGCGAGCTGCCGCGACTCGGCCAGCGACCCGGTCCGGTAGAACGTCAGCCCGCGCAGTGAGGGATCCGGCTGATCGATGACCGGGCCGTTGGTCACGATCTGGCCGGAGGCGCGCAGCCGGTCGTGATGCGCCAGGTGCTCCCGCTCGATGCGCTCGAGTTCCGCGTCCCCGAGATCCGGCGCGTCCTCCGGTCTCCGCAGCAGCACCAGCTCGAACGCTTCAAGCTCCATACGTCATTGTGGCATCGCCCGGGCGGCGCGGTGGTCCTAGCATGGGGCCGTGTGCATGGATGACGGCGCGATCGGCCTGGCCGCCACGGTGCGGCATGACGTGGAGCCGGCCATCGAGATCGACCTGGAGCCGGTGGACTCCGTGGTCGTGACCACGCTGATGGATAACGTCACCGACCTCACGATGGCCAGCCAGGGGCTGGCCAGGCGGATCGGCATCGGGTCCGGCCCGTGGCGCCCGTCGGCGGTGATGGCGGACGAGCAGGTACCGGACGCGCTGATCGCCGAGCACGGGTACTCGGTCCTGGTCACCGTGACCAAGGCCGGGCAGGAGCACCGGTTCTTGTTCGACGCGGGCACCAGCCCCGACGGCGTCGTCGAGAACATGCGCCGCCTGGACATCGACCCGTCCTCGATCGAGGCCATCGTGTGCAGCCACGGCCACTTCGACCACACCACCGGGCTCGACGGGCTGATCCGCGCCGTCGGCCGGGTGAGCATGCCGGTGCTGATCCATCCGCACTTCTGGCGCCGCCGCCGCCTGCTGCTGCCCGGCCGCGAGCCGCAGGAGATCCCCACCACCAGCCGCCGCGCCCTGGCCGAGGCGGGCTTCGACATCATCGAGGAACGCCAGCCCAGCTTCCTGTTCGGGCGGTCCGTGCTGATCACCGGCGAGGTCGCCCGGACCACGGGGTACGAGCCCGGCTTCCCGCCGCAGCAGGCCTGGCTCGACGGCAGCTGGCAGCCCGATCCGCTGGTGCTCGACGAACAGGCGCTCATCGTCAGCGTCCGCGGCCGCGGCCTGGTCGTGATCACCGGCTGCGGCCACGCGGGCGTGGTCAACATCGCCAGGTACGCCACCCGGCTGACCGGCGGCCAGCCGCTCTACGCGCTGATCGGCGGCTTCCACCTGGGCGGCCCGCTGTTCGAGCCGCTGATCCCCCGGGTGCTTGACGACCTGGCCGCCCTGAATCCCGGCGTGCTCGTGCCCGGGCACTGCACCGGCTGGCGCGCCCAGCACGCCATGTCGGCCCGGTTCCCCGACGCCTTCGTCCCGAGCGCGGTCGGCACTGCCTTTCACCTGTGACGCCGGCGCGTCGCCCGGGCCAGCCGGGTCGGTGCCGGCCGCTACCGGCGGAACTGCGACGTGCGCGGCTGGTGCCCGATTTCGTCGGCCAGGCAGCGGTAGACGCGCGAGCCGCTGCAGCATCCGGTTGTCCACCTTGACGGCGACTTCCCGGCCGACCGCCAGCTGCCAGCACCGGTATACCGTGGCGAAGCCGCCCGCGCCGAGGACGCCGCCGACCCGATGCCCGGGAATGTCCGGTGCCGTGACCACGAGCCGTTAGCCTAGCCCCCGCCAGCGCCCCCCGCGTGATCATCCTCCTTGATACGCGCGCGCGTGATGGTGCGTGAGAGCCCCGCGGTGCGCCCGCCCCGAAAAAGATCTTGGAAGAAAGGGGCTTCGTGGAGACTTTGGTGCACTATGGTCCACCAAATCGACCACTGAGCCCGAATTAACCACGATAAATCTATCGTAATCGTATAAATGTGCGAATACTGGTGCTGACGGGATCAGCGGGACCCGTGGGGCGACCCGGACACACCTAGGTGCGGCTGAGGTGAGCGTCAGAGTTCGTCCTGGTTGGCGGGGGCGTCCTTGCCGAAGTACTTGTCGTCTTCTTCCACCGCGGCGACGTCCGCGGCGGCGGCCCTTTCGGTCTCCTCGAAGGCCGGGTCCTCGTAGCGGAGCTTGATCAGGCTGTGCTTCTCCTCCGGGAGGTCCGGCGACCTGCGAGAACGGAACCAGGAACGAATGCCCATACCGACTCCCCGGTCAGTGCGGATCTGGCGTGCCAGCCGCCGTCTTCGTGGCCATCTGTGCCATTCCGAGCGTACGCCCGGCCCGGCCGGCCGGCGATCAGCCGGCGTCACGGGTTCCGGGAGAGCCGGGCCAGGGACAGGACGAAGATCGAGGACAGCAGCCAGCCGAGCATGGTGGCCAGGTTGAGCCACCACAGCATGAGCTCGCCGTCGGCGACGTGCGGGTCCGGGTACCAGCTGGTCCGCTGGTCGAGTGAGATCAGCGGGACGACGGTGTCGATCGCGTAGAGCACCGGGCTGAAGCAGCGGACCTCGCCGTCGCCGCAGGCGTCGCGCCGCGGCAGGCCGCCCTGGCCCCCGGTAACCGACCCCGCCGCCCCGGCCGACCCCGCCGCCCCGGCCGACCCCGCCGACCCGGCTGACCCTGCCAGGCCGCCGGGCGAGCTCA
>Ga0335073_10007959_pt1 | contig 14852 bp, 8 predicted proteins | sample Lox_Sample_22_FD_207093 | JGI IMG/M metagenome (GOLD analysis project Ga0335073, IMG submission 207093) | Soil microbial communities from Loxahatchee National Wildlife Refuge, Florida, United States - Lox_Sample_2.2 | ecosystem: Environmental > Terrestrial > Soil > Wetlands | place: USA: Florida... | reverse complement strand
GAGGGTGAAAACGGTTCCAACCGGGAGCTTGCCCAGATCCCGGTTCAGTTTGTTGCGGATGGTTTGATATTGCTCCTCTCTCGTGGTGCGATCGTCCCAGGGCTTCAGCGTGACAAAGAAAAAAGCGTTGTAAGTAGTCTGGGCGAAACTGAGCAGGTTGAACCCGATCACCGTGGTGGTGTAGGCCACACCGTGCGTGTTCGCCAGAATCTTCTCCACCTGGCGGGCTGCCGCGTCGGTGCGCTCCATCGAGGAAGCCACCGGAAGTTGCATGCTGACGTAGAGGTAGCCCTGATCTTCGTCCGGGAGGAAGCTGGAGGGCAGCCGGCGCATCAAGAGAAGAGCGCCGGAACCAAAGACCGCCAGCAGAAGCAGCACCACCGCTCCTTTCCGAATCATCACTTCCGACCAGTGGACAAAACCAACCGTGGTGCGCTCCCAATACCCGTTAAATGCGCGGAACAGCGCCGCCAGGGGTCCGCGGCGGCGGACGGCTTCGTGCTCGGGTTTCCGTAGCAACAGCGCCGCGAGCGCGGGGCTGAGCGTCAGCGCATTAAAAGCCGAGAGCATCACTGAAATTGCGATGGTCAGGGCGAATTGCTGGTACAGCCTTCCGGTGATGCCCGGGATGAACGCCGTGGGAACGAACACCGACGTCAGCACCAGCGCGATGCCGACCACGGGCCCGGAGAGTTCCGCCATCGCTTTGCGAGCGGCATCTTTGGGATCGAGTCCTTCTTCGATATGGCGTTGAACGCCCTCCACCACCACGATCGCGTCGTCCACCACCAGACCGATCGCCAGCACCAGGCCCAGCATGGAGAGCGTGTTAATGGAAAAACCGAACAGCGGGAACAGCAGGAACGTGCCGATCAGCGAAACCGGCACGGCCAGCATGGGGATCAGCGTGGCCCGCCAGTCTTGCAGGAACAAATACACCACCAGGATCACCAGGATGATGGCGATCACCAGAGTCTCAACAATCTCCTTGATGCCCTCGGTAACCGGGAGGGTCTGGTCCAGCGAGATGGCGTAATCCACGTCTTCGGGAAAACGCTGCTTCATCTGCGCCATCAACTGGCGGACTCCGGCGACCGTCTGAACCGCATTCGAACCGGGCAACTGGTAGACGGGGACGATGGCGCTGGGCTTGCCATTCAGGCGCCCCATCACGCTGTAACTCTGCGCGCCCAATTCCACCCGCGCGACGTCGCTCACCCTCACCAGGCCGCCGTTGGGGGCCTCGCGAATGATGATGTTGCCGAATTCCTCGGGCGACGTCAGCCGTCCCTGCGCCAGAACCGCATACGTGAACTGCTGGTTGGCGGGGGCCGGCTCACCGCCCACCTGGCCGGCGGGATTCACCGTGTTCTGCGACTGAATGGCGTTGATGATGTCGGTGACGGTTATGCCCAGCTTCGCCAGTTGATCGGGCTTGATCCACAGCCTCATGGCGTATTGTCCGGCTCCGAAAACCGCAGTCTGGCCGACGCCGTAGGAGCGGCCGATGGGGTCGTTGAGATTGATATAGGCGTAGTTGGCCAGGAACTTGGCGTCGCGCGTCCCGCGCGGCGAGTACAAGCCGATCAGCATCAGCGGCGCCGTGGTGGACTTGCGGATGGTGACTCCGTAGTTGTTGACTTCCGCCGGAAGCTGCGCCGCCGCCAGTTGCTCGCGCGACTGCGTCAGAATCAGATCCATGTTGGGATCGGTTTTCAAATCGAAATCGGCGAACAGGGTGGTTGAGGAGGAGCCGGTGGCGTTGACGGAGTACATGTAGCTCATGTTGTCGACGCCCGTGAGCTGCTGTTCGATGGGCGTAGCGACGGCCTGCTCCAGCGCTTTTGCGTCGGCGCCAACATAAGTTGCCTGCAGCCGGATTTCCGGCGGCACGATGCTGGGAAATTGCGCCACCGGCAGCGACACGATCATAATGGCGCCGACGATCACCGTCAGAATGGCGATCACCATGGCCACAATGGGCCTGCGAATAAAGAAATTGGACATGGGTTCGGTCCTTTTCTAGTCGCCCTGGAACGGCTTGGGATTGACTGCGGCACCCGGCTTCAGTTCCTGCTGGCCTACCACTACTACGGTCTCCCCGGGCTTCAGTCCCTCGTTGATCACCCACATCGTGCCCACGTGCTCACCGACTTTCACCGGGCGGATGCTCACGTGGTTGTCCCGCCCGACGACCGCAACCTGGAAGCTGCCCTGCAATTCCGTCACTGCGGGTTGCGGCACCAGCAAAGCGTCCTTGTCCGTGCCGACCACCGCGTGCACCTTGGCATACTGTCCGGGTCGAAGGATGTTCCCGGGATTGGGAAACAGCGCGGTCATCTGAATCGCACCGGTGCTTGGATCCACCTGCCGGTCGGCGAATGAGAATCGTCCGGGGTGCGGATGCTCGGTTCCGTCCGCCAGGATGACCTTCAGTCGCAGCTTGTGAAGCGCATCGGCCCGCGCCAGGCTGAGATACTCCTGCTCGCTGACGGTGAAATTGGCCTTGATGGGATCGAGCGTGGAGACGGTGGTAACCGCATTGCCGGCCGGACCGACCAGATTGCCGACCTGTACGTTCGCCTTGCCGGCGATGCCATCGATCAGCGAGGTCAGCTTGGTGAAGCCGAGATTCACCTGGGCGGTTTCCAGCGCGGCCTGCGCCGCTTGGACGCCGGCCTGTCCGGCTTCGACCTGCGCCTTGGCAGTCTCCACCTGGGCTTCCGCCGCGGCCACCTGGGCTTTATTCGCCTGATTGGTCTGGCGGGCGTTGTCCAGATCCTGCTGGGTGACCGCCTGTTCCCTGGCGAGCGGGGTGTAGCGGTCCTCGTCCAATTGCGCCCGGCGCTGATTGGCTTCGGCGGTTACGAGTTGGGCCTGTGCCTGCACGAGGCCTGCCCGAGCCTGCGCCAGTTGCGCCCGGGCTTGCGCCAGTTGGCCGCCGGCCTGATCCGCCGCCGCCTGAAACGGCCGCGGGTCGATCTCAAAGAGCAACTGTCCCTGGCGGACAAGCGACCCCTCCAGGTAGTCCTGCCGCAGCAGGTAGCCGGTCACCTGCGCTTTAATGTCGGCGTTCACCAGACCATCCAGCGCTCCGACCCACTCCCGCTGGATCGGCAGGTCGCGCTGCTCTACAGCCGTCACTTCGACCGTGCGCGGCGCCGGAGGCTCCGCCGCCTCCGTGGTTTTGGACCTGCTGAATATGAAAATCCCGGCCGCCGACAGTATGGCCGCAGTCGTCGCTACAATTCCGTAAGTCCGCCTCATTCCACTTCTCCCCTCCCAGTGCATCCGGTACCGGCGTCAGGCCGCCCCGGCAAATACCATTAGGCGATAACCGAAAATCGCAGTCCGTCCCGCCCACTGATACACCAGATGGCGCCGAACTGTCCGCCGCTTCGTGAAATCGATGGTAGCAAGCCGGGAAAGCGGCTTTTGGATATTTCGTCACATGGAGGCTGCCGGCGAGGGGGGAAGCAGCCGCTAAGTCTTTGAGAACCGGCAGACTTCGAAAATGTCCCGGCCAAAGCCGTCGGAGATGGTGGTCAACACCTGACGCCGGTAGCCGTGCTGTTCGGCAAAATGCAGCAGTTTGTCGCGGATGCCGGCAAATTGCTCGGCCGCCTTGGTGTGCATCACGACCAATTGGTCGTTCCGGTCAAGCGTGTGCGCGAGTTGCTGTTCATCGGCGAGGTCGAGGGCCGGTTTGTTGATGGGGTCAATCCCGCCTTCCAACGGCAACTTGCCCGCATCGAGATAGCGCAGGGGCTCCAAAATCCCCCAGTCCACGCAAAGCACGTGTGCCGCGGGCGCTGTTTTCAGGTAATCGGCGAGCGGCAACATGGCGTTGGACCAGGCTTGCACCGCGCCGTCGCGATACAGAACGGCGTAATACTCGTTTAAAACCAGCACATTGGAAATCATCAAGCCAGCCGACACCACGGCCAGAGCCGGTTTCGCGGCTTTTCCGAGGTATCGGGAAGCGGCTGCCAGCGAAACCGCCACCATGGCCTGCGGCAACGGCCACAGGAGCACGATATGGTGCACCGAACCGCCGGCGTTCAGAGTGAGCGCCATTTGCAGCCAGCCCCCGAGGAAAACCAGCAGGCAGAAGAGAAGCGTGCGCAGGTCGCGGCCTCGGGCCAGGGGGATTAGAAGCAGGGATGCAGCCAGGGCGTAGAGCATCCAATCGCGTGTCGGATGATCGGCAGCTGACGAAATCTTGTCACTTGCAGCCGTCAAAATGTCGCCTGGCGCGTGGGGGTTGGGCACTGAGTCACCGGGCATCGGCATCATCCAGCCGAACATGCCGCGGCCGTCCAGGGTGTAATACAGGTGCGGGAGCTTGTCCAGAAAGTGGACATCGCGTGTAAAGCCGCCGCGAAACGTCGACCAGTGCGTCCGGAGGTTGTAGCGGAGGATCGGAAGGCCGCCTAAAATAAACGCCAGCAATGCGATAGGGACGGTACGCCGGGTCGCCGCAGAGAACATCTTGCGTGGGCACAGGACCAGGGCGGCAACACCCATACTGGACAGCAGCCAAATCGAAAGCGCCTTATCCCACAAGGCCAGTCCGAAAAGAAAGCCTGCTGCCGCCAGCGGGAGAAGCCGCCGGTTTTCAAAGAATTGGAGCGCAAACAGCGTCCCGCTGAGCAGCAGGAGATGTTGCAACGCGACCGGACCCCAGTCGTAGCAAACGGTCAACAGGTACATGGAATCCGTGGCCAGCAAGCCGCATCCGATCAGAGCGGCACGGTCCCCGGACACCCGGCGAAGGATCAGAAAGAAAACCGGCAGGGTGAGGGCTCCGGCAAGCACCATGGGCTCCCGCAGGGTCCATAGACCGGTGCCAAAGAGCGCGATCAAGGGCTTATAGATCAGCGTTTTGAGAGTGCCGAGGTAAGGCATCAGGAGAACCGGCCAAGGGTGGCCGAAGAACCGCAGATAAATGGCGCCCTTGGGGTCCAGGAGGGGGGAAAAGGGCAGAGACTCATCCGCCTCTACGCCTGTACGCGCAATAAATGCCTGCCCGGCCAGAAAAAAGAGGAGTGCTGCAATCCACGCGACATGAATTGCCCGTATCCGTTTCGTCAGGCCGACCACGATTTTCGAGCGTTGATCTCCTAGAGAGATGGTATCATTCCGCCGATAAGTTGTGATGAAGTTGACGGTAAGGTTACTTGAGGCAGGCAAAGCAAGCGATTGAATCGATTTGGCAAGAAGATTGCTAACGAAGAGACCTATGCGGACGTCGATGGAAAAGATGGGTACGGCGAATAGCCCCAATGAGCACGAAGACAAGGTGAAACTTTTGGCCGAAAAACCCGTCTATATGTTTGCGAACGATGTTGCGCTAAAGACAAGAAAAAAAAGATAAAAACATCGGACCGATGAAGGAGATGTACCCATGACTCAGACCGAACTCGAAAAATACAAATCAGTGCTGGAAGCCAAACAGGCGGAACTATCCGCCGGGCTCCGTAACCGCGACGATATCGCTATTGAAAAGACACCGGATGCCCTGGATGAAGTGCAGCTCGCCGGAGAACGCGAACTGGCCATCCGCAACCTCGACCGTGAATCCAACCTGCTGCGCAATGTGCGCGGCGCCTTGGCTCGCGTAGCCGACGGAAGCTACGGGATTTGCATGCACTGCGAGGAGGACATCAAACCCAAACGGCTGGATGCGGTGCCGTGGACCAAGTACTGCATCCGCTGCCAGGAAGCGGCGGATCGGCACGAATTTGAATCTGAAGCCGGCGAAACCATGGACGAACTCCTGGCCGCCTAAGCTCAATCAACGCACGCAGGACCACTCGGGGCGCGGAACACAAATCCGCGCCCCTTGTGTTTTAGGGGGCCGTCGTGACCCGGGCCCTTGCCCGCGAGCGGATGAGCACGATTGGCACTGGGTGAGTGAAAAGACTCAATGATTACCCGCTTCTGAAGGTAACCGCTCTGGCGAAATCACCCACCCGGAGGCGCTACATCGTCGGACTGAACAGCGCGAAGGTCACCGGATTACTGACGAAATCATTCTGCGCGATCGTCACCGCCGTATTCAGGTTGGTCGGAAGTGAATCGTTGAGGTGCAGCAGCACCTGGAACATTCCGACCGTCCCCGGCAGCAAGGTTACCTGCAGGACATCCGCGGTACTGCCGCCCGCGATCGCGCTTACCGACTGCTGCGGCACCGTGATCGGTCCGTTGGCCGGGTATTGCTGGCCATCTACCAGCAGACTCTGCACACCCTGATCGAGCACCGGCAGACCGAGCCCGGTGGCATACAGCGTGATAAATTCGCCCGGAAGCGCGGGATTGTTGGGTGTCACCGGCGTGCCAGCCACGTTGGCGCAACAGAGCGTGGACCCGAAGGCCGTCATTACGACCGAGCCGCCGGTGTTCTGGGTGGCGTTGTAGGCGATGTTGTCGCCGTCCGGTCCGGGCAGGCGCGCGGTGAGAATGATGCGCTGGAACGGTCCGGCTGCTTTCGCCCGGACGAACGGGTCCTGGTTGATCAACTGCACCAAAGCATCGCGAACCGTCACCAGAGTGTCCGATTCCTGAATCGTGTAGTTGTACGTGCGGTCCTGGATGGTGACCGTGGCGACGTCGCCGCCCTGAACCGAGCCATCCACCGAGACCAGGCCAACCGCGTTGCTCGACGCGTGATAGACCAGGCCGATTTGCGGGTTGGTCGTGCCCGGCTGGGCAAACAGCCCGGGGTTCGCAGGCACGATCGTCAACGCCACTGGCGATGTGAACATCACACTCCCGTCCGGTTGCACCGATCGCACAAACGCATTCACACTGCCGGTATCAGTGAAGACCCAGGAAACCTGGGCGTGAATCTCGGTCGGCGAAACGTAGAGCAACGGCGCGCGATTGCCGTTGAAATACACTTCGGTGCCGCCCAGCGTCGTCGGCAGGTTGAGCTGGGTCATATCGGCCGTCGCCGTATTGGCGGAGAGATTGGTTCCCGTGATGATGACCAGAGTGCCCGGACCCACACTGGCGGCATCTCCTCCTCCGCTCAGATTGGAATTCGCCGCGGACGCGGTGATGGTGGCGCTGGTGGAGACCGTAGCCGAGTAGGTTACGTTATCTCCGGGCGGCCCCGGCACTTTGGCGGTTAAGGCGACATTGTCGTTGATATCATCGGCTACCGCGGTGACGTTGGGATCGCCGTTGCCGGCGTTGATCTGCGTGACCAGAGAGTCGATCACCGAGGTGACGCTGTCGCTGGCTTTTACCGTGTACGTGTACTGACCGTTGGTGCCGATGTCTATGGTCACGATGTCGCCCGCGGTGATGGTGCCGCCGATCGTCACTGTTCCAGTCGCGTACACATTGGAGTTCGCCAGATTGGCGACCGCCTGGTATGGCAATGGATTCGCCGACGGTGTATAGACGGTGATGCGAAGATTGTACGGGTCGGCAACGTATAGATTCGTCCCATCCCATGCCAGCGACGTCGGAGTGTTCATCGAGTCTACCGCCGATGTCGCCTGATCGACATCACCTCCGATTTGCCCAAGTATGATATCGGCGCCTTGAGCGTTCTGCGTCGGTATGGTGAGAAACTCGAGGATCCGGTCATTACCGCCATCGGCGATAAACAGATGCGTCCCGTCGGAGAGTGCGAAACGCGGGAAATTCAGGGTGTAATTGCAACTGAAGGGGTAGGTCGGATTGCCGCTGGCGTCCTGGCCGTTGGATACCGTGCAGAGCACCGGGGTCTCTTTCAACCCGTCGCCGGAAGTCTGGCTCGCCGATCCGGTGAAGGAATCGTCGGCGATCTGGGTCGTGAAGTCCGGTTGGCCGATCTCCACGTCGGCCGCAGCCTGGTTGGTGGTAGGGATCGAATTCCAGATCAGCACTCGGTTGTTGCCCAAATCGGTCACAAACATGTGAATGCCGTCGGAAGTCACGGAGACCGGGTTTAATAAGGATGTCGCGGATGCGACTGTGGGCTGCTGGGTGGCGTCCTGCTGCGTCAGCGTCGTGAAATTGGGTTGGCCGACGACCACATCCGCATTGGCTCCGTTGGCCGTGGGAATGTGGTTGAAAATCAGAATGCGATCGTTCTGCGTATCCGCGATGAATAGTTTGCCGTTCTGCAGCCACACGCCTTGCGGACCGCGCAAGCTCGCCGCGGTGGGAACATTGTTCGCCGGCAGACCGCTGCTGACGAAGTCCTTCTGTCCAACGACGACATCGGCGGGAGTGTTGTTGGCGGTGGGCATGCGGTTCCAGATCAGGACACGATTGTGATCCTTGTCGGCCACCACCAGGTGGACGCCATCGGTAGCCACGGCCGTGGCGGTTCTGAGGTTGCTCGCGGTGGGGTTGAGATTCAACGTGGTTGTGTTGAAGTCCGGCTGTCCTAAAACTACCGTTGCCTGGCCCACGCACACGGGACATTTGCTGTTCTGCCCCAGCTCATCCGTCGGCCGTGGAAACGCGTTGGAGACGTTGGGGTAGATCAGGATGCGGTTATTGCTTGGCGCGGCGCCAATCTGATTGGAATCGGCGATCACCAGCGTGTTTCCGCCGAATGCCACGCCGCCGGCCGCGCCGATCGTGATGTTGGTCGAATTCGGGTCCTGGGCGTCGAACGTGGACTGCCCGATTACCAGCCGCGCCGCCTGGCCGGTTACAAAGTTCGCGTTAGGACTCACGATCGCCTGGGCACTTAGCGCCGCCGCACCCAGCATGAAAACAGAGATGCCCTTCAATCGCATTGTCTGCAAAAAGTATCCTGATTTTGAAGTAAGTCTCGATTATAGCAGGCGTTACGACGGCCTCGCGGATGGTGCCGGATCGTCACACCGGTGTGCACCGGGGTCACGATTCCGCACCCGCCTGGAACTGGAAATCCCCTGTTAGCAACCACATACTGAAGCGCGCCGTCTACTACGGGCGGGAAGTATGCACGGGCGTTGCCACGCCCGTGGTGGAACGGACGACGGAATGCCACACAGCCCGATCGCAGACGACAAAAAGCGATCGTCCGCCCACGACGATCTATCCCAGCGCCCTTTCGGCCGCCGCACGCGCGTCGCCCGCGGGATTCCAGCCCTGAGCGCGCAACGCTTCTTCGAGCGCTCCCAGAATCAGCAGGACATTCTCGCCCGTCGATCCGTACCCCATCAGGCCGATCCGGAACACCTTCCCGGCGAGCGGGCCGAATCCGCCAGCGATTTCGATGTCGCGCTTCTCGAGAAGATACTGGCGCACCCTGGCATCATCCACGGATTCGGGGACGCGGGGCGTATTGAGAGTCCACAACCGGTCCGCCGGATCGGCCACATGCATGGCCAGACCCATGGCCTCGATTCCCGCCACGAAGGCCCGCTGATGCCGGCGATGCCGCTCCCACCGATTCTCGCGTCCTTCCTCCGCAACGATCGCCAATCCCTCGCGAAGGGCGTAGAAAAGCGTGGCCGATGCGGTGTGGTGATACTTGTGGCCGATATAAAACGAATCGATGAGTTGCAGATCGAGATACCAGGCCTGCATGGGAGCCTTGCGCGATTTCAGCCGTTCGAGCGCGCGCGGCGACACCGTAATCGGCGCCAGCCCCGGAGGGCAGCCCAGGCCCTTTTGCGTGCAACTGTAGGCGATGTCGATGCCGTTCTCATCCACCAGCACCGGCATTCCACCGAGTGAGGTGACGCAATCGGCAATCACCAGCGCGCCGGCTTCGTGCGCCGCTTCGCAGATGGGCTTGGCCTGGTTGAACATGCCCGTGGAGGTTTCGGCCTGGACAAACCCCACCATGTGAGGCTGCTCGCGTCGGATGAACTCCCGCGCTTCCTGAGGATCATAGGGCTGGCCCCAATCCTTCGCCAGTCGCACGACCTCCGCGCCCTGCCGCCTGGCGATTTCGCCGATGCGATCGCCGAAGAATCCGTTGGTGAGCAGCGCGAACTTGCGTCCCGGTTCGGCGAAGTTGGCGACCGCGGCTTCCATACCCGAACTACCGGTTCCGGAAATGGCCAGGTTGAACTGATTTTCGGTGGAGAAGGCATAGCCCAGGAGCGAGCGCACTTCGTCCGCCACCTGAAAGAAGAAGGGATCGAGATGCCCGACCACGTTTTGCGACATCGCCTGGTACACGCGCGGCGATACCATGCTGGGTCCGGGACCGAAGAGGAGACGCCTGGGCGCCTGCAGCGGGGGATAGGTGGAGGGAGTGACGGATGTTTGGGGCATACCGGAACATGTTATCTCGCTTCAGAATTGTAGACGCGGGCCGATTCACTCAATACGGCCCGAAAGCTTGCATTACAATACCAACAATATGTTGCCGACCACTTCGAAACGCCTTCTTTTCGCGCTGGCTTTCGCGAGCCTGCTGGTCTCCATTGCATTCACCCAGCCCGTCAAGCGTCCGCTCAATCACAAGGACTACGACGGCTGGCGCACCATCGCCTCGCAGCGGCTCTCCGCCGACGGCGAGTTTCTCGCCTACGGCGTTTTTCCGCAGGAAGGCGACGGCGAAGTCATCGTGCGCAATCTGGTGACCGGGCGGGATTCGCACTTTCCCGCCGGCGCCCGTCCACAGCCCACGGGCGCGGCGATCCCCGAAGAGGGTCCGGCGCCGGAAGCCCGCGGCACCACCATCACGTTTTCAGCGGACAGCAAGTACGTGGTGTTCTCGACGTTCCCTTCCAAAGCCGACACGGATAAGGCGCGCAAGGATCGCCGCACAGGCGACAACGCGCCCAAGGACGGCATGGTGATCGTGGAATTGGCCACCGCGAAGGCGACGACCGTCGAACGCGTGCGGCGATTCGCGATGCCCGAAAAAGCCAGCGGATTCCTGGCGTACCAGAAAGAGGCGCCGGAGACTCCGGCGCGAGGCACGCCGCTCGGCGGCAACGGCCTCGGAGATGATGCCGACCAGCAGGGCCGCGGCGGGCGGGGCGGTGGAGCCGCCGGCGGCGGCCGCGGAGGCGCGGCGCGCACACAATTCGGGACGGAGCTGGTGCTGCGCAACCTGACCGACGCCGCCGAGCGCACGTTCAGCGATGTCGCCGAGTTTCACTTTACCGAGGATGGCAAGCAGCTTGTCTACGCGGTTTCCGCTCGCGACACCACCAAGAACGGCGTGTTCGTGGCGCATCCGGGATCGAGCGACGAGCCGGCAGCGTTACTCGCCGGAAAAGGCAAATATCTCAAGCTGACTTTCGACGAGAACCAGACGCAGATGGTCTTCCTGAGCGACCGCGACGATAACGCCGCTAAACCGCCCAAGTGGAAAATCTACCGGTGGGACCGCCAGGCGCCGGCGGCGAGTGAACTGGTCAGCGCGTCCACGCCCGGACTCGAAGCCGGCATGGCCATCAGCGATCGCGGCAATTTCAGCTTCTCGCGCAATGGATCGCGCCTGTTCTTCGGCGTCGCCAAACCTTCCGACCGGCCGGAAACCGGCGCGTCCGAGGATGGCGCTCCGCCGGCTCCCGCTCCCGCCGCCGCTACCGAGGACAAAGCCGTCGTCGATGTCTGGAATTACAAGGATGAGTACCTGCAGCCGATCCAGAAGGTGCGCGCCACGCGCGATCAGAACCGCACCTTCGAATCCGCCTACCTGATCCCGGAACATAAGCTGGTTCAGTTGGCTAACGATGCCATGGAGACTGTCGTGACCTCGGAGAGCACGCAGTGGATCATGGGCACCGACGATCACGAATACCGCCGCCTGGCCGATTTCGACGAGCATTACAACGACACCTACCTGGTGGACGCGTTGACCGGACAGCGGAAGCTGCTGGCGAAGAAAAACCACGGTCAGACCAGTTGGTCGCCAAACGGACGCTACCTTTTGAATTTCGACGGCAAAGATTGGAGCACGATTTCGATTCCCGACGGCAAGACGGTCAACTTGACCGCCGGTCTCGGCGTGAAATTCTTCAACGAAGAGACTGACACGCCGAATCTGCCGCCGGCTTACGGTGTTGCCGGCTGGACCAGCGACGGAAAGTACGTGCTCCTCTACGATCGTTACGATATCTGGCGAGTGGCTCCCGACGGGTCGGGCGCCAAGAATATCACCGCGGGCTATGGCCGGGCTCACGAACTCCGGCTGCGCAATCAGCGAACCGAGGCCGATCCAAAGGAACGCTGGATCGAGACGACGAAACCGTTGTTCCTGCAAGCCGAGAACCTGAAGACGCACGATACCGGTTTCTTCCGCGGGTCTTTGGATGGCGGCGAGCCGAGGCAACTCGTCATGGCCGCCAGGTTCTTCAGCACACCGGTCAAGGCCAAGGATGCCGACGTCTACCTGCTGACCGAGCAGACCTTCAACGAATTTCCCGACCTGGTGACCACCGACGGCACCTTCAAGGAAATGCGCAAGGTGAGCAACGCAGATCCACAGAAGGCCGGACTGCTGTGGGGCACATCGGAGCTCATGGCGTACAAGAACGCGGACGGCGTGCCGCTAACCGCATCGCTGTTCAAGCCCGAGAATTTCGATCCGCACAAGAAGTACCCGATGATGGTCTACATTTACGAGCGGCTTACGCAGAACGTGAATCACTTCGTGAATCCGGCGCCGGGTACTTCGATCAATGTGAGTTACTACGTGAGCAACGGCTACCTGGTGCTGGAGCCGGACATCGTGTACACCACCGGGTACCCGGGACAGAGCGCGCTCAAGTGCGTGCTGCCGGCGGTGGAGGCCGTGGTCGACAAGGGTTTCGTGGATGAGAAGGCCATCGGCATTCAGGGCCATAGCTGGGGCGGCTACCAGATCGCCTACATGGTGACGCAGACGAATCGCTTCAAGGCGGTGGAGGCCGGCGCTCCGGTGGCCGACATGATCAGCGCCTACGACGGGATTCGCTGGGGCACCGGCATCACGCGGCAATTCCAATATGAGCGCACACAGAGCCGCATCGGCGGATCGATCTGGCAGTATCCGACACGGTTCATCGAGAATTCCCCGATCTTCTGGGCGGACAAAGTGCAGACGCCGGTGCTGATCCTGCAAAACGACGCCGATGACGCCGTGCCGTGGTATCAGGGCATCGAGTTCTTTCTGGCGCTGCGCCGGCTGGGCAAGGAAGTGTACTTCATCGATTACAACGGCCAGCCGCACGGCATCCGCAATCGCGCCGATCAGAAGGATTACACCATACGCATGCAGCAGTACTTCGATCACTTCCTGAAAGGCGCGCCGGCGCCGGATTGGATGACGAAGGGCGTGCCCTATCTGGAGCGGGATAAGACGGAATTGAGCAAGATGAACGGGAATCAGTAGCGGGTTGATTGGTTCGTGGCGCAGACAATCGTGGCTGCGACTCATCTCGGCGCCTGGGACCGCGGGAGCACGGAACAGCGCGTCGGCATGAGTGCCGACGCGGCAGGCAAAAGTGCCTGCGCCACGTCTACGGAACCGGCACCAGCAGTGCCCTGCCCGCAAGGGCCGTCAACGTATCGATGGTCGCCTTGAGCATTGCCGCATCCACCGCGCCCTGCCACAGCGTCTCGGCGTGCTTCCAGGCCAACCCGCGGAACTCCGCCAGATTCCATTGGGCCAACAGATCTTCGAGATGCGAGACCGGAGGCAGCGCATCGCCCGGCAAGCGGACATTGAGTGTCTTCTTCGCTGAATCGACGAGACCGTCAAGAATGGGATTCACAGCAGTATAGTCGGCATCCTGCGGCGTGCCACGTTGCGGGATGGTATTGGTCGCCTTGCAAGTCGCCACGATGGCGAACGGCAGGTCGTGATTGATGTGCGCATTCATCCCCGCGAACGCGAACTGGATGCGCGCGACCTTGACCTGGTCTCGCGCCGAGAACATCTCCAGCCAGCAGGCCGGGCACGGTGCGCCCGTCAGCGCCGCATTCAGGGCGTTGAAGTACAACGCGGCGAATTGCACGTCCAGTTGCGCCAGCCAGGCCGGATCGTTGAATCCACCGGACGACACGCGATTCTCTACCGCCTGCGTCACCTGAAGGTAGAGCCAGTTGAACCACCTCAGACCGTCGGCATCCAGACATATTTGGTCGATGGCATGCATAACGGCAAGTACATCCGGAATCGACCGCGGAAAGGCTTGCGTACAGGCGGCCAATCGGGAATCGTACGGAAACATTGCATGTCATTATAGAACGTTAAAGTTGGGTGAAAATGCTTGCGCGGTCGCCCGGAAAGCGCGCTATCCTGGGTGTTTTCGGAGACTCCGTGAAACTGCGACGCGATTTCCTGAAATATTCGGGTGTAGGTGTTCTCGGCGCGATCGTCGGCCGCCGGGCCGATGCCGCTGAAGGCATTTTTGACGTGAAAACGTTCGGCGCCAAGGGCGACGGCGCCACTATCGACACGCCTGCCGTGAACAAAGCAATTGAGGCAGCGGCGGCAGCGGGCGGCGGAACAGTCTTCTTTCCCGCTGGTAACTACCTCTGTTTTTCCATTCATCTCAAGAGCAACATCGGACTCCACCTCGATGAAGGCGCCACCATCGTCGCCGCGGAAACGCCCGCGGGCGGCGAAGGCGGGTACGACGCAGCCGAACCCAACGAATGGGACCGTTTTCAGGATTTCGGACATAGCCATTTTCACAACAGCCTGATTTGGGGCGAGAATCTTGAGAATATTGCGATCACCGGCACGGGCCGCATCTGGGGCAAAGGGCTGACGCGCGGCACGGGCGCGGGCAACCCCGGCGTCGGCAACAAGTCCATCAGTTTGAAGCAATGTCACAACGTGGTGCTGCGCGATTTCTCGATCCTGCAGGGCGGCCACTTCGGCATTCTGGCCAACGGTGTGGACAATCTGACGATCGACAATCTGAAAATCGATACCAATCGCGACGGCATGGATATCGATTCCT
>Ga0335073_10007958_pt1 | contig 14852 bp, 11 predicted proteins | sample Lox_Sample_22_FD_207093 | JGI IMG/M metagenome (GOLD analysis project Ga0335073, IMG submission 207093) | Soil microbial communities from Loxahatchee National Wildlife Refuge, Florida, United States - Lox_Sample_2.2 | ecosystem: Environmental > Terrestrial > Soil > Wetlands | place: USA... | reverse complement strand
CCCGGTCCCTTCGCCGACCCGGACCCTGCCCGCGCGAGCAGCCGCCGCCCAGGCCCCGGACCCGAACACAGTCCACCACCGGCCCCGCAGAGCCAAGTGACTGCCTCTCCGTGGGCACGGAACTTTCGCGTTGTCCGGCCGCGGCACCGGGGCGGGCGGCAGCGGTGCGCGGGCGGCCGGCACTAGGGTGGATATCGGGCTTGGGGCGGACAACTGTGGGCGACGGGGAGAGGTGCGGCAGTTGAGGACGAACCGGCTAGCGCGCCGCTGGCTCGCGGTGGGCGCCGTGGCGGGGCTGCTCGCCGGGCTGGCCGCGTGCTCGTCCGCGCAGGCGACCCCCGGCGCGACCGGAACGTCGTGCGGGGCCACCCGCACCGGAGCCGACGTGCCCGTGGTGATCGAGGTGGCCAAGGGGACCGTGGACTGTGCCAGCGCGATGCGCGTGGAGCAGGGGTACGCGGCGATGATCAAGGCGGGCGAAGTGCCTGGCAACGGTGGCGGCGCCCCGGTCACCGTGGACGGCTGGAAGTGCCAGGGATACCCGACCCCGGAGGCGCTTGAGACCGGGGACGCCTCGCAGTGTCACACCGCGAGTGCTGAGGTGGTCGCGGTGTGGGCGCTGTCCTCCTCGGCGGGCAGCTGAGCCGCCACCGTACGAGGGCTGCCCCCGAACAGATTGCTGCTCCCGAACACGCTGGTGCCCCCGAATATGCCGCTGCCCGTTGGCGGCTCGTCGTCGTCGGCGGGCGGGCGGACCGCGCTGAGCCCCCGGCTGGTGCTGATCATCTGCACCTGGTCCCGGCCGGACGCCTTGGCGCGGTAGAGCGCCGCGTCGGCGGCGGCGAGCAGGTCGGGGAGTTCCCGGCGCGAGCCGGCGTCCAGGGCCGCCACGCCGATCGAGACGGTCACGGGCACCCGCTCGGTTCCGGACCCGCCGGTCGCGTAGATGGGCAGCTGCGCGATGTGCGCGCGGACGCGCTCGGCGATGCGGAGGGCGTCGACGGCACGGGTCTGCGGCAGCAGCATCACGAACTCCTCGCCGCCGAACCGGCCGGCGAGGTCGTAATCGCGAAGTATGTGGGTCATCGTGCCGGCGATCTTCCTGAGCACCTCATCGCCGAGCAGGTGGCCGTAGTTGTCGTTGATCTGCTTGAACCGGTCCAGGTCGAGGAGCGCCACGGCGAGCGGCGAGCCGGTGCGGACGGCTCGGGAGAGTTCGGCCGACGCCTCGCGCTCCCAGGTCGCGGCGTTGAGCAGGCCCGTCTTGGCGTCCGCTCTGGCCTCGTTGACGAGCTGGGTGTGCCGGAACGACCGCTGCAGCAAGGTGGCCAGCGGCAGCGCGATGATCAGCGTGACGTTGCTGACCGTCATGCCGAGGGCGACGAGCAGCGCGGCGCACAGTTCGGTGGCGTCGTTGTGCAGCGACTCCCGGCCGAACACCTGGTCCTTGACGCGGGTGGCCGGGTCCGCCACCTTGACCGCGGTCAGCACCAGGCCCTGGTTCACCGCCCACTGCACGAGACCCGCGAACGCGGCGGTCAGCAGCCACAGGTCGGCATGGGCCCACAGGTAGGCGCGCGGGTGGCAGCCGACCGGGAGGATCCCGTGGTACACGGCGGACGCGCAGCCATAGGCGATGCCGATGGCCGACGCGGTGAAGACGCGGCGGTACACGGGCGCGTGCCGCACGCGCCACTGGGTCAGCGCGAGCCTGATCGCCGGGACGACAAGCGCGTACAAGGGCGGCAGCAGGATGACGATGGGGAACTCCCACACCGCGTAGACATCCTTCACGACTCCGGGCGGCTCGAACGAGCGCCGGGTCAGCTCCACCGTCGCGGCGCCGCAGCCGAGCAGCGCCGCGAACAGGACCACGTCGTCCCGGTAGACGTGGAACCTCGCAGCCTCCACCGCCACCCACGCCAGATACGCGCAGACGACGGCGAGCACGTAAGCCAGCAGCGGTCTCTGCAGCGTCCAGACAGGCCACTCGCGAACACGCGGCCACCCGTGGCGAAACGCGACGCCACGCGCGTGATTCATGTGTCCCCCCTCGCTTTGGCAATGCATTCCGTCGCCGAACCCGGCGAGTACGCCGAGTAGCGCACCGTGCAGTGCTAACCCCACATTGTCACAGATTTTCCGGTGCACAGTGTCAAAACCCGGCTACCCACTGACAGCGGACGCGCCCGCGGGCGCATCGGGACGACGGCCGGAAGAGCCGGAAACCCTTGCCCTGCAAGCGTTTGCAGCGTTCGGCGCATTGCTACCCGAGAGTTAACTGTAACCAAACAGTTACCTGCCAGTGTTTCCTGGGGCTTAGACCGGGGATGTTGAAGTGTTCAAGCATCTGGCGGGGCAGAAAAACGGGCGATTCAGGCATAGCGGGACAGGCTCGACATTGCCAATACAGCGGACATTTTGTGAAAAATGATGACATACTGGTACCCTGCGTGGGGCTGACACCGCGAAACTGTGGCTGGCCCGAGACCGGGAGGAGGCCGGCATGACCACTGGCTGGGCATAAGGCACCACCGACCACGGCACTGCGACATCGAGAGGAGAACGACGTGACCACCGGCTGGGCGTAAGGCCAGACACGACCACAAGCGGACACCGCACCGACAGGAGGACCACATGACCACCGGCTGGGCATAAGGCACCACCGACCACGGCACTGCGACATCGAGAGGAGAACGACGTGACCACCGGCTGGGCGTAAGGCCAGACACGACCACAGCGGACACCGCACCGACAGGAGAACGACGTGACCACCGGCTGGGCCTAACGCGAGACAAGACCACAGAGCAGAGCACAGCGCACCACCGATAGGAGAGCCACATGCGCACAACGGGCTGGGCCTGACAGGAACACATTTTCCTGACAAGAACTTATTTCGGCCGACGGAACACGGCCGGACCCGACGGCAGCAGACTGCTAACCGCCGGGCGCGGCTGCCTTCCGCGACCGGGCCCAACTCGCCGCGATGCACGCGGCGCAGACAGCACCGGCGCCACCAGCTACCGCGACGACCGTCGCGGGCGCGAAACGCTGCGCCGCGGCGCCCGCGAGCACCATGACAACCCCCTGGCCCAGGCTCATGCCGCCTTGCGCCAGCCCGAACGCCCGGGCACGCGCGGCGGCCGGCACCGCGCTGACGAACGCGGCGTTGGCCGCGATCTGGTACGCGCCGAACGCGCCCGAGACGGCCAGCAGGAGGAGCGCGGCGGCCCGCGCCGGATCGGCGGCGAACAGGACAGGGACCGCGCAGGTGGCCACGGCCAGCGGGCCCATCGCGCGCAGTCGCGCCGCGGGCCGTACCAGGCGGCCGAACGCGAGCATGCCCGCCGTCTCGCCGAAAGCTTGCGCGGCGAGTAGCGCACCTACCGTGAGGGCACCCCCGCCGAAGGTCGCTGCGAGTGGCGCCGCGACCCCCTCGGGCGCGTTGTAGAACGCCGCCAGCCAGCCGAACAGCATCGGCAGCCGCATCGCGGGGTTGCTGAAGACCATCCGCGCGGCGCCGGCCAGGCCGCCGTCGGCACCCCCCGCGTCCGCGTGCTGCGCGGCGTCGGCACCCCCCGCGTCCGCGTGCTGCGCGGCGTCGGCATGCTCCGCGGCATCCGCGTGTTGCGCCGCGTCGGCGTGCTGCGCGGCGGACTCGGCGGCTGGCCGCGCGTCGCGCCGGGTCCCGGTGGTCCCGCGCCGCACGAAGCAGCGCACGATCACGGCCGACACCGCGAACGTGGCCGCGTCGATGACGAGGGAGGTCCGCGTGCCGAGCAGCCCCACGACGGCCCCGCCGGCCGCGAAGCCGGCGACCTGGGCGAACTGGTTCGTGGTCAGCGTGATCGCGGTGCCCGTCACGTACTTCTCACCGGGCAGCACGTCCGGGTAGAGGGCGGCGCGCGCCGCCGTGAACGGCGCGCCGACAAGCGTCACCACGGCCAGCAGGGCGACAAGGGCGGCGAGCGGCATCCCCGGCAGCGCCATGACGAGCACGAGCGCGCACCGGACGGCGTCACAGGCGATCATCACCGTGCGGCGCGGGAACCTGTCCGCCAGCCCGGCCAGCGTGACGCCGCCGATGAAGACGGGCACCACGCTGACCATGAACGTCACGGCCGCGAGCAGCGGGGAGCGGGTCCTGTCGTAGACGAGGACGGTCAGCGCGACCCGCGCCAGCTGGTCCCCGGCCACCGAGAGAAGCTGCGCCCCCCACAGCGCGCGGAACTCAGGAATCGCGAAAACGTCGCGGTAGGCTACACGCCCTGCCTTGCGGGGCAGGCGGTCCGGCGCGACAGCTTCTGCAGTGATGTCACCCTCCGCGCTCATACGATCGACGATGTTCGATGTCACATGATCACCGCGAAGCGCGCTCAATGCAGATGAATAACGCAAATTTGGTAAATCTAGTCAGATCGGACTAGTCCGGGCAGGAGATAACACGAACCTCGGTAAGGCGCCGGGCGCCGCCGTCTTCGCAGACTTCGCCCAGCTCGCCGCGACGCACGCCGCGCACAGGGCTCCCACGCCGCCGGCCACCGCGACGACCGTCGTCGGCGCGTAACGCTCGGCGGCGATGCCCGCCAGCACCATCGCGGCGCCCTGTCCCAGGCTCATCCCGCCCTGGGCGAGCCCGAACGCCCGGGCTCTGGCGGCCCCCGGCACCGCGCTGACGAACGCGGCGTTCGCGGCGATCTGGTAGGCGCCGAACACGCCTGAGACGACCAGGATCGCCAGCGCCACGGCCTTCGCCGGACCCGTCGCGAACAGCACGAGGACGGCGCAGGTGGCCACCGCAAGCGGCCCCATGAGGCGCAGCCGCGCCGCGGTCCGCACCAGACGGCCGAAGGTGAGCATGCCCGCCGTCTCGCCGAGGGCCTGCGCGGCCAGGATCGCCCCCACCGTGATGGCGCCGCCGTCGAAGTTGTCGCTCAGCGGCGCCGCGACCCCCTCGGGCGCGTTGTAGAACGCCGCCAGCCAGCCGAAGAGCATCGGCAGCCGCATCGCCGGGTTCCTGAAGACCATCCGCGCGGCGCAGATCACCCCGGCGCCGCGGTGCTCGCCAGCGGACTCAGGGGCCGGGGCCGGCGCGGCCGACGGGGCCGACCGGGCCGACGGGGCGCGCCCGGGCCGAACCCAGCAGCGCACGACAACGGCCGACACGGCGAACGTGGCCGCGTCCATGATGAGGGAGGTCCGCGTGCCGAGCAGTCCGACGGCCGCCCCGCCGGCCGCGAACCCGACCACCTGGGCGAACTGGTTCGTGGTCAGGGTGACGGCGGTGCCCACCACGTACTTCTCCCCGGGCACGATGTCCGGATAGAGGGCGGCGCGGGCCGCGGTGAACGGCGCGCTGACCAGCGTCACGACGGCGAGCAGCGCGACGTTCACCGCGAGCGGGACCTGCGGCAGCACCATGACGAGGACGAGGGCGCACCGCAGCACGTCGCAGGCGATCATCACCGCACGCCGCGGGAGCCTGTCCGCGAGCCCTGCCAGCGTGACGCCCCCGATGAAGACAGGCACCACGCTGACCATGAACGTCACCGCCGCCAGCGTCGGTGAGCCGGTCCTGTCGTAGACGAGCACGGTGAGCGCGATCCGCGCCAGCTGGTCCCCGGCCACCGAGACCAGCTGGGCCGCCCACAGCGCGCGGAACTCCCTGATCGCGAACACGTCTCGGTATGTCGCCCGCGCGGCACGCTCCGACGGTCGGTCCGACCCCGCCGCGTTCACAGCTGTATCACCTTCCGTGCTCAGATGACCACCATCCTCGGTCGTCACATCATGACCGCTGGGCACACATAAAGCAAACGAACAGCACAAATTCGCCAATGTCGATGGCGAGTCAGTCCGGGGGTAGTGCGCCGGCCACTCCGGACAGTGGCGGTGATCCGGGGGGAGCCGCCACTGTCCGTTCGGGATAAAACGGGGGTTAGGCCCGCAGTACGGCCCCGACCCTGCGTCCGGCCTCAGCCACCGCCGAGTCCCTGGCGGCCGTCGTCTCCGCGACGGTCAGGGTCCGGTCGGGGGCGCGGAAGCGGAGCGTGTAGGCCAGCGACTTGCGGTCGGCGCCGAGCTGCGCGCCGGTGTAGACGTCGAACAACCGCAGGTCCTCGAGCAGGTCCCCCGCGCCGGCTGTCAGCGCCGCCGCCACCTCCGCCGCCGGGACGTCGGCGGGCACGACAAGCGCGACGTCCTGGGTGGCCAGCGGGTACGACGACAGCGCCGGGCCGTGGACCGTGACCGCCTCTGACGCGACCGCGAGCACGGCGAAGTCGAGCTCGAACGCGCAGGCGCGCGGCGGCAGGCCGTAGGCGGCGACGACCCGCGGGTGCAGCTCGCCCGCGTGCCCGGCCAGCCACTCGTGCGGCTCGCTCGTGTCGGGAGCCGCGTGCGCGCCGCCGTCCGCCGTGACCGCGTGCACGTACAGCGCCGCGCAGCGGCCCGGGTGCCAGGGCGGCTCATGCGCCGCCCGGACGTCGAGCACCAGGTGGCAGGCCGCGGCGACAGAACGCGCCGCCTCGATCGCGTCCGCCCAGGTGGCGGCACGGCCCGCGCCCCACCAGCCGGGCAGGTCGCGGGCGCCCGCCAGCACCCCGGCGACGCGGGTTGGCTGGTCGGGCAGCGCCGCCTCGAGCGAGGCGAGCTCGGCGACCGTCGGACCGCGGTCGGTGGCCAGGATCGGCGCCACCCCCGACGAGCCGGGCCGTGGCAGGAACACCTGGCCGGTCTCGAAGAGGGCGGTGTCGGGGAAGCCGCGGCCGATGTTCCGGGTGAGGGTGCGGAAGAGCCCCGGCAGCAAGGTCGTGCGCAGGTGCGGCTGGTCCTCGCTGAGCGGGTTGGCGACCCGGACGGCGGGGCGGCGCGGGTCCTCGGGGGGCAGCATGAGGTCGTCGGCCTCGTCCGCGGGCCCGAACGGGTCGGCGTGCACCTCGACGAACCCGGCGCCTGCCAGCGTGCGGCCGATCGTCCGGACCAGGCGCTGCCTGGCGGTCAGCCCGCGCCCGGCCAGCGCCCGTGGCATCCGGGCGGGCACGTTGACGTAGCCCTCCAGGCGGATGACCTCCTCGGCGAGGTCCGCCGGGTCGGTCAGGTCCGAGCGCCACGACGGCGGGGTGACCTCGAGGACAGGGTGCAGGCGGTCGTGCCTGCCGTGCTGTTCGGCGGCGTCGGCGGCGCCGCTGCGGTCGGTGACCGCGCGCCACGGGGCGATCGTGGGCAGCTCGGGGAGGTTGTCCTGGCGCACCTCGCAGCCGACCTCGGCCAGCCGCCTGACAACGGTGTCCATGCCGTAGACGACGCCGGCCACCTGGTCCGGGTAGTCCGCCCCCATGGCGATGGTGACCGGCTTGACCGGTGTGTGCGCGTGCGTGCAGCCGGGCACGACCCGGGCGCCGCCGAGCGAGGCGAGCAGCGCGGCCGCGCGGGCGGTGGCGCGCAGCGGCAGTTCCCTGTCCACGCCGCGCTCGAACCGGTACGACGCCTCCGAGTGCAGCCTGTGCCTGCGGCTCATCTTCGCGGTGCCCACCGCGTCGAAGTGGGCGCCCTCGAGGACGATGTCGGTGGACGCGTCGTCGATCTCGGTGCCGAGGCCGCCCATCGTGCCTGCCATCGAGATCGGGCCTGACTCGTCGGTGATCAAGATGTCGTCGCGGTCCAGGGCGCGCGTGACGTGGTCCAGCGTCTCGAGCTTCTCCCCCGCCCTGGCGCGGCGCACGACGATCGGGCCGTGCAGCTTCGCGCGGTCGAAGGCGTGCAGCGGCTGCCCGAGCTCGAGCATCAGGTAGTTCGTCACGTCGACGGCAAGGGAGATGCTGCGCACGCCGCACCGCCCCAGCCGCACCCGCATCCACAGCGGCGTCGGCGCCTGCGGGTCGAAGCCGCGGACCTCGCGTAGCACGAACCGGTCGCAGGCCGTGGGGTCGGCGATGCTGGCCGGCCACACGTCGGGACCCTCGGCGGCCAGGTCAGGGCCGAAGACGTCGACTGTCGCGGCGGCAGGGTCAGCCGCGGCGCCGGCCCCGCCGCCGTCCTGGCCTGACACGTCCTCGCCTGGCAGGAAGGTCTGCGCCGGGTCGGTGAACGGCACGCCGTACGCGCTGGCCAGTTCGCGCGCCACCCCCCGGACGCTGACCGCGTACCCGCGGTCCGGCGTGACGGTGATCTCGAGCACGTCGTCCTTCAGGCCCGCGTACTGGGCGAAGTCCGCGCCGAGCGGGGCATCCGGCGCCAGCACCAGGATCTCGGTGTGGTCGTCGCCGATGGCCAGCTCCCGCAGGGAGCAGATCATGCCTTCTGACACGCGGCCGTACGCCTTGCGCGCGCCGATCTCGAACCCGCCGGGCAGGACGGCGCCTGGCTGGGCGAACGCGACCCGGTCGCCGACCTTGAAGTTCGTCGCGCCGCAGATCACCCCGGCCGCGTCGTCGGGGCTGCCGTTGAGCTCCGGCTCGGCCGCCGCCACCCGGCAGTACCTGATCGGCTTCTTGAACCCGGCGAGCTCTTCGATGGCGAGCACCTGGCCCACCACCACGCCGAGCACGTCGCGGCCGACCGACTCGACCCCTTCGACCTCAAGGCCGGCCGCGGTCAGCCGCCTGCCTACCTCCGCCGCGTCGGCCGGCTCCGGAATCGGGGCATAGGCGCGCAGCCAGGAAATCGGTACTCGCATCGCTCAGATCTCCATCCCGAAAGCCCGGCTGAACCGCACGTCACCCTCCACGGTGTCCCTGATGTCGGACACGCCGTGCGCCAGCATCAGCGAACGCTCGATGCCCAGCCCGAACGCGAAGCCGCTGTACCGGTCCGGGTCGACGCCGCAGGCCACCAGCACGCGCGGGTTGACCATGCCACAGCCGGCGATCTCGATCCAGCCCATGTTGCGGCAGACGCGGCAGGGCTGCGCCCCCGGCTTCGTGGACGCGCCCCGGCACACGTGGCATTCCATGGACACATCCCCCGACGGCTCGGTGAACGGGAAGTAGTCCGGCCGCAGCCGTGTCTTCAGCCCGGCGCCGAACAGCGCGTCCACGAACGCCTGGATCGCGCCGCGCATGTCCGCCATGGTCAGCCCCTCGTCCACGGCCAGCCCCTCGATCTGGTAGAAGACCGGCAGGTGGGTGGCGTCCAGGGCCTCGTTGCGGTACACCCGGCCCGGGCTGACCACGTACAGCGGCGGCGGGCGTCTGAGCAAGCTCCTGACCTGCACGGGCGAGGTGTGCGTCCGCAGGACCATGCCGGAGCGGGTGCCGTCAGGGGCGCCCCCTTGCCCCCCCGACATGGGGGGACTACCCGTCCCCCCATCCCCCCTTGGGGGGGCCGCCACGAACAGCGTGTCCTGCATCTCCCTGGCCGGGTGGTCCGGCGGGATGTTCAGCGCGTCGAAGTTGTACCACTCGGCCTCGACCTCGGGGCCGTCGGCGACCTCGTAGCCCATCGCGACGAACACGTCGGCCAGCTGATCCACGGTCAGCGTGACCGGGTGCCGCGCCCCGTGCGGCGTTCGGTCGAACGGCAGCGTGACGTCGACTTTCTCGGTGACGAGAACGTTCTCGTCACGCTCGCGCTCGAGCCGCACCTGGCGGGCGTCGAGCGCGTCCTTGACGCGCGCCCTGGCGATGCCGACGCGGCGTCCCGCGTCTGCCCGCGCCTGCGGCGGCAGCGCGCCGATCTCGGCGTTGGCCAGGCTCAGCGGGGCGCGGTCACCCGCGTGCGCGAGCCGCGCTTCTTTCAGCTCGTCCAGGGTCGTCGCGCGCTCGATGGCGTCAAGCGCCGCTTCGAGCGCGCGGTCTACTTCGTCGGCTGACACCATGGTCACCGCGACCGGGTCGTAGTTCTTATTTGGTGCGGACATCTTTCGCTTCCTTGAGGCCGTACACACAGCTGGCAGGTCCGCGGTGGTACAGGCAGCGGCGTTATCATCCCGAACGGTCTGTGGCGACTGCATCCAGCGACACTGACCCTACAGGGATGGCCGACGGCACCGCGCGGAGCTTGGCGTTTGATCACCGTTGACGACGTTGGCGTCGTTGATCGCTCGTTGGCCGTGTTCGCCCGCTTGCGCTTTGTCGGCGGTGGCGTGGTGCCTACGCGACGGGCGCGCCCGCGGGCAGGATAAATCGGAACTCCGCGCCGCCGCCGGGCGCGCGGCCCACGGTGATGTCGCCGCCGAGGGCCTCCACCAGGCCCTTCACGATGTACAGGCCGAGGCCGGTGCCGCCGCGGCGCTTGCCGCGCCAGAACTGGCGGAAGACCCGGGGAGCCACCTCCGGGGGGATCCCCTCCCCCTGGTCGCGCACGAGCACGGCGACCGCTTCCTGGTCGCCGCTCATGCGCGCGCGCTCTACCACGACTGTCACGATACCAGCACCGTGCCTGACAGCGTTTTCCACGAGGTTGCCGAGGATCTGGTCGATCTTGTCGGCGTCCAGCCACGTCTCGGGAAGATCGGGCGCCTCCTCGAGCCGGAACTTGTCCTCGGGCTCGCCCGCCGCCACCCGGCCGGCGATGATCTTCCTGGCCCGGTCGGGCACGTCGACGAGCTGCCTGTGGACCTCGATCCTGCCTGACTCGATGCGCGAGACGTCGAGTAGCTCGGTGATCAGCCTGGTGACCCGGTCCGCGTCCGCGTTGACCGTCTCGAGCATGACGACCTTCTGGTCGTCGGTGAACCGGTGCCACTTGGACAGCAGCGTCGCGGTGAACCCCTTGACGGAGGTCAGCGGGGACCGGAGCTCGTGCGCGACGGTGGAGACCAGTTCGGCGCGGCTGCGCTCGAGCCTGGCGCGCTGTTGCGCGCCTCTTAGTGAGATCACCAGGCGCTGGACTGGCCCGTGCCGGCCGGCGCGCACATAGCCGACGGAGACGAGCAGTTCGGTGCCGTCGGTGAGGTACAGGCTCCGCTCCGGGTGCCGGGTGCGGGTAGCCAGGCCGTGGTAGGGGTCGACGAACACCCACCAGTCCCTGCCGTCGTCGTCGCGGAACGGCAGCACGTCGGATACGAGCTTGCCGAGGGACTCTTCCGCCGCGGTGCTTGTCAGCCGCGCCGCGGCGCGGTTGAAGACGATCACGCGGCCCATGTCGTCGGCTACGACGAGCCCGTCGGGAAGTTCGTCGGCCATCAGCCACGGCAGCGAGTCCGCGGACTGAGGCTGGGGGGTCCTGGGGAACGGTGCCTGCGCCGCCGCCAGGGCCGAGGGCGCCTGCGGAGACGGCGGCGCGGCAGGCAGCCCGCCCGCGGGCTCGAACGGCCCGGGGTTGCTCCGGCCCGTGGTCTTGTCCTCCACGACTGCGACGCCTCCGTCCGGCAGGGGCCGTCCGCGGCCGCCACGGCGTGGCTCGTTCCGCGAAACGGGTGACGGAATGTGATCAGACTCTAGCGCGCGAAACCATTTCATGACAGTCCCGGGCGCGGGATTTCTCTACGTTGTAGCGCGAATACCCTATGACACTTCGAATCATTCCGCACCATCGGGGCAGGCAACGCACTGTAATCATGATGGCTCACGCCGCGTTACTGGCAGCGAAAGGCGGGGTGAATACAGGAGATTTAACGCTGTGGTCTACGGGATTTAACGCGGCGCGGCGCCCGCCCCGTTGGTTTCCGTGGTTGCGTTGGTTGTTGCGCTGGCGCGCAGGGCCGCGGCGGACGCGTACAGGCAGACCGCGGCCGCGGCCGCCAGATTGAGGCTCTCCGCCCGGCCGTAGATCGGCACCGCCACGGACTCGTCGGCGAGCGCGAGCAGCTCAGGCGGCAGGCCCCACGCCTCGTTGCCGAACAGCCAGGCGGTCGGGCTCTGGAGCGTTTCGCGGGTTCGCGGGTCGTCGAGCGTGGTGCCTGCCCGGCCGTCGGCGGCGACGATCCGCAGGCCGGCGCGCTTGAGGGCGCCGACGGTCTCCGCCAGCCGCGCGCCCGCCACGATGGGCAGGTGAAACACGCTGCCCGCGCTGGCACGCACGCATTTGCCGTTGTACAGGTCGACCGAGGCGTCGGCGAAGACGACAGCGTCGGCTCCGGCCGCGTCGGCGGTTCTTAGCACGGTGCCGGCGTTGCCCGGATCCCTGACGTTGGCGAGCAGCGCGACGAGCTTCGGCCGGGCGGCCGTGACCTGGCCGAGCGGGACGTCGATGAAGTCGCAGACCGCGAGCAGCCCCTGCGGGGTGACGGTCTGCGCGAGCTCGCTCATCACCTCGCCGCTGACCACCTGGACGTCGACGCCGGATTCGGCCGCCGCGGCCACGAGCCCGGCGTGCCGCGACTGCGCGGGCGCGGTGACGAACAGGCCCGTCATTCGCGCGCCTGTCACGAGCGCCTCGGAAACTGCTTGCGGGCCTTCCGCGAGAAAGGCTCGCGCACGCTGGCGCAGTGCACGCTTGGTCAGCGCGCGGGCCGCCTTGAGCCGCGCGGAACTCGCGTTCCTGTAGTCGCTAGTGGTCAATGAAATTGCCTTACCCAGGTATGCCAAATGCGCATTCGACCCGTTCTAGCACGCACGTCGGGGCCAAATGCGCATTCGGCGCAATCGCGGCAGTCGCTGTTTGGACCACAGCGTCAACCGCCGTGGCCGGGTGGCTCAGGCCGCCGCTTGCGAGCTATCGGGCAGTGCCTGGCGGGCGACCTCGACAAGCGCGGCGAACGCAGCCTCGTCGCTGACGGCGAGCTCGGCAAGGACGCGGCGGTCCACCTCGACGCCGGCCACCTTCAGCCCCTGCACGAACCGGTTGTAGGTCATGCCATTCGCCCGCGCGGCGGCGTTGATCCGCTGGATCCACAGCCGGCGGAAGTTGCCCTTGCGGTCCTTGCGGTCCCGGTAGGCGTAGGTCATCGAGTGGAGGAGCTGCTCCTTGGCCTTGCGGTACAGCCGCGACCGCTGGCCGCGGTACCCCTTAGCCCGCTCGAGGACAACCCTGCGCTTCTTCTTAGCGTTAACCGACCGCTTTACGCGTGCCATCGTTCAATCTCCTCTGTGTAGTCCCGGGGGGCGACCCCCCGGAACCCCCCGGCTGCGCCTTGACCGCGCACCTGCTCCGGGGTTCATCCCTGCGAACGTCCCGGCTGCGCCTTGACCGCGCACCTGCTCCGGGGTTCATTCCTGCGAACGTCCCGGCTGCGCCTTGACGGTGCTACTTCGTTCCCGGGTTTGCGCGATTCGCGCTCGCTCTCCCCCGGGTGGTTGCCTGGCGGCTAACGCCCAAGCAGCTTCTTGATCTCGCGGACATCGGCTTTCGCCATCGGCACCATGCCCTCGAGCCTGCGGGTGACGCGGGAGGACTTGTGCTCGAATAGGTGCTGGCGGTTCGCGCGGCGCCGCATGATCTTGCCGGTGCCGGTGACCTTGAACCGCTTGGCGGCGCCGCTGTGGGTCTTCATCTTCGGCATGGTCGCCGTCTCCAATCTGTGTCGTTCCCCCTGGCCCCTAGGGGGCACAGCTGTACCTCACGGCGTGGCCCTGCTCGGGCCACGCCGCCTCACTCCCGCCTCACTCTCGCGGTGCGGGGTAAAACTCCCGGGGGTCCGGCCCGGGCGATGCCCGGCCGGACCCCGGGACCTCACACGTCGCTCGGCGCCGGGGCCGCTTCTGGGCGCGGGCTCGGGACCTGGCGCGCCTGCGCGGCTTGCGTTGCGTTGCGATCGGCCTTGCTCTCGGTCTTCTTCCGGTGCGGGCCGATCACCATGATCATGTTCCGCCCGTCCTGCTTCGGCTGGGACTCGACGAAGCCAAGCTCGTTGACGTCGTCGGCCAGCTTCTGCAGCAGGCGGAATCCGAGTTCCGGCCGGGACTGCTCGCGTCCGCGGAACATGATCGTCACCTTGACCTTGTCCCCCGCCTTGAGGAACCGCTCCACGTGGCCCTTCTTGGTGCCGTAGTCGTGGGGGTCGATCTTCGGGCGGAGCTTGATCTCCTTGACGACCGTCTGCGTCTGGTTCTTGCGCGATTCCCTGGCCTTGACCGCGGACTCGTACTTGAACTTCCCGTAGTCCATGAGCTTGCAGACCGGGGGCCGGGCGGTCGGTGCGACCTCGACCAGATCGAGGTCGGCCTCCTGTGCGAGCCGGAGCGCCTCGTTGATGGAGACGATCCCGATCTGCTCGCCCTTCGGGCCGACAAGCCGGACCTCGGGAGTGCGAATGCGCTCGTTGATACGCGTTTCGGCGCTGATGTGACCTCCACAGCCCATCTGCTGCCGCCGGCCCTTCCGGCGGCACCTTTGCCGCGACCGCACCTATACGGAAAAGCCCCGCGAGGCGCATGCGCCGCGGGGCACCACAACAACGGCCACGCCCGCCAGCAGAGCTGGCGACCGTGCCGTGCCGCTCGCCTCTTGCCGCTGGTAGCGCGCTATGCGCGCCGCCCAGCGCCGAGGCTGCGGCCAGACCCGCCAGCCTGGAGGCCGGCTAGGTGGGAGGTGGTCCTCCGCTTGCATGTCCGGTGCTCGCGCACCAGACCGGTCAGCGACCAAGAGTAACAGCACTTGGCACCAAAGTGGTATTCCCGCCACCGAACAGGCACCCCCTCCTGCGGCAGGGACAGCTGGCCGCGGTCGGTCAAGCCGCCGGGGCGCCGAGATCGCTGTCACACCTGCCTCCGGTGTTCATCTTTGTATATACGCCGGACGCTGGTGGCTAGTTCGGACTGGTCCGGAGCCGGCTGTGGGCTGGCCCCGCTGGTGATGGCGGTCTCGGTCCGCGCCCGTGAACATCACCGGGCACGGCTGCCACTGGTGCCACGCCGGCAGGGTCGGCAAGGGCAAGATCACAAGATCGGGGATAGTAAACGTAGCCAGGGCTACCCGGAATATCCCATGATCTTGGAAACCGGCTGCTTGCCGGGGCGGGCGCCGTGATC
>Ga0335073_10007957_pt1 | contig 14854 bp, 15 predicted proteins | sample Lox_Sample_22_FD_207093 | JGI IMG/M metagenome (GOLD analysis project Ga0335073, IMG submission 207093) | Soil microbial communities from Loxahatchee National Wildlife Refuge, Florida, United States - Lox_Sample_2.2 | ecosystem: Environmental > Terrestrial > Soil > Wetlands | place: USA... | reverse complement strand
CGTCATCCGGCGGCGCGCGCGCCGGATGACCGCGCGGCCCGAGGCTGGCTGGCGCTCAGCGGGCCGTTTCCGGGCTTCCGGCCGCCCGCGCAGTTCTTCGCGCATCACGCACCTCCTCCGGGTAATTCCTAAATCTCGTTCCATGCGTTCGCCTACCACCGCAAGGGGAGTCTTAATCGTCCGGGCGCAGACTCCGCAGTCACGTGCTGTCACGTCGGACGGTCAGGCCCTTCTTCGACCTTAGCCATCGCGGACGTCAAGTCGTATTAAACACGCCCGAGTCAGCGGAGCGACCTTAATGCCCGGGTAACGATTACAACTCGCCGGCCTGCGCATTCGCGGCCAGGCACATTTCCCGGGCAGATCCGGGCCCGGCGCGATGTGCAGTGCTCACTCGATGTGCCGTGCTCAGAAGACCGCGACCTCGGCTCCGATCGGCAGGTGGTCGTGGTAGTAGCGGGCGCTGCCCGTGTCCAGGTGGACGCAGCCATGCGAGGGCGTAGTGAGGCTGCCGCCGTGGAAGGCCACCCCGCCGGGTGCGAAGAACACCGGATACGGCATCGCCTCGTGGTACTCGGTGCTGACGTAGTTCGCGCCGGCCTTCCACTGGACGTGGAAGGTGCCGCGCGGGGTCTCATGCTGCGTGCCGGGCGGCCCGGGCTCCATGCGCACCGGGCCGTAGGTGATACGGCCGTCGGACTGCAGCCAGGTGAGGTGGTCGCTGAGGTCCACGCAGGCGGACGCCGCGGCCGGGCAGGAACTGCGGGCACTGGGGCTGAGCACCGGGCCCGAGGCGGCCACGGAATCCGGCGTCGCCCGCGGGCTCGATGACGGCGGGCTGGGCGACGGCGTCTCGATCCGCCCGGCCGCCTGCTGGGCCATGGAGAGCGGCGCCATCGGGGACGTCGCATGGCCTGGCGGGCGGCCATGCCAGCCGGCCGCCGTGGTGCCCGCGACGATCAGGAGGGCCAAGGCGGCCGTCAGCCGATACCCTCCCGTCGCCATGACAGAAAACCTATCGAGAAACCCCTGTGACCAGCGGCCGACACGCCGGCGTCGGCTGGCTGGCTTCGGCGCGGCACCCCGCCGGAGGCGTTCATCACGGGCGGCGAGCCGACGTCAGCGCCGCATGATGCCCCCCGGCCGTTAACCGGGACGACGCCGCGCAGAAACTCCGGATTGCTAGCATAACCGGGTGATTATCCATTTCATATGCCGGGGCAACTCATTCAGGAGCATTATCGCCGAGGCCTACCTGAACTCGCTCGGGATCGGGGATTCGGGCGTCTTGTCGAGCGGGACGACCGCGACATCGGATAAGGCAAGTAACCTGGTCTACTACCGGATGACGCTCGAACTTCTCGAGCAGCACGGCATACGAGAATTCGCCAAGGCCGATTACGGGGATCAGCTGACCCAGGCGCGCCTGGAGAAGGCGGACATCACGGTCTGCATGAATCGAAGGGTTTACCAGGAGTGCCTGCAGATCGTGACTTTTCCGGCCAGCCCGCGTATCTGGTCGGTCGCCGACGTGGGCGAACCGGGCAGGATCGCCCGTACTGAATCGGAAAGCGCCCGGTACCGGGAGGAGGCTTACCAGGAAATTGTCAGGAATGTTGACCGGCTGCTCTTAGCGTGCGCGCCGGGCGAGGTCCCCACGGGGGGCGGCTCCGCATCCCTGGCCGGGCGTCCAGGCCGGGCGGGTCACCCCGGGACGGACCCGGCCGGGATCGCCGGCCTGGCCGGCCGCCGGTCCTGGAGAAGGCGATTCTCATTTCGATATAGGCGGCGGGGTGACGGACGAGCACAATGAGCGGGGAACGGGAAATTCTCCGCAGAATCGTGCACGCGCCGACGCCACCGTGGAGGAACCTCATGCGACCAGGCAGCGACCAGGCCGGCGATCCGCCGGCGGCCGGCCAGAAGCCGGGGCCGGCTACCGGCTCCCGGTTCGCTGCCGCCGGGCTGACCGCCTGGCACGGCGACGTCGTGGAAAAGGTCGACCGGCTCGGCTGGCTCCGGACCCTGAGCGACCGGCTGGCCGAGGTGCTGGTCCCGGCCCGCGAACGGTACCAGGACAATCTGCTCCTCGAGCTGATGCACGGCGGCCGGTGGGTCGGCCACCCGATACACCCGGCCCTCAGCGACCTGCCCATCGGGCTGTGGACCGGCGTCATGGTGCTGGACGTGATGGACCGTGACCCGGCTCCCCGCCGCGGAATCGACGCCGCGGGCCTGCTCAGCGCGGCCGGCATCGTCGCGGCGGGCGCTACCGCCCTGACCGGCATCAGCGACTGGACCGTCAGCGACGAGCAGGACCGCCGCGTCGGGCTGTTCCACGGCCTGCTCAACACCGCGGCCCTGGGGCTGCAGGGCGCCTCCCTGGGCACCCGGATGGCCGGTCACCGCAGGACGGCGGGCGCGCTGGGCGCGGCGAGCCTCGCGGTCACCGCCGCGGCCGGGTATCTCGGCGGTCATCTCGTCTTCACCAAGGGCGTGATGGTCAACCGGGTGGCGTGGGCCGTCGGGCCGCGGCGGTGGACCCGCACGCTGCAGGACGCCGACCTGCCTGACGACTCGCCGACCGCGGTCGAGGCCGAGGGCCGGCAGATCATGCTGTACCGCGCCGACGGCAACCTGTACGCCATGGACAACATCTGCGGCCACGCCGGCGGGCTGCTCAGCCGCGGCACGGTCGCGGACCTGACCGTGACCTGCCCGCTGCACGGGGCCCGCTTCGCGCTGGCCGACGGCTGCGTGGGCCGCGGCCCGGCTAACCAGCCGCAACCCGTACTACCGACCCGCATCCGCAACGGATGGATCGAGGTGCGCGGCAGCCAGCCGGCTCCTCGGCGGCCCGCCAAAGAAAGGACATAGCCATGGCGTTCGTAGTCGTCGCGAACCTCGATGACCTCGAGGTCGGTGACACCATGCTGGTGGAGGAACTGCGCGAGCCGGTCTGCCTCATCCGTCTCGACGACGACGACGTCCGGGCGATTCACAACACCTGCACCCACCAGCAGCAGCCTCTTCACGAGGGCACTCTCCAGGACGACGACACGCTGGTCTGCGCCTCCCACGCGTCACGCTACGACCTGACCACCGGCGAGGCCGTCGGCGTGTTCGCGTGCGGCCCCATCCCCGTTTACGCGTGCAAGATCGAAGACGACGCCATTCTCGTCGACATCGACCAGCAGCTCAACGACGCGCCCATTCCCCGTCATCCGATCCGCTGAGGCCAGCACGCGGGCGGGCCGGCGATAAGGTCGGCACGTGATCACGGCTGACTACTACCAGGACCTCGCGGCCGATTACGACTGGCTGTTCGACGACGACGCGCTGGCCGGCGGTCTCGCGATCAACCATCCCGCGACGGCGCGGCTGCTCGAGCGGACACCTCACGCCAGTACCGTGCTCGACGCGGCCTGCGGCACCGGCATCAGCGCGGCGGCGCTGGCCCGCCGGGGCTACCGCGTGTGGGCCGCCGACGGAAGCGAGGCGATGACGGAGATGGCGGCGGCCCGGTTCCGGCGCGAGCACCTGGAGATCCCGCTGGTGCGCTGCAGCTGGGCGGATCTCCCGGCCGCTGTCGGCGAACGGTTTGACGTGGTGCTCTGCATCGGGAACTCCCTCGTGCACGCCGCGGGCCGCGAGGCCATGATCGCGGCGCTCAGCGGGTTCCGGCAGATGGTCCGCCCCGGCGGGCATGTGGTGGTCGATTCCCGTAACTGGGAGAAGCTCCACGCCGAGCGCCGCGTCGTGCAGGTCGCCAACCGGATGGTGACCCGGGGCGGCCGCCGGTGCATCACCTTGTACGCCTGGGAGATACCGGACCGTCTGCACCAGGAGCACGTCGCCCACCTCGTGTTCCTCTTCGAGGACGGCGGCCGGATCTCCTCCCGGGAGTACCGGATCGGCTTCCATCCCTTCACGGCCGGCGAACTGCGCGAGCGACTCGAAGCAGCGGGCCTGCGAGAAGTCGACACCGACTTCAACGACGGCCGCGACCGCTACGCGCTGATCGCGGTACCGGCGTAGGCGTGGCCGGAAGGCCTAATTCGTGTGCGCGTTCTCCAGGTGCCTGCCGATGTAGCCCACGTAGATCTTTCCGGTGCGGCCGGCGTCGTCGTGGTAGTGCATCCGGGGGGAGAGAAGGCCCTTCCTGGCTATCTTGAAATGCGCGCCCATGAAAATGGCGCCATCGGGATGCACGTCCCGGGGAACCGGGAATACCCGCAGTTTCCGGAGCCTGGGTGAGCGTTCGACGGACTCCGATTCCTGCGTGGAATGCGCGCCCGGTGCGTAGCCGGGCCGCCCGGGCGGGGTACGTCCCAGGTAGGCGTGGATCCCTTTGGTGAATTCACCGCGGTGCCGGGCGGCCGCGTACCCGTCGAGGACCCGCAGCATGTCCCAGGCCCGGGCCGCCCAGGTACCGAGCGGGTCGAAGTCGTCCAGTTCGAGCGCGTCCTTCGGGTCCCCGGTGAAGGCGACGCGGGAAAGCGCGTGCTCGTCGAGCCGCTCGAGCAGCTCGGCGAACGATCCGGGTGACTGCATCGCCGCCACCGCGGCCCGGGTCTGATCGACGCGGCCGGTCCGGGCGAGAATGCCGCGGAGCCGGTCGAGCTCCAGCTTCGCCTTCAGCAGCTCCGCCTGCGTCTCGGCGTGGTCGAGCTGCTCATCCTCCAGCCGGGCGCGGGCCTGATCACGATCGTCCTCCACGTCTTCGAGCAGGTCCAGGAGGGCCGCGAACCGCCGCGATATCTCCCGGTGACCGCGCAGCACTCCCCGGCCTTCAGCCAGCAGCTCCCGGAACCTGGCGGTCATGTCGTCGGGGCCGCCCGCCCCGTAGGCGCCGGAGGCACCCGACTGGAACTCGCTCACCAGGCTGGTGAGCAGCTCGCCGGCGATGGCGATCTCGCGGACCGCCGTGGTCACTGCCTGCCCGGCCGGGGCCGGGCCAGCGGACCCGTCAAGTGGCCTGCGGGCGAAAGGGGCGGGCGGCGTCGCCTGGATGGCCCGCAGGACGACGGCCGGCTCCTCCCGGGACAGCAGGCGATCGACCTGGGCGACATGCGAAGGCAGCGCCAGGTTCAGGGCCCGGCTCCGGTTCGCCCGCCCGAGCAGGTGCGCGAGCTTGCCGGGAGCCTGCTCGGCGATCGTCCGGGCGAGCAGCACGCGGTGCCGCCGGGCATCGACGGCGCTGGCCGGATCGACCTCGGGCAGGAACGTGCGCATCGCTCCCAGCGGCACCGAATGCGAGGGCGCGAATGCCTCCTCGAGCTTCGCGGCGGCCTCGGCGTCAAGCACGTAGATCCCGGCCAGCCCGACGCACTCGCGGGTCAGCTGCTCGACGTGGCCGATCAGCCGGGGCATGGGAACCTCCGGGATCGGCGCGGCCACCAGGGCCGTGCTGCGGCGCCCGGGGTCGCAGATCGCCGATATCAGGCTATCGACGTCACCCACGGTGACCAGGGTCGGCCGGGCGGCCAGGATCATCTCGCCGTCGCGGGCGTCGGCTGCCGACAAGATCTCCCGGACCATGTGCGGCACGCCCGTCCACCAGGCGTCCGCGGCATCGACCTCCTTGACGAGGCGCTCAGGTGATGCCGCTGGCCTGGGCGTTGACGGCGGCGCGTTGACATCGACCCAGACCCAGTCGTCCTCGATGCCGTCGCGGTGCACCGTCGCGGTCGTCACCCATTCCCCCGAGGACGACGACTCCGTCAGCCGGTACCGCAGCGAGCGCGAGCCATCGGGCGGATCCAGTTCGGTCACGACGAGCTGGACGTTCTCGGCGACTTCGTGGACCCCGGGAGCCACGGCCACCGAGCCGTATCCCTTGAGCGCCAGCCACGAGCGGAGCTGCTCCGCGGTGATCCGCACCGCGTCCTGGCCGCGGCGCAGCGAGAAAATCGACCGGTACCCGACTGCCATCCAGATCCCAATGACTTCCTGGAGCCTTAACCCAGCGACGTGCTGGGATTACTATCGTATCGCCATCCAATATTACCGAAATGTCCGATACCCTGTCGGAATCTGTTTCGTCTTCTGCGGTGTTGCTGGCATACCCTGCCCCAGACGCGGTAGCCGATGGCATGTACACCCCGCACCAGCCGCGGGTGTCCTGCGGCCTTCGGCGTGAGTCCGCTGGCACCGAGGCGGGACGAGCAGCTCCGGGCCGTGGGACTAGCCTATGTGAGCAGGGAGGATCGGCATGGGCAAGGCCGGCTGGCCCACGGATCGGCAGGCCAGGCGCCTGGCCTGGCTCGGTGGCCTGCTGGTGGCCGTGGCGGCCGTGACGGCGGTCTTCGCGGTGCACTTCCGGCCCGCATCGCACGCAGGCACGTCCGCGACGGCCCAGGTGACTCATCCGGCGAAGGACCGCGTCACGCCAGTTCGTTCGGCATCAAATCCGGCGGTGACCTGGCCGGTGGCCGGCCCGGTCGCGGACCTGTCGGTGCCGCTGCCGGGAATGCCCCCGGTGGCCAGCCCGACGAACATCTACGCCGACGCCGGGGCGAACATGCTCAGCCCGGCCGTACGCGGGGTGCCCTACCGCATCTACGTGCCGAACAGCGGCGGCTCCACCGTCACCGTCATCAACCCGGCCACCTACAAGGTCATCGCGACGTACCAGACCGGGCTCAACCCGCAGCACGTCGTGCCCGGGTACGGCATGCGCACGCTGTACGTGACGAACGACCTGGGCAACAGCCTCACCCCGATCAATCCCATGACCGGACGGCCGGCCGGGCCGAACATCTCGGTGGACGACCCGTACAACATGTACTACACCCCCGACGGGCGCTACGCCATCGTGGTAGCCGAGGCCCGGCAGGACCTGGATTTCCGTAACCCGCACACCTTCGCGCTCGAACACCGGATCCACGTCAACTGCGCGGGCGTGGACCACATCGACTTCGCGGCCAACGGCGCCTACCTGATCGCCACCTGTGAGTACGCCGGCCGCGTGGTCCGGATCGACCTGCACACGCTGGCCGTGGCCGGCTACCTGAACCTGCCGGGCTCCGCGCCGCAGGACATCAAGCTGGATCCGGCCGGGCGCATCTTCTACGTCGCCGACAAGAACCACGCCGGGGTGTGGCTGATCGACGCGGCGACCTTCAAGGTGGCCGGATTCATCCCCACCGGCCCGGACGCCCACGGCCTGTACCCGAGCCGCGACGCCCGCTACCTGTACGTGACCAACCGCGGAAACGGCACGATCACCCTGATCAGCTTCGCGACCAGGAAGGTCGTCACCACCTGGCGAATCCCGGGGGGCGGCAGCCCGGACATGGGCAACCTGTCCCCCGACGGGAAGGTGTTCTGGGTGTCCGGGCGCTACGACGACGTCGTCTACGCCATCTCCACTGCCGACGGCCGCCTGCTGGCCAAGATCCCGGTGGGGTCACAGCCGCACGGGCTGTGCGTCTGGCCGCAGCCCGGCCGCTACTCCCTGGGCCACACGGGGATAACCCGGTGAGCGCGCGCCGGCTCTGGCTGGGGCATCCCGGCCGCGCGGCCCGCCGGGCCGGGCTGATGCTGGCGGGCACGGCCCTGGTCCTGACCGGGCTGGCGGATGCGGCCCCGGCTCGCGGGGCCGGCGACGTCGTCGCGCGGCTGGGTCCTCTCACGATCAGCACCGCCGCGCTGCGTCCCGGGCCCGGGGGCACGCTGACCACGTACCTGCAGGTCAGCACCAGCGGGCAAGCGTCTGATCAGCTGGACGCCGCGATCGCCGCGGACGGCGCCGCAGTGGCGGTCTACCACCAGCAGGTCAGCGTGGGGGAGATCACCGACCTGACCGGCTGCGGCACCGAGCCTCCCCCGCCGGGAGTCGTGAACCAATGGCTGCACTACGGGCCGCTGCTGGTCCCCGGGCGCTCCGGCGGCGCGGCCCCGCCCGCGGACGCGACCTTGACCGTGCCGGCCGGCCCGGCCGGGCCGGCCGGCACGGCCCTGGCGATCACCCTGTACTTCGCGCAGGCCGGCTCGGTGATCCTGCGCCTGCCCGTCAGCTAGGCGGCAGCCGGATCGGCTTTCCGGTCAGCCAGGCGATCGGGCTGAGGGCTTCGGCCGCCGTCCAGGTGCTCGCGTCGGGGTGGCTGAGGTCGGCGCGGCCCTGGGCGACCCGCTGGCGCGCGGCCCGCTGGCGCACGCGGTCACGGCCAGTGCCGAAGCAGCCAGCGCCGCAGCGGCCAGCGCACCGGCAAGCCAGCCTCGCACCATTGCCCTCATCCTCAGCCGTTACGGGGAGAACAGCTCGGTCAGGGTGACCGGGCGCAGTTTCCGGCCGGCCAGGCCGCGCAAGATCGCGGGCAGCGCCGTCACGGTGCCGGGATGCCCGAAATGCAGGCTGACGATCGACCCCGGCCGCGCCGATCCGAGCACCGTGGACACGATCGCGTCCGGTCCGGGATCGGTGTAGTCGAGCGAGTCCACGTCGTACGACACGCAGGTCGGGTAGCCCGCCTTGCGGGCCTCCCGCTCGATCAGCGGCGTGGCGTACTGCGTCTGCGAGGGCCGGAACCAGCGGCCGATCGAGCCGGTCAGGGCGCGCAGCCGCTGCGCGCACCCGGCGATCTCCGCGTAGGCGCCCGAGGCATCCATGGCCGCGATGTCCAGGTGATGCAGGGTGTGATTGCCCAGGTCGTGGCCGCCGCCGAGGATCCGCTTGGCCATCTGCGGGTACTGCCCGAGCCAGGTTCCGACGGCGAGCACCGTGAGCCGCGCTCCCGCGCGTTCGGCCTCGGCAAGCAGCGCGTCAGCGATGGATACGGGTCCCTGGCCGTGGAAGGTGAGCGCCACCTGGGGCCGGCTCCGTGACCCGTGCACCACCTGCGGGCCGAGTCGCGGGCCCGCCGCACCGCGCGGGCTCGCCGCCGGCGACGGTGCGGCCGCGGCTGAACCGGGACTGCTGCCGCCTGAGGGCTCGCTGCTGCGTGACGGCTCACCGCTGCCGCTTGGGGGCCCGCCGTTGGCGCCGCCCGGCTGCGGGCTCGTGCAGCCGGCCAGGCCGGCCCCGGTTACGGCTGCGCCGGCGAGTAGCAAGAATTCCCGCCGCTCGATAGACACGTGCAGAACAGTACCCGCAGCCGCCAACCCCGGTTACGGGCTCGTTCCGCCCGGGCCCGGGGCCGGCACGTGGCTGCCGACGAGCCGGTAGCCGTCCAGCGATTGAACCCAGCGCAGCGGGCCGGTGGCCGTGAGCGGGACCACCTTGCTGGTGAGCAAGAGGCATTCCCACATCTGCACCTGCTGGTCGTGGGCCATTCTGACCACGCGGCTCACGGCCCGGACAGCCAGCCATAGCTGCCTGCCGATCCAGGCGATCATTTCCCGGCCGCCTTGACTGAGCCCGCGATCCTCGCGAGCGCCTTGGCCCGGACGATGTCCGGGTCTCGCGGATCCGGCGGCAGCGCCTCGGGCCGCAGGGGCTCGCCCCGGGCCCTCCGTCGCGAAATGCGGATACGTTTCATCGCTGACCTCCCCAAGGTCATTGATCGTGCACGGCCCAGGGCAGCCGCGCCGTGTTCCCTCGCCGGCGCTGGCGTCCCGGGCTCGTCATCGGTTCCCTCGTTGAGCCGATGCCGGCTCCGTGCGGTTTCTCCCTCGTATGCCGCCACCGTAGGTACCGTGGCGGAAAGACCGGCTACTGGTCTAACCCTTGCGAACCGACAGTCGGTCTGTCAATCGATTTTATCGGGCGGGCGAAGCCGGTACGAGGCGGGTGCCAGCGGGGCGTCAGTCGCTGGTGGTGCAGGTCGCGCCGCCGACCGTCACGGTGATCCGGGCGCCGGGCGCGGGCCCGTTGAGGTAGATCAGCGCGTAGCCGGAGCCGTCGGTCCGGTAGGTGTGCGAGTAGCCCGCGGCGGCCGCGGTCGCGTCCTGGTCTGGCTGGTTGGAGTGCACGTAGACGTTGTTCTCGTCGTCGGAGGCGTTGTAGACGCTGGCGGTGGCCGTGCACCAGGCCGCGCCTGACCCCGCGGCCCGGGCCGGCGCCGGGGAGTAGGGCGCGGCCCCGGCGTAGTCGCCGGCCAGGGTGGCGGCGATGGCGGCCACGACGGCCGGGGCGGAGGTGAGGACGCCCAGTTCCCGGTTGTAGTCCAGGCTGGCGGCGGAGAAGTTCTGCGATCCGACCAGCACCTTCTGGCCGGGCCGGCCGGCGTCGGCGACGATGGCCTTGGCGTGGATGTACAGGGCGCCGCGGTCGTCGGCGTAGAGCCTGATGTGCGCGCCGGCCCGGGCCAGTTCGGCGAAAGACTGGTCCCATTCGGGGTTGGCGGTCATCGTTATGGTGACGTCCACGCCCCGCCGCGCGGCGGCCGCCAGGGCGTCGGTGACCGCCGGGTCATCCATCTCCTCGTCTTCCACGGCGAGGGTGCGGGCGGCCCCGTTGATCACCGACAGGACCGAGGCCTGCGCGTTCGTCGGGGACCACACGAGGTCGGCGCCGTCCGGCGGGGTGACGGCAGCGCCGGCGAAGTCGGCGTCGAAGGTGGCGACGATGGCCGCGACGTCGGCGCGGCCGGTGTCGATCACGGCGAAGTCCCGGGTGCCGGGGTAGTCCTCGGCGACGAGGTTGAGGGTCATGATGACCGAGGTGGCGCCGTCGACGGTGAGGGTCTTCTGGTGGTAGGTGGTCCCGGCCGGCCCCCACCGGACGTGCACGCCGCGGGCGGTCAGGTAGTCATACGCGCTGGTGTTGCGGGATCTCTCCAGGTGCCGGTCGAGGATCACCCGGACGTCCACCCCGCGGGCCGCGTCCGCGGCCAGGTCCGCTTCCGCCGCGGGGTCGGCCAGCTCGTACATGGTCAGGTCAACCGAGGAACGCGCCCCGGTGATGAGCTGGTAGACCGGCCCGATCCCCGCCGCGGGCTCGGCCAGCACCCGCAGGGCGGCGTTCCGGTGCGAAGACTGGCGCGCGGTGACGGGCGCGCCTGTCGGGGCGGCGGAGGCTGCTGCCGCCGGTGCCTGGCTCGAGACCGCGGACGGCCCGCCCTGCCGCGGCGAGGCGCTGCCGCACGCAGCCGCCCCCGCGGCCAGCGCCACCGCGGCGAACGTGGTCAGGATCTTGCGGTACACGTTGCTGTGCTCCCCCCGGCCCTGGGAATCTTCCGACGCCGGACCAAATCTAGATCGATGTCTGGACCTCGCAGGACCATCCGGGCCGGCCGGCGGAATGAATAAGCCGGCCGATCCCGGACATGTCGCCGTCGTGACAGCGAATCACCACAGGATGGCACGCAGGTACTGCCCCGGCCACGGGAAAGGCCAGAATCTCTGGAGGGCCTGAGGGGCCGGACGTACCGGGAAGACGGCCATCTCACTTGGCGGCCTATCGGGTTCCGGCGCGCCCCACTCGCCCGTTTCATCCTTTCTGCCGAGTATGTCTGCGCGTTTTGCGTGGTTGATCCGGGCTTGGCGGTGGATAAGGGGGACTCCCGTGCACCGGGATAACCGCCAAGCCCGGAATCACCACGGTAACCGGAGCAGCCCCTCCGCCTTATCGCAGGACGCGGGCGCACCAGCGCTGTGGTGCTCACGAGACTGCTGTTACCCGGCTGATGCTCTAGGGGTTGCCGGCGATACGGGAGAAGACCACCCGGTCGAGCTCGCGGCCCTGCTGGTTGATGAATCGGAGCACCGTGGTGGTCTTCTGGCCGAGCGGGGCCGGGGTGACGTCCAGCGCTATGAAGCCGTAGTCGTCGTACCGCGCCTGGGACCAGTCGACGGTCTCGTAGGTCAGGCTGAAGTCCTTCTCGAGGAGCGGTCCCGGCCGTAGTCCAGGTAGACCCGGACCGACCGCGGCCAGGGGCGGGCCGGCGGATCTTCGCATGAACTGGAACACGTTCTAGTCTTGTGCCATGCGCCACGGCATCGTGCTGTTCACCTGTGACCACGGGATCACGCCGGCCCAGGCCGCGAAGGCCGCGGAGGAGCGCGGGTTCGACGCCTTCTACGTGCCCGAGCACACCCACATCCCGGTCAAGCGGGAAGCCGCCCACCCCCGCACCGGCGACGCGACACTGCCGGACGAACGCTACAAGCGGACCCTGGACCCGTGGGTCAGCCTGGCCACCGCGGCCGTGGTCACGTCGCGGATCAGGCTCGGCACCGCGGTGGCCCTGCCGGCCGAATCCGACCCGGTCACGCTGGCCAAGACCATCGCCACCCTCGACCACCTGTCCGGCGGGCGGGTCACCCTCGGCGCGGGGTTCGGGTGGAATACCGACGAGCTCGCCGATCACGGGGTCCCGGCCGGGCAGCGGCGCGCCGTGCTGCGCGAGTACACCGAGGCGATGCGCGCGCTGTGGACGCAGGAGGAGGCGGCGTACGACGGGCAGCTCGTGAAGTTCGGGCCGTGCTGGGCGTTCCCCAAGCCGGTCCAGGCGCACCTGCCGCTGATCATCGGGGCGGGCGGCGGCCCGAAGACGTTCGGGTGGATCGCGCGGCACGCCGACGGCTGGATGACCACCCCCGGCGAGCAGGACATCGCCGGCAAGGCCGCCGCCCTGCGGCAGGCGTGGGCCGCCCGGAACCGGCCGGGGACCCCGGACATCCGCGTGCTGGTCGCCGCCAAGCCCTCCCCCGGCGACCTGGCCGCCTGGGCTGAGGCGGGCGCCGGCGAGCTGCTGTGGGGACTGCCGGACGCACCTGCCGCGACGGTCGAGGCCTACCTGGACCGCCTGGCCAGCCGGATCTCGAGCTGACGCCGCGAGATGAACCGTCTTCGTTCGGAAATACCCGCCCTTCTCCCGGCGTCGGCGCTGGCGGAGGGCACCGAGCGGTATGACGTGGCGGTCGTCGGCTTCGGCATCGCCGGCGGGTGCGCGGCGCTGGAGGCGGCCCGGGCCGGGGCCCGGGTGCTGCTGCTGGAGCGGGCGGCCGTGCCCGGGGGGACAACCTGCATGTCCGGCGGGCATTTCTACCTCGGCGGGGGCACGGCGGTGCAGCAGGCGACCGGCCACGAGGACTCCGCGGAAGAGATGTACAAGTACCTGGTCGCGGTGGCGAAGGAACCCGAGCACGACAAGATCCGCGCCTACTGCGAGGGGTCGGTTGAGCACTTCGGCTGGCTGGAATCGCTGGGCTTTGCGTTCGAGCGCTCGTTCTTCCCCGGCAAGGCCGTGATCCAGCCCGGTACCGAGGGGCTGATGTTCACCGGCAACGAGAAGGTGTGGCCGTTCCGGGACCAGGCCAGGCCCGCGCCGCGCGGGCACAAGGTCCCGGTGCCCGGGGATACCGGAGGAGCCAAGCTGGTGATGGACCTGCTGCGCGCCCGGGTCGAGGAAGCCGGCGTGCAGGTGCGGTACGAGACCGGCGCGGCCGGCCTGGTGACCGACGCCTCCGCCGCCGTCGTCGGGCTGGCCTGGCGTTCCTTCGGTGACACCGGGGTGGTGGGGGCGGGCGCGACGGTGATCGCCGCCGGCGGTTTCGTGATGAACCCGCAGATGGTCGCCGAGTACACCCCGGCGCTGTCCGCCCCGATGCGGGGCGCGAAGCTCATCGCGCTCGGCTCGACGTACGACGACGGGCTGGGCATCCGGCTCGGGATGTCGGCGGGCGCCGACGTCAGGCACATGGGCGAGCCGTTCATCACCGCGCCCTTCTACCCTCCCCCGGTGCTGATCACCGGGCTCATCGTCAACTCCCGGGGCGAGCGCTTCGTGGCCGAGGACTCCTACCACGCCCGGACATCGCAGTTCGTGATGGAGCAGAGCGGCTCGGCGGCCTACCTGATCGTGGACAGCGCGCACGTGGAGCAGCCCCAGATGCCGCTGGTGCCGGTGCTCGACGGCTACGAGACCGTGGCCGAGATGGAGGCCGGGCTCGGCCTGCCCGCCGGGTCACTGGAGAAGACCCTGGCCCGGTACAACCACTACGCCGCCCGCGGGCAGGACCCGGACTTCGGCAAGAGCGCTGAGTGGCTGGCCCGGCAGGACCAGGGCCCGTGGGCGGTCTTCGACCTGCGGCTCGGCCACGCGCTCTACGCCGGGTTCACCCTCGGCGGGCTGCGGACCACCGTGGACGCGCAGGTGCAGCGTCCGGATGGTTCGGTCATCCCGGGGCTGTACGCCGCCGGGGCGTGCGCCTCCAACATCGCCCAGGACGGCAAGGGCTACGGGTCAGGCACCCAGCTCGGCGAGGGGTCGTTCTTCGGCCGGCGGGCGGGCAGGCACGCGTCTGGCGCGCGGGCCGCTGGCGCGCGGGCCGCTGGCGGGCGGGCCGCTGGCGGGCGGGCCGGGAAGGACAGGTCATGAGCGGGACCGTGTGGGACCAGGAGTTCTTCCGCCGCCGCGCGGCCGGGGAGCAGGGGGCCGACCCCGCCGCGGCGGCGCTCCCGGCCCCTCGGCACGCGACGATCGCCGGGCTGCTGCTGGCCCGCGCCGGGGACGACCACACCGCGCTGCTGTTCGAGGACCAGCGGTGGAGCTGGCGCGAGCTGGTGCTCGAGGCGGCCGCCCGGTCGGCGCTCCTGCGGCAACTGCGGCCGCAGGACCGGCCCTGGCACGTCGGCGTGCTGCTGGAGAACACGCCGGAGTACATCTTCCTCATCGCCGGCGCCGCCCTGAGCGGGGCGACCGTGGTCGGCATCAACCCGACCCGGCGCGGGGCGGAGCTGGCTGCCGATATCCGCGGCACCGACTGCGCGATGATCGTGACCGACGGCGCCTACGGCCATCTCCTGGACGGCATCGGGCCCGGCGTACCGCAGATCCTCGACGCCGGCGGCTCCGGGTACGCGGCTCTTCTCGCCGCGCACCGCGGGGCGGCGGCCGAGGCGACAGCGGAGGGCCTGGATCCGCGGTCCACGGGACCGCGCGGAGTTCTCGCGGCGGTACGGCTG